>Ga0163150_10004098_pt1 | contig 19813 bp, 18 predicted proteins | sample OliLakLV19P2IB_FD_148628 | JGI IMG/M metagenome (GOLD analysis project Ga0163150, IMG submission 148628) | Freshwater microbial mat bacterial communities from Lake Vanda, McMurdo Dry Valleys, Antarctica - Oligotrophic Lake LV.19.P2.IB | ecosystem: Environmental > Aquatic > Freshwater > Lake >...
TCGTCTCGCAACCCCAGGACACGGTCGGCGGGGAAGGACCATTTGTCGCAGTCAGGGCACCAACCATGAGTGCGCTGCAGTTTCACTTTGCCGCAATAGACTCAGCTTACACAGATTAGAACCGGAATCCAAACCTCCGCGATACGAGAAATCTGTGACACTGCCTACGCTGCGGACCGCGACTGTGTCCCCGAGACCAGTCGAAGCAGATGGCCAGACACCGAGGACTACCTTCGCCAACGGCGCTCGCCCGCATGGTCGCCTGATTGCCCGGAAGCCCTCGCCGTCCGTCGCGTGCCGCAGAAGTTTCGAAAGGATCAATCGAACCTGACCGATCTGTCCGATCAAGAACGCTACGCTCTCTACGCCCCTTGGCTCGATCACGCCGACCCTGCCGTCCGCGCCAACGCCCTCATCTGCCTTATTCACCAAGCGAATCGAGATGGTGAAAAGAAAGGGAAATTAAATGTCTCCTAAATGTGGATGGACTGATGCTTCCCAATTGCCTAAGCCTTCTCAATTGGCGCAAAGCACGTCGAAGAAAGTGACGGCGGTTTCCTCAATTCCGCAGTCCTCGGTCCACCTCATTCAAGCCACCATCAACAAAGTATGGGACGACGATGCAGAGAGCGCCAAAGGCGCGCCTCCATCCCAGCCTGGGGCAACGCCCCAGTTCTCGAACCAATAGCGAGCAAGGGCTGAAAGTCCGATTCATCCCCAATGCCACAATCGCTCGACAACGCCCTGCTCCACCTCGTCTTCAGCACGAAGGATCGTTTCCCGTGTCTCGGGGCCTCCGTCCGCCCCGCGCTCCACGCCAGCATCATCGCATGCGGACATTCCAGGATGAATACCGCGCGTTTCTCACGAAGTATGGGGTGGCTTTCGATGAACGGTATGTGTGGGATTAACCGATGGGGAGGGCTTTCAGCCCTTAATTTTTGTTGTTCGGGAACCTGGGGCGTTGCCCCAGGCTGGTATCGTTTCGGGGCTTTGCCCCTCATGCTGTGTCGACGCAGTCGAAGCCGAGCAATCCCTCGTGGCCGCGAACCGGGAACTGATCACGGAATCCACCCATTAAGTCGGGCCGTCAAGTCGTGTTTCGAGCAGCCCTGCCTTGAACGACAGCTAAAGAACATGGAAGAAACTGCCGGACTGGGCAACCACTTAACGCTCTCCTTCAAGACGCCGAAGGAAGCGGAGTATATCCGTTTCCTCTGGGAGGCCTTCCAGACGGACTACGCACGGCAAATACCAGTTCGCTTTTCTCGCCTACCACATGCTCGCGATGAGCTTCGTCTGCTCACGGAGCTTCGGTCCGTCTCGGTTTTTGATTTGGGGAGAAACACAGGAGAACCCAATCTCAGATGAAACCGGTTTAGGCTGGAATTCTTCCCTCAATGCAGCGCACATTTCCCTTCGTGCCGCAGGAGAATCGATGAATCTGTTTGATCTTAAACTCGCCGAACACGGAATCCGCCTCGCGCGTGGTCCGATTCAGACGCTTCAGGTGAATGTGGGCAGGAAATGCAACCAGTCCTGTCACCATTGCCACGTCGAAGCCGCACCGTGGCGGACCGAGATGCTCGATGAATTGACCGCGCTCAAGATCGGCACGTGGATCACGGAGAATCGCCCGAAGACGGTGGACATCACCGGAGGCGCACCAGAGTTGAGCGAATATTTCTGTTACCTGGTTGAAACCGCCCGCGCCGCAGGTTGTGAAGTCATCGACCGCAACAATCTCACCATCATCGAAACAGAAAAATTCGCATTCCTCCCCGAATACCTGGCGTCGCATCAAGTGCAAATCGTGGCTTCACTGCCGTGCTACTCGCGCGAAAATGTCGATCTCCAACGCGGCAATGGAGTTTTCGACAAGAGCATTTCGGCGCTTCGAAAACTGAACGCGCACGGTTACGGCACCCGACTTCCATTGACTTTGGTTTACAATCCGGTCGGGCCAAAAATTCCCGGCCCACAGGCGGAGCTGGAAAAGGACTACAAAGCGGTTTTGTTGGATGAATTTGGGATCCGGTTCACGTCACTGTTTACAATCACGAACCAGCCGATCGGCAGATTCGCCGAGGAATTGCGTCAACAAGGAAGATGGGACGCCTACCTTGAATTGCTCGCCAATAGTTTTAACCCGGAAACAGTCCCGGAACTGATGTGTCGGAGCACTTTGAGTGTCGGTTACAGGGGCGAACTTTACGATTGTGATTTCAACCAAATGCTTGGTCTGGGGTTGGAAACAGGCGGCGCGCACGGAGTGACGCGCCCTACCGATCGAACTTTGGCCGGGCGAAATTCACTTTTTCTCTGGGATGTATCTCCAGAGGACCTGGATGGCGCACCGATTAGGACCGGGATTCATTGTCTGGCTTGCACGGCGGGCGCAGGCAGCAGTTGTGGAGGGGCGTTAAAGGTCGAATCTGCCTTTGTTGGAAAGTGACTGTTTTTTGAAAAATGATTTTGCCCAACCGAACCCGGCGATCACAGTCTGGGTTTTCGATCTGATCAAGGCCCTCAATTTCCGCACAGCTCTTTTTGAGGTTCTGTCCGCAGACGAAGCGGAGCGGATGATGCGTTTTAAGTTCGAAGCGGACCAAAATCGCTATCTGGCGGGGCGCGGCGGACTGCGTCTGCTTTTGGGCGCATGCCTGGACTGCCCGGCATCTCAACTGGAATTTGCCTGCACCAAATTCGGGAAACCATCCCTCCAAAATCCCGGATCCTTTTCCGGAGACTTCAGCGTCTCCCATTCCCACGAAAGAATCTTGATCGCCATATCTCCTTCGGTCGGGCACGTGGGTGTGGATGTGGAACAGCACCGTTCCAGAATCGACTGGCTGGAGCTCGCGGATCGTTTTTTCTCCGAGGATGAAACCATCCATATCCGGTCCCTTCCGAAAGAAGCCGGTTTTCACGAGTTTTTCAAAACATGGACGTTGAAGGAATCGTTGATCAAAGCGATGGGAGGAGGGTTGAGCATTGCCCTGACCTCGTTTTCGGTTTCAACAGAAGAAACATTTTCGAACCAGCTTCGAAGGCTGGAACTGGACGGACATCGTCTCGAAGACTGGGCTGCAAAGAGCCTTGATCTTGGCGAGCCGGACTATTCTGCGGCGATTTCATGGAAAGGTGCCGGGAGTGTCGTGGTTCAGAACGGGATCCATTTTCTTGCGTCTAGATAAAATTATGAATGTCTGAATAATGCAGCGAAACATATGAGCATCGAGCAACGTATCAAAGACCTTGGCCTGGAACTACCGCCCGCACCCAAACCTGTGGCCGTTTATAAACCGCTGATTGTAACCGGAAACATCGCATACGTTTCGGGTCACGGGCCGTTAAAACCCGACAAAACCTTGATGACAGGAAGGGTGGGGGATGATGTCGATGCCGCGTTCGGCAAGCTCGCGGCGCGCCAAGTGGGGCTGGCAATCCTCGCCACACTCCGCGACCAACTCGGAAGCCTGGACCGCATCGAACGCCTGGTTAAACTTCTTGGAATGGTCAATTGCACCGCTGATTTTCGCGAGCATCCGTCGGTGATCAATGGGTGCAGCGAGCTGTTCGCCGAGGTTTTCGGCCCCGAGAAGGGGATAGGGGCCAGGAGCGCGGTCGGCATGGGATCGCTTCCGTCCAATATCACGGTCGAGATCGAGGCCATCTTTGAATTGAAATAGGAATCACGTGAACCAGGAGTGGTATCAAATCAGGAATCCGGAATCGGTGGCCACACCCGCCTTGCTGGTCTATCCCAGGCGTGTCCGGACCAACATCGACCGGATGATCCGTGTCGCCGGACTGGAGCATCTTCGCCCTCACGTCAAGACCCATAAAATGCCGGCGATCGTTGAAATATCGATCCAACTTGGCATTAAAAAATTCAAATGCGCGACTGTGGCCGAAGCCGAAATGCTGGCGGCCTGCGGTGCAGAGGATGTGCTGCTCGCCTACCAACCGGTGGGACCGAATCAATCGCGGTTAAAGTCGCTGGTTGAAAAATTTCCACGAACAACATTCTCCACCATTGTTGATTGCGCCCTGGTGATGGAACAATTGTCCGAACTTTTCCGATATGATCCGCTTTCTGTCTGGATTGATCTCGATTGCGGGATGCACCGGTCCGGAGTTGAACTCGCGGATTTTTCGAAACTTTTGAAGCGGGCGAAAATATTGACCGGCATAAAGATTGCCGGAGTGCATGCCTACGACGGTCACATTCACGAGCCGGATGTAGAGAAACGCCGGGTGCTCTATGAGGAAGTTTTTTCCCTGATCCAAAAGGCGCGGCAGGAGTTGTCGGACGGCGGATTCGCCTCGCAGATCGTGGCCGGCGGCACCCCGACATTTCCATTTCATGCGGCCAGCAAGACGGTGGATTGCAGCCCGGGCACTCCCGTCTTATGGGATCACGGTTATCAAAATAAATATCCGGATCTGGGATATGAGATCGCCGCTGTGCTGGCAACACGCGTCGTGGGCAAACCGAAACCAAACTGGCTTTGTCTCGATCTCGGTCACAAATCCGTGGCCGCAGAAAATCCGCAACCGAGGGTTTTTTTGCCGGAAATTCCCGACGCCACTGCGGTCATGCACAGCGAGGAACATCTGGTGGTTGAAACCGCCCGGGCCGATGATTGGAAGGTTGGAGATATGACCTACGCTTTTCCCCGTCATATCTGCCCGAGTTGTGCGCTTTATTCCGAGGCTGTGACCGTGGAAGGCGGCTTGGCTTCCGGTGTTTGGAAGGTCGCGGCCAGGGAACGGAAAATAACGGTTTAACTTATGTTTATTTTGGACGCACATCTCGACCTGAGCATGAATGCCATGGAATGGAACCGCGACTTGACCCGGCCCATCCAGGAAATTCGCGGGAGGGAAAAGGGGCTTACAGGAAAACCGGATTGGGAAAAAGGGACGGTTTGCCTGCCCGAAATGCGTCGCGGCAGGATTGGCATCTGTGTGGCGACCTTGATCGCCCGGTATGCAAAACCGACTCATCCGCTGAAGGGATGGAGATCGCCGGCCCAGGCCTGGGCTCAAATTCATGGGCAGCTCGAATGGTACCGGATGATGGAAGAAATGGGCGAGATGCGCATGCTGAAGACTGGGGCTGAAGTGGAAACGATGTTTCAGACGTGGACTTCGGGTCAGGCCGGGCGTTCCGCAGGCGCGGTTTCTCCCGGGAGCGAACACCTGCGGCACGTTGCGGGCGACGCGTCCCAAATGGACCAGGGCGTCAACCTGCCAATTGGTTTCGTCCTCAGCCTGGAGTGTGCCGATGCTGTCGTCACCGTCAGGCATCTGGAACGTCTCCATCAGGAGGGTCTGCGCGCGATCGGCCCGGCTCATTATGGCCCCGGCACTTACGCACAGGGAACGGACTGGACCGGTGGAATCGGACGAAAGGGCAGGGAGTTGCTGGAGGAGATCGGGCGGTGGGAGATGATTTTGGACGCCACCCATTTATGTGATGACAGTTTTTGGGAGGCGATGAATCTGTTTTCAGGTCCTGTCTGGGCCAGCCATTCCAACGTGCGCGCCCTGGTTCCGCACAACCGCCAATATTCCGATGAACAGATCAAACATCTGATTTCGCGCGGTTCGGTGATCGGCACCGCTCTCGACGCCTGGATGCTGGTTCCAAACTGGATCCGCGGACAGACGACGCCCGAAAGTTCCGGTGTGAGTTTAAAACATGTGGTCGATCATATCGATTACGTTTGTCAGCTTGCTGGCAATGCCAACCACTCCGGAATCGGGTCGGACTTGGACGGAGCCTTCGGTCTCGAACAGTCCCCGGGGGATCTAGACACCATCGCTGATCTGCAAAAGATCTGCGGCCAGCTGGAACTTCGCGGATACACATCCGACGACATCCGGAAAATCATGCATGGAAATTTCTTTCGTTTTCTGACCGAACATTTGAAATAAACCCGCTCGGCCTGTTTGACACGCTTTCCCCATACAGACTATTAACAGGAGATGAGAAGCGAATCATTACATGTGGGTCTGAAGGTGCGTCACCCCCAATACGGGGTGGGGACCGTCAAGAGCATTTCTGAACACACCGTGGATGTCCGGTTTGAAGACCAGCTCCGGACGATTTCCCCCGACAACAGCGATATCGAGCCGGCGGAACCCCAGGTCGAGGTTCGATCCCTCAACATCTCCCTGAGCCAGCTGATCAAACTTACGGTGGACGAAACGATCACCCAGCTTGGCGTGGAAAAATCCGACGCCACAGTGGAAGAGTTGGGAGCCCGCTGGAAGAACGGAACGCTGGTGATCAAATCTTCAGATGCCGCCCTACAGCCGAAGGAAGTTCCTCTGGAAACTTTTTTCCACAAAATCGTGATGATGCGCAACAACCTCCGGGTGTTGGAGCAGAAGATCAATGCCAACACGGTTCTGACCGACGCCGAAAAATTCGACATCCAGCAATACATCACCAAGTGTTACGGATCCATGACCACATTCAACGTGCTTTTTAAAAACAGTGAGAACCATTTTTCGACCAAAAGCTGATGTCGGATAAACTCCTGGTTTTCTTGAAAGCGCCCGAGCGGGGGAAGGTGAAGACCCGGTTGGCCCGAAGCATTGGAGAAGCGGATGCTTTGGGAGCCTATGAGCTGATTTTAAAAACTCTCCTGGAACGGCTTTCGAGCTTGAGAGATGTGGAAATCTGGTTCGACCCTCCAGGTGCAGATTCGTTGGTGAGACCATTGTTGCGTCCCGGATGGGATCTTTTTCCGCAATCCGGATCGGATCTGGGATGTCGCTTGTCGGGCGCACTTGAAAACTGTTTCGCCCGTGGAGCATCCCGTGTGCTGGTGATCGGTTCCGATTGTCCTTATCTCAATGAAAACGACATTACCCTGGCGTGGCAAAGCCTGAATGAAAATGATCTGGTGCTGGGGCCGGCCCTTGACGGTGGTTACTGGTTGATCGGGATGAAAAGACTTCATCAGGAATTGTTCATGGGAATACCGTGGAGTTCCGGAACTGTTTTGGAGGAGACCTTGAAACGTGCAACGAACTGCGGTTTAAGTGTCCTCACCCTTCGAGAACTTTCTGACGTGGATACTGTGGAAGACTGGAGGAGGTTTCAACGGAGCGCGGTTCTGTGAACCGCAGCATGTCGCCATGCATGAAACTCCAACAAAGCCGGAGATTTTGTCGTGACGAGGTGCCATGCGCCAGCCAACGCCGGGGGCGGTTTCGCTTCCGCTTCGTGGTTCTCCTCCGGTGTGGCTGGGAGGATTGGGGTGTTTGTGTCGGTTCATGAGTGTCTTGGAGGCAAATCACAAAGTTCCGGCAATCGCCGCTGAGATTTATTCGGTGGCACAGGATGCCTACGCACTCGAGGCCGCGCTGATTGGTCGTGGTGATTTCCCCCCCGTTACGGGAGTTGGTAACGGATTTGCAAATGTCCACTGATCGATTTCTGGTGTTTGCGGAGAATTCCAAAATCATCGGCATGCTTTCCTTTGACACTGCCAAAAATCCCATCATCACCCGGCTCGTCGTACGCCCCAGTCATTTGCGACAAGGTGTGGCGACAGCAATGCTCGCCGGACTTGAGAGCCGGATTCCTCCTGGCACAGTTCTGACTGTCTCGACAGCTGAACAGAATGCTCCTGCGGTTTTGTTGTATCAGCGGGCCGGTTTTTCTATAGCCGGGACAAGCACCAGCTCGGAGGGAATTCGCCTCATCCGCTTTGAGAAAACCATTGGTTGTTCAGCGATCAGGAATCAGTCATGCAACTTTTGAAGTAGGAATTTTAGGGACCGATCAAAAGCGGTCGGGTCTCCCAACGGAGCGCGGTTCTGTGAACCGCACTGGAGTTTCGCAACCCACGTTGGGGTTGTTTTTTTTGGGTTTATCTACCCAGGGTGGCTCGTTCCTCGCAACCCCGGGCTTTGGGTCGAAATCCCTTTGGGATTTACAGCAAGGGTCTTCGTCTTGCCTGAATAATGTCCCAAATCCAGCGGCGCGCGCGGAGCGACTCGCCCTACCAAAAATGTCCCAACTCCAGCGCGGTTCTGTGAACGGCAGCGCATCGCCTGACATGTTGCCAAATGAAACTAAAAGCAGTTTTTCGCAATGAGAGCTCGATAAACAGCGGCTTTAAGCCGAATGATGCTTCACGAACAAGCATCATAGTATAGAGTGACGCCGTCCAATCCCCTGATCTTATGAACAACAGCGATTCACCAACATCTTACCAGGAGTTTTCGCGCAGGCAGTTTTTGCAGTCGTCCACTATGGCTGCCCTTGCAAGCCCGCTGCTGGCGCAAAGCGTCCTGGCTCAACCTTCCGGTAAAAGCGACATTTTGCGGGTCGGGTTGATCGGTTGCGGAGGTCGCGGCACGGGTGCGGCCGCCCAGGCCCTGGAAGCGGACCCGAACACAAGGATTGTCGCACTCGGGGATGCTTTCAAAGACCGGGTGGACCTTTGTCTGGCATCTTTGAAGGCGCAAAAAAACGTCGCCGACCGTGTTCAGGTTTCTGAAGACCGGCGATTCACCGGATTCGACGCCTATCTCAAGGTGATTGAGAGCGGAGTGGATGTTGTTTTGCTGGCGGCGCCGCCACATTTTCGTCCGATTCACCTCAAGGCTGCGGTGGATGCCGGAAAACATGTCTTTGCGGAAAAGCCGGTTGGTGTGGATGCGCCCGGGATCCGATCCGTCCTGGCGTCGTGCGAGGAGGCGCGCAGAAAAAAACTTTCCATCGTCTCGGGCCTGGCGCTCCGTTTCGCCAACGGTCATCGCGAAACCATCAAGAGGATTCACGACGGCGCGCTTGGCGAGATCCGCACGCTGCAGGCCAATGATTTTCGCGGCACCATCTGGGTCAAACCGCGCCAGCCAGAATGGACCGACATGGAGTATCACATGCGCAACTGGTATTATTTCACCTGGCTCTCCGGCGATTTTAACGTCGAACAACATGTGCATTTTCTCGACACCTGCGCCTGGATTATGAAGGACGAATATCCGGTGAGCGCGATGGGTGTTGGCGGACGCCAGGTTCGGACCGGTCAGGAATACGGAAACATTTTCGACCATCACGCGGTGATTTATGAATATGCGAGCGGCGCGAAACTTCACGCCTATTGCCGGCAGCAGGCCGGTGGTGTCAGCGACATGTCGGTGCATGTGGCGGGCGCCCGTGGCATGGCAGTCATTGATCAGCGACGTTACGAGATCAGCGCGGAGAAGAGTTGGCGTTTCGAAGGTGAGAGAAACAATCATTTCGTGACGGAACACGAGGAGCTTTTTGCAAGCATCCGGAACGGGAAACCGGTCAACAACGGGAATTACATGGCCAAAAGCACCTTGATGGCGGTCATGGGCAGGATGGCGACCTACACCGGCCAGAAAATCACCTGGGACCAGGCCCTGAATTCCAAGGAAGACTTGTCGCCGCAAAATTATTCCTGGGACGCAAAACCCCCGGCCTCAGAAGTCGCGGTGCCGGGCATCACGAGATTTATTTAGCCGGAATATTTTGCTCCGGAAATTGGAAATCTCGGTCTCCTTTGTTTTTTAGGGTGGGGGACAGTTCCGACGTTCCGACAGGGAGGGCTGGACGATTTTTCCGGCTTCCACTAATTTTGGTGCATGTCGAATGCTGATCTTCCGAACCCTGGCCCTGATTCAACGATAGTTCCGTTCGAAGAAGCTCTAAAGCGGCTCGAGACGATTGTCGAAGGCCTTGAAAAGGAGGATTTGTCCTTGGAAAGCCTGCTGGCGCAATACGAGGAAGGGACCCGTCTGGCGGCTGTTTGTCAGGCCCGATTGGACGAAGCGGAGCTGAAGGTGAGCGTTCTTGAAAAAAATTCCAGCGGAGAAATCACCTTGAAACCGCTGGAGACATCCGCAGAATAGCCCCGAATATGAGTCATTATCTCGAAATGGTTGATCACCCATCACATGTCAAAAAACTGACGATGCCGCAGCTTGGGCAGCTCGCCGAGGATGTCCGGCAGGAACTGATCACCAAACTTTCGAAACATGGAGGGCATTTGGGCCCCAACCTCGGCGTGGTTGAGCTCACCATCGCCCTGCATTATGTCTTTTCCACACCCCACGATAAATTTGTCTGGGATGTCAGCCATCAATGCTACGTTCACAAGCTTTTGACCGGGCGCAAGAACCGCTTCCACACCATCCGCACCACCGACGGGCTCAACGGATTCGCTTTACGATCAGAGTCCGAGCACGATTGTTATGGGGCAGGGCATGCTGGCACAGCTCTCTCGGCCGCACTCGGCATGGCCGCCGCCAGGGATCAGCGCGGTTCAAGTGAGAATGTGGTGGCCATTTTTGGCGATGCTGCCCTGACGAACGGCATCTCTTTTGAAGCGCTGAACAACATCAGCCACACAACCCGTCGTTTCATCGGGATTCTGAACGACAACGAATGGAGCATCGCCAAAAACGTCGGCGCCATCGCCACCTATCTCAACAAGCTGATCACTAATCCCAAATACAACCGGCTGCAAAAAGATCTGGAACGTTGGGTGAAAAAAATGCCGAAAGGCGACATTGCCCTGAAACTCGGGCACAAGGCGGAGGAGGCCCTCAAAGGAGCGGTCACCGAGGTCGCTCTCGAACATAACAAACAGACTGAACATTCGGACGGGCGCGGCGGTTTTGGCAGCAGTTTGATTTTTGAAGAGATGGGCCTGCGTTACCTCGGGCCGATAGACGGACATGATCTTCCCCTGCTGATCAATTGTCTGGAGTATGCCAAAACGTCCGAAGTCCCTGTCGTCCTCCATATCCTCACCAAGAAAGGCAAAGGTTTCGAGGCCGCCCTGCAGTCGCCTGAAAAATTTCACGGCTGCGGTCCGTATGATGTGGTGACCGGAACCATTCCGGCATCAAAACCGGGCTCGGCCCCGAATTATCAGGATGTGTTCGGTGAGACCATGATCCGGCTTTGCCAGAAGGATAATTCTGTCGTCGGCATCACGGCCGCAATGCCGAGCGGCACCGGGCTCAAGGCTTTGGAGAAGGCCATGCCGCAGAAGTATTATGATGTGGGCATCGCCGAGGAGCATGCGGTCATCTTTGCGGCCGGCATGGCCACGATGGGTTACCGCCCTGTGGTCGCAATTTATTCCACCTTCCTGCAACGCGCCTACGATTGTATTGTTCACGATGTCGCGCTTCAAAAGCTGCCGGTCATCTTTTGCATGGATCGAAGCGGATTGTCTGCCAACGATGGCCCGACTCATCACGGTCTTTTCGACATCGCTTATCTCCGTTGTGTGCCCGACATCATCTCCATGGCACCGAAGGATGAAGATGAATTCGTCGATATGATGTTCACCGCAACACATCAGAAGCTTCCGACCTTCATTCGTTACCCTCGTGGACAGGCCGAAGGGGTTCCGATCAAGGACCAACCCAAAATCCTCGACATCGGAAAAGCCGAGGTTTTGAAAAATTTTGACCAGAAACCGGGAGCGCGCATCGCCTTGTTTCCATTGGGAAACATGCAGTCTGTGGCCCGCAAAACCGCGCAGAAACTTGAGGAAGCCGGCTGCAACGTCGCCATCATCAATCCTCGTTTTATTAAGCCTATCGATGCCGGAGTTACCGAGTTTTTCGCGCGCAGCGCCGATGTGGTCGTGACCTTTGAGGACCACGTGATCAACAGCGGCTACGGGAGCGCCGTTCTGGAAACTCTGAACCAAGCCGGAATAAAAACCCCAGTGGTTCGCATTGGCTGGCCGGACCAGTTCATCGAGCATGCCTCCAGCGTCGATTATCTGAGGGAAAAACATGGGTTGACCGCGGAACACGCCGTCGCTCAGGTCAACGGAATTCTGCAGCAGCAACCGGCCCAAAATCGACTGGTCGGCATCGCTTAGCCGTAACAATTCAGTTTAACCGCGAATGGACGCGAATGGACGCGAATGGACGCCAATAAAGAAGGGTTATATCACGGCTTTGTGACACCTGGAAATCGATCACGAAACGGTGATCCTGGTGGCCGCTCCCCGATTGCTATTTTGTGGCTTTCTACTCGCGTTAATTCGCTTCCATTGGCGGTTTCCTTCTTTTCCTTCTGCATGGACACGCCTTAGTGTTTCCCCGATCTTTTTTCGAATTTAATTTTTAATTTATTCAACGCAATGCCTTACAAAGACGTCACCCCTCCTTCCGGCGGCAAAATAACCATCCAGAACGGCAAGCTGACCGTGCCCGACCAGCCCGTCATTCCTTTTATCCGGGGCGACGGCACAGGACCTGATATCTGGGCCGCCAGTGAACGCGTTTTTGATGCAGCAGTTCAAAAAGCCTACGGCGGTAAGAGAAAAATTTCATGGTTCGAGGTGTTCGCCGGCGAAACCGCCAAGAACAAGTTTGACAACTGGCTTCCAGACGACACGGTCGAGGCTTTTAGGGATTATCTGGTCGGAATCAAAGGGCCTCTGACCACTCCCGTCGGTGGTGGGATACGTTCCCTCAATGTGGCCCTCAGGCACATGCTTGACCTCTATGTCTGCCTCCGTCCGGTGCAATATTTCAGCGGTGTTCCATCCCCGGTCAAACATCCGGAAAAGGTTGAAATGGTGATCTTCCGTGAAAACACCGAAGATATTTATGCTGGCATCGAGTATGCCGGAGGAACTCCTGAGGCACAAAAGCTCCTCGATTTTCTCGAACAGAATTTCAACAAAGATTTTAAAAAAATCCGGTTCGGCACCAAACAAGCGATCGCCGATTACATGAAGCTGGCTGCTCCTGATCATGACGCCAGCCACATTCCGGTTCAGGTCGGACTTGGAATCAAACCCGTTTCCAACGTCGGAACCATCCGGTTGATGAAATCGGCAGTCGAATACGCCCTCCGTTTCAAGCGCAAAAGTGTGACGATTGTTCACAAGGGCAATATCATGAAATTCACCGAAGGGGCGTTTCGGGACTGGGCCTATTCTGCGGCGGAACGAATTTTTGGAGACAAAGTTTACACTTGGGCCCAATACGATCGCTGCAAAAAAGACAAGGGCGAAGCCGCAGCAAATGCTGAACAAAAAGCAGCCCTGGCCGGCGGCGCCGTGTTGATCAAAGATTCCATTGCGGACATCGCCTTGCAGCAGGTGTTAACCCGTCCGGAAGATTTTGATGTCATCGCCACATTGAACCTGAACGGAGACTATTTGTCCGACGCACTGGCTGCGCAGGTCGGCGGAATTGGAATCGCCCCCGGCGGCAATATTAATTACGTCACCGGCCATGCCATCTTTGAGGCGACGCATGGAACAGCCCCCAAATATGCGAACCTGGACCGGGTGAACCCCGGTAGCGTGGTTCTGAGCGGGGAAATGATGCTTCGTTACATGGGCTGGGTGGAGGCGGCAGATCTGATTTTGAAAGGGCTGAATGGAGCCATTGCTTCCAAACGGGTCACCTACGATTTTGCGCGGCTCATGGAACAAGCGACTGAGATCAAATGCTCGGAATTTGGCACCAACATGATTGAGCACATGTAGGTCACCTGAGGTTTTCATGGGGGCTTGCCGAACAGGTAACAGAGGATTCATAATTCTCAGGACTGCATTCTGTTCCCTTATACCTGTTGCTGACGGCTTGTCAGACGGACTCAGTTCCGCCAGTTTGTTCCTGTGGATGATTTTCTATTCGCCCGTTCACAGATGGCGGTTTCCTTGGCGTTCCACATTATTTTCGCTGTGGTGGGCATGGGTATGCCGGCATTGATGGCGATTTCTGAAGGACTCTATCTCCGCACCGGCAATCCGGTTTATTTAGATCTCTCCAAACGTTGGGCACGAGGCACGGCCATTTTGTTTGCTGTCGGTGCCGTTTCAGGAACGGTGCTTTCATTCGAACTCGGTTTGCTTTGGCCCACGTTCATGGAACACGCAGGACCCTTGATCGGCCTACCATTTTCCCTCGAGGGATTCGCCTTTTTTACCGAAGCGATTTTCTTAGGAGTTTATCTTTACGGCTGGGATCGTGTGCCTCCGTTTTTGCACTGGGTTTCTGGGGTGATAGTGGCCGCCAGTGGAATTTTTTCCGGAATCTTTGTGGTCATGGCCAACGCCTGGATGAACGCTCCTGTCGGCTTCGAACTGATCAATGGCAAAATGACTCATATCGATCCGATCCGGGCGATGCTCAGTCCCGCCGCCTTTCATCAAACCCTGCACATGACCCTGGCCGCTTACGTGGCAACGGGATTTTTGGTCGCGGGCATCCACGCGTTTTTTCTGCTGCGTGACCGTCAAAATATGTTCCATCGAAAAGCGTTTGGCATCGCCTTGTTGATCGGATCAATCGCCATCCCGCTACAATTGATCAGCGGCGACATCAGCGCCCGCATGGTGGGGAAGTTGCAGCCGGCCAAACTCGCCGCCATGGAGGCGCATTACCACACCGGCAGCCGGGCGCCGCTGGTGGTCGGAGGCTGGCCTGACGATGAAAAGATGGAGACCCGTTTTGGCCTGGAGATTCCCAGCGGCCTGAGTCTGCTGATCGGCCACAGTCCGGACACGGTGGTTGCCGGTCTCGACCAGATCCCGCGTGAAAACTGGCCCAATGTGCGGCTGGTTCATTGGAGTTTCGATATCATGGTCGGTTGCGGCATGGCAATGATGTTGATGGCCATATGGGCCGGATGGATTCGATGGAGAACCGGGGCATTGCCAGATTATGTCTGGTTTCTGCGCGGCATGGTCGTGGCGGCGCCGCTTGGTTTTATCGCGATCGAAACGGGATGGATGGTGACAGAGCTGGGGCGTCAACCGTGGATTATTTATGGGGTGATGAAGACCCGGGACGCCGTGACTCCTATGCCAGGGCTGGGAGTGACCTTCGCGGTCTTTACCGCGATCTATCTTGTTCTGTCCGTCGTGTTGGTTTTTTTGTTGCGTCGGCAATTTGTGCAAACCCGGGAAGATCATTAATTTTGTGATTCAGGCTCAACGTTGATCAAACACCGCCATGCTTGAAACCATCGTCAGCGCGGTCATGCTCGTTTCGCTCATCTTTTACGCACTGATGGGAGGAGCGGATTTTGGCGGCGGTATGTGGGACATGCTGGCCTTTGGTAAAAGGGCGGAGAAACAACGACACACCATCGCCGAGGCCATCGGACCAATTTGGGAGGCGAACCATGTCTGGCTCATTTTGGTGGTGGTCCTTTTTTTTACCGCGTTTCCCAAAGGCTTTTCCGCGATGATGATCTCCCTCCACATTCCGTTGACCGCGATGTTGATAGGGATCGTGTTCCGGGGTTCGACCTTTGTTTTTCGCAAATACGATTCCCAATCTGATTCAGTGCAAAAGCGTTGGAGCACCATTTTTGGTGTTTCAAGTTTCTGGACCCCGTTTTTCCAAGGATTGATCCTCGGGGCTTTGACCAGTGGACAGATTCGGTTGAGCGAGGGACGCGTGAGTACCGGATTTTTTGCCGGCTGGCTGAGTCCCTTTGCGGTCACCTGTGGTTTTTTTGCCCTGGCCTTGTTCGCGTTTTTGGCGGCGGTTTACCTAACCGTCGATGCGCGAGGTGACATCGAGATTCAGAATGACTTCCGTTGGCGTTCCTTGTGGGCTCAAGCGGCACTGGTTCCGCTGGCGGTTGTTGTTTTTTTTACCTCAAAGGAGGGAGCGCCGCTGATGTTCCGGGGCTTAACCACTTGGTGGGCGCCACTGTTGCTTGGTTGGACGAGCATTTGCGCCCTGGCGGCCACGGTGTTTCTGGTGTTAAAAAAATTCAGCCTGGCGCGGATCGCGGCTGTGGCCCAGGTGACTTTCATCTTGCTGGGCTGGGGCGTGGCCCAGTTTCCGCACCTTGTGGCTCCCGATATCACTGTTTATAATTCAGCCGCACCTTCCATTACTTTGGAATTGTTACTGATCTTTTTGGCTGCCGGAGCCGTGGTCCTCCTGCCTTCACTGGCTTATCTCTTCTACCTGTTCAAGGCCAAAAAACAACGGTAATACTGCTTGAAAGTTGGCCTGGGCTTCCATGAAATGCCCTTATGAACGACCGACTTGATGAAGTCCCTCACAACGTCACCGCTCAGGACGAGCAAGTGGAGAAGGTTCAGGATCCTAGGCGAAGGGAATTGATTAGGAAGATGGCCAAGGCCAGCATCGCCATTCCGACTGCGGTTGTTTTTTTTCAAGGCACTCAGCATTGTCTTGCTGCGAGTTGAACTGGCTGGATCCCGGATTTTAAATGATCGGGAATATTTCTGAAGAGTGCAGGTTGATCGCCGAACTTTGTTCACCATTGTTCGAAGCAGAAACCGGCGGTCAGTCGGCAAGATTCAGCTCGATAGACACATCTCATTTTTTTCAGATCGCCGGAAGTCAGGGAGTGGCTTTGTGGGTTGCGAGGAGAATGCAGGCGGTCGGTCTAAAAGTGAACTACCCGGGAATCGAAGTTTTCCGTCAGGCTTGCCTCGCCCGCAAAACAAAAAGCCTGATTTTGCGACAGGCCGCCAGAAGCATTCTGTTAAAAGCTGCGTCGGCTTCCATCCCTCTGATTCTTTTCAAAGGGCCTGCGCTCAACGAAATACTTTTCGGGGAGGCATTGGAACGGGAGTTCAACGACCTGGATGTTCTGATTCCCCCGCACCTTGAGCAACCATTCAGGGCGGTCATGGAGCCGGAATACGCATGGATGGGTTATATGCGAGGAGATCCGCCCGATGGTTTTGTTCTTAAACACAAGGAGTTAAAATTCGAGCTGGAGGTTCACTTTACCTTGTTCGAAAGATTTGTCGGATGTCCCGAAGGTTCTGATTTTCTTTTTCAACAAAAACATCCCGGTTCAGTGCTCGGATGTCCTGTGGATTATTCGTTCACTGCGGAAGAATGCTTTGTTTACCTCGCGACGCATGCGACCAAGCATAATTTTTATCGCCTGAAATGGTGGCTGGACCTTGGGTTGTTTCTACAACGGACGTCTTTGGATTGGAGCTTGGTTGCTGTGGTTGCCGCGCGTTGGAAAACCACGGGCCGGGTCGGAGCGGCCTTGGCGGTGCTGCAAGAATTGAGCTGGCTCCAGAATTTACCGCCAAGGTTTGAGATTGAGCGTTATGGTCCACTGGCTCGCATGATGATTGAGGAAACCTTTGACTCCGGGTCCTTGACTCCGGTTACATTTTTCCTGCGAACCCTGAAGTTTTCCCCGGGCATGGATGATAAAATTGGAGTTTTACGAAAAATTCCGATGAGTTTGAGGGAGAAAAAATGACCGGCGATCATGCTGAAAACCATTTGGCCAGGCCAAAATTATGAATACTTTTTCGGAACATTCCATGCTTGTGGTTTGCATGTTAAGTCATGGCAACCTGTTGGAAACGCAACGGGCCGTCGATTCCGTAAAACGCTTCGGACTGGAGGTCGTGGTGGGTTTGACGCGGGAGGGAGCCATGGCACCCGGCGGAGCCAGGGTGGTTCCAATCCCATGGGAGGATGATTTTGCCCAGGCTCGAAATCTGTTGTTGGGTCATGTTTCTTCAAGGTTTGTCCTCTGGCTTGATTCGGATGAAACACTGGTGGCATTTCCGAAACTTAATTTAGATGGATTGGATGGCCAAATTTTTGCCGTTAGTTTGCAGTACAGTTCGGAATCCATCCGGTATTTTTCGCGGCGGTTGCATCGAAATTCCCCGGCAGTGAGCTGGAAGGGTCGCATTCATGAGCAACTCGCAGCAGCCCGAAGCAATCAGGGAGAAATTACGATTCCGTCGCTACACATTCAACATCTAGGCTATGAGGATAAGGAAGTCATGGCGGCCAAACATTTGCGAAATCTCCGGATAGCTCTGCCCGGCCTTGACGGCGGCAACCCGACCTACTGGGAATTGCTAACTTTGGCAAGGGCAGAAACCGCGATTGGACGGTTCAATCTGATTTTGTGGGTCCGCTGCTTTTTGCATCCCGAACATGAAGACGGGGCGTTTTACGATCGACGTTGGGAATCAGCGATCATGCTCTGTTCGGCTGGATATATCCGGCCCGCTTTGCGCGTCTTGGATCGAGGAGCCTTGAGTGTGCCGGTGCAGTTGGCGGTTTTAGCCGCCCAAAAAGCCATGGGCCTTCCATTCGACAAAGATCGATTTCAGTTTGTGCATTCCCTTCTTGAAAATGGGACTTTTGACTTCAACCACCCCTTTCCGAAAGTTCTGTTGGGAATTTCAATCACAGGACTGGAGAGTTACATTGAAAATGAAGCAAAAAAGTTTCGACGCATCTGTGGGCCCATTGTAAAAACCTGGCCGGATCTGGCGATGAATTCGAAATCTTTCTTTCAGAGCACCCATGTCGAGACCACGGCATTTGAGAACGACCTGCTGGTCATGAACATAGAAACGCGGCAGGTGGTGCTTTTGAACGAGGTCGCGGCAGGCATCTGGGAGGCACTGGGCTCACGCCAGACTTTTGAGGAACTTCATTCCATCCTGACCGAAGCCTTTCCATCGGCAGTTCCGGCTGAACTCGGTTCGCATCTCACTTCCGTCCTTCAAACTTTGGAGGCGGCAGAACTCATTCAGATTCGTTCGGATTAGAGAGTTTTCTACCCGGTTCGAACAGTGTAGTCCACGGTCTGCGACCGTGGATTGGAGTTTAGACATTTTTCCGACTATCCCAACGGGATTTCGCCTTAAAGCCCTCCAGACCACGGTCTGCGACCGTGGGGAACCAGCAATATTTTGACCGCACCGTTTTCAGGCTCGTGGGTCGCAAGTGTCGAATATCACCACCGAAGTTTTGCCGGGAAATATTCTGCGATCAGATCTTCGTAATAAGGCCGCAGTTTGGAGACATCCGGCTTTGCGTGGCTCTTGGTGTAGAGGTCGTAAGGATTAAACGCACGAACCGAGCTCAACAGACTGCGATCCTTTTCGTTTGTCAGGTATTCGTAGGCGTTCTCGCGGTGCCATGGGTAAAAAGAATGGTATCGGAGCATGTAGAGCGCCTCCTGCGGGAGGTAATCCTTGCAGACATGATAGATGTATTCATCGTGTCCCCAAGACAGGTGGACCTTGTCCAGTCCGCAGCCTTCTTCGTAAACGCCCAGCCGTGTTTGGTATTTTGGGTTTTTGCTGTCCGGATTGGCTTCGAAAAACTTGTGGAAAACAATCTTGTCTGAATAGGCGCATCCCACTGGAAATGTATCACCAACCACAGCCCACTGAGGTTCTCCCCAGAGGCAGAGGATTTTTCCGAGATCATGGACAAACCCGGCTAGAACCATCCAACGGGGCTGTCCGTCCTCGCGGAGATGTTCGGAGGTTTGCAGCAGGTGTTCGAGTTGCGAGAGGTCCGTGTCGGGATCGCTGTCGTCCACTAGCTGATTCAGGTATTCTGCGGCTTCCCAGGCGCTCATCTGCATCCGATTCAGGCCGAGATATTCCTTCTTCTTACCCTGAACAAAATCAAAGGTCTGATTGAAATGGTTGAGCCGGTAAAACTCACGCACCGTGGGCCTGGCGTCGATTTCGTAATTGCGGAACTGTTCTTCTTTCTTTGTGGGGTCAGTGGTCTTGAACGGCTTCTGAGACTTTGCTGAGTCTTCAGCAGGTTCCGGGTAGCGAACCTTCAAGAAATCTTCCCACTCATCCATGGATTGGAGCGGAGTTTTTTCATTGCCTGCAAGCGTCTGGTCTCTCATAAATCACCTTCTACAATGGGCCTTAAAATCGAATATTATCCTGTTCCGCTGCAAGGGGCCGCGCAAGTTCAATTTTGGCTGTTCGACAATCAGGGGCATGATTAAAACTGCGTGAGGCCTTTACGG
>Ga0163150_10004099_pt1 | contig 19810 bp, 18 predicted proteins | sample OliLakLV19P2IB_FD_148628 | JGI IMG/M metagenome (GOLD analysis project Ga0163150, IMG submission 148628) | Freshwater microbial mat bacterial communities from Lake Vanda, McMurdo Dry Valleys, Antarctica - Oligotrophic Lake LV.19.P2.IB | ecosystem: Environmental > Aquatic > Freshwater > Lake >...
GTATGATTGTGCTAAAGCAAATCTTAAATAAGAATAATCTTTATGACGTCTAAAAACGGGCACAAACTCATATTTGAAGGGGTGGAACTTAGTGGAAAGAGTTTTCTGATGAATCAAATTTACGATTTTTTAGAAAAAAAATACAATAGTCATACAAAAATACTTAACGGTTGCCATTGGTTCAATTCAGACGTGGGAATTTTTGGAACTAAATATGGTAAAGATATTATTGATCGATATGTGGAAATGGCCGAAATCATGTATGAAAAAAATATAATGTTTGAAAAATTTTTTATAAGTGATCAGGTCTATCATAGTCTTTATCAGAATCAGATTTTGGACTACTCGCGAGTAGAAAATAGACTCCTAGAACTCGGGACAAAAATAATTTTCTGTACAGTTGAACCAAACGAAAAACTCTTTGAAAAAAGATTGGATGATAGATTATCTCTCTATAAACATTATGGGCGAGTGGCCCAAGCGCCAAAAGATTACATCAAACAACAAGAAAAATTTAAAGAAATTATTGTTAAAACGAAACTGCCGGTATTAAACGTTGATTTAACCATCTTACCGAATGAAACAGAAGTTCAAAAAATCCTTTCGTGGATTGGGGAACTCTAATTCTATTTTTGTTATTTCTCTTTCTCAACAAGACTACGGTAAAGTTTTTCATATCCATCCACCATTGTCTCTACACTAAAATTCCTCAGCACCCATTCTCTGCAGTTCATGCGGGCTATAGATGGTATTTTTTTCACAGCTTTCACCATTTCATCTTTGTTATTTACAATAAAGCCAGTTTTGCCATGCTGTATGATTTCGGGCGCTGCGCCTTTATTAAAAGCTATGACGGGCGTTCCACAGGCTTGAGATTCAACCAGAGTCAAACCGAACGGTTCTTGCCAACGAATTGGAGCGAGTGTGGCATAAGCATTTTTATAAAGTTTTACTTTTTCTTTGAAATCAACTGGACCTAAATATTTAATTTTGTCGTTTAAAAATGGCTTGATTTTGGACTCAAAAAATTCTTCTTGATCTAAGTTTGATCCAACCAAATATAATTTCATATTAAGTTGTTTTGCGACCTCGACAGCAATGTCAGCCCCCTTATTCTCATTGATGTAACCAATAAAAAGTAGGTAATTTTCTGGATCGTTTCCAAATTCAAAATCATTAATCGGTATACCATTGTAAATATTAGTGTATCTTTTGAAGTAGGATGACCTAGTATCTATGTATTCGTCTAGCTGACTTTTACTTACAGAAACGTAATTGATTTTACGATATTGCTCAGTAATAAATTTCAAAAATAATCCGGTATGGTCATCATGAAGAAACGGATGATGGGATGAAGCGGGATGATGGAGAGTTTGAACAACGGGAATTTTAATATATGGCATATGATAGACGATTGATCTGGAATGAGAATGAATTACGTCAAATTTGTTTGCTTGGGAAGCAACAAGTGTGGAGTTCCACATATCGGCTTGAGGTTGACCCAATTTGTAAAGTTTATTTTGATCACTTGAAAGACTTACTGGTAATAATGAAATTAATTTCGCAGAAGTTTTTGAGTCAGATGGAGCAAATAAAGTTACATCATGTCCACGCTTAACTAATTCTTCGGTAACCCAAGAGACAACAAATTCTAAACCATTTTTATGATCAGGTGGCACACTTTCATTCAAAGATACTATTTGAGCAATTTTCATATCTGTAATTATTTTTTAACTCTGACCCAATGTTTTTGCCAAACATAATCACGTAGACGGCTAAACATTTTTTCTGCTTTAATTTTTATTGAAGAATCAATACTTTCAATCGATCTAATCGAGGTTAAAAGTTCCTTCGCTCCTTTTTCAATTTCGGTTGGATTCCATGTAAGAGGTGAAAGAACGTCGGGCTTTCTGTCTGTGGCCCACCACCAGGAACAACTCGAAAGGCCTCGGTCAAGGTGGTGTCTCGCTGCTTTATAATTTGTATCATCTCTATATTTACGGACGGTTTTTATTGCTAATCTGGCGAATTTCCATAACATTTGATGAATTTTATTTTCCGGATTATTCCAAAAAGGATATGGTACTTTTTTAACTAAATCATCATCAGTTGATTCCCAACTTGCTTCACGAGGAATGACTTCTTCTGTCTTTTCTAAATCTTTTACGTATTCTGAAACGGTCATTGTCTTTATATTTGGATGAGTGAATACTTTTTTATAGTATTCACGATCGTCTCTATGCCAATGACCATACATTTCACCGTCGTGAGCTGTTATTAGATATTTTTCTTTTATACTACTAAGGTCAGTGATTATAGTTTCTGGAGAAAAACTTCTTGAATATTTACGATTTCTAAAAACCGCGACCAAATTACTTGGTTTAATTTTGTATTTTATCTCAGAATCAGGTTTACCTGCGGGAAAATGAATTTCATCGAGAAGTATCCAAGTAATCCCCATTTTTTTAATAACGGATGCGACTTTTTTACTATATGCCATTTCTGGAATAAAAAACCCTCGCGGATTATAAAAACTACCAAAAATTTCTCGAGAAATATTGTTATGAAGTTCTAATTGACGTTCAATTTCTTCTTTTGATAATAAAGAGAGAATCGGGTGGTACATTGCGCTTGCCGTCAGCTCAATACGTCCTTCAGTTACATATTTTTTAAATCCGTCAATAATTTCATTATAATTATTATCACGTAATTGCTCGAGTAGTGATCCAGAGATATTCAAAGTTAACTTTAAATTGGGGTAATCTCTTAGTAGACCGATGATACGCAAATAGCTTTCATCTACAACTTTTTTCAACATACCAACATCTTGTGTGGGCGGCTGGTAGATATGTAAAAAATTAATCCAGTTGATCATTTTTTTAAATTATTTAGCTATATGCCCATTACCATTATGGTCATTTTTCTTTTTTAGCTTGAGTGTCTCTCTGTATAGATCGATGTATTTCTTAGCTGGAATTTTCCACGAGTTAGCTTCCTTAAGGCCCGTAACTACTAACTTCTTCCAGGTTTCTGGGTGTTTGTAATTTTCAGTAGCCCGAGTCAAGGCTACCACAAGATCAAGAGTATTATATTCCTTAAAAGTAAAACCGTTTCCCGTTCCTTTACGAAGATTAAAATCAACAATGGTGTCCGCTAAGCCCCCGATATGATGAACGACAGGTATACAGCCATAACGCAAAGCGATCATCTGATTTATTCCGCATGGTTCAAAACGAGAAGGTAGGAGAAAAATATCCGCTCCAGCATACATTGAGGTTTCATATTGTGGATTAAAATGTGTTAGGACAAATTTTGTCGGAAATTTCTTTTGGATTTTTTCCAGAGCGCTTATGATAGTTTTATCTCCATCTCCCATAATGACAAATTGACGATCTCGCTTCAAAAGTGTGGGTAGGATTTCTATTAAAAGATTGAAACCTTTTTGTTCTACCACTCTTGATGTCATGGTTATAATTGGAACATCTGGATCAATTTTTAGTTTAAAATGCTTTTGAAGCCATTCCTTATTTGCTGCTTTTTTCTTGTAAGATTCGTAGTTATAGTTACTAGAGAGACCGCGGTCGGTAACCGGATTATAATCGTCATAATTTATCCCATTAACAATCCCAAAAACTCTTTTTTCTCGATTCTTTAAAATTCGATGAAGATCCTCACCGAAGTTTTTTGTCATTATTTCTTCTTTATAGGTTTCCGAAACAGCGTTTATGGCATCAGCGGTCAAAATGGCCCTTTTGGCAAAATTTATAGTCTCTACTTTTTCAGTTTCATGAAGCGGAGGAAGGGCCGAGCGCCCGTCATCTCTTTTGTCATGCGGAATAAGCCACCAATCATGCCCTAATTGGTAGACTAAGTTATGAATCGTAAAAAGTGTCGCTGTGCTTTCCCAAAAAGGATCACTTTTGAATCTTCCTTTTAAAAAGTAGGGAATTAATCCGGTATGCCAATCATGACAATGAAGAATATCCGGGCTTTGTTCGAGTTTCTTTATTAGGCTTAATGCTGCCAAATCAAAAAAGAAAAATCGGGAATTTTCCGACTTTGAGCCATATATTTTTTCTCTGGGCTTGAAAAATTTCTTATCAGCAATAAAATAAATAGGTAAATCTTTAGCTAAATAGCCTTTTAGATAAGAAACTGAGTACTTAACATCATTGATCAATAATTCTTCGCTGAAAATTTCTTTCACTTCGTGATCTTTGAGATTTATAAGTCCCTCATAAAATGGGGTGATGACTGCGACGTCGTGGCCCAATTCTTTTTGCATTCTGGGCAAAGATGAGGTAATACTAGCCAGACCGCCCGTTTTTGAAAACGGCTCAACTTCAGAGGAAATATGGAATATTTTAAGCTTCTTCCTTTTCATAAGAATTGTCACAAAAGATTTGGCGACAAAAAATTAACTGTTTTTCGGGAAAAAGTTTTGGGAGAATAGTTCTAATTAGATATTTTAGAATTTAAAATCAAAGAAATAAATTGCAATGGTTTTTAGTAGTCTGTTTCAACAATGGATAATCGAAAGGTAACAACGCTGAATTATAGCATTCGTAATCTATTTCAGTCAATTAAAGTTTAGTGTTATTAAACTCTTAACAAACAAAAAATGCAGATAAAAAATATTAATATTCTAAAAAATGGGGGAGTTGGAGTATTTCTGACAGATACTATTTATGGAGTTTTAGGAAAAGCGCTTGATCATGGAGCGGTAGAAAGAATTTATGAGATAAAAAGCCGTGATAAGAATAAACCGCTCATAATTTTGATTAGCGATTATCACGATTTAGAATTATTCGACATTAAAGTTGGTCCAGAGCTTAAAAAGAATTTAGCCGAATACTGGCCAGGGAAGGTCAGTATCATCTTGCCTTGCAAGAGTTCCAAATTTGAATATCTGCACAGAGGCACAAATTCGTTAGCTTTTAGATATCCTAAAGATAAAAGAATTATTGGTATTTTGAGAAAAACAGGCCCACTGGTGGCTCCAAGCGCTAATCCTCAAGGAAAGGAGCCTGCGGAATCTGCAGAAGAAGCCAAAAAATATTTTGGTGAAAAGGTTGATTTTTACGAAAGCGGGAAAATCACTGATTCGAAGCCTTCAACCCTGATAAAAATAGAAGGGGGAGAGATAACGATTTTAAGACCATAAAGAGTAGTAACTCTTTGATGTCGTCGCTCGCTCGGAAAAGAAAATATGCCTATTTTCTTTTCTCTCACTCCGCTAGACAATAAAAAATCCATGTTTTAAGCCATATTTTTTATATTTATGCAAATGCTATTGACAAAAGCTTATAATATGCTATCATTAACACAGAGACAGTAACGTACTGTCTGTTTCGTTCCTTTCATTTCAGACTCCATTAGGAGTAGGAGCTCTCTCAACGGTCCCGTTTATCAAATGGTTTCCAAGTGGATTCCAGATGAGAAGCGGGGCTTTTTATTTTAGGCGGTTAGGAAATTAGGCACTAGGCTTTAGGAATTATGAGCTACTTTATAACTTTATAAACTTTTAACTTTCAACTCTATTTTAGCAGCTACAATAAAATCATTCTCTGTAAGCCCTCCGACAGAATGAGTGGAAAGTGAGATTTTAACTTTATTGTAATTAAACAACAAAATATCCGGGTGGTGCGCTTCATCTTCTGCAATTTCACCAACAGTGTTTATAAAAATTAAAGCATCAGAAAAGTTAAGGAAATTGAAGGTTTTTGATATTTTTCTATCTTGGTCTTCTAGAACCCATCCTTTCACTTTGCCCAAGTCATTTTGAATCTCAATAGCATTTAAGAGATCGGCCTCGTCTTCACAAGGAACGCATTTTTTGTCTTTCAACATCGGAAATTTAAGTTTTTTCTAATTACAGAATATGCTCCATCGTCAATCCATCCCTAATTGGCGCTTTTTTTATAATTTCAATGATTTGATCAAAATCTTCCGTGATAGTAAATAAATCGGTATCTCCTTTATCGATAGTATGAAATTCATCTATCAATTTCTGTTTAATCACTTTTGCAAAGTCATCCCAATAATCATGACCTACTAAAATAATTGGAATTTCAGTGATTTTTCTTGTTTGCACCAATGTAAAAATCTCAAAAAATTCATCAAGAGTCCCTAAACCGCCAGGATAAAAAATATAGGCTTCGGCAAAAAAAGATAAACAAACCTTTCGACTAAAAAAATAGTAAAGAGGCAAATGGGCCGTTAAAAACATGTTCGTCGTCTGTTCGTGTGGAAGGCTAATAGTAATGCCTAAAGAAGACCCGCCGGCTTCATATGCGCCCCTATTAGCGGCCTCCATGATCCCAGGACCTCCTCCGGTAACAACAGTATATTTTAGTTCCTTTGCAATTTTACCCGTGAGTTGTCTGGCGTGGATATAATAAGGATTATCTTCTTTAAATCTAGCAGAACCAAAAATCGTTACTGAACGAGGATAATCTTTTAAGAATTTAAAACCTTCTTTAAATTCTTTACTTATGACTGCAAGCTTCTCTGTAGTCGATTTGTCGTATTGATCAATTATTGGGGAATCTTTTTTCATTTAAGTGTTTATATAACTGTTTATAATTGTAACTACAAAATCATCTTTTTCCAAATGCTTCAATTTTATAATATCTTTTTGTGGAGAAATACTCGTTGCTTAAAGGTCTGTGAAAGAATATAATTTAACGGATTTAATATTAAATTTCTTGTAAGATACAAAATATGAATTGGTATAGAACAGTTTTAAAAAAGTACGCTGTATTTAGCGGGCGGGCGCAAAGAGCAGAATATTGGTATTTTTTCTTATTTAATATTATTATCGCTATAGCACTCAGTATAGTTGGTAGTTTGCTTGGAGATGAGGACGGTATTCTTAATGGCCTATATGCTTTAGCAATATTAATTCCTGGGTTAGCAGTTACAGTAAGAAGACTCCATGATATTGGGAAAAGTGGTTGGATGCTTCTTATAGGATTAATTCCTGTCATTGGAACAATTTGGCTTTTAGTACTTATGGTTACGGACAGCAAGCCTGGAGACAATAAATACGGACCAAATCCAAAAAGTGCGGCTCAATAGAAACTTAATTAATTATATTTTTAGAAATTTTAGACATTAATCTATACAATTAAATCTATGCGTAAAAAAATGAGCACCAATGAGTGGGTAGCAGTAATGAGTTCTTTGGTAGTTGTGGTAATAATTGTTTTTTTTAGCTTTAGAACTTCTCCAATTGTTCAGAGTCAAAGTCAAAATGGAGCAGGTGTACTTCAATCAATAACTAATTCTAATAATACAAATACTATGGATTTTGATAAAATAATAAATAACGGTGACTCTTACGTGGATGTAAAAGAGTTAAAAATTGCAACAGTAAATGAGGGGACGGGGGAGGCAGCAGTAGTAGGGAAGACAGTATCAGTCAATTACTCAGGATTTTTAACAAACGGAACCAAATTTGACAGTAGTTTTGATAGAAATGAACCGTTTGAATTTACTCTAGGGGAGCATGCGGTCATAGAAGGTTGGGAGCAGGGAGTTTTGGGAATGAAAGTTGGTGAAACTAGAAAATTAGTGATTCCTTCCACACTTGCTTATGGAGAAAGAGGAGTAGGTCCTATTCCAGCAAATTCAACTCTTATTTTTGTAGTACAACTCTTGGAAATCAAATAGATACCCGCTCCATTTGTTTTTGAAAAGCACGCGTCAAACCCTGCGAGAGCGCTCACATTTCCATTTTGAAAGCACGAAAATTTTTTGCTAAAAATTTTCTCTGTCCGTCGTCGCCACTCCTTCCAAGTCTTTCAAAAAGGAAATATTCGCTCGAGTTTAACCTCTAAGCGAACATCTTCTTTTTAAAAACATTGCACAGGAGCTTGGCTCCGAGCATAGCAATCTGCTAGCAAGCAGATATGCGCGTTTTTAAAAAAAGAATGTGAGCGAATCTCATATGACCCCAATATTTAGCATAGAAAAGAAAATTCCAAACAGCTTAGGACGAGCTGGGATTTTGAAGACACCGCACGGAGATATAAAAACTCCGGCTTTTGCCACAGTTGGAACTAAAGGCACAGTAAAGGCCCTTACTCCAAGGGAAGTAAGAGAAAGTGGTAGCCAAGTGGTTTTAGCCAATACTTATCATCTCTATCTTCAGCCCGGAGAAAAGATAGTCAGACGCGCCCTAGGCCTTCATAAGTTCATGAATTGGAATGGACCAATAATTACAGATTCTGGTGGTTTCCAGGTTTTTTCTTTAGGGGCTGCATATGGAGAGAGGATTTCTAAGATTTCCAAGGCTCCAATAATTATTGATGAAGATATAGATGGAACAGTTTTAAAAAATTCAAAAAAAATAAACAAACTTGCTGTTATTGATGAAGACGGAGTTACTTTTAAAAATCCAGTAAATGGGGACACTCATAGATTCACCCCAGAAAAATCTATGGAAATTCAACACGCCTTGGGGGCCGATATTATTTTTGCCTTTGATGAGTGTACTTCCCCTCATGCAAATGTTGAATATCAAAAGGAAGCCATGGAGCGCACACACAGGTGGGCAGAGAGATGTATTGCCTTTCACAAAAACCGTGGAGATGGAAAAATAAAAAAATTTACCAAGACCCTCCTTAGAATTCCAGAGGAAACGGTTCAAGAACAATTTCTTTTTGGAATTGTGCAGGGTGGCCGATTTGAGGAGTTGCGTAAAATAAGCGCGAGAGCGATTGCGGGAATGAATTTTCAGGGTTTCGGAATAGGTGGATCTTTTGAAAAGGAAGATATTGATAAGGCGCTTGCATGGATAAATGTTATTTTACCGGAAGAGAAGCCACGCCATCTTTTAGGGATTGGAGAACCTTTGGACATACTGTCCGCTATCGAAAATGGAGCTGATCTATTCGACTGTGTCATGCCTACAAGAATTGCCAGAAATGGGACACTTCTGACACGCTTCGGAAAAATTAATATTGAAAATGCAAAATTTGCCCATGACTTAACTCCGATAGAAAAAGACTGCGGCTGTTACTCGTGTCAGAATTTTACCAAGTGTTATCTTTCCCATTTATTTCGAACAAAAGAAATTTTGGCTTGCACTTTGGCCTCAATTCATAATTTATATTTTATAAATAATCTTTTTAAAGTAGCTAGAGAGCATATTCTAGGTGGAACCTACTCAAAGTTTAAGGAAGAATTCAGGAGACAGTATAAGTAATATGATTTTCAATTAATAAAGAGTATTAGCTCTTTGATGTCGTCTCGCTTCGGAAGAGAAAATGTGGTCTATCGTTTATGATAGACACCTGTAGACCAGTACATCTTCTCTTCTCTCACTCCGCTAGACAATAATTGAGACTTGAAGTTTATTTGATAATGGAGTATTGATAATTGGTAATTTTACTTTTTTCTATCCCTAAGTTTCTAATTTCTTAAAAAGATGTCTAACTTTAAGCTTAAAAATCCGTTTCAACCTGCCGGTGATCAACCAAAAGCAATAAAAGAATTAACGGAAGGGGTGAACAAAGGCAATCGATATCAAACACTGTTCGGAGTAACCGGCTCCGGAAAGACTTTTACCGTTGCTAACGTTATAGAAAAAATAGATAAACCAACCCTGGTAATTGCCCATAATAAAACTTTGGCAGCGCAACTGGCCCAGGAGTATAAAGATTTTTTTCCAGAAAATGCCGTGCATTACTTTGTTTCTTATTACGATTACTACCAGCCAGAAGCTTATATGCACGTGTCAGATACTTACATTGAAAAAGAAGCACAGATAAATGAAGAAATTGATAGACTCCGACATGCCTCAACCCAGGCATTACTCACTAGAAAAGATGTGATAATCGTAGCTTCAGTATCCTGTATTTATGGCTTGGGTAGCCCCGCCGAATACAGGGCGGTAAATTTAATCCTTAAGGTTGGAGCTCCAGCCAAAAGAATCGATCTAACTAGAAGGCTAGTTGAAATTCGTTTTGAACGAACTCCAGCTGATTTGATGCCAGGAAATTTTAGGGTAATCGGTAATTTTTTGGAAATAATGCCAACAAGTGAGAAAATAATTTACCGAATTGAACTTGAAGAAAATAAGATAAAGAGTATCCAAGTGCTGAATTATTTGAGCCGAACTATCATTGAAGAAAAAGAAGTTATCACGATTTTCCCTGGTAAGCATTTTATTACTGACAAAGACAGATTAGGCATTGCCATAGGACGTATAAAATCAGAACTTAAAGAACAATTAAAATATTTTACAAAAAACGGAAAATTGCTCGAGGCCGACAGAATAAAAAGAAGAACTGGTTATGACTTGGCTCTTTTAAAAGAAGTCGGTTATTGCAACGGCATTGAAAACTATTCAAGGCATCTTTCTTTGCGTAACGCCGGGGAAGCACCAGACACTCTTTTATCTTATTTTCCTCACGATAAAGACGGCAAACCAGAATTTCTAACAGTTATAGATGAATCCCACGTAACCATTCCGCAAATTGGCGGTATGTATGCTGGTGACGCGTCCAGAAAAAAGAATTTGATAGACCACGGCTTTCGTTTGCCATCAGCTAGAGATAATAGACCTCTCAATTTTAAAGAATTTGAGGAAAGAATCGGGCAAGCCATTTTCACCTCGGCAACCCCAGGCAATTTTGAAAGGGAAAAAAGTCAAAAAATAGTGGAGCAAATTATTCGACCAACCGGTTTAATCGACCCTGTACTCGAGGTTCGCCCAATATCAGAAAAAATAGAAATTCCCGGCAAAAAAAATATAAAAAGAGGCGGACAAATTTTTGATTTTATCGAAGAGGCTGAAAAAGCCATTAAAAAAGGCGGCCGTGTTTTGACTACCACGTTGACCAAGAAAATGGCGGAGGAATTAAGTGAATTCTTAAAAGAACGTGGTGTGAAGGCAGAATTTTTGCACAGTGATATAAAGACGATGGAGAGAATAGAGATTTTAAGTGATTTCAGAAGAGGAAAGTTTGATTGTTTAGTCGGAGTAAATCTTCTGAGAGAAGGTTTGGATTTACCCGAAGTAACACTTATTGGAATATTGGACGCGGATAAAGAAGGGTTTTTGCGAAGTGAAACCTCACTTATTCAGACTATCGGAAGAGCGGCCAGAAATATTGATGGAAAAGTAATTTTGTACGCTGATAAAATTACAGATTCGTTAAAATATGCCATTCATGAGACTGAAAGAAGAAGACAAATTCAGACTACTCACAATTTGAAACATAATATCACCCCAAAAACCATTATTAAAAAGATAGGGGAATCTATCGGGCAAGCCGACAGAGAACGTCAAAAGGCTGTCGAATCTTTGGCCTACCTGGACAGAGACGTATATAAAGGAGATTCCAGGAAGTTAATTAAAGAAAAAGAAAAGCAGATGAATGAGGCGGTTAAGAATCTGGATTTTGAAACAGCTGCCATAGTTCGAGATGAAATCGAATTCTTATTGAAGAAAAAACTAAAAGTTAAGTAGGCCGCTCACATTTAGTTTTGAAAAGCACGCGTCAAACTCTGCTTTGGTTTGCTGCTCTGCTCGCCGCCAGTCGCGGCTCCGCAAGTCTTTCAAAAGAAAAATGTGAGCGTTTTCCACAACACCAAAAAAATAACTGACTATCTTTCTGATATAATTAGATAGATGAAGTTAACTCAGAGTAATAAATTTGAGGCCAACAGATGGCTTATCGTGGCTAGGTGGTTCTATGCGCCGGCCATTTTTGCTATGGGCCTTCTTTCCAAACTTGATCCGATCGGAGAAAATATTTTCCCTCTGCCGATGATGATTTTGCTTTTCTCAATTTTTATCTTGATCAACGTCCTATTCTTGGTTGTTATAAAAAAATTAGAGTTCGCAAATAATATAAAAAGAATAAACATCTTCGGAACTTGCCAGATACTAGCAGAACTGGCCTTTTTCATAATAGTTTTGCATTTTTCGGGCGGTGTTGGAAATGTAGCCCCAATTTTCTTCTTTATTCCAATAGTATCTTCGATCATCCTTTTCAGTCCGCTTGGATCATTGTTTATTGCTTTAGTATCTGGCCTGCTCATAAATGGCTATTTAATTTTAGAAAATTATGGACTGGTTCAAAATGTTTTCGGTTATTCAGGTCAAGGAAAGTTGGAATACGCTGATTTTTTGACTAAACTTTCAACAACCGTAGTTATTACCGCTGTCTATTTTATAGTTGGATCACTATCAGGATATCTCTCATCGGCTCTTAGAAAAAGAGAGTTGCAGCTTTCGGAAAGCAAGAGACAGACTCAGATACAATCAGAAAAGCTTCAGTTACTGAATGAAGAATATAATTCATTTGCCAGAAAATTAGTTAGAAAAGACCTAGAACTTAAAAAAGAAAATGCTGAGATAACCAAATTGGACATGAACAGGAGAGATTTCGTCTCTACCGTTGCTCATCAGCTTCGCACACCACTTTCTGCCATAAAATGGACGATCAATATCCTGCTTGAAGAATCAAGCGGCAAATTGAATACAGACCAGAGAATGCTTCTTTTAAAAACATACGAGAGCAACGAGAGAATAATTAATCTGATCCAAGATATGTTGGGAGCTGATAAGGCGGAGTTTAAGGCGGCAAATTTTTCTCCGGTTGAGATTAGTTTGCCAGATTTAGTTTCTAACGTTCTGCCTGATTTCAGATCGATTGTTGAAAAGAAAAATCTAAAAATTGAAGTTCAATCAGAAAAGAATTTGCCGAAAGCTTATGTTGATCCTCAAAAGATAAGAGCGGTCTTTCAAAACTTAATAGAAAATGCAATAAAGTATTCCAAGAGAGGAGGATGGATCAAAATAACCATTGCAAAAGATGGTAACAAATTAAAAGTCTCTATTGAAGACAATGGTATAGGAATTCCAGAAAGTGAGCAGCAAAATCTCTTCAAGAAATTTTTCCGTGCTCAGAATGCCATCAAAATGGAAACTAATGGTACAGGTTTAGGACTGTTTATAATAAAAAGCCTAATCGAAAAACATGATGGCAATATAAGCTTTGAAAGTAAGGAGAATAGGGGTACAAAATTCATGTTCACACTGCCGATTGCTACTACCTGATCTTTACGTTAAAATGTATAGAACTTCATTCGAACCAAAACTCTAAAATAAAATGTCGAAAATATTAATTGTGATAGAGGAAGACCTTTTCTTAGGAAATGTAATAAATGAAAAGGTAAAAAAAGAAGGGCATCAAACTCTCTACATCAACAACGGAGTAGTGGCTATTCCACAGATGAAACTTTTCAAGCCGGATGTGGTTATTTTAGACATGGAGCTCCTCTCAATAAATGCGCTCAAGCTTCTTCGTGAAAAAAAAGCAGAGCCTCAAATTTCCGAAATTCCTATTATTGTAATTTCTCCATCTGGAGACGCTGAAGAGATCAGGAACGTGCTTGATTTGGGTGTTCGTGATTATATAGTAAAATCACAATTTAATGCCGACGATCTCATAAATAAAATAAAAAGTGTCCTCTTGGTATCGGCAAGAAAAGTAAAGGAAGACACATTGCTTGCTAGCAAGAAAATAATGTGGGTGGAGGATGACCAATTCTTAAGCGACTTGATTGCAAGAAAGCTTACTCAGCAAAAATGTAAGTTATTGTTCTCGAGAACTGGCGAAGAAGCTTTGGTGGTTTTAAAGAATGACCAACCAGATTTAATACTTTTAGATTTACTTTTACCTGGCATAAGTGGCTTTGAAGTTTTGGAGACTATTAAAAAAGATCCGAACCTAAAAAACATTCCTGTTATTATTTTATCCAATTTCACCCAGAATAATGAGATGGAGAAATCAAAAGTTTTAGGTGCAGATCGTTTTTTAACCAAAGCGACTGTCGTACTCGACGATATTGTTCGTGAAATTCAAACACTTCTTCTGGAGAAGCAAAATGCTTCCAAAACTTTAGCAACTGGAGACAAGATGACTTCCTAAAGCAGATGGAAACCCCAAAAAAACAAAATAAATTCTTTCTCCACAAAAAAATAATGTGGATCGAGGACGACGAATTTTTTAGTGCCCTCATGACCAAGCGTTTGAGCGAGACTGGCTGTACATTGGTGTTCATCACAACTGGAGAAGAGGCTGTAAAAATAGTTAATGAAGAAAATCCAGATTTGATTATTCTAGATGTTTTGCTTCCTGGGATGGGCGGTTTTAAAGTTTTAGAGAAAATAAGATCGGATGAGAAACTGAAAAATACTCCGGCAATGATTCTTTCAAACATTGGCGGCCAAGAAAACATCGATAAAGCTTTCTCTTTGGGAGTTGAAAAATATTTCATAAAAACTTCTATAAGTTTTCAAGATATCATTAAAGAAATTGAAAACATACTTCGGAGAAAGGAGTAGAAAGTTTACATTTGTTTCACCCATATGTTAGTATATTGATCCATAACCCCGTGAAGGCGGGTTATTTGTATATTTATGTCAAACCCAAATAAAGAAAATAAGAACGAAAATGCCGGTCAAAAAATCGTGGTTAAAGGCGCTCGAACTCACAATTTGAAAAACGTCAGCCTAGAGATGCCACGAAATAAAATAATAGCTTTTACAGGTCTTTCTGGATCCGGGAAGTCATCTTTGGCATTTGATACTATTTTTGCAGAGGGTCAGAGGAGATATGTTGAATCTCTTTCTTCTTACGCAAGACAATTTTTACGGCAAATGCAAAAACCGGACGTCGATGAAATAACAGGCCTTTCTCCTGCAATTTCGATTGATCAAAAATCTCATTCAAGCAATCCACGCTCAACGGTCGCAACAATTACAGAAATATATGATTATCTAAGAATTCTTTACGCAAGAATTGGACATCCTCTTTGTCTTATTTGTGGACAAGAAATCAGGAAGGTTTCGAATGAAGAAATAAAGAATCTTATTTTAAAACAGGTTCGTGATAAAGGCAGAAAACGCGAAAATATAAAAAGTGTTGAGATGTTTTCTCCGGTTGTTAGAGGTCGCAAGGGTGAATATTACCAGCTTCTATATGATTTTTTAAACAAAGGTTACTCTGAAGTTCTTGTGGATGGGGAGAGAAAAAAATTGCGAGAACAAATACTTTTGTCTAAAAACACCAAGCACAATATAGATGTATTAGTTGATCGCATTGATATTCAAGATTTTAAGGGACGAATCAAAGATACTGAAATGCGTCTTGCGGAAGACTTGGAAAAAGCCCTGGAAGAATCAAATGGGCTCGTAAAAATCATCTTTGTAAGTGAGAGTGACGAGAAAAACCAAGAATATATTTGGTCTTCAAAATTTTCCTGTCCAAATGATGGGTATTCTTATCCGGAGATTGAACCGAGAATCTTTTCCTTTAATTCTCCTTACGGAGCCTGCCCAGATTGTAATGGTCTGGGGACCAAGCATTTTTGGGGTGAAGAAAAATGTCCGAAGTGTCATGGACGTCGCCTTCGAGAAGAGGCATTAAATATAAAAATCAACAATAAAAACATTATTGATGTTACAGATTTAAATATCACAGACAGCTTTAATTTCTTTAAAAATCTTGACTTAACTGCTAAAGAGAAAAGTATCTCTGAGCCATTAATAAGAGAAATCTCTGCCAGACTCGAATTTATGTTAAATGTCGGTATTGAATATCTAACTTTAAGCAGAAAGGCCGGCACTCTTTCTGGCGGGGAGGCGCAGAGAATCAGACTAGCATCCCAGCTCGGTTCGGGCCTTGTGGGGGCTCTTTATGTGCTAGATGAGCCAACAATTGGACTCCACCAAAGAGATAATGACCGACTTATTGCTACTCTTAAAACTCTTCGGGATTTGGGCAACACCATAATTGTGGTAGAGCATGATGAAGATACTATTTTTTCTTCTGATTTTCTGGTAGACATTGGCCCTGGAGCCGGAGTTCACGGTGGAGAAATTGTTGTCTCTGGTTATCTAGATGATCTAATTACTGCCGCTAAGAATAAAAGTGGATCTATTACTCTGGATTATCTCCGAGGAGACAAGGTAATTGCCATACCAGAAAGAAGAGATTCTCAAAAAGGAAAAATTACAATTAAGGGTGGAAATATTTTTAATATAAAAGATTTGAATGTTGAAATCCCCCTCGGGAAACTCATTAGTGTTACTGGTGTTTCTGGATCAGGAAAATCATCTTTTCTCTATGAGATTCTATATAAAAATTTGCAGGCTCGGTTTGATAGGCGATATCGAAGCGCTGAAACGTTCAACTGCGAATCTTTTTCTGGTTCGGAATACTTAACCAGAGCGATACTAATCGAACAATCACCAATTGGACGCACTCCAAGATCAAACCCAGCAACTTATACTGGGGCTTTCACCTTCATTCGAGAACTTTTTGCAGAAACTGTAGATGCCAGATCACGTGGCTGGACTGCTAGTCGTTTTTCTTTCAATGTTAAAGGTGGCCGGTGCGAAGCTTGCGGAGGAAATGGAATGATCGAAGTGGAAATGCATTTTTTACCCACCGTGTATGTTACCTGTGATGTCTGCAACGGTAAGAGATTCATGAAAGAGACACTCGAAGTAAAATATAAAAAGAAAAATATATATGATGTTTTGCAAATGACTGTCGAAGAAGCTTTAAATTTCTTTCAAGATATTCCAGCAATTTCTGACAGATTAAAAACTATGCAGGAGGTGGGCCTCGATTACTTAGAGCTTGGCCAATCAGCCACAACTCTTTCTGGCGGGGAAGCGCAGAGAATTAAAATTTCTTCTGAGCTTTATAAGCCGCATTTGCAGAAGACACTTTATCTTTTAGATGAACCGACAATTGGACTTCATTATGAAGACGTTAAGAAACTCATAGAAATTCTGCAAAAACTGGTAGACAAAGGAAACACCGTGATTGTCATCGAACATAATATGGACTTTATCAAAAGTTGTGATTACATAATAGATATTGGCCCAGAAGGTGGAGAAAAAGGAGGAAAAATTATAGCTCGTGGCACTCCAGAAGAAGTAGCGGGAAACAAAAATTCTTACACCGGACAGTATTTGAAGAAAGTTTTGAAGAGGAAAAAAGATTAATCAATAAATGACCGCAAATTATTATTTGTAGCCATTTGTAGAATTCGAATCATTTGTAGATTGGAAGTTTTTGTTATGAAAAATAAAGAGTTGAAAAAATATCCATATAGTTTCAATAAGTTGCCGACAACACCCGGTGTCTATTTTTTCTTGGGAAAAAATAGAGAGATTCTCTATATAGGAAAAGCGGTTTCCTTGAAAAGTCGAGTTAGAAGTTATTTTGCCCAAAACTTAGGCGATACCAGGAGCCAGTTAATTTTGGAGATGGTGCAAAAAATTCAAAAAATAAACCACCGAGTTACAGACTCAAGCTTAGAAGCCCTGATTCTTGAAGCAGCTCTTATTAAAAGACATCAACCGAAGTACAACACCGCTGAAAAAGATGGCAAAAGTTTTAATTCTGTGGTTATTACCAAAGAAAAGTTTCCACGGGTTTTGATTGTGCGGCAGAAGGATATTGATTTCGCAAAAAATACTTTAAATTGGAAATCTGATGTTTTGAGTATTGAATCAATCTTTGGCCCTTTCCCACAAGGTCAATTGCTGAAAGTAGCCCTAAAAATTATCAGAAAAATATTTCCGTTTAGAGATAAATGCGTTCCTTGCGATATGCCCCCGTGCCAAGAGTGTTTTATGAGCCAAATCGGATTGTGTCCGGGAGTTTGCGTCAGGAAAATTGATGAGAAGGCATACAAAGAAATAATAAAAAACATTAAGTTGTTTCTTTCTGGGCAGAAAAAGAAACTTCTGAAAAATCTTACAAAACAGATGTCGCGACTTGCCCAAGAAGAAAAATTTGAAGAAGCGCAGATTATTCGGGACAAGATTTTTGCTCTAAAACATATTCAGGATGTCTCTCTAATAAATAGAGATTATGCTACAAGCAGTATAGAAAATATTGGGGTATCGCGAGAAGATTTTAGAATTGAAAGTTATGATATAGCACACATTCAGGGCACAAATGTGGTTGGCGCAATGGTTGTTGTGGAAGGTAAGCGATTGAAAAAATCTGACTATCGAAAGTTTAAAATCAAAATTGACCTTGGGATAAATGACACGAAAGCCTTGGGAGAAATTCTTCGAAGGAGATTCGGGCACAAAGAATGGCTGTTGCCGAATCTAATCGTGGTTGACGGTTCTGTGGCTCAAAAAAATGCGATGGAAGCAGTGCTTGAGGAGGAAAGACTTACGATTCCTGTCGTAGCAGTTACCAAAGATGAAAGACATAAACAAAAAACAATTCTGGGAGATTCGGATATTATCGAAAAGCATAGACAAGAAATTTTATTATCTAATCTCGAAGCGCATCGATTTGCCATAAATTACCACCGAAACTTGCGTGACAGGATAAGATAAATAAAATAGTTTGGTATAATATATCCATGGAAAATCATTCTGAACACAGAAAAAATAAGACCTCCAAAATTAGAGTTGGAGTTTTGCGCGGCGGACCTTCCGGAGAACATGAAGTTTCTCTAAAAACTGGTGCGACTGTTTTGGAACATTTGCCGGACAAATATCATCCACTCGATATTTACATAGATGAAAAAGGAAAATGGCATTTTGAAGGATTGATTCAAGATCCAGAAAATATTTTGAAACACCTGGACGTTGTATTTAACGGCCTTCATGGAGAATACGGTGAGGATGGCGAGTTACAAAAAATTCTTGAGGCTCATAACATTCCATATACCGGTTCTGATTCTTTTTCTTCGAGAATCGCGATGAATAAAGACCTGTCAAAAAAAGTTTTTGAAAAAGAAGGAATAAAAACCGCTAGAGGAGTAACTTTAAACAAAAATAAAACTAGTTACTTAGAGATTTTTGAGATATTTAACACCCTAGAGAAGCCTCTCATAACCAAACCAGCAACTTCAGGATCATCTTTAGGAGTACGAATATCTGACACTTTTGAAAAATTCAAAGAAGCGATCGAATACGCTTTTAAATATTCATCTCAAGTTTTGGTGGAAGAATTTGTAGCAGGCAGGGAGATGACCTGCGGGGTTGTTGAAAGCCTAAGTCCAGATTCTGTTTTTCCTCTGCCGCCGATTGAAATAAGGCCGGTTGGTTCAAAATTTTTTGATTATGAAGCAAAATACGGCGGAAAAACACAAGAAATTTGTCCGGCTCCGATTCCTCAAAATTTAACTACGAGGGTACAAAATATTGCCCTCCAAGCTCATAAGGCACTCGGTCTACGACATTATTCCAGGGCCGATATGATATTGAAAGATAATGGAGATATATATATTTTAGAAGTAAATACTTTGCCGGGACTTACAAATGAATCTCTTCTTCCAAAATCTCTAAAAGCCGCTGGAACAAGTTTGTCAGAATTTTTGGAACACATAATTATTATGGCGTTAAATTCAAAGTAGAAGATTCAGTTGCTTGAAAGCCATTAATCTGATAAAAATAATGGGTCTTAACAAAGATTCAGGATATATGATTCATGATTCAGGAATAAGAAATGGGTAGGAATTGTTGCTGATCTACTTCATTCTTTCATCTCCTAGAGCCTAGGGCCTACCGCCTAGAGCCTAGTCACGGGCCCTTAGCTCATCTGGTAGAGCGCCACATTTGCAATGTGGAGGCGACCGGTTCGATCCCGGTAGGGTCCACCAAACGAAACTTGTTCGGAATTAAGAAAGCGGAGCGATTTTGCGGGAGCCAAAATCGCGCTGTCAATTTTTTCAAAACCCTTTCCGCCTACGGCGGAAGCAGTGAATTCCCAAAGTTCCCCCCAATTGCATGAAAGCGTTTTGTCTT
>Ga0163150_10004100_pt1 | contig 19808 bp, 16 predicted proteins | sample OliLakLV19P2IB_FD_148628 | JGI IMG/M metagenome (GOLD analysis project Ga0163150, IMG submission 148628) | Freshwater microbial mat bacterial communities from Lake Vanda, McMurdo Dry Valleys, Antarctica - Oligotrophic Lake LV.19.P2.IB | ecosystem: Environmental > Aquatic > Freshwater > Lake >...
GTCGCCCCGCTCGCCGCAAGCGGGAGCGAGAAATTTCCGATGCCGCAGAAAAGGTCCGCAATCCGCTCGCCCGGCTGCGGGTCGAGCAGGCGCACCGCCCGCCGCACGAGGATCCTGTTCACCCCATGGTTCACCTGGGTGAAATCGGTGGGGCGGAATGCGATGCGGATGCCGAACTCCGGCAGCGTGTAGTCGAGGTCGGGCATGGAGGGCGGATGCATAGGCACCGCCGTCGCGGGTCCCTTGGACTGCAGCCAGAGCCAGACCCCTTCCCGCCCCGCGAACTCCCGCAACAACTGCGCATCGCGGTCGGACACCGGATCGAGATGGCGGACCACCAGCACGTCGACCTTGTCGCCCACCGCCACCTCGACCTGCGGCAGGCGCTCGCGCATGTCCAGCGCCGTAACCAGCTCGCGCAGGGGCGTGATGAGGCGCGAGATGCGCGGCGGCAGGTTCTCGCACTGGCGCATGTCGGCCACGAAGCTGGATTGCTTTTCGTGAAAGCCGACCAGCGCTCCGCGGGGCAGCGGCAGTCCGCGCACCGACATCCGCGCGCGGTGGCGGTAGCCCCACTCTTCGCCATAGACGATCGGCAGCAACGTTTCAACCTCCACCTTGCCGATGCGCTCGAGGGAATCCTCCAGCCAGCGCTGCTTGGCGGCCATCTGCGTGCGCTGGTCGGCGTGCTGCGTGGCGCAGCCGCCGCACATGCCGAAGTGCGGGCAGCGCGGCTCGCGGCGGCCTGCGCTTTCGTGCAGCACGCGCACGGTCCGCGCCTGGTCGTAGGAGCTCCCGGTGCGGGTGGTGCGGGCTTCCACCCGTTCGCCGGGCAGTGCGCCCTCCACGAAGACGACTTTGCCCTCGTGCCGCGCGACGCCGCGCCCCTCCGACTCGAGCGACTCGATCGAGAGCGTGCGCAGTTCGGTCGACTGCTGGTGCGGGGCGTGCCGCGGTTGCCGCGTCGAGGCCCGCCTCGCCTCGTGCCGCTTACCCATCCAGCAGCGGATCCTTCCAGCGCGCAAGGAACTCGGCCCAGTGGGGCTGCGCGAGCTTTTCGAGCGCCGATCGCATCACGCCGCATTCGCGCCGGAAGCGTTCCAGGTTCATCGTGCCGCGCACCAGCTGGTAGCGCAGGTAAAGGAGATAGGTATTCGCGGTATCCGCCTCGCAGTAGGCGCGGATGCGATCGATGCCACCCGCGCGGAATTCGTCCCAGACCGCGGACCCGTGCAGGCCGATCTTGCCGGGGAGGCCCGCGGCCTGCGCAACCTCATCGAGCGGGCTGTTGTTGCGCGGCTGGTACATGGCCAGTACATCCATGAGGTCCAGGTGCCGCGTGTGATAGCGGCTCACGTAGTTGTTGTAGCGGAAGTCGCGGTTCTCGTCGCCGGCCTCCCAGAACTGCGCGGCGTTCACTCCATGCAGGAGGGCGCGGTAGTTGAGCACCGGCAGATCGAAACCGCCGCCGTTCCACGAAACGAGCTGCGGCATGTAGCGCTCGATGCCTTCGTAGAAGCGCTGGATCAGCGCGCGCTCGGGGTCGCCGGGCTGGCCGAGCGACCAGACGCGCAGGCTCTCGTCGTCGCGCATGACGCAGGCGATGGCCACCACGCGCTGCAGGTGGGGCTGCAGGAAGTCGCTGCCCGACGCGGCGCGGCGCCGCTGGAACGCCACCTCGGCGACCTCGTTGTCCGGCAAGCTGTCGGGAAGGTCGTACAGGCGCCGGATGCCCGCACAGTCCGGGACTGTCTCGATGTCGAACGCGAGGACCGGGGTCACGCCGTGCCCTTGGTCAATCGGGAAAAATGCCGGTCGACAGGTAACGGTCGCCCCGGTCGCAGACGATCGAGACGATGACGGCATCCTCGAGCCCGGCAGCGACGCGCAAGGCAACGCACATCGCACCGCCCGAAGACACGCCGGCGAAGATGCCTTCCTCGCGAGCAAGCCGGCGAGTCATTTCCTCCGCATCGGCCTGGCTGACGTACTCCAGCCGGTCGACGCGTGCCTTGTCATAGATTCTGGGCAGGTACGCCTCGGGCCACTTGCGGATGCCCGCGATCTGCGAGCCTTCCTCGGGTTGGCAGCCGACGATGCTGATCGCGGAGTTCTTCTCCTTGAGGAAGCGCGACACGCCCATGATCGTTCCCGTGGTGCCCATGCTCGAGACGAAGTGGGTGACCCTGCCATGGGTGTCGCGCCAGATCTCCGGACCCGTGCCCTCGTAGTGCGCAACCGGGTTATCCGGGTTGGCGAACTGGTCGAGCATGACGCCTTTGCCTTCGGCCACCATGCGCTCCGAGAGGTCGCGCGCCGCTTCCATGCCGCCGGCTTTGGGAGTCAGAACGAGTTCCGCACCGAACGCGCGCATGCTCTGGCGCCGCTCGATCGACTGGTTCTCCGGCATGATCAGCACCATGCGGTAGCCGCGCATCGCCGCGACCATGGCCAATGCGATGCCGGTGTTGCCGCTGGTCGCCTCGATCAAGGTATCGCCCGGCTTGATGCGGCCCCGCTTCTCCGCACGCATGATCATCGACAGCGCGGGGCGATCCTTGACCGACCCGGCCGGATTGTTGCCCTCGAGCTTTGCAAGGATCACGTTGCCGCCGGCTTCGATCGATGCGCCCGGGATCCGCTTGAGGCGCACCAGCGGCGTGTTCCCGACCGAGTGTTCGAGCGTGTGGTAGTCCATCTCAGGCCGGCGGCATGGGTGAGCGGGCGGCAATAAGGCTTTTCACATATTCGTCCACGCCCTGCTCGACGGCGCGGAACTCGCCCGGGTAGCCAGCCGCGCGCAACTGCGACAGGTCCGCCTGCGTGTAGCTCTGGTACTTGCCAGTGAGCGCCGGCGGAAATGGGACGTACTCAATGGCGCCCGCGGCCACGAGTTCCGCCAGCGGCAGGCGCGACTCGTTGCGCGATGCGCGGACGCCGTTAACGACTGCCGTAGCGACATCGTTGAAGGTCTGTGCCCGCCCGGTGCCGCAGTTGTAGATACCCGACACCTCGCGGTTCTCCAGGAACCACAGGGCGATGCGCGGACGCCGTTAACGACTGCCGTAGCGACATCGTTGAAGGTCTGTGCCCGCCCGGTGCCGCAGTTGTAGATACCCGACACCTCGCGGTTCTCCAGGAACCACAGGTTTGCGTTGACTACGTCATCCACATGCACGAAATCGCGCTGCTGGCCGCCATCGGGGTAGCCGGCGCTGCCGACGAAGAGCTTCACCCTGCCGCCGTCCATGAACTGGTTGAACCCGTGCCAGGCCACCGAAGCCATGCGGGCCTTGTGCGCTTCGTTGGGGCCATAGACATTGAAATACCTGAACCCCGCGATCTGTGACGTCCGGTCCCGCAGCCGTTGGCGGACATACTGGTCGAAGAGGAACTTCGAATACCCGTAGACGTTCAGCGGCGCCTCGAACCGCCGCTCTTCGCGGAATGCGGGACCCGAGCCGTAAACCGCCGCCGAAGAGGCGTAAAGGAGCGGGATCTCCCCGTCCTGGCACCAGTCGAGCAGCCGCTTCGAGTATCGGTAGTTGTTCTCCATCATGTAGCGCCCGTCGGACTCCATCGTGTCCGAGCACGCGCCCTGGTGAAGCACTGCGTCGACCGCGCCGTCGAACTCGCCCGCCTCAAGGCGCGCGAGGAAGTCGCGCTTGTCGTAATAGTCCTCGATCTCGCATGCCGCGAGGTTCGTGAACTTGGCGGAATTCTCGAGGTTGTCGACCGCGATGATGCCGCCGGCGCCCTCGCGATTGAGCCCCGCGACGATCCGCGATCCGATGAACCCGGCAGCGCCGGTGACGATGGTGTACATGGATTACCCGAACAATTCTTCGCGCGTCACCACTGCGGTGCCAAGCTTGCCGACCACGATGCCGGCGGCGCGATTCGCGATCCGAACGGCCTCGGCCAGCGTTGCGCCCGCCGCGAGCATCACCGCCACCGATGCGATGACCGTGTCGCCCGCACCGCTCACATCGTACACTTCGCGCGCCTGCGCAGGCACGTGCATCGCACCCTGCCGGTCGAAAAGCGTCATCCCCTGCTCGCTTCGCGTGAGCAGCAAGCCATCCAGCTCGAGCTCTGCAATGAGCTTGCGCGCGCGCGCCTCCAGGTCGTCCTCGTCCTTCCATGACCCGACCACTTCGCGCAGCTCGCTCAGGTTCGGCGTCACGAGGCCGGCGCCTCGATAGCGCGAGTAGTCGTCGCCTTTCGGGTCGACCAGCACACGCTTGCCGGCCGACTTGGCCAGGTCGATCATGGTCGAGATGTGCGCCAGGCCCCCCTTGCCGTAGTCCGAGAGGATGACCGCATTGCACTCGGGCAACGCAGCCTCGAAATCGGCCAGCTTGGACGCAAGCACTTCGCTTGACGGAGGGGTTTCGAAATCGATGCGCAGGAGCTGCTGCTGGCGGCCGACCACCCGGAGCTTAACCGTGGTCGACATCGAAGCATCGGTGTGGAGATTGGCTTTCACCCTCGAGGAGTCGATGAGCTCGGAGAGCCGCGCGCCCGCCTCGTCGTCCCCGATCACCGAAAGGAGCTGCGCCTCTGCGCCTAGCGCAACGCAGTTCCGGGCCACGTTGGCCGCGCCGCCGGGGCGCTCCTCGGTGCGCGTGACATGAACCACGGGAACCGGCGCCTCGGGCGAGATCCTGCCGACGTTCCCGAACCAGTACCGGTCGAGCATCACATCCCCGACGATGAGGATGCGCGCCTTTTCGGTCGGGTAGGCCTTGTCGGGCTTGACGCTCATGCCGGAGCGTTGACCGCGCTTCTTCCAGATGAGCGGCCGATCGGGAAGTATTCGATGCCGAGCTTCTTCATCGCGGCGGGATCATACAGGTTGCGCCCGTCGAAAATCGCGGGCGTCGCCAGGCGCGACTTGATCGCTTCGAAATCGGGGCTGCGGAACTCCTGCCACTCGGTGACGATGCAAAGCGCGTCACACCCCTCGAGGGCTGAAGTCGCGCTTTCGGCCAGTGAAACGCGCGGATCGCCCTTGAAGACTTTCGCGGCTTCGTCCCGGGCGACCGGATCGTACGCGCGCACCTGCGCACCCGCCGCGAGCAACCCTGCGATCAGCGCGAGGCTGGAAGCTTCGCGCATATCGTCGGTATTCGCCTTGAAAGCCAGGCCCCAGATTGCGAAGCGCTTGCCGGACAGGTCCTGGCCGAACCGCTCGCGGACCTTGCGCGCGAGCACTTCCTTCTGCGCTTCGTTGACCGCGTCGACTGCGGCAAGCAGCTTGAGCGGATGGCCGGCCCTTTCCGCGGTTCGTTGGAGCGCTTTCACATCCTTCGGGAAGCACGATCCTCCGAATCCGGCGCCGGCGTAGAGGAAGTGGTAGCCGATTCGCGGGTCCGACCCGATGCCGCGCCGGACCTCCTCGATGTCGGCCCCGATGCGCTCGGCGAGATTGGCCAGGTCGTTCATGAAGGAGATGCGCGTGGCGAGCATTGCGTTCGCCGCGTACTTGGTGAGCTCCGCCGAGCGCACGCTCATCACCATCACGCGCTCGTGGTTGCGCTGGAACGGCGCATAGAGCTCGCGCAAGCGCTGCGTTGCCCGCTCGTCTTCGCTGCCGATCACGATTCGGTCGGGGCGCATGAAATCCTCGATCGCGGCGCCTTCCTTGAGGAACTCGGGATTCGAGACGACGCTGAAGGCAATCTTTTCCTTCCTCGCGGCAAGCTCTTCTGCCACCGCAGCACGCACTGCATCGGCCGTCCCGACCGGAACAGTCGACTTGTTGACGATCACGCGATAGCCGGTCATGTGGCGGCCGATCGATCTCGCCGCCGAAACGACATGCGAAAGGTCGGCGGAGCCGTCCTCCCCCGGGGGCGTGCCGACCGCGATGAACTGCAATTCGCCATGTGCGACGCAAGCCGCAAGGTCGGTTGTGAACGTCAGCCGGCCCGCCGCGCGATTGCGCGCGACGATCGCCTCGAGACCCGGCTCGAAGATCGGCAGGCCGCCGGAATTGAGCGTGGCGATTTTCGCCTGGTCGATGTCGCAGCACAGTACATGATTGCCCGCATCCGCGAAGCATGCTCCCGTGACGAGACCGACGTACCCCGTCCCGATGACGCTTACTTTCATTTCAGTTTCCTCATGGTGCCAGGTCGAATTCTTCCGAACGCCGCGGCGGATAGGTTTCCCACCCGCCGCACGCCGGACAGTGCCAGTGGAACTGCCGGGCGCGGAAGCCGCAGTTCTCGCAACGGTAGCGCGCGAGCCGGCGCGCATGGCTGTGGACGAGATTTTTCACGAGCTCGAGATCGCGCCGCCGGTCGGGCGAAGACGCGCCTGCGATCTGCGCTTCCAGCAACCGGTCCAGGCCGAGCAACGTCGGGTTGCGCCGCAGTTCGTCGCGCACCAGCGTATAGGCGGCTTCGGCGCCCTTCGCATCGAGCGTGTACTGGAAGACCGTGTCCAGCAGGTCGAGCGACGGATACCGCTCCAGGTGCCCGGCAAGCAGCGTGAGCCCTTCTTCCAGCCTTCCTGTCTCGCGAAAAGCATCGAGCAGCCGCTGGGCCGCCAGCGCCAGGTAGGACGGATCCTGGTTCTCGATCCGCTTCCAGTTCTCGATTGCGCGCGCGCTGTTGCCGAGGCTGCGTTCGAGGTCCCCGAGCTGCAGGCTCGCACGCACGCACTTTCGATTGGCATCCAGGGCCGCCTCGAGATGACGGCGGGCGTCATCCGGGCGCGAATGCGTGGCCTCGAACGCCGCCAGCTCGCAATAGAAATGGGCGACCTCCTTGGACGGCGATTCGGCGCGCGATTCGCTCGCCCCGATCTCGGCCGCCATGTCGATCGCCTTCTGCCACTCCTTCTCCGCCTGGTAGATCTCCAGGAGGAAGCTGCGTGCCTCCGCAGCCAGCGGGCCTTCGCGAAGGCGGTTAAAGACCTCCTCTGCGCGGTCGAGGATGCCCGCCTTCAGGTAATCCTGGCCGAGCTCGAAAAGCGCCGCGAGCCTTTGCTCGGACGACAGGTCCGCGCGGTCGATCAGATTCTGGTGCATCCGGATCGCCCGGTCGTATTCACCTCGGCGGCGGAACAGGCTCCCGAGGGCGTAGTGGAGCTCGACCGTCTCAGGGTCGACTTTGACGACTTCGATGAACGCCTCGATCGCCTTGTCGGGCTGCTCGTTCAGGAGGAAGTTGAGGCCCTTGAAATAGGAGCGCGGCAGCGCCCTCGATTCGGTCAGCAGGTGCTTGATGTCGATGCGGGCCGCCAGCCAGCCGAGCCCGAAGAACAGGGGAAAGCCGATCAGCCACCAGTATTCGAACTCCATCAGGCGTCCACGGCCGGTGGCTGCACGGGACTCGATGCCACGACCGCGCTGGCGCGCTGCACTTCCAGTTCGCGCTTGAGCTCTAGGTTCTGGCGCCGCTGGGAAAAGACGGTGGTGAGCGCCGCCGCGAGCCCGAAAATAGCCCCGCCTGCGAAGAAAGCGAGCAGCAGGACGATCAGAGGCGTCTGCCAAGCCAGTTCGAAATAGAACCGCAGCGTGACCGGCTCGGTGTTCTTGACCGCGAACGCGGCAGGACGATCAGAGGCGTCTGCCAAGCCAGTTCGAAATAGAACCGCAGCGTGACCGGCTCGGTGTTCTTGACCGCGAACGCGAGCAGAAACAGGAAAACGACCAGCCGGATGGCCCAGGTGACGTAACGCATGGCCTGGCGACCGCTCAGGACGCTGTAGCAGCCGCCTCAGCCTCCGCAGCGTCGACGCGCTCGCGCAGCTCCTTGCCCGCCTTGAAGTGGGGCACGTACTTCTCGGGCACATGCACCTTCTCGCCCGACTTCGGGTTGCGGCCGACGCGCGGCGGCCTGTAGTTCAGGCCGAAGCTGCCGAAGCCGCGGATCTCGATGCGGTTGCCCTCCAGCAGCGCCTGGGTCATCGCATCGAGAATCATCTTCACCGCATACTCGGCGTCTTTCGCCACCAGCTGCGGGTAGCGCTGCGCCAGCCGAGCGATCAGTTCGGACTTGGTCATTGCCGGACTTCCCCTTTTTCTTTCTTCGAGGCGCCTGACTCGCGTCGCTTACCCGCGCTCCCCGAACCTCTACTGTTGCGGCGTGCTGTTCTTGTCGAGTTTCGCACGCAGCAGCGCTCCAAGGTTCGTGCTGCCTGCCGCGCTGGCCGCGCTCTCGGTCCGCAGCGACTTCATCGCCTCGGTTTCATCCGCCATGTCCTTCGCTTTAACCGAGAGGTTGATCGAGCGGTTCTTGCGGTCGACGTTGATGATCATCGTCTGGACCGAGTCGCCTTCCTTCAACACCTTCGACAGGTCTTCGATCCGGTCGCGCGAGAACTCCGAAGCGCGCAGGTAGCCCTCGATATCGCCGCCGAGCGCGATGACCGCGCCTTTGGCGTCGACCGTCTTGACGGTGCCCTCGAGGATCGTGTTCTTCTCGTTGCTGGCGATGAAATTGGTGAACGGGTCGCCTTCCATCTGCTTGATGCCGAGCGAAATGCGCTCGCGCTCGACATCGATGGCGAGCACCAGGGCTTCGATCTCGTCGCCCTTCTTGAAGTTGCGCACCGCCTCTTCGCCCTGCTGCGACCAGGAGAGGTCTGAGAGGTGAACGAGGCCGTCGATGCCGCCGGGCAGGCCGATGAACACGCCGAAGTCGGTGATCGACTTGATCTGGCCCTTGACCTTGTCGCCCTTCTTGAAGTCGCGGGCGAAGTCGTCCCAGGGATTGGGCTTGCACTGCTTCATGCCGAGCGAAATCCTGCGACGGTCTTCGTCGATCTCGAGGATCATCACCTCGACCTCGTCGCCGACCTGCACGACCTTGGACGGATGGACGTTCTTGTTGGTCCAGTCCATCTCGGACACGTGCACCAGCCCTTCGATGCCCGACTCGACCTCGACGAACGCGCCGTAGTCGGTGAGGTTGGTGACCTTGCCGAACAGGCGCGTGCCCTGCGGGTAGCGGCGCGAGATGCCGACCCACGGATCTTCGCCCAGTTGCTTCAGGCCCAGCGACACGCGGTTCTTTTCGGTGTCGAACTTGAGGACCTTGGCGGTGACTTCGTCGCCCACGGCCAGCACTTCGGAAGGGTGCTTGACGCGGCGCCATGCGAGATCGGTGATGTGCAGCAGGCCGTCGATGCCGCCGAGATCCACGAACGCGCCGTAGTCGGTGATGTTCTTGACGATGCCCTTGACCGTCGCGCCTTCGGACAGCGTCGACAGGAGCTGCTCGCGCTCCGCACCCGCGGTCTCCTCGAGCACCGCGCGGCGCGAAACGACCACGTTGTTGCGCTTGCGGTCGAGCTTGATGACCTTGAACAGCATGGTCTTGCCTTCGAACGGCGTCGTGTCCTTGACTGGGCGCAGATCGACCAGCGACCCGGGCAGGAAGGCGCGGATGCCGTTGGCCATGACGGTCAGGCCGCCTTTGACCTTGCCGGTGATGGTGCCTTCGATCTTGGCGCCCTCTTCCAGCGCCTTCTCCAGGTCCATCCAGGCGGCCAGGCGCTTGGCCTTGTCGCGGGAGAGACGGGTCTCGCCGAAGCCGTCTTCGAGGGCCTCGATCGACACGCTGACGAAATCGCCGATCTTGACGTCGAGAACCCCGGCGTCACTGCGAAACTCTTCCAGCGGGATATGGCTTTCGGACTTCAGCCCCGCGTTGACCGTGACGAAATTGTGGTCTACCGCAACGACTTCGGCGGTGATGACCTCGCCAATGCGCATTTCCTTGCGCGAGAGGCTTTCTTCGAAGAGCGCGGCGAACGAGTCGGGTGCGGGGGGGGGCGCTATGGGGTTAGAGACCGGGGAGCTGGGGACTGCGGAGGCAAGACTGGACATGTAAATGAGACCTGGTTTTGGCCGCCGGCGATCCTCTTTCCGGGAGGTGACGCTCGGTCGGGCTAGGTTGCAATAAGGGCGTTCGGCCACAAGGCCACCCGTCCACCGTTCGAACCGCTATAAGCCCTGCAAAAATCCTTTCAGATCAGAGGCCTTTTAGCGATCCTAGTTTCTCCCGGGCCTTCTGCTCGACCTGCCTGACGACTTCTTCTACCGACAGGTTCGACGAGTCGAGATGCACTGCGTCGGATGCCGCCACGAGCGGTGCCGCCGCCCGCTTCGCATCGCGCTCATCGCGCTCGGCGAGGTCCCGGGAAAGGGACGCGAGATTAGCATGGATTCCTTTGTCATTCAACTGTTTATACCGCCGCTCGGCCCGTACCTGGACGCTCGCGGTCAGAAACACTTTGAGGATCGCATCCGGGAAGACGATGGTGCCCATGTCACGGCCGTCGGCAACGAGGCCGGGCGGCTTTCGAAACCCCCGCTGCCTTTCGAGAAGTGCTGCGCGCACCAATGGCAGCTTTGCGATGGCCGAAGCACGGTTGCCGACCTTCTCATCCCTTAGATTTTCGGCAACGTCTTCTCCCGAAAGGAGAATCCGTCCCGCCGTGAACTCCACCCTTAGGCCGGTCGCGATGCGGGCAAGGAGCACCTCGTCGTCTTCGGGGACGTAAACGCGACCCGAGGCAAACGCTACCAGCCGGTAAAGCGCACCGCTCTCCAGGTAGTGGAAGCCGAGCGTTTGCGCCACGAGCGAGGCCACAGTGCCCTTTCCGGAGGCCGACGGCCCATCGATTGTAATGACGGGCGCGCTCATCCGGGGGCTGACAACGTTAAAAGCAGGTCGAAGTACCCCGGAAAAGTCTTGGCAACGCAGCCTGGATCGTTGATGCGCACCGGGACGCCGCCCAGCGCGGCAAGCGAGAAGCACATCGCCATCCGGTGGTCGTCGTAAGTGTCGATCGTTGCGGGCATGAATCGCTCCGGGGGAGTGATTATCAGGTAGTCCGGCCCCTCTTCCACCAAGGCGCCCACCTTTCGCAATTCTGTCGCCATGGCCGCGAGGCGGTCTGTTTCCTTTACCCGCCAGCTCGCGATGTTGCGCAACGTGCTCGGGCCGTCGGCAAAGAGCGCAAGGATCGCCGCGGTCATCGCAGCGTCCGGGATGTGGTTCAGGTCGGCATCGAGCGCCCGTAGCGAACCGTTGCCGCTGACCTCGATCCAGTTCTCGGCTGCCCTTACAGTCGCCCCCATGCGCTCGAGCACCTCGATGAAGCGCACGTCGCCCTGGATGCTGTCGCGGCCGACGCCAGCGACCTTGACCGGTCCGCCCGCGATCGCCCCCGCGGCAAGGAAATACGAAGCAGAGGAAGCATCGCCTTCCACATGGATCTCACCCGGGCTGGCATAACCCCTTGCCGGGATGCTGAAAGCGCGCCACCCGTCGCGGACCACATCGACCCCGAAGCGCCGCATCAGGTTGAGCGTGATCTCCACATACGGCTTGGAGATGAGTTCGCCCTCGACATGGATCTCGCTCGCGCGACCCGCCAGCGGCAACGCGATCAGCAGCGCGGTCAGGAATTGGGAGGACACGTCGCCGCGCACACGCACGGGCCGATCCAGTGCGATGCTGCCGGGATGAATCGCCAGCGGGGGGAAACCCTCGGCGCCGGTGTAATCGATCCGCGCACCGATCGCGCGCAATGCGTCGACCAGGTCCCCGATCGGCCGCTCGTGCATGCGCGGTACGCCGGAAAGCTCGTAGTCACCGCCGGTGATCGCAAGCACGGCCGTCAGGGGCCTGAAAGCGGTGCCCGCGTTGCCGAGGAACAGGTTCGCGCTCCTGACAGGAATCCTCCCGGCGCAACCCTGGATGCGGATCTCCGGGGAACTTCCTGACATTGCCTCGATGCCGAGCGAGCGCAACGCATCGAGCATGACGCGCGTGTCGTCGGCCTCCAGCACATCCCGCACGAGCGTCTCGCCGCTGGCCAGCGCCGCCAGGAGCAGCACGCGATTGGAGATGCTTTTCGAGCCCGGCATCGTCACCGTGCCTTTGACACGTGCGATCGGCGCAAGGTCGAGGTAGTCCATGCTCAGGGCTCGAATCCGCCTGCGATCCAGCGATTGCGCGCTTCGCGCGACTCGGCGAACACTTTCTCGAGCGCGGGCGCGTCTCCCGCGGTGAGCGGCGCCCGAAGTGCGCGCAGCTTCTCGATGTACCGATCGAGTTCCCCGGTCAGCGCCTCGCGGTTGGCTACGCAGATATCGCGCCACATCTCGGGATGGCTCGAGGCAATGCGGGTGAAATCGCGAAACCCGCCCGCGGCGTAACCGAAGAGCTGGCCGGCGTTGGGCCGTCCGGCGAATTCATGCACGAGCGCGTAAGCAAGCAGGTGCGGCAGGTGGCTGACCGCGGCGAAGACTGCGTCGTGTTCCGCCGCAGTCATGCGCGAAATGCGCGCGCCACACGCCTCCCAGGCTTTCGCGGCGGCGTCCACCCGCTCCGGGGGATTTTCTTCCAGGGGGGCAAGCACCACGCGCTTGCCCCTGAACAGGTCGGCCTTCGCCGCCGCGGCACCGCTATGCTCCGCGCCCGCGATCGGATGCGCGGGCACGAACTGCGCGATGCGCGCGCCCATGGCAGCCCGGGCCGCGGCAACGACATCCTGCTTGGTGCTGCCTGCATCCATGACCAGAGTCGACGGCCCCAGGTTGGGGACGATGCTTGCGAAAAGCTCGCCGAACTGCGCCACCGGCGTGGCTACGAGGACCAGATCTGCGTCGCGCACCGCGACGCCGGCATCCGTCTCGACGGAGTCGACAATGCCGAGCTCGAGGGCAACGCGCATGTTGGCCGGGTTGCGTCCGACGCCGACAACGTTCTTGCAGGCGCCTGCCGCCCTTAGCCCGAGTGCGAACGACCCGCCGATCAGCCCGACACCGATGACGCTCACCCGGTCGAATCGGGCCGATGCCGCGGTCATGCGGGCCGCTATTCCCGCAGGCTCGCGGCTAGCGCCGTGAGGAAGCGTTCGTTTTCCTCGGGAGTGCCGATGGAGACGCGCAGGTGCTCGGGAAGTTCGTATCCGGCGACCGGGCGGACGATCACACCGCGCTTCAGCAGGCGCTTGAAGATCTCCGCAGCCTTGCCCACCCGGATGGTGATGAAATTGCCGTACGACGGGATGAACTCGAGGCCGAGCGCCGTGGCGCCCTCCTCGATTCGCTTCATTCCGGCGCGATTCTCGGCGTAGCCGCGCGCAACGAACTCCATGTCGTCCAGCGCGGCCGCGGCCGCGGTGAGCGCGATGCTGTTGACGTTGAATGGCTGGCGCACGCGGTTCATCAGGTCCGCAACCGAAGGATGCGCCATTGCGTACCCGACCCTCAGGCCGGCCAGTCCGTAAGCCTTCGAGAATGTCCGCGTGACTACGAGGTTCGGATGACGCCTGATCCACTTGGCCGTGTCGACTCGCAACTCCGGCGGCAGGTACTCGTTATACGCCTCGTCGAGGACGACGATGCAGCCCGGCACCCTCTTGAGGAATTCTGCAATATCGTCATAAGGAACGAAAGTGCCCGTGGGATTGTTTGGATTTGCGATGAACACCACACGGGTATCTCCGGCCACGGCTTTCGCCATCGCGTCGAGGTCATGCCCGTAGTTCTTCGCTGGCACGTTGATGCCTCGCGCCCCGCGCGCCTGCGTCGCGAGCGGATAGACCGCGAACGAATGCTGCGAATAGACCGCCGAGGCGCCGGGCCCAAGGTAGGCCATCGCGATGAGCTCGAGGACATCGTTCGATCCATTGCCGAGCACGATCGAGTCCATGTGCACGCCATAGCGGCGCGACAAGGCATCTTTCAGCTCGAACCCGTTCCCATCCGGGTAGCGCGCGAGGTCGCCGAGCGCGCCCTCGATTGCAGCGCGTGTCCTGGGCCCGATACCACGCGGGTTTTCGTTCGACGCGAGCTTGACGATCGTCTTTTCATCGATCCCCATCTCGCGGGCGAGTTCGGAAGTGGGCTTGCCCGGCTGGTAAGGAGCGATCCCCCGCACATGGGAGGGGGACAGCTCGCACAGATCCTTGCTGGAAACGCTCTTTGGCACTTGCGCACTCATTGATAGGCACTCACTGGACTGCCGCTGGATAGGAGCCGAGGACTTTGAGGAACGGCGCCTTCCGGGCCAGGTCCGCCAGCGCGCTTGCAACGCGCTCGTCGTTCCGGTGCCCTTCGACATCGATGAAGAACAGGTATTCCCAGAGTCCGGTCTTGGCCGCCCTGGAAGGCCGGGACTCGATGCGGGACATGCTCACGTTATTGGTGGCCAGGGGCGAGAGGAGCGCGTGAACGGCGCCCGGCTTGTTCTCGGCCGACATGACGAGCGAAGTCCGGTCCCTTCCGGTGGACGCCGTTTCGAGCTTGCCCAGCACGAGGAAGCGCGTCGTGTTGTTGGGATCGTCCTCGATGGAGCGCGCCAGGATGTTCAGCTCGAAGCGCTCGCTGGCCATCACCCCGGCGATGGCTGCCGTGCCCGGCTCTTCGGACGCGCGGCGCGCGGCATCGGCATTCGAGACCACCTGGACGCGCTCTGCGTTGGGCAGGTTCTGGTTCAGCCACCCCTGGCACTGCGCAAGCGACTGGGCATGGGAGTACACGCGCTTCACCGACTTGAGATCCCCCTCCTTCAGCATGAAGTTCTGCTGCACCCGAAGCTCGATTTCGCCGCAGATCTTCAAAGGCGTTGCAACCAGAAGATCGAGTGTGCGGCCGACCACGCCTTCGGTGGAGTTCTCGACGGGCACAACCGCGAACTCGGCATCGCCCGCTTCCGCGCGCCGGAACACTTCGTCGATCGAGGCGAGGGCAATCGCCTCGACCGCGCGCCCGAAATGCTTCTGCACGGCCTGCTCGCTGAAGGTGCCCTGCGGTCCAAGGTAAGCAGCCCGCAGGTCCTGCTCCATGCCGCGGCATGCGGAAATGACTTCACGGAACACGGTAGCGACACGGTCACCCGGCAGGGGACCGGGATTCTCTGCGGCCATTCGCCTCAGGATCTCTGCTTCGCGCTCGGGCCGATAGGCGGGCGCGCCCTGCTTCAACTCCCCGACGCGCTGGGCGAGCCCCGCGCGGCGGTTCAATAGCGAAAGCAGCTCGCTGTCGAGCGTGTCGATGTCCTTTCGCAGCCTGGCGATCTCGTCACTCATGCTCAGGCGTGCTTCTTTTCGAATTCGCGCATGTAGTCGACCAGCGCGCGTACGCCTTCAATCGGCATCGCGTTGTAGATCGACGCCCGGATGCCGCCCACACTGCGATGCCCTTTCAGCTGGACCATGCCACGCGCCTCCGACCCCTTGAGGAAATCCCCGACCAGGCTTTCGTCCGCGAGGTTGAACGGGATGTTCATGCGCGAGCGGTCTTCGATCGCGACTGCACTGCGGTAGAAGCTGCTCGTATCGATCGCATCGTAAATGAGCTTCGCCTTCGCGACGTTTCGCCTTTCCATCCCGGCGAGGCCGCCTAGCTGCTTGAGCCACTTGAACACGAGGCCCGCCATGTAGATGCCGAACGTTGCCGGCGTATTGAGCATCGAATCGGCTTCGGCCTGCAGCTTGTAATCGAGGACGCTCGGAACGCCGCTCTGCGCGTGCCCGAGCAGGTCGTCGCGCACGATCACGATGGTCAACCCCGCCGGGCCGATGTTCTTCTGCGCGCCGGCATAGATCAGGCCGAAACGCGAGACATCCAGCGGCCGCGAAAGGATATGCGAGGACGCGTCGGCCACCAGCGGTACCTCGCCGGCTTCGGGAACCCACTGGAACTCGACGCCACCGATGGTTTCGTTCGAGCAGTAGTGAACATAGGCGGCATCGGCACGGACCTTCCATGCGCGTTGAGCCGGGGCATAGGTAAAGTTCCGGTCTTCGGAACTCGCGGCCACATGCACATCGCAATACGGCTGCGCTTCCTTCGCCGCCTTCCTCGACCACTCGCCGGTGACCACGAAGTCGGCCTTGCCCTTTCCGGCCAGCAGGTTCATTGGAATGGCGGCGAACTGCAGGGTCGCGCCGCCTGGCAGGAACAGCACCTTGTAGTTGGCGGGAATCGAGAGCAGCTCGCGCAGATCGGCCTCGGCCCGCGCGGCGATCCCCATGAAGTCCTTGCCGCGATGGCTCATTTCCATGACACCCATGCCGGTGCCATGCCAGTCGAGCATCTCGTCGCCGGCGCGCGCCAACACCTCCTGCGGGAGTACCGCCGGTCCGGCGCTGAAATTCCAGATCCGGCTCATCTGCTATTGCGGATCCGGCTCGACGGCGGGCGGCGCGCCGGCGTCACCTTCCGGTTCGCCATTGCCATTGGGAATTTCATCGCTTTCGACGACCCGCTCGAGGCCCGCGAGCTTCTCGCCCTCGCCAAGCGCAATAAGCGTCACGCCCTGGGTGGTGCGGCCTTGCTCGCGGATCTGCGCCACCTTGGTCCGGATGAGGACGCCGCCGGTGGAGATCAGCATCACCTCGTCAGTGTCATCGACGAGGATCGCCCCGACCAGGTTGCCGTTGCGCTCGGAGGTCTGGATCGCGATCATGCCCTGCGTGCCGCGCCCGTGGCGCGTGTAATCCGCGATCGGCGTGCGCTTGCCAAAGCCGTTCTCGGTCGCGGTCAGCACGGTCTGCTTCTCGTCCTTGGCTACCAGCATGCACACCACGCGCTGGCCGCCTTCCTCGGCAAGCCGCATCCCTCGCACGCCGGTCGCCTGGCGTCCCATCGGGCGCACATCGCCTTCCTCGAAACGCACCGCCTTGCCGGCGTCCGAGAAGAGCATCACGTCGTAGCTCCCGTCGGTCAGCGCGGCGCCGATGAGGAAGTCGTCCTCGTCCAGGCCCACCGCAATGATCCCCGAGGGCCGCGGCCGCGAGAACTCCGACAGCGGGGTCTTTTTCACCGTGCCCCGGGACGTGCCCATGAAGACGTAGTGATGCTCGTCGAATTCCTTGACCGTGACCACCGCGGTGATCTTCTCGCCTTCCTCCAGCGGGAACACGTTGACGATAGGCTTGCCGCGGCTGGTGCGCGTCCCCTGCGGCACTTCGTAAACCTTGAGCCAGTAGAGGCGGCCGCGGTTCGAGAAGCAAAGCAGGTAGTCGTGCGTGTGCGCCACGAACAGGCGGTCGATGAAATCGTCTTCCTTGGTCGCCGTGGCCTGCTTGCCCCGGCCTCCACGGCGCTGGGCGCTGTAGTCCGCCAGCGGCTGCGATTTGACGTAGCCGCCATGGGAGAAGGTCACCACCATATCCTGCGGCGCGATGAGGTCCTCGAGCGAGATGTCCTCGGTGTTGATCTCGATGACGCTGCGGCGCGCGTCGCCGAACTGTTCGCGCACCTGCTTGAGCTCATCGGCGATCATTGCCGTAATGCGCGCGGGCTTGTCGAGGATGTCGAGCAAGTTGGCGATGTCGATCATCACCTCCTTGTACTCGGCCACGATCTTGTCCTGCTCGAGCCCAGTCAGGCGCTGCAGCCGCAGTTCGAGGATGGCTTGCGCCTGCTCATCCGACAGCAGGTAGCCGGCTTCCTTGAGGCCGAACTCCGGAGCCAGGCCTTCGGGGCGGAATGAATCGGCCATCGCGCGGTCGAGCATTTCCTTGACGGTGCTCGACGGCCAGGGCTTGCCCATCAGGCCGCGCTTGGCTTCGGCGGGCGTGGGGGCTCGCTTGATGAGCTCGATCACCTCGTCGACGTTCGAAAGGGCAACCGCCAGGCCCTCGAGGATGTGCCCGCGTTCACGCGCTTTCCTGAGCTCGTAGACCGTGCGCCGCGTGACGACCTCGCGCCGGTGGGACAGGAAGCAGTCGATCAGCTGCCGCAGGTTGAGGACCTTGGGCTGGTTGTCGACCAGCGCCACCATGTTCATGCCGAAGGTGTCCTGCAGCTGCGTATGCTTGTAAAGGTGATTGAGGATGACCTCGGGGAGCTCGTTCCTCTTGAGCTCGATCACCACGCGCATGCCGTCCTTGTCCGACTCGTCGCGGATGTCGGAGATGCCTTCGATCTTCTTCTCGCCGACCAGCTCGGCGATCCGCTCGAGCAGGGTCTTCTTGTTGACCTGGTAGGGCAGCTCGTCGACGATGATCGCCTGCCGGTCGCCCTTGCCGATGTCCTCGAAGTGCGTCTTGGCGCGCATGACCACGCGCCCCCGGCCGGTGCGATAGCCTTCGCGCACGCCCGAGATCCCGTAGATGATGCCGGCCGTGGGGAAGTCCGGGGCCGGAATGATCTCGATTAGCTCGTCGATGGTGATCTCCGGCCGCTCGAGCATTGCAAGGCAGGCGTTGACCACTTCGGTGAGGTTATGCGGAGGGATGTTGGTCGCCATTCCGACGGCGATGCCCGAAGACCCGTTGATGAGCAGGTTCGGGATCCGCGCCGGCATGACGAGCGGCTCGTGCTCCGAACCGTCGTAATTCGGGCCGAAATCGACCGTTTCCTTGTCGATGTCGACCAGCAGCTCGTGGCCGATCTTCGCCATGCGGATTTCGGTGTAGCGCATGGCCGCTGCATTGTCGCCGTCCACCGAGCCGAAATTGCCCTGCCCGTCGACGAGCATGTAGCGCAAGGAGAAATTCTGCGCCATCCGCACGATCGTGTCGTACACGGCGGTGTCCCCGTGCGGATGGTATTTGCCGATGACGTCGCCGACGATACGGGCCGATTTCTTGTAGGCCCGGTTCCAGTCGTTCGACAGCTCGGACATCGCGTAGAGCACGCGGCGATGCACAGGCTTGAGCCCGTCGCGAACGTCCGGCAGGGCCCGCCCCACGATCACGCTCATCGCGTAATCGAGGTACGACCTTCTCATCTCCTCTTCGATGCTGATCGGGAGTGTTTCTTTTGCGAATTGGTCCATGCTTGCCCAGTTACATCACAGTGAGTCCGGCGCCCTGCGCGGGGTCTGAAAACGAGTCAATCGAAGCCCCCTCGCCGAACACGAAATTTTAACATGCGGACCCCGCCAAATCCGGCTAAGGCGTTAAGCTTGTTGCCGGGTTTCAGGGACCGAAAAGGAAGAGCGGGTGCAAAGCGAAAACACGGTATTGCTGAATGCGCGCTGGGTGGTGCCAGTCGTACCCGAAGGGGTGGTGCTGGAGCGATACAGCGTGGCCGTCAAAGGAGGCGCGATCGAGGCCGTGCTGCCCACGCCGCGGGCGATCGAGGCGTATCCGGACTATCGCCGCGTCGACTTGCCTGAGCACGTGCTGATCCCGGGGCTGGTCAACGCGCACACGCACGCGGCCATGACCCTGATGCGTGGACTGGCCGACGACCTTGCGCTGATGCGCTGGCTTCAGGAACACATCTGGCCGGCGGAAGCCAAGCATGTCTCCGCGCAGTTCGTACACGACGGGACACTGCTTGCCTGCGCCGAAATGCTTCGCGGTGGGGTCACGTGCTTCAACGACATGTATTTCTTCCCCGAGGCGGCGGTCGAGGCCACCCTCGAAGCCGGCATGCGCGGCTCCTTCGGCATGATCGTGCTCGACTACCCGACGGTGTATGCCTCGGACCCGGACGACTACATCGCGAAGGGGCTCGCGCTTCGCGACCGGTACCGCGACCACCCGATGCTCTCGTTCTGCCTGGCGCCGCACGCGCCGTACACCGTGTCGGATCGCTCATTCGGGAAAATCGCCACGCTCGCCGCGGAACTAGACTGCCCGGTCCATTGCCATGTGCACGAAACCGAAGACGAGATCGCGCGCTCGGTGGCCGAGCACGGCGTGCGTCCCCTCGAGCGCCTGCGCTCGCTTGGCATCGTCGGGCCCAACCTGATTTCGGTGCACTCAGTCCACCTGAGCGCCGACGAGATTTCGCTTTTGGCAACGCATGGAAGCTCGGTTGCGCATTGCCCTACGTCCAACCTCAAACTCGCCAGCGGTTTCGCCCCGGTTGC
>Ga0163150_10004102_pt1 | contig 19805 bp, 14 predicted proteins | sample OliLakLV19P2IB_FD_148628 | JGI IMG/M metagenome (GOLD analysis project Ga0163150, IMG submission 148628) | Freshwater microbial mat bacterial communities from Lake Vanda, McMurdo Dry Valleys, Antarctica - Oligotrophic Lake LV.19.P2.IB | ecosystem: Environmental > Aquatic > Freshwater > Lake >...
ACGAAATACAAATATACTTAATTATTTAAAGAATATATAAAGGAAATAAACAGACAGTAAATGACTTACGATTGGGTAGTCGTTTCCTGTCTCTAACGGGATGGAAACTTTGGAAAAAATTTTTGGCGGAGTGGACAAGGTGAAAACCATGCGCCTTTTCTTATTTAATCCGCAAACATCCTTTGATATAAGTGATATTGCTCGCCGGACAAAGATCACCAGTACCCGTGCTAGAACTGAAACTAAAAATTTAGAAAAAATTGGTTTAATCAAAAAAAAGATTATAAGTAAAGGAACCTCTGAATTTAAAAAAAGAGCCGCAACAAGAAAAAAAGTTCAAGGTTGGATTTTAGATGAAAAATTCTCTTTTCTAAATTCTCTGCAAGACTTTTTGATTAATATAACTTCTGCCCAAAACATCGAAATTGTAGAAAAAATAAAAAAAGTTGGTTTGATAAAACTCATTATTTTGTCTGGAGTGTTTATTCAGGACAATGAGAGTCGAGTTGATATTTTGATTGTTGGCGATAAGATAAGAAAAGGAACTGTTTTGAACGTAATCTCGGATATTGAATCCCAAGTAGGAAAGGAGATTAAGTATGCTTGCTTTGAAACTTCAGATTTTCTCTATAGGCTAGGTATGTGTGACAAGCTAGTAAGAGATATTTTGGATTATCCCCACAAAAAAGTCATAAATAAGCTGGAAATATAATTTAGGCTTCTAGGGGATTAGGCGCTAGGGAAAATCATCGTATTACTTCCTAGGTGCCTAAAGCCTATAGTCTAGTCGCCTAAGAAATGGTTATCCACAGTCAGGAAATAACCCTAAGTTTTGAGTGGTAAAATTAAATCACATCGTTTTTATTCCCGACGTAGAGCGAGAGTAACGAAGAAAGGTCTATCGTTCATGATAGATACCTGTAGACGGTACTTTCTTACATTTCCGAGCCTTGCAGGGAACAAAGGGTTTAATACCATTTATTAGCTATTATTAAAATTATGAATAATTATTCAACTTCTCTTTGGGGTGATGCACTAAATGTATCGTTCCAGAATATGTGGAATGGAGTTATCAGCTTTATTCCGATGATTATTATCGCCCTTCTTATAGTAATTTTGGGGTGGATTATCGGAGCAGTAATTGAGAGAGTCATTTATCAAATAATGCGCTCTCTTAAAATTGACGAGGCTCTAAGAAAAGCTGGACTTGAAGATTGGCTTCGACATGGCGGCTTAACTTTAGACTCCGGTCATTTTGTCGGTGCTTTGATTAAATGGTTTATAATCATCGTATTCCTAGTTGCGGCTTTTGATATCTTGCGTCTGTACCAAGTCAATGAATTTCTGAAAGATGTCGTACTCTCTTATTTGCCTCAAGTAATTATTGCAATTCTCATTCTTTTTGCAGCGGCCATTATCGCCGATGTTATGAGAAGAATTGTTACAGCCTCGGCTAGAACAGCCCACTTACGATCAGCTAACTTTTTAGGCAGTGTCACAAAATGGGCAATTTGGATTTTTGCTATTTTGGTCGCTCTCAATCAATTAGGTATTGCTGAAAGTTTTGTTCAGACTATCTTTTTGGGTGCGATCATCGCACTTTCTTTGAGCTTTGGTTTAGCCTTTGGACTAGGAGGACAGGAAGCAGCAGCAAAATTTCTTGATAAAATGCGTCAAGAAATTTCAGAGAAAAACTAATAATCGGTTACAAAAGTAGAAATAAAATATTCTTAAAATACACGCGGATGAAATGTCCGCGTGTATTTTGTAAGAAATGAGCGAAAGTAATTCATTTTATCTTCTACCTCATTGAATATTTATAGAACTTCAGGTTTGAGTACAATTCTAGGCACAAGCGAGGCATATGGACAGCAAACGGAGCTTGTAACAACGAAATGTGCCCAATGTGGGAATTATATATTTGACTTTGTTTGTACTATGTTTATAATAGATCAACTAATAAAAAGCATGAAAATTAATCTTAAATCCCCACTCAAGCGGAAAGAGCAATCTTTCATCTAGGTTTAATGAAACCCGCTTGAGACCGAAGCGGGTTTTTCATTTCCGAGAAGGGTTTTTCATTGGAAATTCTTCTCGGGCATGAAAAGACAGACACGTCTGAGCGATTGATTTTTGACAATTTCAAACCTGCTATTTGTCCGCGGAGAATCGATTTCGACGTTGTCGAAATTTTCTGCATGCAGACAGTAAGCAGGATCAATTGTAGGTAACAATTCTATTATAGAGAGTAGAATAAAAATTATTTCGAAGGCTTTAAAACCTTTGAAATTAAATATTGCGGTTTTTGAATTTCCTGATAGGAAATTTAAGGGCGTATGGTGGATGCCTTGGCTCTTTGAAGGCGATGAAGGACGTGGCTTGGCTGCGATAAGCTTCGGGGAGGTGCCTAGCAACCTTTGATCCGGAGATGTCCGAATGAGGAAACTCGATTCCGTAAAACGGAATCATTTTGAGCGCAAGCTCATTATGCAAACCCAGGGAAGTAAAACATTTCAGTACCTGGTGGAAAATAGACCAATAGGAATTTCCTTAGTAGCGGCGAGCGAAAAGGAAAGAGCCCAAACCGGTGTATCACAGTGAGTGTGATAAAAAATCGCGCTTAGCGTGATACACCGGGGTTGTAAGACGATAAATTCTCATTTCGATGAGAGAAGAGTTACAAAATATTTTGTTAGTAGAATCCTCTGGAAAGAGGAGCCCTAGAAGGTGATAGCCCTTTATACGAAAATAAAATGTCTCTTCGTTATTGTTCTTGAGTAACTCAGGACACGAAAAGCTTGAGTGAATCTGCCGGAACTAACCGGTAAGGCTAAATACTTCAAGAGACCGATAGTGAACTAGTACCGTGAGGGAAAGGTGAAAAGTAGCCCGGTGAGGGCGGTGAAATAGACCTGAAACCATATGCCTACAAGGAGTCGGAGCGGGTGCATCACATGGAATGTGATGGGGAAAACCGAAATTCGAAGCACGAAGCTCGAAACAAATTAGAAATTCAAATTTAAAAAATCATAAACAGAATCCCGTTTTGAATTTATTATTTTGGATTTAGATATTGTTTCGGATTTCGATATTCTTATTTCGAATTTTTCTTCATCGCGCTTCGCGTGATGCATCCGTCACGGCGTGCCTATTGAAGAATGAGCCAACGAGTTGATGCATACTGCGCGGCTAAGGGCGAGAGCCTGGAGCCAAAGGGAAACCGAGTGTTAATAGCGCGCAATATCTTAATTGATAGAGTAGCTTGCATCAGACCCGAAGCCAAGTGATCTTGCCATGAGCAGGGTGAAGTTTGTCGAAAGACAGATGGAGGCCCGAACCGGTTAGCCGTTCAACACTATCGGATGACTTGTGGTAAGCAGTGAAAAGCTAATCGAACTTGGTAATAGCTGGTTCTCTCCGAAATAGCTTTTGGGTTAGCGTCAGGTGTTCCCTCGAGGGGTAGAGCACTGGATGGTATGAATAGGGGGAAACTCCGTCAAACCAATCAAACTCCGAATACTCGAGGTCATAGCTTGGCAGTTAGACCGTGGGGGCTAAGCTCCATTGGTCAAAAGGGGAAGAGCCCGGATCTCCAGTTAAGGTCCCTAAATCTATGCTAAGTGCACTTAAGGTCGTGAAATTTCTGAGACAATTAGGAGGTTGGCTTAGAAGCAGCCATCCTTTAAAGAAAGCGTAACAGCTCACTTATTTAGAGATTTTGCTCCGCAGATAATCGGGGCTAAGCATAGTACCGAAACTGAGGGCTTGTAGACTTCATCAAGAAAATTATTAGAACCGCTTAGCTTAATGGTAAAGCACTAGCAACTTCAGACTCTGGAGTGACGCTGGGGTATAGAGGTTCGAATCCTCTGGTGGTTACTTACTTCCAATGAAGGAAGTAGATGTTCTTTTTTGAAAACGTGGAGGGGGGTGGCTGAACATGGTCAGGCACTTGCTAAGGGAGCAGGGTTATGTAGGTTCGAATCCTACCCCCCCTTCCATCTCCGTAGGGGAGATGAGTTTTCTTTTTTCCCAAACAAAGTGTTTGGGTTCTTGATGAAGTCTGCAAGCGGTAGGAGAGTATTCCACTCTGCGTTGAAGGCAAAGGGGTGACCCATGCTGGAGCGTGTGGAAGTAAGAATGTTGGCACAAGTAACCACAAGGAAAGTTAAAACCTTTCCCGCCGAAAGACTAAGGTTTCCTTCCAAATGACAATCAGGGAAGGGTTAGTCGGGCCTAAGGGGATGGCGAAAGCCGAACCCGATGGACACATGGTTAATATTCCATGACTTGAATTTGTTTCGATGAAGTGACGGAGTGTTGTACACGAAGCGCATTATTGGATTTGCGTTTGCTCTGTGAGGGCGTAGCCCAGGAAAATCCGGACTACACAAACCCGAGCAGAGTGAAAATATGACCCCTCGGGGAAATAGATTTCGCGGAGCACGCTTCCAAGAAAACCTTCTAAGGTTAAACAAATTTGAACCGTACCGAAAACCGACACAGGTAGTCAGGTCGAGTAGACCAAGGCGAACGAGTGAGAGGTCCCCAAGGAACTCGGCAAAAAAGCGGCCGTAAGTTAGCAATAAGGCCTGCCCTTCGCAAGAAGGGCCGCAGCTAAAGTATGCCTGCCGACTGTTTATCAAAAACACAGCTCCCTGCGAACTCGCAAGAGGATGTATAGGGGGTGACACTTGACCAATGCCAGAAGGTCAAATATTGGCGGTGTATGCATCACATTGAATGAGATACAAAGCTCGAAATTAAAATTTCGGATTTTGTCATCGCGCGCAGTGTGATGCATATGCTGACTTATATAAGCCCTGGTGAATGTCGGCCGTAACTATAACGGTCCTAAGGTAGAGTATTTATCGCAAGATGAATACTCTACGACTGGGACTGTTATGTGGCCCAAGTGGTAAAGTTTTTAGTAAACAAAAAAGTTAAATCGTTACACAAAATGCTATCTTGCTATGCAGTAATGCATAGATTAGTCACATGCGGTTAACAAGAGACCAACACCGCACGTCCTTCCTTCGCTAGGGAAAGGATGAAGATAGAGTCCATCTGTGCTTAAAGGAATAGATGAGCGAAATTCCTTGTCTGGTAAGTTCAGACGTGCACGAATAGTGTAACGAGTGGGCAACTGTCTCGGGGACTTGCTCGGTGAAAATACAATACCGGTGAAGATGCCGGTTACCTGCAGTTAGACGAAAAGACCCCAGGAGCTTTACTGCAACTTGATATTGCATGTATTTCTTTGATGCGTAGCATAGATGGGAGGCATTGAGTTCTCGATTTCGGTTGAGGAGGAGCCGTCCGTGAAATACCATTCTTTAAAGAGATACGTTCTAACCTAGTCGGCAAAAACGACAAGGGACATTATCTGGTGGGTAGTTTTAGTGGGGCGCTATCCTCCCAAAAAGTAACGGAGGAGTCCATTAAGGTCAGCTAGGCGCGAATGGAAACCGTGCCGATAGTGTATTGGCACAAGCTGGCTTAACTGTGAGGCGTACGTGCCGAGCAGATGCGAAAGCAGGGCAAAGTGAACCGACGGTCCGCTTTAGAGGCGGCCGGAGATTATCGGATAAAAGCTACCCTGGGGATAACAGGCTGGTACCGCCTAAGAGTTCATATCGCCGGCGGTGTTCGGCACCTCGATGTCGGCTCAACTTATCCTGGAGGTGGAGAAGCTTCCAAGGGTTTGGCTGTTCGCCAATTAAAAAGTTACGCGAGCTGGGTTCAGACCGTCGAAAAGCAAAACTTTTCGACAAGTAGAAAGTTTAAAGTTAAAAGTTTGGCTAATCGACAGTCTGAATCCCAGAGAGGAAATTAAAACTGTTATCAAAACATTTTGTTTAGAATATATTAAGAAAATTAATAAAATAAAAGATAGATAGATCAATCGCATCACGGCGGTCACGAATAAGTTACAAGTTAAAAGTTGTAAGTTATAAGTGAAGAAACTGATTAATATCGGAGAAGTCCTTGAAATAGGATAATTCCGAGGGAAGTTTGTAGACTTAATTGAGAATGTTCTTTTGGGGAGACGTAGTTTAATCAAGGACACGCGGAGCGGTGAACTGCGAAGATGCGTGAACTTAAAACACCCAGATTTCTAGAGTCTGGGGTATGCAGGTAAAATCCTGTCGTCTCCCACCATTTCAGCTGAGATTTTTCTCGGCTGCTCAATTAAGTCTATAAACACCCGTAGAGACTAAACATCAGTGTTCCTTTTAAAGGGAATAAGCAATAGTCCATTGCACAGAGTAATTTGTGATAACAAGCGTGAGACAGGTTGGTCTCCTATCTACTGCAGGCGTTGATTCTTGAGAAGATTTCTCCCTAGTACGAGAGGACCGGGAGGAACTGACCTCTGGTCTATCTGCTGTCCTGCCAAGGGCACCGCAGAGTAGCTATGTCAGGAATGGATAACCTCTGAAAGCATCTAAGAGGGAAGCCAACTTCGAGATTAGGAATCGTTATAGGCTCGTGGGAGATTACCACGTCCCGGGTTACCGGGGTCCATTTGTCGCAAGACAAATGGATGATAGGCATTAGGTGTAAGCTGAGTAATCAGTTGAGCCGAGATGTACTAATTTGCCGAATCTTATCGGGAAATTCGAAAATCGTTTTTCTACTCTCTTTAATGGAATTGTTACCATAAACTTCCAAATTCAGCGCATCTCTGATTTTTGCACCACAAAAATCATGTCAGAAGATTTTATATAACGAAGTTAATTTTTGCGCTTCAAAAATTACACATCATGTTTTATTTTGCGTAAGCAAAATAAAAATGAGGTGCTTATAAAATTTCTGACTCGTTGCTCCGATCCATCCTCGTCGTATTATTAAATACCCTCGGTATCATTGTGCCTTCGACCGTATGTGGGTTTTGAAGTTATATGTGATGAACATGCACGAAATATTTTAGTTCTGTGTTTTGGTGGTTTAACGCAAGGGTCACACCTCTTCCCATTCCGAACAGAGAAGTTAAGCCTTGTAGTGGCGATGATAGTCCAATAGGGCGAAAGTAGCTAGCCGCCAGAACATAGCACTAAAGAACATAGCATCTTCATCCGTTTGAAAACAAGAAACCCGATTCGCTGCTGCGAATCGGGTTTCTTGTTTTATATTTTTCTTGTATCATTAGAAACAATGGATCTTCCAACGAACAATACCGAAAATCAGATTAGTAATCACTTAAGCTGGTCATTAAAACGTAAACTAACCTACTCATTGATTGTGTTTGGGGTACTGTTTTTTGTCATTCTAATACCTCTAATCTTTAAGTTGTCTCATGAGCCAACCTGTGCAGACAATAAAAAAAATCAAGACGAAACAGGTGTTGATTGTGGTGGTTCATGTAAAAAAATATGTGATTTTGAAGTTTCTAGCCCAATGGTTTTATGGAGCAAAGCATTTGCTGTGGCAGACGGAATCTACAATGTCCTGGCGTTGGTTGAAAATCATAATATAAATTCTGAAAGCAATTCCGCATCATATATTTTTAGAATAAAAGATAGGCAGGGGAATATTATCACTGAAAGAAATGGACAAACTTTTATTCCAAATAGCCAAGTAGTTGCAATTTTTGAGCAAGGATTAAGTGCGGATAGAGAAGTGGTATCTACAGAGTTTGAATTTGTTGGTATACCGGAGTGGACTAGAGAAATTACTGGAGCCCCCGATATTAGTATAAGAAGTCAGACACTCTCAAATACGAATACGGAGCCTCGTTTGCAAGTCGAGATAGAAAATAAATCTCTGGAAGATATAAAAAAATTAGAAGTTGTCGCCATTATTTTTGACGGAGAAGGTAACCCTTTGGGTTCCTCTCGAACCTTCATTGATGATTTTAATGCTGGAAAAATAGAAAAGATTATTTTTACTTGGGGCCAGCCTTTTCGAGAAATTTGCGATACTACCTTAGAATCTTGCACTCAGAGTCCGACAACGATTGAAATCATCACTAAGGCGGTACCTAATCCTAGGTAGTGAGACATTCCCGAAATGAATCTCGTTAGAAATGAAACGGAAACAAGCTAGACTGGAGACAATATTAATAAATTAAGATAGGATTATCATCTTGTGTAATACAAATGGTTTCCTATTTCTAACGGGATGAAGATAAAAAACTTATTCAACATAGATTGGATCCTTTTTACAGCTTTCTCTCTTTTGTCCTTGGCGGGTCTTACGACAATGCATTCATTTTCAAAGACCAGCTTATTTTTTGAAAGGCAAATTGTTTGGCTTCTGATTTCCTTGGTAGTTTTTTTTGTTTTTAGCCTTATAGACTGGAGTTTCTTGCGTCGTTCAATGGTGGTTATATCAATATTCACCCTATCTTGTTTTTTTCTTTTTCTGGTTTTTTTCTTGGGAAGTATTGTTAAAGGATCAGAGAGATGGATAAGTTTTGGTTTTTTTAATTTTCAGCCGTCTGATCCGGCCAAAATCGCCTTGATAATCCTTCTTGCCAAATATTTTTCGCGTAGGCACGTCGAAATTGCGCATTTTAAACACATCATAGTTTCTGGTCTTTACGCTTTTTTGCTTTTCATTTTAATTTTTCTTCAGCCAAATTTAAGTTCGTCTATAATCATTTTTATTATCTGGTTTGGAATGGTTATGGTTTCTGGTATTTCACGCAAGCACATCTTATTTGTTATCGCCACTGTCTCCATCTCCTTTGCTTTTCTCTGGTTTGGGGTGCTGGAAAATTATCAAAAACAAAGAATCGAGACTTTCATCCATCCGCTAGCAGATACGAGAGGCGCAGGCTACAACGCTCTCCAGTCTGTCATTGCTGTAGGTTCTGGGCAGTGGTTTGGTAAAGGAATTGGATTTGGCACTCAGTCACGTCTCCGTTTTCTACCAGAATATCAAACCGATTTCATCTTCGCCGCTTTTGCCGAGGAATGGGGTTTTGTCGGTACGATGCTTTTGATTTTGCTTTTTGGTGTGGTTGTCTGGAGAGTAGTGAGGAACGCTCTTTATGGCAGTTCAAATTTTGAAATATTATTTGGGGTAGGTGTTGCTATCTGGCTCATTACGCATTTTATGATTCATGTCGGGATGAATATCGGCCTTCTTCCAGTTACCGGAATTACACTACCTTTTTTAAGTTATGGGGGAAGCCATCTTTTAACCGAAGCCGCGGCGCTCGGAATCTTAATGGGAATGAGAAAGTACAATCGAACTTTTCATAAGGGGGATAGAGAAGAAAGACTTTTAATTTAGTAGAACTGTAGCCTTGGCGATCTTATCGACTATACTAACAATTGATGTGAGGATCTGTACTTATATTTTGTATCTATATATTGTTTCTTCGAGCATTTTTTGAAAAGAGAAGTTTTTTGTCACAAATTTTTCTAAATTTTCGCTTAAAGATTTTCTTTTATTTTCATCCCCCATCAGCTCTTTGATTTTCGCGGAAATTTCAAATGGATTTTCCGGCGCAATTAAAATTCCATTTTCAGGTGTGATAATTTCCGGGATGCCGCCAACATTGGTTGCAATTACCGGCAATCTTGCCAATCCGGCTTCAAGAATGACATAAGGCAAACCTTCTTTTATTGATGGAAGAAGAAAGATGTCGAAGGCTGGAAGTAAATACGAAGCATTAGGTACAAAACCAGCCAAGAATACATTATTGATATTTTTTTCTTTAATTATTTTTTCGAGTTTCAAGCGCTCTTCGCCCTCACCGATAATGACCCAGGCGATCTCAGAATTTTCTTTAAAAGCTTTGAGTCCCAAGCAATGAGCTTTGTTTTTGGTCAGTTCGCCGATTGAGCCCACCATATACTTATATTTTAAAAATAGGTCGGGCTTTTTTAAAATGTTACCAATTTCTTTTCGAGCTGAATCCCTTTCTTTAAACTCCTTTTTATTTATACCGTTATGAACAAGTTGAATTTTTGAGACGATAAAAGGCCACTTTTCAACTTGTTTGCATTCTTTTTCTGAGACAGTTATTGTTTTGTGGCAAAGCACTATTGTGAGCCAACTTAAAAATTTGATTATTACTTTCTGTATCCAAGGTCGTTTTTCATTAAATGCAAATCCATGTGCAGTGAAGATGGTCACTAGGCGATAGGCACTAGGCACTAGGAAATTATGAATACGAGCGGCAAGTGCGCCCAAAACCCCAATTTTTGAGCTGTTGAGGTGGACGATATTCGGCCTTTCTTTTTTAAGTACTCGCAACAATTCAAAAAAAAGTTTAAAGTCTTTAAGTAAACTAATATCCCTAGCAGAATTTTCAAGTCTAATTACCGGAATCCCTTTTTCTTGAAGTTTCTCCGCCAAAATTTCTCCTTCGCCTAATGCAACCGATACCTCAAATTCCTCTTTCGGCAAATTCACTGCCAAGTCGTAGACATAACGTTGCGCCCCACCAAAGTTGCCCTTGGTAATTATGTATAATATTTTTTTTCGCTTTTTATCCATTTAATTTCTTGATCATCTGTATTGACCCAGGGGCTTGCCGTATAGCTTAATACCCTTTATGATATCAAACAATCATATGACTTTTATCGGCAAGAGGGAAGCCATACTTCTCTTCATGGGGGACATCCTTTGTTTCTTGGCATCTTTGTGGCTGATGCTTCTTTTGCGATATGGAAATGTGCCGTCTCACGATGTGTTTTCTAAACATTTGGGACCATTCTCAATTCTTTTCGCTGTTTGGATTTCAGTCTTTTTTATTGCTGGACTTTATGAAAAACATACGATGATTTTTCAGGGCAAACTATCTTCCACGCTTTTTAATGTGGAAATAATAAATGCCGCGCTCGCTATTGTCTTCTTTTATTTAGTTCCTTATTTGGGTATCACCCCTAAGACCAATCTTTTCATTTATCTTGCGATATCTTTTATTCTAATTCATTTCTGGAGATTAAAAGGACAACAACTGATTGGATCTAGAAAAAAACAAAAAGCAGTACTTGTTGGAAGCGGGGAAGAGATGAAGGAACTCCGAGAAGAAGTAAATGGTAATGCAAGGTACGGAATAAAATTTATATCTTCGCTTGATCTTGATTCGGTTGGCAATTTGGATTTTAAAGAAGAAATATTAAAGACCATTTATTCGGAAAGAATTTCTCTTATCGCGGCTGATCTCCGAAATGAAAAAGTTGAGCCAATTCTTCCCAACTTATACAACCTAATTTTTTCTCGGGTGCGTTTTGTTGATATGCATAAAATCTACGAGGACATTTTCGATCGTATTCCTCTCTCCCTTGTGAAATATAATTGGTTTTTGGAAAATATTTCTACAACCCGCCGACCAGTTTTTGATTTTGTTAAAAGATCGATGGATATTTTAATATCTCTGGTAATCGGAATTTTATCTCTGATTTTTTATCCATTCATCATCATCGCGATTTTAATCGAAGACGGCCGTCCTATTTTTTTTATGCAGGAGAGAGTAGGGAAAAATAATAAAATAATTAAGCTTATAAAGTTTAGAAGTATGAAGTATCACAACGAAAAAGACGGAATTGCCAAAGTTCCAGTTATAACCAAAATCGGTTTCTTTTTGCGCAAAACTCGTCTGGATGAAATACCTCAGCTTTGGAGCGTTTTTAAGGGAGACATATCTTTAATTGGTCCGCGGCCAGAAATTCCAGCCTTGGTTAAAAGCTATGAAAAAGAAATTCCTTACTACAATGTGAGGTACTTAATAAAACCCGGTCTTTCTGGGTGGGCACAACTCTATCATCAAACCCCTCCTAAATTTGCCGAGAACTTTGATGAAACTAAAATAAAATTATCTTATGACCTTTATTACATCAAGAACCGATCTCTAATGCTTGATATTAAGGTAGCTCTCAAAACTTTAAAAACGGTTATATCAAGAAGCGGAGTGTAAAAAATAAAATCTATTTGCTTACAGTACTTTATCTCTCTAAAACTAATTTTTTACAACGTATGGTCGACCAATGTCATTATCTTCTACAGGATATTTTCTATGCTCAGTTCCACTTACTTTTGAGAGAGTGGCTCGGGATTGATTTTACTGTAGTCTTGAGCTAGTATTCCTTATTCAAGATATCCACCATGAAATATAGAGTTACATCCTTAATACTAATTATCGCGGCAATAACCCTTGGTTTTCTTGTTAAATATACAGAAAAAGAAGGTTCTCGTTTTAATTTTAAACTAGGACTTGACCTTGCAGGGGGCACCGAACTTATTTACCGTGCGGATACGACCGAGGTTGCTCCGGCAGATTTAGACGATAGATTAGACTCTTTACGAACTTTAATTGAAAAAAGAATTAATCCTTTTGGGGTGGGGGAACAATTGGTCCAACTTGAAGGAGCAAATGCTTTTAATAAAAATCCAAAGCTTGTCATTGAACTTCCTGGAGTTACCAATACCGAAGAAGCGATTAAAATTATTGGCGAGACCCCGACTTTGGATTTCCGACTACTTTCCAAGGAAGGTGAGTTAGCAATGGAGACCGGTACCACCACTAAAGGTGTCGCCGAACTTTTTAACAAAACTGAACTTACTGGGACATATCTTGAAACAGCCAGACTCGAGTTCGATCAATTGGGAAAGCCAACCGTGGCCTTGGTTTTTAACCCTGAAGGTGCCGCTATTTTTGCCAGAATTACCAAAGAAAATGTTAATAAAATTTTAGCTATTTTCTTGGACGACAGAATAATTTCACAGCCAGTTATTCAGAGTGAAATCAGTAGTGGTCAGGCTCAAATAAGTGGAAATTTTACGACTCTTGAAGCCAAGGAATTAGTAGATAACCTTAAAAATGGAGCACTCCCAATTCCAATCGAGCACATTGGGACAGAAACTATTGGACCATATCTTGGCTCCATTGCTTTAAACTCGGGGGTTCGGGCAGGAATGATAGGTTTTGCTTTGGTAGTCCTCTTCCTTATTTTGTGGTACAGACTACCTGGTTTTATTGCAGGACTCGCTCTTGTGATATATGTGATTATTTCACTCCTAGCCTTTAAACTCATCCCTGTTACTTTGACTGCGGCAGGCATTGCTGGATTCATTCTTTCAATTGGAATGGCGGTTGATGCCAATATCCTTATCTTTGAGCGTATGAAAGAGGAATTACGCCGGGGTAAGAACCTGCATGACGCAATGCACGAAGGATTTAGCCGAGCATGGCTTTCGATTCGAGACTCAAACATTTCAAGTATTATTACAGCAGTCGTGCTTTTCTGGCTGGGAACTTCAGCAGTCAAAGGTTTTGCTTTGACTTTGGGTTTGGGAGTTTTAATAAGTATGTTTACCGCTATCACTGTTTCTAGAACATTTCTATTTGCTTTAAGTAACAAAAACCCAGGCAAGCTTGGCCGATTTTTATTTAATTCTGGTTTTACTCGGTAATGGTTTGCATATTTAACTTCACTTTATGAACTTTATAACTTTAAAAACTTTTAACTGAATTACATGTTTGTTATAACTTACAGAAAATTTTTCTTTATTCTCTCTGTCATTTTGCTTTTAGTTTCCATCTTCGCAATGTGGAAGTTCGGTTTTAATGTTGGAATTGATTTTAAGGGCGGCACTATTACTGAAATCTCATATTCTGAAGGACGTCCTCTACAAGCAACTTTGACTCCCCAAATAGATAAACTCGGATTGGGGAACTATATACTTCAGCCAACCGGAGATGATTCGTATGTGGTGAAAACTAAAGAGTTGGATGAAAAAGAAAAACAGTCTCTTCTTAAAGTCTTAGCTCCAGGAAACGCCTCAACAACTATCGATCGTTATGACTCTATTGGTCCGATTGTGGGTTCAGAACTCAAGAAAAAATCATTTACTGCAATTGTTGTAGTGATTCTTTGTATCGTTCTTTTTGTCACTTATGCTTTCAGAAAAGTATCTGAGCCAGTTGCAAGCTGGAAGTTTGGACTTGCAACCATAATCTCTCTAGCTCATGACGTTATAATCCCAACCGGAATATTTGCAATCTACGCTCATTTCACTGGTGCAGAAATAGACGTGCTGTTTGTCTCCGCTATTCTTGCTGTTTTGGGTTACTCGGTGCACGACACAATTGTGGTATTCGATAGGATTCGAGAACACTTGAGAGTCAATAAGGAAAAATACGTTAAAGAAAGTTTTGATATTACTGTTGGCAAAAGTGTTAGAGAAACATTTGGCAGATCAATTAACACTTCTGCCACCATTTTCTTGGTTTTGATCGTTCTATTCTTTTTGGGCGGTTCTACAACTAAAGATTTTGCTTTCGTTCTTTTAATTGGAATAATTGCCGGAACCTATTCTTCAATTTTTGTCGCCTCACCTCTCCTTGTTTTGTTTGAAAGAATGCAGAAGAAAAACAGAACTAAAAAGTAACAGTGGAAAAAAGTGAAATAAAATCAGGAATCGATAAAAGCTATTTAGATCCTTCGGTTAATCCCAAAGACGATTTTTACGAGTATGCCGTTGGCGGATGGAGAAAGAAAAACCCAATTCCCAAGGATGAAAGTAGTTGGGGGACTTTTCGTATTTTGGGAGATAAAAACAGAAATGAGCTTCATCTTCTTCTAGAAGGACTTGTACAAAGAAAAGATGTTGGGGGCGGTAGCGACTTAGCCAAGCTTCGTGATTTTTATCTTGAAGCGATGGACGAAAAAAAATTGGATAAAAATGGAACGTTGTCACTTTCGGAGAAAATCAATCTCATCAGTTCTATTAAGGATAAAAAAGGTTTGATAAAGATAATTGCTGACTTTCAGAAAAACGGCCTACCCTCGCTTTGGAGTGTTGATGCTGATCAGGATCTTAAAGACAGCACCAAAGTTGTTTTGTATTTAGGACAAAGTGGATTGGGCCTGCCTGATAGGGATTATTATTTAAATAAGGATAAAAAATCAGAAGAAATTAGGCTGAAATATCAAAAATATATTGAACATATTTTTACTCTTTTTGACAGCAAAAACAAACACTCTAAGGAATTTGCCAAAACAATCTTTGATCTGGAAAAGCGTCTGGCCGAGAAATCGATGACTCGGACCGAAAATAGAGATCCTTTAAAGCTCTATAATAAAAAATCAATTAAGCAACTAACTTCCCTGGCTCCGGAAGTAATGTGGCAGGAATATTTCGATCTCGTAAAGACGCCTTCTTTGCAGTCAGTAATTGTAGCGCAACCAAAGTTTTTCATTCGAGTAAGTGAAATGTTGGACCAAGTATCGCTTGAAAACTGGAAGCTTTATTTTACTTGGAAACTTTTAAATGGATCGGCCGGTTTTCTGAATAAAGAATTTGTGAACGAAAGTTTTGCTTTCTATGGCACGACTTTAAGTGGAATTCCAGAAATCAAGCCACGCTTTAAAAGAGTTACTTCGCTTCTTGATGGTCTTTTGGGGGAGATTTTAGGGAAACTTTACGTAGAAAAATATTTCAGTAAAACAGCCAAGATAAAAGTAAATGAACTGGTGGACTATCTTTTCAAAGCCTATGAAAAGAGGATTAAGTCTTTAGATTGGATGAGTCCAAAAACCAAAAAGAAAGCGCTTTTAAAACTTCATGCCATTGTCAGAAAGCTGGGATATCCAGACAAATGGCAAAATTATAAAAAACTTGTTACTCTGCGTGATTGTTATCTTGAAAATTACTTTAGAATTGCAGAATTTGAATTTGATAAAGATATTAAAAAAATCGGCAAACCAGTTGACCGCGCCGAATGGTGTATGAGCGCCTCTACTGTGAATGCCTATTATCATCCGACACTTCTTGATATCGCTTTTCCTGCCGGAATTTTACAACCACCATTTTTCGATGAGGAGGTGGACCCAGCCATTAATTTTGGCTCAATTGGCTCTGTTATTGGACATGAGATTACCCACGGTTTTGATGACGAAGGGGGAAAATTTGACGCACAAGGCAATCTTAAAAATTGGTGGACACCTAAAGATAAAAAATCTTTCGAGAAGAAAACAAAAGTTTTGGAAGAACAATTTAATAAATGCGAGGCTCTGCCTGGAAAGTTTGTAAATGGCAAACTTACTTTAGGTGAAAACGTTGCTGATTTGGGCGGAGCTTCAATTGCTTACGACGCTTTTCAAATCTACATGAAAGATCATGGACGATTACCTCTAATCGATGGGTTTACTCCAGAACAGAGATTTTTTCTTTCCCTTGCCATTTTTGAAGCTGAAAATGAAAGGGAAGAGAATCTTCGACAGAGCTTGATTACTGACCCTCATTCTCCCGGCAAATTTAGGATAAATATACCCCTATCAAATATGGAAGAATTTTACGCAGCTTTCAGCATAAAAGAGGGAGATAAGATGTATCGTTCTTCTAAAGATCGAGCCAAAATTTGGTAGCAATGCTGACAGGTGTGGACAGGCGGCGGCAGAACAGGGAGGGCATCATTTGCCTGTCTGCCGTTCTCGCGAACCCGCCCGCTCAAGTGGTATAGACAAGTCGAGCTTCATCGCTCCGTTTCCACTTCGGTGAGAGCGGGGCTTTTTTATGTCAAAATTAATTAAGATCCACCGATTCTACCCCCTGCTTTCTAAGTACTAATTACTAATATACTAAGTACTGTTTTTCTGCTTGACTCTGAATTAGATATGTATATAATGGTGGGACGTCTACAAATGGGTAGACTTGTTCTTCGAAATATTCATAAATTGAACGTATTCTTTTTATAGAAAATACTCAAATATTTTTTATAAAATTTACGAATATGCGCAAGTCACAATTTATTTTTTTTGATTTCAGTAGCTAGGATTAATAACACTAATTTTAAGAACATCAAACATAACTTTCGCATTTGACGCATTTCATCGTTGCTTCGTTCGTTTGCTCCCGCGCAGTATTATTTATACAGCTCGGTCGGCAAGCCTCGCTCGCGCCTCGAACTGCATTCAAATCCGTAAGTTCTGTGAACAATAGATATTATCTTTTGTTTTGTTCCGTTCTAAAATTTGCGAAGCAAAATTGCAAGCATTTAATTTTAGAGTTTGATCCTAGCTCAGGATGAACGCTGGCGGCGTGGATAAGGCATGCAAGTCGAGTGGGTTTAGACCCACGGCGAACGAGGTAGTAACACGTAGGTACGCACCCCAAAGTCGGGCATAACTAGCCGAAAGGTTAGATAATTCTCGATGGCCCGAGCACTATTTTGCGACAGGAAATTTCGTGTCACAAAATAGTGTTCGGTAAAGATTTATCGCTTTGGGAGCGGCCTGCGGGATATCAGCTAGTTGGTAGGGTAAAGGCCTACCAAGGCTATGACGTCTAGGGGAGCTGAGAGGCTGACCCCCACCGATGGAACTGAGATACGGTCCATACTCCTACGGGAGGCCGCAGTCGAGAATCTTCCACAATGGACGAAAGTCTGATGGAGCGACGCCGCGTGATTGATGAAGTCCTTAGGGACGTAAAAATCTTTTCTCAGGGAGAAAGTTTATTGATAGTACCTGAGGAATAAGGGGTTGCTAAACTCGTGCCAGCAGCAGCGGTAATACGAGTGCCCCAAGCGTTATCCGGAATCACTGGGCGTAAAGGGTGTGTAGGCGGTTTTGGCCTAGCGTAAAAGTTAGGTGTCTTTTACCTTCGGGTAAAAGGGTTAGTCTCTTGTAAAATCCTTCGGCTTAACCGGAGATGCGCAAGAGATACGGCAAAACTAGAGGGTGCGAGAGGTATACGGAACTCATGGTGTAGGGGTGAAATCCTTTGATATCATGGGGAACACCAAAAGCGAAGGCAGTATACTGGCGCACATCTGACGCTGAAACACGAAAGCGTGGGTAGCGAACTGGATTAGATACCCAGGTAGTCCACGCCCTAAACGATGATGACTGGTTTTTCGGAGTATCGACCCTCTGAGAGACGAAGCTAACGCGTTAAGTCATCCGCCTGGGTAGTACGACCGCAAGGTTAAAACTCAAAGGAATAGACGGGGACTTGCACAAGCAGTGGATTATGTGGTTTAATTCGATGGTAAACGAAGAACCTTACCCAGGCTTGAAGCCTTGACGAAGTCTAGAGGAAACTTTAGACGTCTTCACGGACGGCAGGGCAGGTGTTGCATGGCCGTCGTCAGTTCGTGGTTTGAGCTGTTCCCTTAAGTGGGGTAACGAACGCAACCCTCGTCGTGTGTTACAAGTGTCACGCGAGACCGCCCCCGTTTTTGAGCACGAAGTTAAAAGAACTTCGCGAACAGGAACGGGGGAGGAAGGTGAGGATGACGCCAGGTCAGCATGATCCTTTGATGTCTGGGGCTACACACATAATACAATGGCGGCTACAACAGGTTGCGACGGGGTAACCCTGAGCTAATCCTAAAAAAGTCGCCTCAGTTCGGATTGGGGGCTGAAACTCGACCCCATGAAGTTGGAATTGCTAGTAATCGCAGGTCAGCTATACTGCGGTGAATACGTTCTCAAGTCTTGTACTCACCGCCCGTCAAGTCAGGGGAGTTGGGAGTACCCGAAATGTCCACCTCGGTGGATCCTAAGGTAAGCTCAATAACAAGGACTAAGTCGTAACAAGGCACGGGTAGCGGAAGCTGCTCGTGGAGTATTTCCAAATTGGACTTCCTCGGAAGAGGGATGATCGGTCGGTTCTGACCTCGTGTCAGAATAGGTGTTGGTCTTCAACCTTAAATGAAGACCAGTACAGAACGGAACAAAACAAAAGATGATATAGAAAAACCGCCCAGAAATGGGTGGTTTTTTCGTGTCGATTTTATGCTTGACTAATTTAGTATTGTGTTATAACATCTTAATCAGAAAAGTTCCCACAAAGGAGGGAAAAATGTACAGATTGTTCTTTGCGTTTGTTGCTCTTCTTCTCTTTGCGATATCACCCTTGGGGACACACTCGGCATTGTCGAGTCGCACCGTGCCGGCATCGGAAACTCTTTACGACGATCTCATTCTCGCTTTGATTCAAGTGGAGTCAAGTGGAAGTGACGAGGCAGTCGGAGATCTTAATCTCAGAGATAAGTCTTACGGGTGCCTGCAAATTCGTCAGCCGGCTGTGGACGACTACAATCAGACAAACCAGACTTCCTGGAAGGCAGAAGATTGTCTGCGTAATCGAGAGTTATCCATCACGATCTGCAAGTGGTACCTCGGTTACTACGCGAGTGAATCACGTTTGGGTCGCGCGCCAACTCTCGAGGATCGGGCACGCATCTGGAACGGCGGCCCGAATGGCTGGAAGAAGTCCGGCACGCATGGTTACTGGATCAAGGTCCAAAAAGCCCTGGTTGCACGTGGGGAAGTAAGATGAGTCGAACGCATCGCCACACATCACCGAAGCGAGAGTTTCTCGCTTCGGTGGTTTTTTTAATTATATTTTCCCTTGTTTTAAGACCCATTTTTTGTTAACTTTTATCAGTGTTTTTATGGTCGTTTTTTATTTTGCACGCATAGCTGTCTTGGTAGGCCCAAAGACTAAATGATAAACAACGTAAAAATAAAAAATTAATAACTACATAATGCGCGCATAGCTCAGTTGGTAGAGCATTCGACTGATACTCGAAAGGTCCTAGGTTCGAATCCTAGTGCGCGCACCGTAGAAGTTACTACCTAAGTTTCATCGATTCAAGCCGGGGTGGTGAAATTGGTATACACACAGTGTTCAGAACGCTGCGGGCGCAAGCTCATGGAGGTTCAACTCCTCTCCCCGGCACCAGAAGTAACTTGTTCGGAATTAAGAATATGGAGCGATTTTGCGGAAGCCAAAATCGCACTTTGATTTTCGCCAAAACCCCTTCCGCCTGCGGCGGAAGCCGTGAAATCCCATAATTCCCCCCAGCGTATGAAAACCGTTTTGTCCTTGAT
>Ga0163150_10004103_pt1 | contig 19802 bp, 11 predicted proteins | sample OliLakLV19P2IB_FD_148628 | JGI IMG/M metagenome (GOLD analysis project Ga0163150, IMG submission 148628) | Freshwater microbial mat bacterial communities from Lake Vanda, McMurdo Dry Valleys, Antarctica - Oligotrophic Lake LV.19.P2.IB | ecosystem: Environmental > Aquatic > Freshwater > Lake >...
GCATGCCAGCTTGGTGGTTGGCAAAAAGATGTGGGGTGAAAAATGGATGCGCAGTCCTCAGTGTTCTGTCCGGAATCAGATTCATTCGGGTTTGCATTTTTTACCCAACATTTTTTTGCCGTAGTCCTCACCGGACCCGCTTTCCTGAACGCACTCCCGGTTCGTGCAGCGTGCCCAACTGGCTGGTTGGCAGAAAGATGTGGGGTGAAAAATGGGTGCGCAGTCCTCAGTGTTCCGTCCGGAACCAGATTCATCCGGGTTTGCATTTTTCACCCAACATTTTTTTGCCGTAGTCCTCACCGGACCCGCTTTCCTGAACGCACTCACGAGTCGTGCAGCATGCCCAACTGGCTGGTTGGCAGAAAGATGTGGGGTGAAAAATGGGTGCTCGGAGCCCAGCGTTCAGTCTGAAAACAGTTTTTCCCGGGCTGCTTCGAAAATCGCGACGACGGCGGGATGTTTCAATCGGCGCTCGACCGAAATCGCATAGTACCGTTCCCGGACTTCGTCCGTACGGCCGACCACCTGGACGCCAAACTGCCGGCAAATCTCTGGTTCGATGACATCTGGGGCAGGAAACATTCCAATCGCATCCTGCCCGAAAACTTTCATCAGAGCCGAGTCTTCGAATTCGCCGATGATCTGGGGCACAATCTCATGATTGGAAAGCCACTGGTCCAGATCGCGACGAATGGCGCTGTTACTCCCTGGCAACAGAACAGGTGCACCATGCAGCGAATCCGGAAACGATTTCTGGTATTTCTGGACAAGGTCCGCACTTCCGAAAAAAGTGATCCCGCATTCTCCCAGCAGGTGGTTGTAGGCCCGGACGTTCATCCCCGGAGCAACCGGCGCATCGGACAGCACCAGATCCAGCCGGTGAACCGCCAGCTGGCCCAGCAGATCGACGTGCTTTCCTTCCTGGCAAATAATGTGGATTGGATCCGGGATTCCGAAAGCCGGCTTGAGCAAATGGTGGACGATCAGTTTGGGCAAGACGTCCTGGATTCCCACTACCAGCCGCTGGGGCCGGTTTTCCGGCCTCCCTTCAACGACCTCCTGCAACTCCCGTCCCAGTGAGAAGATTTCATCGGCATATCGGAAAACCATCTGGCCGAATTTGGTCAAAATCAATTTCCGCCCGACCCGGTCAAACAGCAGTTCGCCCATCGCCCGTTCCAGCTGCTGCAGCTGTTTGCTAAGTGTCGGCTGGGCCAGCCCCAACCGCTGGCAGGCACGCGAGATGCTTCCCTCCCTGGCAATCGTCCAGAAATACAGCAGATGGTGATAGTTCAGGTCGTGTATGGCCATGGATTTTATATTTATATTATCTATACAACTTTGTCAACATATCTATTGGACAGGATTCAACGCCATCGACGATAATCCCGGGTGCTTTGCCAAAGTGAAGCTTCGTCCGTTCCTCATTTTTCAGCAACAATTTTTTCGAACAAGGACCACCCGGCCATGCAAAAGCTTGTCGAGGGAATTCACGAATTTCAGTCTGAGATTTTTAGCGAAAAGCAGAAACTGTTTGAAAAACTGGCCGATGGCCAACAGCCCCTGGCGCTGTTTATTACCTGTTCCGACTCGCGCATCGATCCGAGCCTGCTGACGCAAACCCAGCCTGGCGAACTGTTCATCATGCGGAACGCCGGCAATATCATTCCCCCCTACGGAGCGGTTCAGGGGGGTGAAGCCGCGACGATCGAGTTCGCTATCGCTGCGCTGAAAGTCAAAGACATCATCGTTTGCGGACATTCGCATTGCGGGGCGATGGTGGGACTGCTACAGCCGGAGAAACTGGAAACACTCCCTGCCGTCCGGGCCTGGCTGGGACACGCCGAGGCGACCAGGCGAATTGTCCGGGAGAACTACGGCCATATTCAGGAAGCAGCGGCCAGACTGACACTGACCGTGGAAGAGAACGTACTGGTTCAGCTGGAAAACCTGCGAACCCACCCGACTGTTGCGGCCGCGCTGGGGCGGAAAGAGTTGAAGTTGCATGGCTGGGTGTACAAATTCGAGACCGGTGAAGTATTTTCATATTCACCCAAAGCCAATGCCTTCCAGCCACTTTCGAGGTCGGGTCCTGAGCGGAAAGAACTGCACACTCCCGTTATTTAGACCGTACCGGAAGGCGAAGGCATTTCGTTTTCAGGGCAATTCCCTTTCGGCGACCCGTACAGGACATGATGGAAACAGACAAAACGACTGGCCAGGCGGGTTCAAACCTGCGCAATGATTTTCTGGCCTCGATCGTCGTATTTCTGGTTGCACTTCCCCTTTGCATGGGCATTGCCATCGCATCGGGTGTTCCGGTTGCTGCGGGCCTGATCACCGGCATCATCGGAGGAATTGTTGTCGGTTGTCTGGCCGGATGTCCGCTCCAGGTAAGCGGCCCGGCAGCGGGACTGACGGTTATCGTCTATGAGATCGTCCAGGAATTCGGTTTCGAAATGCTGGGGATCGTAGTGCTGATCGGCGGTCTATTGCAGCTGGTCGCCGGCATCTTCCGGCTGGGCCAGTGGTTCCGGGCCGTTTCACCAGCTGTGATCAAAGGCATGCTGGCGGGAATCGGAGTGCTCATTTTCGCCAGCCAGTTTCATGTGATGGTTGACGACAAGCCCAAGGGGAACGGGCTGACCAATTTGCTGACGATCCCGGCTGCAATCCAGAAGGGAATCGGGATACCCGAATTCTCGCCGACTGAAAGACGGCAGACGAAGACAGTCATGTTGCGTGAAGTCGGGGAACTTCACCGCCGTCAGGAATCCATTGCCGAAAAAGTTGCGGAGCATCTGCCTGACCACTTGTCTCCGGAACAGTTTGCTTCGCAGACCGAAGCCCAAATACAACTGGAAGCCGATGCGTTGAAAGTCTATGTCCCGGAACAGACCCGGCTGTTGACGGAACTGGAAGCACTGGTTTCGAAAATTGAAGCCTTTGAACGGGAGGCGCCCGAATCATCCCGGTCCGACAAAATCATGCTGCAGGCACCGGAAACGCTTCGGGCTGTTCGCGACGCGAGCGCCAACCTGGGGGAAGGTGATGTGCACGGGGCGATGAAGGATCAGAAGGCTGCGGTGTCAGCGATTCTGGAACTCTCCGACTCGTTGAAGAATCACCACCTTGCCGCGATGATCGGATTTCTGACCATCATTTCGATTATCGTTTGGCAGGGGTTTGCGCCCAAATCCATGAAAATGGTGCCGGCAGCACTGGTTGCAGTAGTGCTTGCCACGACAGTTGCCGCCTTGTTGTCGGTTCCGGTGCTTTATGTCGAGGTTCCCGACAATCTGTGGGGTGAGATCCGGCTTCCCACCATGGCCATTTTGCAGGATGCACCGTGGGCCGGATTGCTGCAGGCCGCAGTTCTGATCGCAGTAGTCGCCAGCGCCGAAACGCTGCTCTGTGCAACCGCAGTGGACCAGATGCAACAGGGCCCACGAACCAAATACGATCGCGAACTGGCAGCCCAGGGCGTGGGCAATATGCTGTGCGGTCTGGTCGGCGCTCTGCCGATGACGGGCGTGATTGTCCGCAGCACTGCCAACGTCCAGGCCGGTGGCAAAACGCGGCTTTCGGCGATCCTGCACGGGGTGTGGTTACTGGTGTTTGTGGCCGGTCTGGCGTTCCTGCTGCGGTTGATTCCCACCTCCGCACTGGCTGCCATTCTGGTTTACACCGGCTACAAACTGATCAATCCCAAATCGATCCGGGAATTGTACAAATACGGCCTGGGCGAAGTCTTTGTGTTCTTTGTGACAGTCATTGTGATCGTCGTCACTGATTTGCTGACAGGAGTGGTCGTTGGTGTGGCACTTGCCGCGGCCAGACTGCTTTACCAGTTTTCACATCTCGTGGCCGATTTGCAGATCGACACCAAACAGAATCGCGCGCAGCTTAACCTGGCCGGATCGGCTACCTTTTTGCGATTGCCGTTGCTGGCTTCGGAACTGGAGAGTGTTCCGCCTGGAGCCGAACTTCACGTCGATCTCGAGCACCTGGATTTTATCGATCACGCCTGCCTGGAGTTGTTGATGAACTGGGCCAAACAACATGAATCGATTGGTGGCAAACTGGTGATCGACTGGGCATCACTGCACGCCCGTTTCCGGGCTGACAAACTGGGGACCCAGACCGACACTGGCGGCAAATAGGCCGATCGTCGGTCCAGCCGGAAACTTGCCAGGCAACGCAGCTTGTTGTGGACCTGTCGCGGACAGGAGCAGAACTGGCCAAAGCCGGCCGGCTGGAAGTGCCAGGTCGGCAACTGGAACATGGTAGGGTAGTTCCTGGCAATTGACCTGAACGTGAAGTTTCTGAAAAAGAGTGAACGACAAAATGACTTCGCCAGGCGAACCGGAACCTGTCCCGGGCGGTCCGCACAATTACCGGGGCCTGGTTCCCCGAATCGAATCCGCAGTCGAGGCAATGACTGCGATGTTGGCCCACAGCGTGATTCGATATGGCCTCAAGTTTGAACAGGTGGAAATTCGACGCGCTGTTGGTGAAGCGGTCCGTACGTGGCCTGGTGAGGTCGAGGATCGCTGGTGGAAGTGGCTGACCGAGGCCGGCGCAAGTCTGGATCTCCGCATCTCGGTCGTGGAATGCCCGGTAGATGAAGCGATCCGCTGGGTGGACGAACGGGTCCAGATTGCTTCGTTCATCAATCAGGGCAACTGGCCCTGGCTGGTGGTGGACGATGTGCGGCGGGGAAAGTATCGCCTGTTCCTGCCTGGCCAGAATCCGGCTGTTCGCCGCATTCGAAAGCCGCGACTTCGCCGCATCCTGCATTCCGCCGGTGACGGAAAACTGATTCGCGCCGTCACCATCGAGCCGGCACTGACCTGCGATCCGGATCATCACGAGCGCGAGTCGATGATTGGCCCCACGCTCCGGCCGCTCGCCCGGACGCTGCTGGTACTGCGTGCAGAATGGTCGGACATCTGGGTGGTACTGGTGTTTGTGGTCTTCTCGGGCATCCTTGCGCTGGCCATGCCGATGGCCGTGCAGACCATGATCTCGCTGGTGGCGTTTGGAAAGTTTTTGCAACCGGTGATAGTCCTTTCCATGATGCTGCTGGCACTGATGGTTTTTCGGGCCGCACTGCGACTTTGGGAAACCTACATTGTCGAAGTCCTGCAGCGCCGCCTGTTTGCCAGGGTAGTTCATGACCTGAGTTACCGGTTAACGCGGGTCCGGCAGGATTCCATCGACACGGCCTACGGGCCCGAATTGACCAACCGGTTCTTTGACATTGTTACATTGCAAAAAGTAACAGCCCAAATGCTTTTGGACGCCGCCGACCTGATCATGGTCAGCGTGATCGGGATGGTCGTTTTGGCCGTCTATCACCCGTTGTTGCTGGGACTGGATCTGGCGCTGTTGCTGATTATTTCCCTGATTGTGTTTGTGCTGGGGCGGGGAGGTATCCGGACCAGCGTGGCCGAATCGGGATACAAGTACTCCACAGCAGCCTGGCTGCAGGAACTGACCCGTTGCCCGGCCACCTTCAAGCTGGATAACGCCAGCGAGTTTGCCGAAGAGCGGGCGGAATTTCTCGTATCGGGTTATCTGGAAACCCGCCGGCTGCATTTCCGGATCCTGTTTCGACAAATTGCCTTCTCGCTGGGACTGTATGCCATTTCCGGGTCGGTGCTGCTGGGCGTGGGAGGCTGGCTGGTCATTCAGGGGCAGTTGACGCTGGGGCAACTGGTTGCTGCCGAGATGATCGTGGCCATCATCGTTGGGGCCTTTACAAAACTTGGCAAACATGTGGAGGCCTATTACGACCTGATGGCAAGTGTTGACAAGCTGGGAGTCCTGTTTGATTTGCCGCTGGAATCCCAGCGGGGGTTGATGCGAATGGAAGAAAACAGCCCCGGGAAACTGTCACTGCGCGGTGTCTCGTTCCGGTACGGAGCCCGGACGGTTCTGGAAAATGTTTCGATGGAGATTGCGTCAGGTGAGCGGGTGGCTATTACCGGCGATTCGGGTTCCGGCAAATCAACTCTGGCAGAACTGATGTACGGACTCCGGAAACCGGCACAGGGACAGTTGCTGCTGGATGGTCATGAGTTGTCAGACGTCCGGCCGGATGTCTGGCGACGACACGTGATGTTACTGCGCCGGGCCGAAGTATTCGGCGGGACCGTAATGGAAAACATTCATATGGACCATCCGGACATCGATCCGCGTTCGGTGCGGAGTGCTTGCGAACTGCTGGGACTGCTCGACCCCGGCGGCCTGCCTCAGGGACTGGAAACGCGTTTGTCCTGCACAGGTGTTCCGCTGTCGGACAGCCAGGTTGCCCGTGTCGTTCTGGCACGGGCCCTGGTTCATCGCCCGAGGTTGCTGGTCATCGACGGATTGCTCGATGGATTCACGCCAGACATTCTGGCTCCGGTACTGGATCTGTTGTTCGACCGGAACGCTCCCTGGACATTGCTCATGATCAGTTCCAACCCGTCGATTCTGCAACGATGCGACCGGCAAATCAGTCTTTCCGGACAGAACGGGAAGGTCAGTCAGTAAGACAAGACAAGACAAGACAAGACAAGACAAGACGCGTGATTGCGTCACATTTTATTTTCGCAACCCATTCAAAAAACTACAGCGGGCAAAGCATGTCCAATACTCATCAGGGATTGCTGGATTCAGCCAGGCCAAAACGCAGCGGAATTGTCCACACGTTCCACCCTCCACGGCTGGCCTGTTCCTCGCGGCTGGCGTATCGGGCTGCCCGCTGGCTGTTGATTTTTTTCGGTTTGTCGATCGTGGCCATGCTGTTCGCGCCGTGGCAGCAGAACGTAACGGGCAGCGGCAGGGTGTTGGCATTTTCACCCCTGGCCCGCGAACAGCAGGTGGAAGTACCTGTTAGTGGCAGAATTGTCCGGTTCGCCGACCAGATTTCCGAAGGAATGCAAATTGCAGAAGGAGAGTTCATTGCAGAAATCCGCGACCTTGATCCGCTCCTGATGGAACGGCTGGAAGGCCAGCTGGCCGCCCGGCATCGCGAACTGGATTTGCTCAAGCAGGTAGCCGTCGCCTACCAGGGGCAGGTCAGCGCCTTTGAGACTGTCCGTGAAGAAACGGTCGCTGCGGCCGATGAGTACATCCGGATGACCGAGCAAAAGAAACTCGCTGCCGACAAGGACCTGGAGGTGGTCCAGGCCATACTGACCCAGGAACAGCAAAACTATGATCGTCAAAAACAGCTGGAAGCCGACGGATTGTCATCGACATTGACATTGCAGGTTCAGGAACGAAAACGGAAAGAAGCCGGGGCCAGGGTAGAGCAGGCAGTCGCATATGTGGCAGCCGCGAAAAATGACGTTGGCGCCAAAAACAATGAACGCAGGGCAAAAGAGCGCGAGGCTTCGGCAAAAATCGACTCGGCCATGGCAGTCCTGCGCAAGGCCGAAGCCGACGTTGCAAAACTGGACAAGGAGATTCTGGAAATGGATGTCAAGATTGCCCAGCAACAAAGTCAGGTGGTCGTTGCCCCCATCAGCGGTTTTGTCTTTCGGGTCCATCGGGCCCAGGGAGGCCAAATCGTCAAACAGGGTGATCCTCTGCTGACCATAGTTCCTGACACCGAAGATCGCGCTGTCGAACTCTGGCTGGACGGTAACGACGCGCCACTTGTAACACCCGGACGGCATGTCCGGCTGCAGTTTGAAGGCTGGCCTGCCATCCAGTTTCGGGGCTGGCCGTCGGTCGCCGTCGGTTCGTTTGGAGGGCAGGTTTCGATGATCGATTCGACCGATGATGGCAACGGAAAATTCCGTGTGCTGGTCGTGCCGGACAAGGCGGATGAACCCTGGCCGGCACCCCGTTTTTTGCGACAAGGGGTCAAGGCGCACGGGTGGGTCTTGCTGGAACAGGTCTCGTTGGGCTTCGAGGTTTGGCGGCAGTTGAACGGCTTCCCGCCCGTCGTGGATATGGAGCCGGCCCAGAAGAAAAACCCGGGCGGCGGGCCAAAACTGCCGAAATAGCTGGGAATACACGGTTTTGCTCCCCAAATTCACTGAATTCCGATGGCAAGCCTTGACGATTAAACAGAATATTCCGGGTGATCCTGCGCGCGAGCAGGTCATCCTTCGAAAGCCGGAACTGAGGGCGGACCTGGGTGAATGCAAATGCGATGGATCGGCCTCTGGATCACAGTTGTTGCGCTGATTGCGGCCACAGGCTGTAGCTCCCCTTTTCAATCCGCCCAGCGAAATCCCTACCGGGTTGCCGAATCTGCCAGCATCTCCAGGAGACCGGCCAATCAGCCTGTCACGGCGAGTGCGGGAGCGGGAGGCAACCACCCGTCGGCCGCACCACAAAATAACCTTGCCCCAAGCAAGCCCGAGCTGATCCCTGGTTCCGTCCGGACCGTCTCTGCTGAAATTGCCGAACCAGCTGGCCAGGCCAGGCCAACAGAAGTCCCGAATAATCTGGTACCCCGTTTCGAGTCTGAATCCGGACAGGATACGGTTTCTGGTATGAAGCCGGAGTCCCCGACCCAATCGCCATCGACGTTGATGCTGGACGATGTCCTCCGTTCGGTTTACGGGAGTTATCCCCTGTTGCGGGTTGCCGTGGAACAGCGCTCGGTCGCCGATGGACAATTGCTCGAGTCGCAAGGCGATTTTGATCTGAAACTGAAGGGTGGCGGATCGAGCGGAGCGTTGGGGTTCTATCAGACGAACCGGTACGGCGCGGGTTTCGAACAGGCCATGTTTGGCGGCGGCGAAGTTTTTGCAGGGTACCGGATCGGGCGGGGAAATTTTCAGCCCTGGTATGGTGAACGGCAAACCAATGATGGCGGCGAATTCATGGCCGGTTTTCTGGTTCCGCTCCTGCAGAACAAAAATATCGACAGCCGGCGGGCAAATATCTTTCGCGCGGCATTGGGCCGGGAAGCCGTGGAACCGGAAATCTTTATGCAGCTAATCGATTTCGTGCAAACCGCTTCGTACTCCTATTGGGACTGGGTAGCGGCCGGACAGGGTGTTGCCATCGAACTGTCCTTGCTGGAAATCGCGCTCCAGCGGCAGAACGGGTTGCAGAAACGGGCTGACCGCGGCGACCTCCCCCGGATCGAGCTGACGGACAACGAGCGGTTGATCGCTATCCGGCGTGCCGCACTGATCGATGCACAGCGAAAGTACCTGCAGACCGCCATCAAACTGTCACTCTTTTTCCGGACAGAAGACGGCCAGCCCCTGGCGCCGCGGCCGGAAAGCCTGCCCGACAGTTTTCCGGAACCGGTGTTGTATTCTTCCGAACAGCTCGCCACCGACATTCAATTGGCCATCGACAGTCGCCCGGAGGTCAGCTATCTGTTCCGGGTCCAGCAGCAAATGGAAATCGACCTGGCCCAGGCCCGCAACCAGTATTTGCCAGAACTCAACGTCGGCGCCATTGGTTCCCAGGACGTAGGTGGAGCCGCCAGTTCCACCCGGGACAAATCTCCCTTCGAGCTGGAAACATCCATGGTGATGTCCGTGCCGCTGCAACGTCGCAAGGCATTGGGAAGAATGCAATCAGCCGAAGCAAGACTTGCCCAAACGCGGTCCAAAATCCAGTTCGCCAGGGAAAAGATTGCGACCGAAGTGGAATTTGCGGTGGCGGCCATGATTGCAGCCAGTCAAAGAATCGACCAGGCACGACAAAGCGTGCGACTGAATGAAACCATGGAAACCGCCGAGCGACGAAGGTTTGACCAGGGCGACAGCAACCTGCTGATGGTCAATCTCCGTGAACAGGCAACAGCCGACGCCCGAAAAACACTTGTGACTTCCATGCTGGAGTACCATGAAGCGGCTGCCGACTTCCAGGCCGCCCTGGCGTCTGTTCCGGTACCGAATTGAATTCCCAGAAACCGGCGCTGCAACCGGCAGACATGCATGACTCTTAAAAGCCCATCCCGGACTCAATCCCTGATCGACCGTCTTCTGCCGGTTGAATCGGGCGAGCGGGCCGCCGTATTGTCGGCCTTCGGCTGGTTCTTTCTGTTGATGTGCGGGTATCAGATCCTGCGACCGATCCGGGAAACACTGGTTTCGGAACTCGAGTCGGGAGAAAAACAGTGGCTGTTTCTGGGTACGTTCCTCGTAATGCTCGCGGCCGTTCCTGTTTTCGGCTGGCTGGTGACCAAAGTTCCCCGGCGGGGACTGGTGCACGTCGTGATGCATTTTTTTGCGACCAATATCCTTGGTTTCTCGATTTGGGAAGCTTTCAGCCACGCTGCGCCTGATCCATGGCTGGCAAGAGTGTTTTTTGTCTGGGTCAGCGTTTTCAGCCTGTTCATGACCTCACTATTCTGGAGCGTGATGGTCGACATTTTTTCGGATGAGCAGAGCCGGCGGCTGTTTGGTCCGATCGCCAGTGGCGCGACCGTCGGCGCGATTGCCGGCTCGTCCATCGCAGGCCAATTCGCGTCGTACCTCGGATTGCCGGTCCTGATGTTGTTGTCCGCCGGGATGCTGGAAGCCGGAATGCTGTTCGCTGCAGGGCTCGACCGGTCTACCCGAAGCTGGCAAGTCCAAAAAAAGCAGCAGCCTGAAAAATTCGCGGGAATACTCGAAGGCCTCCGGCAAATTGTCCGGTCCCGTTATCTGGTCACGATTGCCATTTACCTGGCATTGATCAGTTTTTGCGGAACGACGGTTTATATGCAGCTGACCGACGTCGCAAAGACGGCGATTGAAGACCGGGCGGCACGGGCCGAATTTTTCGCCGGGCTCAATCTTTACGTGCAGACCGGAACGCTGTTGGCCCAAACGCTTTTGATCGGAATGATCATGCGACGGCTGGGGCTGTCGGTCGCACTGATCATACTGCCAGTCGTCTACGGAGCGTCGTTTCTTTTGCTCGGATCGGTTCCGGGCAACCTGGCCGTTCTGGGCCTGGTCGATGTAATGACCCGGATCGGAGCCTACGGATTCGCCGTCCCTGCGCGGGAAGTCCTGTTTACCGTCGTCAGTCGCGAAGCCAAATACAAATCGAAAAACTTTATCGACACCGTCGTGTTTCGCGGTGCCGACTCGGTGGCCAGTGCCGGGTACGCCCAGCTAAAAAACCTGTTCGGCGCTGTTGCACCGGTCAGCTGGGTCATGCTTCCGTTAACCGGAATCTGGATCCTCACAGGCTGGAGCCTCGGACGACAACAGTCGAAACTGGCACGCAAGCCTTGATCGACCGCTTTGAATTCTGACTCTCCAGCTTATGGTATCCACGAATCAACACCGGCCTGAGAATTCGAGAATAGCAGGAAACCCGCAATCAGAAGGATTCAAACGCCTAGAGGCTGGGACCGCAAAGTCCGGCAAGCAAACATACTTTCCTCCGCGTTCTCTGCGCCTCTACGTTTCAACCTCCCCCCGTCCGACCGTTCACCAGGCAATGTTACCGCTTGTCCAGTTCCGTCCGGGTCGTTTCCAGAGCCGTCCGTTCGGCGTTTTGCCCATCAACAAGCTTGCGTAGTTCCGTCAGCCGCTCTTCGCCGGCCAGCAGTTTCACGGAATAGACCCGGCCCAAATCCGTTTCTTCCTTGGTCGAAAGCAATTGCCGGGACAGCCGCCCCTGTTCCTTGAGCAGTTCATTCATTTCGGTGGTCAATGGCGATGTTCGCTCCCGGAGTGCATCGATTTTTCCGGTCAGTTCCAGATGCTCTTTTACCAGTTCAGCAACTGCCGGATCGATATCGAAGCCTTCTGACTGCAATTCCTTCAACACTGCCACGGCTGCGACCGGCATCTCGTTCACAACTTCTTTGGAAAGTGTAAACGTTCGTTCCAGGCTCTTCGCCGGAGCGATATCAAATCGCCCAACCAGCGATCCGTTTTCCAGCATCATCTCTTCGCCCACCAGGTTCCAGTCGGCCAGGCCGCTGATTTTCAACTCCATATTGTTCCCCTCGCTCCCCGAGTTTGCCAATACAATTGTGTTGACCTTTGTCATTTTTCGTGTCACCTGGTTTTTTCCGTCCTTGCGCTGCACACTCGCGACCACCGACGTCTCTTTCGAACTCCGGCTGGTGACTTTGACGTCTGCGTCCGTTCCGAATTGCAACACCAGCGGTTCGCCCAACGCCGGGCGACTTAACGCACAATCCCCGGCAAAACTGCCGTTGCGAAACACCGCAACCGGTCCTCCAACAAGCCGGTTGGATTCCAGCCCGGAAATCTTCATCGCACGGACCGGCAGAAGCTCTGCTTTGCCGGAAAAATCGTTGAGCGTCATTTCCAGCCAGGTCTTCTCTTCCCCCTGCGTTTGCTCCTTGAACACCGGAACCATGGCGCTATTCCCGGCAGGAATCGAAACCGGTTCGTTGACGGTCAACACAACCGTTTGGGACTGGTACGACGCCTGGGCAATCGCCTCAGACCAGTTTTCAGCGTCCACGGTGTTGCGGGTTGAACTTTCCATTCGTGGATCAACTGATGTTGCAAAACCGTCCCTATCAACGCCAAATGAACCGCCTGGCATTCCGCCGCCCATGCTGCCGCCTGCTTCGCCGCCTGCGACGCGACCTCCAATTCCGCCGCCAGATCCACCCAGTCCCGTGTCTGTCCAATCATATTCCTCATCGACCATTCGCTGGGAATTCGAAACTACCAGACTCAGGTTCATTGCCCTCGTGTCACGTGGAATCTCGAACAGGCTGGTTCCGTAGTCTGGACGAACCGTCATCAGCGGCTGGAATACGTCGGCATGAAACAGGAACGGCCGTCCACTGCGCAGCTCCATCGCGACTTCCTTCCAGTCGCTCCCCGAATCATTGTCGACATGGGCCCAGCCCTGCAGACTCACCTGTTCGCCACCAATCTCCATCCGCCACGTCATTCGCCAGACCGGCGCATCGACCACGTAACTGAACTGCACGTCCCGCTTTCCTTCGCCAGCAAACTCGAGCGACAGTCCATCGTGCCGCGCCGATTCGTCGCGCATCATTCCCAGCAAACCGCTTTCCAGTTTTTTTTGCACAGCCGTGTCGACAAACTGCATTCCATTCAGCTGGTCAACCGGAACAGTCTGCACCGCGTCGTTGGACCAAACCACCAGCGTCTCGACCGTGGCTTCCCCCTGTAGCCGGTTCTCCACTCCAGAAATACAATGCCTGTCTCCAGTTATACTCCGATCATGCGAAAATCATTTCGAATGATAACGAGGATGACCCCGATTACTTCGTGACGTTGACCTACGATGTCAGCAGTATTTCGAGATGGGAGGATATCGTTCCACTTGCCAACAACATTCGCAATTCGGTCGATTCGGACGCATGGACTCAAACCGGAACGGGTGATCAATCGATGTCGTTTTACCAATCCGGCGGGCGAGTTTTGATGACAATCTCCGCACCCTGGACCGGTCAACGTCGTGTAAGGCAATTGCTGGCTCACATCACAACGCTGTCCGGAACCTTCATCCACGCTGATCGAGCCACTTCGCGGAATTCATCGACGAGACCGCGAAACCCACTGACCAGCAGCACACCTGTTGAATTGCCAGGCAGAAAAAACATCCGGTCGCCGTTTCAAAACAATCGCCCCGGCAAAGGAACATTGGGAATGTTTGGAGCTGGTGGAATGGGCGGCGGAGCATTCGCCATTCCTGGCGGCTGACGCGCAAGAAGGGGGTGGGTGGCCGGATCCCATCTGGCAAAAAGCCGAAAGTACCGCCGTACAAGCCGGCGGGATTTGGGTTTCGGTCGGCACGGCGATCTAGCTTGAAACCGAAAGTACCGCCGTACAAGCCGGCGGGATTTGGCAGATCGAAAAAATCCCGGTGGCTTGCACACCGGATCTTTCGGCTTCCCGCTACATCTCCCAGGATCCTCAAATAGCCCGCGCCGGAAACCGCTTACCTGCCGACCTTCCCCGACTGGCCCATCCATGACTCCAGTTCCGGAGAAACGCGGTCGCATTTCAGATCGAGCGTCATTCGCACCACCCAGCGGCCGTCTTCATCAGGCACCACGATCCAGTGCGGCATCACGACAACACTCTGATGGACCAGCTCAAATCCGGCTTCACTGCCGCTGACCGAGTGGATGGGAAACGCCCAGAATCCGCCAGGCCGGTCACTGGCCAGATTGCAGTGAATCCCCAACCATCCATCGTGCAGTTCCAGACTCGAGGCCAGATCCAAATCAACCGTCTCTCCCAATTGACCCAGCCGTTGATGTTCCGAGCCCGTCGAAAAATACCGGTCATCCTGCCCCGATGGCATTCCGGCAAAATTGAACTCGACGGCAAATTTCAAACGGGACTCTGGCGGTAGGCCTTCCAGCAACCACGCGATCTCCAATTGGTCGCTTCCCGAGTTGAGCGTTACCCCCTTGGTAATCTTCAGCGGGACCCCCGATGCGGTTCCATCACGAACCATCATCACCTGGATCCGGTCGGGGTTGCGCCGGATTGTGGCGTCCCAATGTCCGTCAGCAAAATCACCCTGTTCCACCGCACGCCCGGACAAGACATCGTCCAGAATCACTGTCTCGTCCCAAAAATGGTCGACCAGCGATTTCCGCAAGCGGGTGTCGCTGGCCAGGTATTTGTCCAGGTCGTTTTGCTTCAGCACCACCCGGTCATGAATACTGGCCGCACCGTCCGCCGAATGATTTTCGTGATCCAGAATTTTCTGGTGATAGACTTCGGTCCGCCGCTGCATCGTCGCGAGCAGATTATGTGCGGCCCGTCGCAGATCCAGTTCGTACATCTGGCCGCCGTTGGCCGGAGCCAGCCACGCCACCAGACTCTCGTTCGCCAAACGGACTTCGTGTGATCCGTCAAAATCATAGTCATCGGCCGAAGCCTCGATCCAGGCGTCCGGTTTGCGACGCTGCTGTTCGAGAATATTCTCCGCCATGATCAGGTTCTGATAGACCGCGTTCCGCAGATGCGGCAGGTAGACTCCACCAAAAGCGCCGTGCCAGTAACCACAGTTGCACTGGGCCCGGTACAGCCACGTTCGGGCCTGGTCCAGCACTTCCGCCGGACCGTTTTCCTGGTCCGCCTGCTGGACCAGCGAGCTGACGTACATCATCCGGGCGTACATCTCGTTGGATTCGGGATATTTGGCCTTAAAGTTGCGCCAGTATCCGCCCCGCAAAAACGTCTTCAATTCATTCCAGCGATGATCGTGTTCCAGCTCGTGGGTCAGTCCCGCATAAACTTTCTGCCGCTCCACCGGCAACGCCCACTCGGTCATCTCCCGGTAACTTGCGTCCGGCAACCAGATTTTTCCCAACGGTGGAATCGTCGAACGTGTTTCGGACAACGTCGAGGTGCGCAGCCAGTCCCGGTTGGCGTCGATCGCATCAAAGAACCGTTTCAGCCAGCCGTCTTCATAAACATGTTTCCTGGTTTCCGGCCAGGTTCCAAACTTTTCCCCATCGTCACCAAAGACGAGAATACTTCCCGGCCGACGCTCGCCGACCATCCGGCAATAGTCGATTGTTTCCTGCGGATCGCGAAACGGAATCAGGTAACGGAGCTTTTCGCTTCCAGGAAAAATCGCCAGCGTCCGCCCCTGGTCTTCGGTCAGGTAATACCCATCCAGCTGCTCTTCCACCAAACCGGCGCAGCGAAAATGAAAATCATCGAGAACGGTGTAGCGGATATCGGCTGCGGCCAAATCGGATGTCAGCGAAGTCTCCCAAACCCGCTCGGGCATCCACATGCCCGAAATCGGCGCGCCCAAACGGTTTTGCAGCCACTCCGAAAACCGCGAAATCTGGCCGACCCGGTCACGCGACGGAATCATCGTCAGGATCGGCTCGTAGAACGCTCCACCAACGATTTCAATCCGTCCCTCGCGGACCAGCCCCGCCAGGCGGTCGAGGTATTCGGGATGGTGCTGGTCCAGCCACTCCATCAGGCATCCGCTGGTGTGCAGCGAAATGCGAAGCGAACTGTACGGCTCAAAAACATCCAGAAACGGAAGGTAGCTGTCCTGAAAGGCCTGCTCGAAAACGTTGTCAAAGTTTCCGGTCGGCTGGTGGTTGTGGAGTACCAGGTTCAGGTGCAGCAACGGCTGGCTGGATTCGCTCATGGAAAATCGTGCTAAAGGATTCAGAACCGGTCCGGGAAATTCGGCAGGCAAAAGGACCTGCAATCAGCAAAAAACCCGCCCTGGAATTCCCCAGTTGTACCCTCTGCACCGATTTCGGGCTATCGCTTTTTTTGAATCTGGTTGCGATGCAGGCAACGAACCTGGTTTCGTCAATGCTTCAATCGCCGGGCTGCTGTTTCTGGCGAAACCGGGTTGATCCAGATATCGGTTCCCAGTTCGTAACCCGCCGTTTTGGCCAGCCTCGGAACAATCTCGACAAACCAGTTGTCGGAACTTTCCTGCTCAAAGGCTGGCTGGTGAAGGATCCAGTTGTAACCGGCATTTCCCATCAGCCGTTCGAACCGCTGGACATACTGCCGTGTAAGTTTTGCCAGTTCCCCCAGAACACCAACGGAGACCTGGGAAAAAGCGCCTCCCGGATCCTGTGGAACAATCCAGATCTGGAACGGCATACGGCTGGCCAGTGGGCAAAACATCGTCCAGTGATCGGTTTCGGCGACAATCCGTTTCGCTTCTTTTCTCTCGAATGCGACGACCGACGACAAAAGCGATTCCCCATGTGCCCGCTGATAATCCCGCATCCGGTTCATTCTCGCCGTGACGGTGGGGCTAATTAACGGCGATCCGATCAGCTGGAAGTGTACGTGTTCGATCGACGCACCGGCCTCGAACCGGCAATTGCAAAACAGCATCGCATGGACCAGCCCCAGATTCTGCCTGACTACCGCCATCCGGTTCTGGGCCGCAATGAACCCGGCGACCAGTTCTTCGATCTCCAACTCTCCCAGACTGGCAACGTGCCGGGGCGTCGGAATTACCAGTTCCTGAATCCCGTTGCCATCCATCCGCCGGTAAGGGCCGGCGTCGGGTGCACCGGGATGGGTGTCGCTGGTAAAGGTCGGGTAGCGGTTGACGAACACCCGCGAAGTCCAGTCCTGGCTGGACGGATCGTCAATCAATCCACCCGCGCTGTCGTGCAGCGCCAACGGCGGAGGAGTTTCGTCTTCGTTGCCGGCACAGAAGGGACAAATCAGCGGCTTGCGAACCTGATCCAGCGGCACAAACTCCAACGGACGGTCCCGCCGGTTCTCTGCGACTACCGTCCAGACATCAAAGACAGGATCGTATCGCAGGTCAGACATATCGTTTCAGAAAAAACCTGGTTTGCTGGCAAAATGCCGGGCGCCATTTATTGTCTGGTCGAACCTGGGAATTGGTCAAAAATAACTTCCCGGATCCTGGGAGGTTGAGGCTCCCGCCGAAACAGGTTCGCTCGAGAGTGTGTCCCGACAGGAGCCTCGACCTCCCGAATTGGCAAACAAAAGCGGAAGTTGTTCTTGACCAGGTCCCTAATGCTGCCGCACCTTGACCAACGAACTGTACAGTTCGCAGTATTTTTTTGCACTCGACGACCACGACCAGTCAATGTGCATTCCCGATTCGACACGGCGGGCCCACGCGTCCGGATTCCTTGCCCGGCACGTTACCGCACGGGCCAGGGCCTGCTCCAGATGCTCGGACCGCATTGGAACAAACGTGAATCCGGTTGGCGGACCATGTTCTTCCCCATGTGGTGAATCGTCGATGACCGTGTCCGCCAGTCCACCGGTTTGCCGAACCACCGGGACGGTCCCATAGGCCATGCTGTACATCTGGTTCAAACCGCATGGTTCGTACTGGCTTGGCATCAGGAAAATATCCGACCCGGCTTCGATGCGATGGGCCATCCGGTCCGAGAAACCAATTTGAACGGCGACTCTGCCAGGCCGGTCCTTTTCGATCTGCAGCAGCGACTGTTCGATTCCCTGGTCTCCTTTGCCCAGGAAAACCCATTGGGAATCGACCGTGTCCAGCCAATGGTGCAGGACAGGCATGACCAGGGCAAATCCCTTTTGCGTGGCGATTCTTCCAATCGAGCCAATCAGCGGAACATTCGGGTCCGGTTTCAGTCCCAGTTCTTTCTGCAGGGCCAGCTTGTTGGCAAGCTTCCCCTCTTGCCAGTTTTTGACTGTGTAGCGCGAGGCCAGCTGTTGATCCGTGGCCGGATTCCAGACATCAGTATCGATTCCGTTGAGAATTCCGTGCAATACCGCCGACCGCGACCGCAAGACACCGTCCAGCCCGTATCCCTGCTGCTCGGTCTGGATTTCCCGGGCATAGGTAGGGCTGACCGTCGATAACGCATCCGCGAAAACTATTCCTGTCTTCAACAGGCTCAGCTGGCCAAAAAATTCCATCTCCTGCCAGTTGAAATGCGACCAGTCCAGTCCGGTCAGCTGCATGTCCCAATGCAGAAACAGTCCCTGATACCCCAGGTTATGTATCGTCAACAGCGACGAAATTGATTCGTGATGCGATGAACCGGAGTATTCGGTTTTCAGATAGGCAGGCAACAGACCGGTCTGCCAGTCGTTGCAATGGATCACGTCAACCTGCAAGTCTGCCAGACGGATTGATTCCAGGATCGCCCGGTTGAAAAACACAAACCGCGCGCAATTGTCATCGTAGTCCTGGCCGTTTTCGCCATAGATTCCCGCCCGGTCAAACAAGTCCGGCTGATCAACCAGCCACACATTCACGTTGCTGTCCGGCAAGCGGCTTCGCAACAACTGCCCTTCGACAATGTTTTGCCCCACCGGAACTTTCAGTCGGACGCCGGTCGGTTTAATTTCCTGGCCGGATTCGCGGCAACAACGGTAGTTGGGCAGGAACAGGTCGATTCGGTGTCCCAAACGGGAAAGATGCCGGGGCAGGGCACCGCTGACGTCCGCCAATCCGCCCGTTTTGGCGAATGGGACGGCTTCGCTGCTGGCAAACAGAATATTCATCGATTGACTGGTGGGATGCAGGACTTCATCCAATTGGATGCGACATTCTGGATCATAAAATTTCACCCGGCATGATTGCCGCTGGCCAGTATAGTCGATCCGGCCGGATTGCCTTCCAATTGAAGCGGATTACAGGGTTACCATGGCTTCGATTGCCGCCAAAAACTCCACTTCGGCGGTCAAACCCGGTCGTCCCAAGTCCATCACCGCGCCCGGAAAATGTCTGGCCCATTTCGATTCAGCGGCATCGGCATGCCATTCCCCCGAATCCCATACCAGCAATCTGGACGAATTCGCCTGTTCAGCCAGCTCCTGTTTCGACCGGCCAACCAGTACAGCCCAGCGATCGTCAGATCTCTCCACCAAGCCGCTTTCGGCATCCGGCGCCGGCCCCGACAGGATCAAATCCGCCCGATCCACCAGTGTTTCCGCAACCCTGTTTCGGATCGTGTTTTTCTGTTCCCGGTCCAGCCAGGCGATTTTTCGGGGCATTCGCTCCAGCCGTTGCCACAATTGTCTGACAGTCAGCCCCGACAACGGGTGGACCATTTCTGCAGCCACTTCCGCCGCCGGACCCAACACGAACGTGCGCCAGGTCATCCGCGGATGGGGCAGGGTGACTTCCGGCCGTTCCAACACCAGATCATCGACCATCAACAAATCCAGATCCGCTGTTCTGGCAGCCCAGCGTTGGTCGCGGGCTCGACCCAGTTGATGTTCGATTTGCAAAAGCGAACCAACGATCCTCTCCGGCGACAACTCCGATTCGGCCAAAATGGCGCCGTTTTGAAAATCCGGCTGGTCTGGTGGCCCCCCTGCTGGCCGGGTTCGATGCAGTCGACTGGTCGCGAGAACCCGGATCCCCTGTTGGCCCATCAGGCCCGCAGCCCGATGTAG
>Ga0163150_10004106_pt1 | contig 19790 bp, 15 predicted proteins | sample OliLakLV19P2IB_FD_148628 | JGI IMG/M metagenome (GOLD analysis project Ga0163150, IMG submission 148628) | Freshwater microbial mat bacterial communities from Lake Vanda, McMurdo Dry Valleys, Antarctica - Oligotrophic Lake LV.19.P2.IB | ecosystem: Environmental > Aquatic > Freshwater > Lake >...
GCAATCGTTCGAGCGTCTCTCGGCATCCATGACCGCCGAGATTACCACCCTCCACCAGAGGGCGCAAGTTCAAAACGGTAATCAATTACGTTTGAAATACGCAGCCACCTGCGACCGTTTTTATTAGATTCTTTGTGGCCAGTTTCTAAGTCGACCTTGTTCAACAGCAAATACGGAATGGTATCGCCAATTTCGGCTGCAATTTGGCTTTGTAACGATTCTGGATAGCTGTCAACCAGAGCGGCCAACACGACTAAGCTGGCTTTACAGCGTTTGGCGATCGCCACCGTTCCCAAGAACTGTGTCAAAATCGTATCCCACTTTACGACCTCCCCGGGTGTATTACGAAGGCATTTACACTCGGCCAAAACAAGGTGACCATCGCAGCAGGCTAGAATGTCGATGTCTCCCCGGCTGTTGCCTTCCCTAAACTTGACGCCCGGCAACCAGAAAAAACCGTTGCTGGTCAAACCGCGCAGGAATCGGCCGGTGAGCGCGACGGGAATTACACCTTCCGCAATAGCGTGCTGCACTGCTCGATGAAGCGAGTACCCGATCGGCAGCTTTGATGGGAGACTAATACGGTGCCCACAGTTTGTGCATACGATCCGACGTTGAATATCCAAATCGGAGACAAAATATTTCTGTTTGCATCTACGACACGGGCCAATTCTCCAATGCCTGGTGACGATTGCTCGATCTGCCCAGTACTCGAGCAGAAACGGAAGCGTCAGCACCTCAGGAGTAGATCGTTTGGCATATTGCAAGAATCGTCGTCGTACGAGCCTATTCATACGCTCATTTTGATTGGGAAATGTCTTTTCGACTTGCTGCACATAACTCTCGCCACTGAGAGTTCCCGAGCCAAGTTGGCACGCTCCCTTAATCTCTTCGAGTGTTTTAGGGCCGTCAGCGAGGGCTTGAAGGATTGAGCCTGACTGGCTCGATAATGCCAAACAAGCAAGGTGCAGTCCGCCAAAGCGCCTTATCACTGGCAAATAGCTACTTCGTTTTTCGTCGTGAACCAACTCGATTCCATGCTCGCGCAAGATCTCGCCGAGGATCTCTTCACTAGTCGGAAGAAACAGCTTGAGAACTTCCTTACTTCCCGAGCATCGAACGTTTATGCAGTCGGTCCCATCTCCGGTTCGGCGAATGGCAGAGAATTCAAATGTCGGCGGGCACGGGCCATTCAACAACTCCGAAACAACTGGATTAGGTGGAAGTTGTAAATCCTTGACGGCTCGTCCAGTCCTCACATCTTTTATTAGATCCACAATCCATGATCGCGAATTGCCTAAATTCTCACCAAAAGCACGCGGCCTCGGTGGTTGAAATGTCAAATGCCTGCGCTTAATCCCTACTGGCCAAATTGTCTCGTATTCATAAGCCACGACGGTGGGAAGGCTGTTCTTTGGACGTTGATAATCCACCATCTTTATTGGTGAGCCTGAAAGAGCGGGCAGCAATTGATCCGCAAACTCTCTACATGCCGATTCTGATACTGACTGAGACGTCACGACGCAGTGATTCGGTCTTTCACCATAAGGAAGAAAGGCGAGAAGCCAATCTTTAAGCCTTTCGAGGGCCAGTGCATCGGTCCCTACAGTCAACGGCACCGGAATGATCCAGGCCGGAGTCATCGGATCTGTCGTGCTACGAAGGTTCCAAAAGAGCGCCAAGTCGGGTACTTCGTTTCCGACCAGCACTATGGTCGGGACAAGAAACCCGAATTCTTGAAGATGTACATTCAATTCGTGGCCGGTTACGTCTAGCCAACACTGTTGCCTATTTGTGACGAATTCCGTCACTAACGCAATAAAGTCAGCCACATTCTCCGACTCGAACGTCGAATCGCAATCGAAAAACTCCTTCCTTAGGTTCGCGTGATGCAATCCGAATACCGCGGCACAGCAGGCTGCAAGATTCTTGGACTCATTAATCGTGATCAACCTTAGCTTGCGCTTGTGACTTGCTCGTCTTGCTTGCTTTTCGGCGAGATCGATCAAAGCGTGGTCCACCAAAATGTACTCTTCACGATGTGCTTGCTTGATTCCTTTGACGAAATCCGATTTTAACTGACCGTAACCGCGAGGTTGGCAGCTTCGTGTGGCTGCGGCAGCCCACACCTCGTCATTAACTCCTACTCCGTACACAAACTCAGGTCTGGATTTCCCAAGTCGGAATTCCGTCAACGGGTCACAAACGTTTGGATCAACCGAAAGAATCTGGACAAATCGCCCGCCCCAAACTTTGCTGCAAAACTCAATGACAAATAATAGAGCTTGTCGGTCTGCGTGATTATTGATGAGAATTGTGATTCGAGCGGGACGAACGCGAACACTAAGTAGATGCTGTGTCATTTTGCAGCTTTCGGACAAGTGCGTCTGCGGATCTAGAAAATGCGAGCGAATTTCCAGAGGCGCCAAGTAATTGCGATCCGATGGAATCTACGATTGCAGGTTACCCCATCGTATCGCGACAGTTGGCGCGTGCCAATCGGACAGGATTGCGAACATACATGCCGATAATCTATCGGCAATTGCTAGCCAGTCGATCCCTTGGCTCCGGTTCCATCATGCATTTCAATAACTGAATGCCATCCGCTCTTGAGTAAGGCTGGCATTCCGCCCGGTGGCGAACATAGCAACCTCCGAAGGTCTCACGCTTAGATTTGACCTCCCGCCACCTTTTCGGGAACAATTGACCGAGAGGTTCGCGGCAAAGTCCGCCACTTCTGTACCTCCGCCCCACCTTGATTCGTACCTCAGGACTTCCCTTCAATGACCGCCCCAGCCGACGTGCACATTCGAGATCTTTTGGCCGATGTCTATCGGGCGGAGTCGCGGCGGATTTTTGCTACTTTGATTCGGTTGCTGGGAGATTTTGATTTGGCGGAAGAGGCTTTGCACGATGCGTTTGCTTCGGCGGCGGAGCAATGGGGACGCACCGGGGTGCCCGACAATCCGCGGGCTTGGCTGGTTTCGGCCGGGCGGTTCAAGGCCATCGATACCATTCGGCGGCGGTCGCGGTTCGATGCTTCGCTGCACGAGATTGCCGCGCGCATCGAGGAGTTGGCCAGCTCTGGCGGGGCGAGCGACGACGATATTGAAGATGACCGGCTGCGGCTGATTTTCACCTGCTGCCACCCTGCCCTGGCGCCCGACACGCAGGTGGCGCTAACGCTGCGGGAAGTGTGCGGGTTGAAGACCGAGGAAATCGCGGCGGCTTTTTTGACGACCCCTTCGACCATTGCCCAGCGGATCGTGCGCGGCAAGGCGAAGATCCGCGACACGAATATTCCCTATCAGGTGCCGGCGATCGGCGAACTGGCCGAGCGGCTGGACTCGGTGCTGGCGGTGATCTATCTGGTGTTTAACGAGGGCTACTCGGCCTCGTCGGGCGAGTCGCTGACCCGGGCCGATTTTTCGCAGGAAGCGATTCGGCTGGGGCGATTGCTGTGCGAGCTGTTGCCCGACCCGGAGGCGCTCGGGCTACTGGCCCTGATGCTGTTGCAAGAGTCACGGCGGACGGCGCGAGCATCGGCCGAGGGCGACCTGGTGCTGCTCGAAGACCAGGACCGCTCGCTCTGGAACCGCGACCATATTGCTGAAGGCAGATCGCTCGTCGAGCGGGCCTTGGCTTCGCAGCAATTTGGCGTGTACACGATTCAGGCGGCGATCGCGGCCGTGCACGCCGACGCGCCGAGCGCCGCGAAGACCGACTGGTCGCAAATTGCCGCCTTGTACGACCTGCTGGCTAGCGCCAATTCGTCGCCGGTCGTCGAGTTGAATCGGGCCGTGGCGGTGGCGATGCGCGATGGTCCGGCGGCCGGGCTGGAATTGATCGACGCCATTCTGGCACGCGGCGACCTGGCCGACTATCATTTGGCCCACGCGGCCCGAGCCGATTTGTGCCGCCGGCTAGGCAACGCCGACCAGGCCCGAGCATCGTATGAGCGTGCCTTGACGCTGGCGAAGCAAGAGCCCGAGCGGCGGTTCCTGGTAAGACGCTTGCGGGAAATGGTTTAAAAAAACTTTCCCAGGTGTCGATTTCCGCCTACGTCAGGCGACTATTTAGTAACAGCTCACCAACAAGGCCCGACCGAACGGGCCAAAGACCGGAGAACCAACCATGAAATACATGTTGCTGATTTACGCCGATGAAAATGCGTGGACCGACGACGAGCGCCAGCACTGCTATGTCGAGTCGACCGAGCTGACGCACGATCTGAACGCCCGGGGTCAATATCTGAGCGCCTCCCCCCTGCAACCGGTGGCGACTGCCACGAGCGTGCGAATTCGCGGCGGCAAACGGCAAGTGACCGATGGCCCGTTCGCCGAAACCCGCGAGCAACTGGGCGGGTACTTTATGATCGAAGCCACCGATCTCAACGAGGCGATCAGCATCGCCGCTCGTATTCCAGGGGCGCGCAAAGGCACGGTCGAAGTTCGACCGGTCGTCGAGTTGCCGGGCATGCCGACGGTTGCGTAGCGGATCGTGCCGCTTAGCCTTACGTGCGACTGGCAACTTGCCAGTGAGCCATTTTCTGCACTGGCAACACGCCAATGGCACCTGGCGAACGGAATCAACAAATATTTTTTCATGGAGATACAGCGATGAAAGTCATGGTGATGGTCAAGGCGTCGAAGGAATCGGAAGCGGGCGAGATGCCCAGCGAGAAACTGCTGACCGAAATGGGCAAGTTCAACGAAGAGCTGGTCAAAGCCGGCATCATGCTGGCCGGCGAGGGTTTGCATCCCACTTCGAAGGGCAAGCGGGTACGATTTTCGGGAAAGAATCGGACCGTGATCGACGGGCCCTTCACGGAAACGAAAGAGCTCGTCGCCGGGTATTGGCTGTGGCAGGTGAAGTCGATGGAAGAAGCGGTCGAATGGGTCAAGCGCTGTCCGAACCCGATGGAAAGTGAATCGGATATCGAAATTCGGCGCGTCTTCGAGGCCGCCGATTTTGGCGAGGCGATGACGCCCGAGCTGCAACAGCAAGAGGATAGAATGCGAGCCGAGATGGAGCGCTATAGTCTCGACCCGCCGCGCTTCGAGCACCTGGGGGAGTTGCTGATCGCCGGTTTGAACGAGACCTATACGTTCGCGGACCGCGTGAAGATACCGGCCCAGTGGACCCGCTTCATGGCGCACTTCGGCAAGGTGCCGGGCCAGGTAGCCAACTACACGTATGGCGTCTGCTGGAATTACAAGGCAGGCACCGGCTTCGACTATCTGACGGGCGTCGAAGTGGGCAATGCCTCGAGCCTGTCCGGCGATTTCACGCAGGTGCGACTGCCCGCGGCGCGCTATGCCGTGTTCACACACAGCAAACATGTCTCGACGATAGCCGCCACGCTCGACGCCATCTGGCAGAAGTGGCTGCCCAACTCGGGCCATCAGCCGAACGGCGAGCCGAGCTTCGAGCGTTACGACGAACGCTTTGACCCGAAGTCAGGAATAGGCGGGTTCGAGATTTGGCTGCCAATCAAGGACTGAGCACCGTGCCCGAACACCACTAGAGGAGTAGTTCGCAAGGCTGGTTGATCGTCAACAAGCCGATTCAAGAGTCGAAAGGAACAGGAAATGTCGACCAAGATTTTCGTCAACTTGCCGGTCAAACACCTTAACCGGTCCATCGATTTCTATACGAAGCTCGGCTATAAGTTCAATCCGCAGTTCACCGACGAAACGGCGACGTGCATGATCGTGGCCGAGGATATTTATGTCATGCTGTTGACCGAAGCCAAGTTCAAAGAGTTCACGCCCAAAGAAATTTGCGACGCCAAAAAGAGCACCGAAGTGATCGTCTGCCTGTCGTGCGAGAACCGCAACGCGGTGGATGACATGGTGAGCAAGGCCGTCGCCGCCGGCGGAAGCATCTATGCCGAACCGAAAGATTATGGTTTCATGTACCAGCATGGCTACGAGGATCTCGACGGTCACCTGTGGGAGTTAGTCTACATGGACCTGGCCGCCATGCAGCAAGGATGAGCCAGGGCGAAGGATTCGCAGGTGCATCGAACGCCGGACACGTCGTATGCGTGAGGAATCGTGTCATGAGCGATCGTGCCAACTGTCGCAAGGGTGAATCGGGCGGCGATCGATGCCCTGGGCTCGGTGGGCAAACTGGTTGGGAGCCTCGAGCCCAAGCTGCGCGCACTTGCGGAGCTGCGCGTTTCCCAAATCAACGGGGGCCAAGACAATAATCCTTCATGCCTTTTCCATCGTGGTATCCGGCTGGCGGAGCATCACTCGGACGATTATGTTTGTGGCACACTCGCTCCATCTCATTCTCCGAAAGGAATTGCCATGTCATCGCTCCGTTTGCCTCGGTGGTGGTTGATTGTGTTCGTCGCGATCCTTTCGGCGACTGCCCACGGACAGTCGCGGGCAAACGACTCGGAACGAATAATCCCGCGCCGGGCGCTGTTTGCCGGTGAGGACCATCTGGCGGTTGCGCTGGCCCGCGACTGTTCGCGCGTAGCGATCATCCGGAGCGTGGATGGTCGGCGGAATGTTGAGATCGCCGCCCCGGATCAGCCCCAGCAGCGCGACCAGGTATCTCTGCCATCCGGTTTTGTCCCCTTGAATTGCCAGTGGTCGAGCGACGACCGCCGGTTGCTCGTGACGTGCCAGTCGGGAGGTGTCACGCGCGTCGTCGCGCACAACCCGACCGACGATGCGACGGTTGTGCTCGGAGAACCGATCGCCGGATCGGTCGATATTGCCGGCATCTCGGTAGAGCATCCGGATGAGTTGCTGCTCGCCGCGCGCGGATCCGGCAAAGCTCTGGCATATTGGCGCGTACCGATCGGCGAAGGGGAACCGATCAAAGTGGTGGATGCCACGGCGCTGGAGCGCGTGCATTTCAACATCGACTGGGAACCGCGAATCGCCGAACGGGCCTTGGTCGGTGGTTCGACGGAGCTATTGCGCCGCGACGGGCAGCAATGGACGCCGATTCACGTGATGAACGAGGACATGACCAATACCAGGCGCCAGTCGCGCGCGGGCGTGATTGGCGTCATCGGGCTCGACCATGACGGACAAGACCTGCTGCTCATCGACAACACCGATCGTGATCGCTCGGCACTTTTTGCGCTCAACGTCGCATCCGGAGAGCGGCGCGTCGTATTCGAGAACGCGGATGCGGATCTGACGCCGCTGGCGATCGTTGATCGTCGATCAGCACGCGTCCTGGCGGTTTCCAGTTACTTTGGCACCTTGCGCCGCCATTTCCTTGATCCTTCCATTAAGGCCGACTATGAGTTCCTCGAGCGTCACTTTGGCTCGAGTGTGGGATTGGTGAACATCAGCCGCGACGACGCGGCCTGGCTGGTTGCGCCGTTCGACGGCGGACCAGTGCGGTTCCATGTTTACACGCGGGCACAGCAGAAGGTCTTGCCAATCTGCTCCACGGTTTCCGCAATCGAGGGCCGGACGTTAGCCCGCCGTACCGCGCATGTGGTTGAGACGAAAGATGGGCTGCGCCTGCCCTGCCAATTGTACGTCGCGCCGCGATGGGACGGTGATGGCGATGGCCTGCCCGATCAGCCGCTTCCGACGTTACTCTATGTTCACGGCGGACCAAGCGTGCCGGCCCCCTGGGACAGTTGGTTTACCAACCGCAATCTGCAGTTGCTTGCCAATCGCGGCTATGTCGTGTTGAACGTGGATTTCCGCGGAGCGGGCGGATATGGCAAGGCGTTTGTCCGCCACGTGTGGCGACAATGGGGCACGGCGACCGTGAGCGATGTTCGCGACGTCGCGGCCTGGGCAGTCGAACGTGGAATCGCCAAAGCCGACAAGCTGGGAATCTGGGGTTGGTCTTATGGCGGGCTGACCACGATGTCGGCGCTGGCCTTTTCGCCCGACACGTTTGCCTGTGGAATATCGATGTACGGACTTTCCGACCTGGAGGCTTTCGCCCGCATGGTCAGCGCGGGGCCCATCGGGAAGCAAGCGTACGTGGGAATCGGAAATCCCACAACTGAAGAGGGCCGAACCACGCTGCGAGCGCAGTCGCCACTGTTCGCCGCCCAGAACATGAGGAGGCCAATCCTACTGACGCACGGCACGTTGGATCTCGTGGCACCGCGATTTCACTCCGATCGGTTAGCCGAAGAACTCGTCAAGCACGGCAAACAGGTCGCCTATCTGGTTTATCCGGGCGAGGGACACGATTATCGTGACGCGCAAAGCTGGATCTCGTTTTGGGCCATCGCCGAAAGATTCCTGCACGACAACCTGGGGGGCGAATTCGAGCCGGGCGACCACGATCTCGCCAAAGTGCCGTTCAAAGTCGTGACCGGCTCGTCGCTCATCCCAGGCCTGCCGAGTGAGGACAAGGAACAGCAAAAACGCAGCTAGCCGAGCCGGCTCCTGCGCAGCCCGGGTCAGCCGTAAAAAAAAACAGGCCAGCTCGTCGCGGCCAGGACGACGTTGTTCGACATGCGCACGGACTCCTGGCTCAATGCGAGTCTACTATGTCGCCGAAATCACTTGGGTGTGGCCTGCGACGCGGCATCTGCCGCCGGATCAGCGAGCGTGCTTAAGTTCTCGCTCGGCGTGAACGCCAGCGATTCCGAATTAAGGCAGAATCTTAAGCCGGTCGGTCGCGGACCGTCATCAAAAACGTGCCCCAAGTGTCCATCGCAACGAGCACAGAGGATCTCGTTGCGGACCATGCCGTGGCTGACGTCGCTGTGCTCGGGTACGTTTTCCTTGGCGATCGGCTGGAAGAAGCTGGGCCAACCGGTGCCGGAGTTGAACTTCGAATCCGACGAGAACAGCGGCAGGCCGCAGCCCACGCAGGTGTAAACGCCTTGCAGCTTGTTGTCGAGCAGCGTGCCGCAGAACGGCCGCTCAGTGCCTTTGGCGCGCAATACCTGAAACTGCTCGCGCGACAGACGTTTTTGCCACTCGGCGTCGCTGAGCACCAACTTGGGAGATTCGACCGGACCAACGAGCTCGCCGTTACGATTGAACACGCGCACCTGGACCATTTGCTGGACCTCCGAATCTGGCTTCGTACTGTTGTCGTTATTGGACACGGACTGTGCCGGTTGCGAGGCGACAATAATTGCCGCCGCAACTCCAGCCACCCCAACCAATCCGCCCCAGATGATCAACGGCCGCATGTCGTTCCTTTCTTGACCGGAACGGCGAAACTACAATTACCAACGCTATTAATAATTGTCGTCGGTGCGGACGGGGCGCCAAGACCCGCTCCTGCAGGAGCGGCAGAATAGCACTGAAAAAGTGTCTCGATCGCAGGCTTCAGTCTGTCAAAACGGCCCCTTGCCGGCCCAGTATCGCATACCGAACCCCGCGTTTACACCGTGATTGAAATTGGTGCAGCATAACGTCCACGGCATTGGCGGTTCCCTCACCAACCATCTGTTATTCGGAAACATCCGAACGCTACACACCGGCACCAACGTTGTAGTAGCCGCATTCATTCTCTCGCTGTTGTGGATCGGCAACGCGGGCTGGGAACGAACACGTATCGCGCCGTTCAGGTGAGCGCACCTGGCAAATTGGAACTGGTGGAACGGGAGCTGAAGGCTCCACCGGCTGGCACGGTCTGAGTTCGGGTCGAAGCGTGCGGAGTCTGTCACTCGGATTCAATGACCGTCGAGGGTAATCCGGGTATCGCCTATCCACGATTCGACGTGCCCATGAAGTAGCGGTAGCCTGCTGCCTTGCAATGGCGGAAGTGCGGGTTCAACTCCCGCTGGGCGCTTCAATTTAAGGGTGTGGGATAGCCTGGTAGTCCGCCTGCGTCGGGAGCAGGAGAGCGTCGGTTTCAAATCCGACTACCCTGACTCAGCACGGTGTAGCGAAGCCTGGCATCGCGCAAACCCGGGGACCCAGCTTGTAAAGGGGAGCGAGCGACTATGATCGCCGACGTCGATAAGCGAACCACAGCGCTGCAAGGGCGGCGCCGCTAATCGCGGTGATGAACGAGGCAGGTTCCGGCACGATGATCCCTTCGGCAAAGTGCAAATCTTTGCCACCCCAGTTTAGATTCTGGGGAGGATTGTTGAAGACGGTGTCATAGAGGTAGCCGAAAGCGCTGCCGTTGGAGTAGATATTCTGGTTGCGAATCCCGACCCAGCTTTGGTAGCCGCCTGTTTGTTCGACATGCAGGTGGTAAAGCGAACCGGGATTGAGCGTGATCGAATCGGCGAAGTGGAACACCAACCAGTCGGTTGTCTGCGAGGGAATCGAAACCTCGTCGGTCACGCCGAGTAGTCCACTAAGCGCGCCATCCGAGGAGTTGATGCTTGTGTACAGGCTCACTTGCATCGCGCCCGGTCCGGGCGGAGCTGGATCGCTAGGCTGTACCGTATTCTGAAAAACGAAAGCAACCCAGTCGATCGAAGGCAACGAAGGTCGAAAAGACTGTCCCAGATGCAGCACCGGCGTATTGGCAACTGACTGCACTCCGTAGGGGATCGTATTGTTGGTCCCGAAAGTACGTTGGCGGAAGAGTAGGTGCGGGCAGAAGGCCCTCAAACCCCGGGCCAGGATCCACAGGAGGAGGGATTGGATCGTCGTCAGCTCGCACCACCGACGAAGAAACGACGGCGGCAAAGAGCGTGCCGATCGTCAGCGACCGCAGGATTGAAAAGATTCTATTTAGCATTCGGCCACTCGCAACAGTGTCGGTGTCAGCCCAGTTTTGTACTCGCGCTTGCCTATGTGCGGAATCCACACGTTGAGCGTCCCGATTATCGTCTGCGGCAGGACGTTGTCAATCAGCACGAGGCGCCAGCGTTTGGCATGCAAAAAACTGGTCTATATCGGGATATTGTGGCGTCAACATGACGCCACGGGTCAATCCAATAAATTGCGGTGGGGCCAAATAAAGGACGGGAGGTGTTTTAAGCCTCCCGTCCCCGGATGGCCGGAGCGGGGATCGAACCCGCACGGAGGTTTCCCTCCACGGGATTTTAAGTCCCGTGCGTCTGCCAATTTCGCCATCCGGCCGGAGTATGGACAGCGTTCCATCGTACCGAGACGGCTTTGGACTGCCAACCGGACTGGGAACGGGCCCTGCACGGTAGGAAATGGCTGGTGACGCGGGCGTCTGGACGTGCTGGTTTGTATTTCCAGCCTCGCTTTCACGGGCTGGCACTCGACGGCCGGCAAGCCGGATTCTTGCAATCGAACTCGAATCCGCCCGGGTCGAAGCCTATCGCTCCATCCCCCGTCCACACCATTGCCCGCAAATTCGCTTTCCGGCATATCGGTTTCTTGAATCCGCCTGTTGGGGCAGCTAAGCTGCGCTTGAATTGCGGTGTGGCGATTGCAACCTGGTCTGCGCCCGCCGCCCTCCCCTGCCCTGTCTCTTTGTTGGCGGAAGAATCTCATGAATGCGCTTCGCACTTTGAAACCACGACGTCTCTTTGACATGTGCCTGCTTTCTTATGCCGGTCGCTTGAGAACGATCGCATGGCGGGCGATACCAACTGCGATTCTATTCGCCTATATCCTGACCGGCGCTGGTGGCGGCCACTCGGTTGAAGCGGCCGACGCCAAGGCTTTGGCCCAGCAGGTGCAAATCCGGCGGACGCAATTTGGCGTGCCGCACATTTCGGGCGAGACGTTGGAAGCGGCGGCTTTTGGTTTTGCTTACTGCCAGGCGGAAGACCATCTGCTGGAGATTCTGAAGAGCGTTCTTTCGGCCCGCAGTGAGCTGGCTGCCAACTTTGGCGGTGAGAAGAATGTCGCGGCCGATTTTTCAAATCGCCAGTTCCGGGTCTACGCGCGGGCGGTCGAGAGCTATCACAAGCTTGATCCCGACTATCGCGCGATGCTCGAAGGCTTCGCAGCGGGCCTCAACTACTATGCCGAGCGGCATCCCGACCAGGTGCCCGCCTGGGCGCCGAAGGCCACGGGCCACGATATCGCGGCGCATGGCGTGTCGGGCGTGATGCGATTCGCCTTCAATCGCGGCAGCCTGGTCCGCGATTTTCTCAAGTCGCGCGGCGTCGCTTCGACCGCGATGCTCGACGACGAAGACGACTCGCTGGTGGGCTCGAATATGTGGGCGTTTGCGCCCAGCCGCAGCCAGTCGGGGCGCACTATGCTGTTGGGCAACCCGCACCAGGGTTGGGCGCCGGTTTCGACCTACTACGAAGCCCACATGATCGTGCCGGGCAAACTCAATTTCTACGGCTCGACCTTCATCGGCCGCCCCCTGCTCACCAGTGGCTGGAACGAGTTTTTGGGCTGGTCGCACACCGTCAACTATCCAGACCTCGAGGAAATCTATGAGCTGGACCTCGATCCGCAGCACGCGGACCATTATTTGTTCGATGGCGGATCGGTTCCGATCGAGCGCGACGACGTGGTGATCAAGATCAAATCTGACGGTTCTCCGAAGACGGAAACGCGCACGTTCTGGCACACGCCACTCGGGCCGGTCATTCATCGCGACGCCACGAAGGCGTTCGTGCTGCGAAGTGCCTGCTATGAGAACCATCAGGCCTATGAGCAGTGGCTGCGGATGACGCAGACCAAGAACTACGCGGAGTTTCGCCAGGTGATCGAGGCGAATCATCTGCCGATGTTCAACATTTGCTATGCCGACCGCGCCGGCAACATTTTCTATATCTGGAACGGCACGGTTCCCAATTTGCCGCATCCCGAGCACAAGGCCGAGGCGGTTCACGCGACACGATCGGCCGAGGTCTGGACCCAATTCCACAAAACCAGCGAGCTACCGCAACTGTTCAATCCGCCAGGCGGATATGTGCAGAATTGCAATTCGCCGCCGTTCCTGACCAACTTGTCGGCACCGATGGATCCGGCCAAGTATCCGCCGCACTTTCGGCTGAACGACCTGAGCCTGCGGACGCAACACAGCCTGAGGCTGGTTCATAACGAGAAGAAATTCACGCTGGAAGAGATCGTGGCGTTGAAACACAGCCCGGGCATGCTGCTGGCGGAGCGTGTGAAGGATGATTTGATCGAGGCGCTCAAGGCTTCGCAACCGACATCGGAGATCGACGCGGCGATCAAGGTGCTTGAGAGTTGGGACAACACCGTGGCGGCCGAGAGCCGTGGCGGGGCGCTGTTTGCCGATTGGTGGGAGCGCTACTATGAAAAAGGCGTGGGCAAGTTCGCCGTGCCATGGAATCCGGCCGAACCAACGACCACGCCACGCGGGTTGGCCGACAAGGCCCGAGCGGTGCAGATGTTCGATAAATCGCTGGCGCAGTTCACCAAGCTGTATGGCCGGGCCGACACGGCCTGGGGCGACGTGCATCGCATTCGCAAAGGCGAAATGAATCGAGTCGATCTGCCGCTCAGCGGCGGCGCCGGCACGATGGGCTGTTTTCGCGTGTTGGAATTTCGCAAGGACATCGACGGAAAGCTGGCCGCCAACAGCGGCGACAGCTTTGTCTTCGCAGTCGAGTTCAGCCAGCCGCCCAAGGCCTACACCGTGTTGGCCTACAGCCAGAGCGACGTCGAAACCAGCCCCCACTTCCATGATCAGGCTGCGCTCTTCGCGTCGGGCAAGATGAAGCGGGCCGCGTTCACCGACGTCGAAATCCAGGCTCAACTGCTGAAGAGCTATCGGCCTGGCGAGGAATGAATCGGCCGACGCCAGCGGCAACTACTTGGCCGAACCGCTGGCCTTGCGGATGTTGATTGGTCCGTTGCTCGAAGTCGCGGTAATCGAGAACGCCGGACTATCGCCGACTGTGCCTTTGAGCTTCGTGCGGCGTTTATTGTGCTCGCCCTTTAATGGAAACTCGCAACCCACACGCGAATTCGACGTCGACGCGTCCAGCTCGAACTGGGTGTCGGCCGGCAAAGTGAGCTCGATTTTTTCGTTCGAGGTTTTGAATTCCTGGTCGCGGGCGGCCAAGGTGCCTTTAAAATCGATGCGTCCGTTCGACGTGCGGGCATCGACGACGGCATCGGTGGCTTCGATTTCAATACCGCCGTTGCTGGTGGTGAGTTTCAGCTTGCCCTTGGTCTGAATCGCCTCGAGCTTTCCATTCGAGGAATGGGCTTCGACTCCCCCTTCCATCGCTTCACAAACGATCTTGCCGTTGCTGGTTTTAAGCTGCACGAGCGAAGCGGCTGGGGCTGAGACGACGATCGCGGCGCCGGAGTTGCCGTGGTGCATGCCTATCCGCTGCGCGGAAACGACAATGACGTTGCCCTTCTGCGTCATCGAAACCTCAATCCGCTCGAGATTCGCTTCGGCTTCCTGCTGGTCAAAACCGCTGGCCCGTTTCGTGACTTCGACCACCACTTCGTTGCTGTCGCTGGGGCTGATGTCGATTTGGCCGTTGTAGGTTTCGACGATGATCTGTGGGGCATCACTAGTAGAAAACACTTCCCTCAGCGTTTTCGTTGCCGAGGCCAGAGGAATGAAATCCAACGCATTGCAGCCGGCGGACAGAACCAGCGTCGACAATGCCAAAGCGGCCAGACTCAAGCGAATCGCGTCCGGGGTGAAGAGTGACTTACGGCTGACCATCGCGTCTCTCCCTAAAATGCTTTCGATCAAATCTGGTGCCCAAAGAAAGATAGGAGCTCCGTCTGTTGCTTAGTTCGCTCTTGCTTAGCAAATATTGACCGTTTCGGACAAGTATTTAGGCCAACAGCACACCGTCGTGCGTCGAAACCACTCCTTGTCCAGCCGCAGAACTTAGCCCATATTAGCACGTTCTTGGCTGGCGACACCAACTTTGACAAACTAAACAGTTCCCTTGGCTCGAGCTCGATGAAACTCCTATGAACGTGCCCGCGCGAGCCATTGGCATCGATATTGGCGGCACCAAGATTGCCGTGGCCGCGATCGACGAAAGCGGCGCGATCTTGGCTCGCACGAGCCTGGCCACCGAAGCTGAGCTGGGGTTCGATCGGGCTGTCGTGCGCATGACCGCAGCGGCCGATCGCGTGCTTGAGGAGGCGGGCTGGTCGAGAAGCGATTTGCAGGGCGTTGGCATCGGTTGCACCGGTCCGGTCAGCGCCGAGCGCGGCGTCATCAACAATCCCTACACGCTACCCACCTGGATCGATTGCGATATCGTGGCAAAGCTACGAGACGTTTTTGGTCGGCCCGTGTACTTGGAAAACGATGCCGACGCGGCGGCGCTCGGCGAGTGGTTTGCCGGGTCCGCCCGCGGCTGCCGGCAAATTGTCATGCTGACATTCGGAACCGGCGTGGGGGGCGGCGTGGTGATCGACGGCCAGGTGTTTCGCGGTACGCTCGGCGAACATCCCGAGTTGGGCCACATTCCGATTGACCCGGCCGGACCCGCTTGTTACTGCGGCATGCCGGGCTGCCTGGAGGCGATCGCCTCGGGCACGGCGATTGCCGCGGCCGGCCGCGCGATTGGTCTCGCGGACAGCCGCGACGTGTATTCTGCAGCAGCCCAAGGTGCGCCCGATGCCGTTGCCATTCTCGCGCGAGTAAGCTGGGCGCTCGAGCGCGCCACGTGGACCATCCTCCACACGTTCATGCCCGAGCTGATCGTGCTGGGCGGAGGCATCATCGACGAACACTACGAGTTGTTTGCGCCGGCGGTCGAGAGGCAGATTCCTCTGGCCACGATGGTGCCACCTGGTGGAACGCGCGTGGTGAAAGCCAGCCTGGGCAACGAGGCCGGCCTCGTGGGCGCGGCGAGCCTGGTGCTGCGAAGGGCGCGTTGACAACCCAATCGGGCAAACTGACATGCGAGGCTGGGCACACGTTCGAAAGTAGGGCCGGCAGAGACTTTCGCAAGCGAACTTAGCAGCCTGTTGATTAACTCAACAGGCTGTGACATCGCAGGGATGCGATGACAAAATGACGACGCATGTCGTTATTTTGCGCTTCCGTGCGGAGCTTTGCTCCGCGCTTGGCGAGGTTGAAAACGCCACGAGGGCGTTTTTCAACGGACTGCTAGAGCATTCCGGTCGCCCAGGCCACTAGCCCCACGATGATGGCAAAGCCCCCGCCACCCACGATTCCCAGCCCAATGATGAGCCAGAGGGGGAACACTTTTTCTTCCTGGCGACGACGCGGCGCGCCCATCGGCAGCGAAGTTGGCTGCTCCGAGGACAAGGCGGGAGTCGCCAAGAGCTCGTCCATCAGGTCGTTGTCCTTGGTCAGGTCCGGAAGCGGCGGCGACGGCTTCGACTTGATCGTCGACTTGGGTTTTTTATCGACGGGCCGATCCGACGACGAATCGCCTTTCTGAACGGTCGACGACAGCGGTTTTTTAGGCGCGGAATCTGGCTTCTTGACGGACGAATTCGAAGCGACCCCGCTGGCTTTCGACTCGCCGGCTTTCGGTTCGGTTGGCTTGGGTGCCGTTTTGCGTGCAGACGGCTCGTCATCTAACGGTGCCAGCGACAAGTCTTCATTCTGTGATGGTCCGGTTGGTGGCGGAGGGATTTTGATAGCGCCCGACTCGCCGGGTTTGGTTTCGCCGTCGCCTAGCCAATCCGAAAGCGCCTGGGCCACGTCGTCGGCCGTCCGATAGCGGTCGTCGGCACTCTTGGCCATCATCTTGCGGCAAATGGCCAGCAACTCTTCCGGCGCGTCGGGCCGAGTCTTGCGAATGTCGGCGGGCTCGGCCGACTGATGTTGGAGCAGCCGCTGTGGAATCGTGCCTTGCGGAAACGGCGCATCGCCGGAAAGCATGAAATAGAGTGTGCATCCAAGGCTGTAGACATCCACGCGCTCGTCCACTTTGTGACTATCGAGGGCCTGCTCGGGCGCCAGATAATCGACCGTGCCGATCATCTTTTGATCGTAGGCCATTGTGAGCGAGCCTTGTGTCTCGTCAGAGAAACGGGCCAGCCCCATGTCGAGGATTTTGACGGTGCCCGTTTTGTCGACGAGCAAATTGGCCGGCTTGATGTCGCGGTGGATCAATCCCGAGCGGTGAGCATAGCCCAGTCCCGCGGCGGCCTGGCGAGTGTAGTCGGCGGCAGTGCGATAAGGCAGCGGCCCGTTGCGGCTGACGACGGCCTGCAGATCGGCGCCTTCGACGAACTCCATGACCAGATAGTGGATGTTGCCTTCGTGGTCCACATCGAACGCCCGAACCATGTTCGGATGATTGAGCGTGGCCGACGCCCGAGCCTCTTGATGGAACCGCTCCAGATATGAGGTGTGCGCGGCGAGGTGGGTGGGCAGTAACTTGATCGCCACTTTGTGCCGCATCACCAGATGCTCGGCCAAATAGACGCTGCCCATGCCGCCGGTGCCGATGTGGTTGAGCAGCTTGTACTTACCGAGATAGAAGCCTTTATGGCGGCCCTGCAGAAGCTTTTCGCTTTGCCACTCGGTCAGCAGCCCGGCCTTGGTGAGGCTGGACGCGACGATACCGCTATCCTTAACGGATTGGTCGACACCGGAGAGTGCTTGGTTGAGTCGCTCGTTGTCGACCAACCCACTCTTCTTTACCAGGTCTACGAACTGATCGACCTTGAGTTTGGACATCGCACTCAAGCAAAGAAAAAACGGAAAACTTCTACTCGTTCATTATAATATCAACTATCCCTCGCCGTGGTAGATCCTGGTGCGGCTAACCAGTTTACGCACGGAATTTCGGCCATTGTCACGTAAATCGACCGTACGGTCCCATTGCCCCAAACCGGCCGAAAACCTCGATTTCAGCAGCTATCTCGTGTTTAGCAGGATGATACCGGGCAGGTCGCCGTGGCTCAAGTAAGTCTCCGACCTCAGTTGGGCCGCGGCCGTCAAGACACTCGGATGCCAATCCTTGGGGTCAATTAGCGTTCGCCACCCCAACCCGGCAGCGAACGAACTCCGCCCATCGCCGGAACTGGGCCTAGTTGCCGGATGCCGGACGAGCGTTGGGAATAGGGATATTGCGGTTGTCCAAATTGGTTGTAGCGCACCGCACCCCAGTTGCCCTGTTGAGTACCGCCGCGCTGTTGGTACTGACCACTGGAAGAAGAGCCATCCTGACTGCGGCGCGTGGCCAAGAAAGCGGCATAGCTTTCTGGCTCATAGGGAACCCAGCGATCGTTCACCCTATACACCCACTGATTTGTCGGTAGCCAATACCACCAGAGCCCCTGATGTTGTTTGAACCGCCAGCGATCTCCCGAGGCGTCGGCCGGCTTGGACACTGTAGCGGCGGAGTCGACGGGACCCGACTGGGGCCGGTCCGAGCTCGCGGCCGAGGTCGATGGTTGCGCCAACGCGGCTTGGACTTGAATAGCAAATAAGAGCACGGTCGACAGCGTAAGGCAGGTCATTGTGCTTCTCCTGTGTTGACGGTAACGGAGCTTCGCGGCCGACGTTGCCATTGAGAACGGGACACAATCAATTATCAATCGTTACACGCAAAGCGACAAGACTCCATTGCTGTGAATTGATGGCCCACCCACTGCTAAAAACCTCGCACTGCGTGGGGCCGATAAGGACGTTCAAGGGCTTCGATTTCTGCGGGGGCCAAACGCACCTCGAGGGCGTCGATCGCAGTTTGCAGATGCTCGATCTTGGTCGCGCCAACAATCGGAGCCGTCACCGCCGGCTTGGAAAAGAGCCAAGCCAGCGCCACCTGGGCAGGTGGAATGCCGCGCTTGAGCGCAAGGCTTTCAACTCCGTCGATCACTTCGTGGTCGGCCGGATGGTCGTAGAGCTTGCGGGCGTAATCGTCGCTGGTCGATCGAGTGGTCGCCCCGTCGCTGACTTTGCGATTGCGGGCCAATTGGCCGCGGGCCAAGGGCGACCAGGGAATCACGGCGATTCCTTCGGCCTCGCACAGCGGAATCATCTCTCGCTCTTCTTCTCGATAGAGCAGGTTGTAGTGGTTCTGCATGCTCACGAAGCGCGCCCAACCGTGCCGTTCCGACGATGCCAGAGCTTGGGCAAACTTCCAGGCCGCGGTCGAGCTAGCGCCGAGGTAGCGCACTTTTCCTTGCTGAACGAGGTGATCCAAGGCCGCGAGCATTTCATCGATGGGGGTCGCAGGATCGAATCGATGTACGTAGTAGAGGTCGATCACCTCCACGCCCAGCCGCTTCAGGCTCGCTTCGCAGCCTTGCTGAATGTGTTTGCGCGACAGCCCGGACATGTTGGGTCCAGGGCCCATCGAGTTGAACACCTTCGTGGCCACAACGCACTCTTCGAGTTTGGCATATTCTCTCAAGGCCTGGCCCGTGATTTCCTCGCTGACGCCCAGCGAATACATGTCGGCCGTGTCGAAAAAGTTAATACCGCCTTCCACCGCCAGACGGAAGAAAGGCATGGCGGCCTCTCGATTCAAGACCCAAGGACGCCACTGCGGGTCGCCATAGCTCATGCATCCCAAGCACAACCGCGAAACGGTAACTCCGGTGCTGCCCAGTAAGGTGTATTGCATGGTTGAACTCTCGCCTAGAAGGCACTCTATTGCTGAATCGCTGTGGCCGAAGTCGATTCCGCGTTTTTAAGGCTCCGCTCGATGATCGCACATTGGACCGCCAGGGCGTGACTGATTTCGCGCCTCCAGTAATCTCCCTGGTGCTCGCCCGGCGATTGCGCGTAGGTAAACGGAATCTTGTTCGCCAACAGCACCTGCAGAAACCCCTGCGAATTTGGCAGCCAACCGTCCTCGCTGCCACAATCCAGATAGAGATGAGGCAACTTGCTGCGAGGAACCACTAACACCAATTGATAAGGGTGTAAGTCGCATCCCGCTATGCCGCAGTTTTTTTGTATAGCGTAGTTTGCTCAGCTTCAATGCGGTCGTTTACGAATTCGTTCCAATGGCCATTGAGGTAGATGACCCGCAGGTGGAGCATGGC
>Ga0163150_10004107_pt1 | contig 19789 bp, 16 predicted proteins | sample OliLakLV19P2IB_FD_148628 | JGI IMG/M metagenome (GOLD analysis project Ga0163150, IMG submission 148628) | Freshwater microbial mat bacterial communities from Lake Vanda, McMurdo Dry Valleys, Antarctica - Oligotrophic Lake LV.19.P2.IB | ecosystem: Environmental > Aquatic > Freshwater > Lake >...
ATGCTCTACCTCGGCATCGACGGCGGCGGAACAAAAACCACAGCGATCCTCGGCCGCGCAATTGACGACGACCAACTCAAAACCATCGGACACGGCACATCCGGTCCATCGAACCCAAACTCCGTCGGCATCCCAACCGCCATCGCCAACATCCAGGCCGCGATTGACGGCGCGCTCGACTCAGCACCTCTCCCCCGCCAAAAAATTCACGCCCTGCATGCCGGAATCGCCGGAACTTCCGACCCGGCAGTAGCCCAATCGATCGCAAGTCAACTCCGTTCCAGACAAATCGCCGACCTCGTTTTTGTCTGCGACGACGTTGGCCCGGTCATCGAATCAGCCCGGCTGATCCACCTCGAACAAACCGGCAACGACATCCGATGCGGAATCGCGCTGGTCGCCGGTACCGGATCGATTGCCTTCGGCTACCTCCCGGATGGTACGACAATTCGCGCTGGCGGATGGGGGCCACTGCTCGGCGACGAAGGAAGCGGTTATGCCATCGCCCTCTCCGGCCTTCGCGCTGCCTGCCGCGCTGCCGATGGCCGCGCGTCGCCAACGCCGATGCTCAAGTCTTTCCTGGACCAGTTGCGGCTGGCCGAACCCCATCAACTCAAAAGCTGGATCCACCATCCATCCACAGGCAAACACGATATTGCCGCTCTCGCCCCGATCGTGTTCGATCATTTGGAACACGACCCGACCGCCCGCACCATCATCGACCACGCGGCTGGCGAACTGGCAGCCCTGGTGCTGCCGCTGGTCCATCGGCTGGATTCCTGCAAGGGCGACTGGATCCTGGCATTGTCCGGCGGGCTGCTCGTTCATCAACTCAATTTCCGGGCGCGCGTCCTGGAACTCCTGCAAGAACATCACGTTCGTCCCGCCGGTTCAATAACGGTTCCCGCCCCGGCTCTGGGCTCCCTTTTTCTGGCACTTTCCCAATCAAAACCAGCATGAAACCAGACAATCCTTTCGAATCGCCTGAAACCAGATCGCCCCAAACGCCGGGCCGCAGCACCATCTACCACTATGGTGTCATGGTGTTCTGGGTCATGATCCCGTTCGGCCCGGTCGTCGCCAACCTGTTTCTGAAACCGTATTACGAGACAGTCGGGATTGATGTTCCTGTAATTACAACGTACCTGTTCAGCTGGCTGAATCTTCCCTGGCTGGCGTTACCCGCCGTCGTCGTCATCGTCGCGATGTACCGGATGCGGCCAGGCATATTGCGATTCAGTGTTGCTGCATTTGCAGTTCTGCTCGGCTTGCTGGTTGTCCTGATTTGCACGTTGGGTTATCTGATGCCGGCAATTTCCGTCTGGAAGGGTCTGACGCGCATGTAGGTTATCCGAACCATCACTTCTTCCGCCGGTCAAACACCGCAATCATTGCCGGCAAGAAAACCAGATCGGCAAACAGGGCCGAGGTCAGGGTGATCGCACCCAGAATCGCGAACGTCCGGTGCTCCCGCGAATCCGATAACAGAACCGAAAGCAGCCCGATCACCAGCACGATCGTCGTCATCACCAGCGCCGTGCCTACGTTGACGAACGCCCGGCGAATCGCCTCTCGCCGGTCACCTCCCTGCCTCTGTTCCTCGACATACCGGGTCAGAAAATGGATCGTGTCATCGACCGCGATCCCCAGGCAACAGGTAAAAGCGCAAACGCTGACGATCTCCAGCGACTGCCCCGTGAAATACAGATACGCACCAGCAACGGTCAGCGGAAAAATATTGGGGACCACCGAAATAAGCCCCAACCGCAGGCTCCGATAGGCAACCGCAAGCACTCCAAAAATAATCAGCGACGCCAACCCCAGGCTCGACGCCAGATCCATCACGATCTGATACAGATTGTGCCACCGCCAGATCGCGTCCCCTTTCAGGTCGATACGGATTCCCGGATGGAGCTCCTGAATCTTCTTGAACTCTTCCTGCAAATGTTCAAACGGTGGTCCATAGGCGGCAATCCCCAGATCCCTTACACGAAACCGGACAATCGAAGACAGATTGTCCGGGCGCAGGAACATCTCCATCATCGGCGGTGGCAAAAGACTGGTCATCGAAGCCCGGCTGCGGGAATCGCCGCTTCCCGGCAGACCCGCCAGCAACGAAGTAATCGACATCGGGCGACTGAAAAGTGGTTCCGCCTCAACCAGCGAATGAACCTGATCCGTAACGTCCAGCAAATCCAGAATCTGTGATTCACGGTCCTGGTCCGATTGAGACCTAAGCTCAACGCGAACTTCTTCCAGTCCCCCCAGCGATTCATCCAGTTTCTTCAGTGCCAGCGCCGCTTCGCTGTTATCGGGCAACGTGTTCATTCGCCGGTCATCAGGCCGCAACATCAACGTGCAGGCTGCCAGGAACAGGGTCAGTCCAATCCCCAGGCAGGAAAAACTCCACGGGCGACGCAAAACAAATGCCACCACACCGCCGATCCGCATCAGGTTCCGGTCAATGATTCCCCGCTGATGCCCAACATGAATCCGCTCGCCAAGCGGACTTCTGCATGCCAGCGGAATCACCGTGATCACCGCCACGAACGACAGGACGACCCCCAGTACGCTACCGTGCCCGAACTGCCGGACGTAATCGTGTTCCGCCAGATGCAGCGACCCAAAACCAATCGCTGTGGTCAGCGAAGTCAGCGCACACGCCAGTCCGACTTGTCGCAATCCCGCAATCGCCGCATCGGCCCCGGCCATTCCTCCCGCCCGGTTGCGGCGAACCTGAACCATCAAATGAACCCCATCGGTAAACCCGACCAGGGCAACCAGGATCGGCAGGACGACATCGACGAACGGGTTGTTCTCAAAATTCAGAAACAACTTTACAAAGCCCAAAGTCCAGAACACACCCATTGCCGGAGCCAGAGCCAAAACCAGGGTTGCAATGATCCCCCGAAACAGAACGATACTCATCACCAGAATCAGCGAGTAGGCGATCGTCTGGAAGCGGATCTGGTTCGCATCGTGCGACGCCAGCGCAGTCGTTACCATCGGCAGCGTCCCGGTCGTGGAAATCTGCACCGAAAAACCGGGATGGCGGGAGACCACTTCTTCGGCAATTTCCCGGAATCCCGAAACGATCTGTTCATCGCTGGTGATCAAATGCCGCCGGACGTTGACGAACAGCGGCATGACCCGCCCGTCTTCGCTGATCAGCTGTCCGCCGACAAACGGATGCAGCATCGCCTGTTCCCTGGCCCGTTCGAATTTTCGCTCGCTGGCCCGGCCCCGAGGCAATAACGGCTCCGGCAGACCAAACAGATTCAGCGGTGGAGCCCGGTCCATCCACATCACACTCTCGACCCGTTCGTCGGCCTCGAGTGCCTGAACCACTTCGCGCATTGCCGCCGTGCCGGCCTGCGTAAAAAACTGGTCCGACTCGCACACCAGAACCAGATCTCCACCTGCGGCAAGTGAGCGGGATTCGTTCCGGGAACGATCGAGCTGGGAACGGTCAAAAGAAGGCCCGTCATCGACCAGCACGGATTCGGGATCCTCCAATCTGGCTTCGTCCAGTCTCGATACCGGCGGCGTTCCAAACTGTCTTTCCAACCAGTCCTTTGCCGCACCTGGCCAGCAGTACCCGCACACTGCCACAGCAGAAATCACCACGATCAGCATCCACGACCAAACGGGACGCGTGACGATCCAGCTGGTCGATCGCCCAAAAAGATTCACCGGTTCATGCGTCATACGTTGGCCAGAAAGCTAATTGCCATTCCAGTTCATCTTCAGAAATTCATGGCATTCCTGGCGGGAAATTACACCATCGTCGTCGCGATCGTACCAGTCGAAAACGAAATGCCGGAACGAATTGGGCGCTTCGTATTTGCGAATCACTCCGTCGCCATTCAGATCCAGCTGTTGCATTAGCCAGTCCGCTTTCCGGCCGGCATATTCTTCGGCATCAGCAACGTGTTGCCTTTGCACTTCCTGCCATTTGCTTTCCCATTGGGCGTTGTCGGCGCGAACAGCCTGGAGCGGTTCGGAAACGGTCAAAAACGCCACGGCCATCTCCTCCCACGTCTGATCGCCCCAGGTCACGTACTCCGCCGGATCAGGATTGAACGGATTGCCAGCAGAGTTGTCGAAAACAAATTCGCTGGACAGGCTCCGGACCCCCGCCAGCGGCAACGGCTCGGCAAACTGGTAACTGTGTTGCCAGTTGAAATCGTAACCAGGCACGCTCACCATCGGCACGGTCGTGCCGTCCGGCGCCTTTCGTGACAGCCGGTACGACTTGCCCCGAAAATGCATGTGTGGCGAAACGGCCAGCAACGTCGCATGGACGGAAAAACCGTCCAGCTCCGCTTGCACCTGGTGGGCCGGCTCGCCAGGTTCGATCTCAAACTCCTGGTCAATACTGGCCAGTGTGTAAACGTGATGCGTTACTTCTTCCGCTATGGCAAATACGATTCCGATTTTGGTGGTGTCGGTTTCCACACGGCCCGATGGCGTGTAATGCTGCTGAAAAACCAGCTTCGACCCGGCCGGCACAAATGTCGCGTGACCCGGCAACAGCTTGGACGCACTCTGGCCCGGCACATAGGCCCCCAGCCATCCAATCCCCCACATCCGGCGATTTTCCGGCGGACGCACAAAAACGATGCTGTGATGAACAACACGCCGGTTGCCCGGAACGACTTCGGCAGTCGCGATCCAGACGTCTTCCTGGAATTCCGGATCGACAACAAAGTACTGGTACTCCACCACTCCGTCCGCAGGCACTTCAAACGGTTTCGCCGCCATCTCAAAAACCGCATCCGGTGCGCAGGGCAACCGCCAGCCCACCGGAAACTCTTTCGTCGCCGGCATTTCGGCGGAGTCCCCTTCCGGCATTCCGGCCGCAACCCAGTCCCGCACCAGCTGCTTGTCAGACTCCGGCATGTGGCGTGTGTTTTCCAGCGGAGCCAGTCCCTCCTCCGCATGCCAAGGCGGCATTCGTCCGTTGTCGATGACTTCTACAATCGTCTCGCCCCATCCTGCGGCATCGTTGTAACTGGTAAGTGAAAACGGGCCGATTTCGTCAGAACGGTGACACTCGACACAGTGTTTTTGAAAAACCCGCGAGACCTGGTTGGAAAACGTGACCTCCGCGTTCGCGTCCACAACCGTCACCCGGCCAATCATGCACCCCGACGCCTCGACCTTCGAAACAACAACCGGCTGCCTGGCCAGCCACTGGTCGATCGCCATCACCAGATACTCCCGTTCCGCTTTGGACCGGCTTACGCCCGGGGCGTATTGGTCATCGATACAGCCGCTGTAAACGACATGCAATTTTGCATCCACCAAAAACACTTCGGGCGTCCGGGTCGCCCCAAAATCATCGGCGACAACATTTCCGGAATCACGCAGCACGGGAAATGAAATCTTCTGCTCAGAACAAAATTGCCGTAGATCTTCCACCGAATCCTGCCGGTTGCTGTCGATCCCGATCACCTGCACTCCGGCAGACCTGTACTTTTCGCCAAGTTGCTCCAACCGCCTGGCATACAGCTGGACCATCGGGCACTCCGTGCCCAGAAAACAGACCACCGTCAGGGACTTGTTACCGATCGCCCTGGCCAGATCAAACGGTTCGCCATCGACCGTTACAAGCCTGTTGGCAGACAATCGAACGACCCGCTCTTCCGTTTCCAGACCCAACAGGTTCGGCCCGATCAATGTCAACAGGATCACGATCCCCAGGTATCGACAACTCGCAAAATCCCGCATTCAAACTCTCCCGTATCCCTTCGCGCCACCAGCCCGTTTTTGACAACCGATCGTAACGATACCGCATTTCGATCGCAAACATCACATCGATTCAATGCCCAATCACGAATAGCCGCAAGAAACGCAAAAAGACGCAAAAAATTGAAATCCAGTGCGAAACCGGAAACAATGATCTCTGGCCGACCGGGATGATGCTTCGGGGAGTTGGTCAACGAATGGATAGCCACCCGACAAAGACCAAAACTCCCTTCTTGCGTTTCTTGCGGCCATTCCCCTTCCCAAGAATCAGGAGCCTCTACCATGAAAGACAAAGTATTCCAGCTCAGTGATATCGTCCGCGAAACCGGTTTTGCTGTTCACAAATATTTCGGCCCCGGTCACCTGGAGAGGGTTTACGAAAATTCGCTTTGCAACCGGTTACGGAAACAGGGGCTATCCGTGAAACAGCAATCCCCGATTGCGGTAACAGACGAAGACGGCACGGTTGTTGGCGATTACTTCGCAGACCTCCTCATTGAGGATCTGCTGATTGTCGAGATCAAGGCCGCCCGCGCGACCACCGACAAACACGTTGCACAAATTCTGGGCTACCTTCGCGGTGCAAACATCGCACATGGTCTGCTGATGAATTTCGGCGCCATGAAATACTTCATCAAAAAATACGCCTACACACCCAGAACTCCCGATCTACCGATGGACGATCAGGCCTGAAATCGGTCTGGCGATTCCGCCAAGCTGGATTGGCCGCAAGGAACGCAAAAAGACGCAAAGAACCGCCGGGAATCCTGACCGATCAGGATCAACCCAAATTCTTGCGTCTCTTGGTTTTTCTTGCGGCTAACTGTCCCCCGTTTTTATGCAATCAATAAAATCGGGGGAAACCTTCCGGTTATCGATCCAGAGCCTCCCACGGGATCAACTGGCCGTCGTCCATTTTCATCAGTCTTTGCATGATTTCTACCGCAATACTCTCAGGAAGGAACTGCACGGATCCGTCGGCCAAACTAAAATTGGTCCCTCCAGGATACATGCCAAACAATGCTCCCATGTCCAGATTGTCCGGATCGATTCCTTCATCCGGTTGCGTCCAGGGCACGGCGAGAGCATCACTCGTTTCAACAAACAAAATGGTGTTGCTGGAGCCGTCGGTAATATCTCCAAACCTCCGCCCGCGACTGGCAGTACCCCGTTCCGTACCCATCAAACCACTGTCGCCACCGATTCCCCGATAGACCGTCAAGCCTGGACCGGCAACGCTGGTTGGCGACCGGAAAACTTCCGGCATCATCTCCAGAAACTGGAGGTTGTGCTCGCTGTCCCACGGTTCGTCAAAGTTGTATTGATCGTAAATATTTTGCTGCTCGATATACGGAAGAATCATAACCCGCCAGCTGACCGGAGGCTGGCCTTCACGAGCTGCGGAAAATCCCCCCGGAAACCGCATGAATGCGCTTTCGTAATTGTGCGCTGCCAGCGCCATTTGTTTCAGATTGTTCTGCGACTGGGCACGTCGTGCCGCGCCGCGAACCTGCTGAACTGCCGGCAACAGCAGGCCAATCGCCACCGGCACAGCAAACGTCACGTCCACCATCGGAATCGTCTGACGGGTTTCCAACAGGAATCCGTCCGCCGTCTGGCGAGTCACGCTGACCGTCGGAACCAGGTGGCGATGAATCGATCGGGCTGGCGGAAGATTGATTCCACCGACCACCGACTCCATCATCGCCGCTGCATCCGGTGGCATGTCGGCCATCTCGGTCATAAACATCCGCGTCATCCCGACCATCATCTGGACATAGGGATACAGCAGCTCAAACTGTTTTTGCGAATCCTGATAGCCGAACCCAAGCAATTTCGAGCCGGCAACGTCGCCAGCTAGTGGATTTCCCGGGCCGGCCAGTACGTCCGAATCCAGCAACGCCGAATATTCCATCGGCTTCACGATCGGCACAATCGATTGCGGAAACATCGTGATGATCAGCCGGTTTCCCGAGATGCACCAGCTCGGCTCAAACGGCAACGGCATGTCCGGAATGTGCATGGAGTACACTTCTGCATCGCCCACCAGCTGGCGACTGAACCGGGGCGCGTAGGGGCTGCCGCCCGATTCCGCGACAACCGCCTGAACCAGCTTCCAGATGGCTTCGCTCAACCGATTCTGGTCCTTGACCGATGCGGTAAGTACCATCCCGGTAAACCACCCGTCACTCGCTCCGTTGTACAGACACCACGTCGATCCAAGCTGCCCAATAATGTCGTTTCGAAGGTCAACCCCGGTTTCCTGCCGGAACTGGTTCATTCCCTCCGACATGTCCGCAGCCTCGCCCGGACTGAATTGCAGCATCAGGCTTTGCGCAAAGTCCAGTACTTTGACCGGATCCAGGGACATGGCCACGGCGAACAGCGAATCTGCCGGAATATGCTTCAACTCACCGGGCTGAATTGCCTGGTCGCCGGAAAGCGCCAGCAAACCCGACGGTTTTCCATCCACCCGCAACAAAACCCGGTTCACCATCTCCGTTTCGGAATAACCGCTGGATGATTCCAGCGACTGGACGTTGGCCAGACCAAGAGCCGCAACCAGTTGCGATGCCTCCGGTCCACCCATCGGCAGCAGCGTTCGGCGAATCGCGTCAAAGTTGACGTAGCCCAAAGTGCTCCGGCGCTGCATCTGGTGTCGGGATTGCAACTCGCTCAACCACTTCGGTGTCGATTCTCCAGCCATCCGCTTCAATGCACGGGCGATCGATTCCTTTCCCATCCCGGCGATCAGATATCCCTGGGCACTCCCCAGAACCACTTCGGTCCCGGAGTCGCCGTCCACGATAACCGAATAGAATTTGTCTCCGACCATTGGAACCGTCGACAGGGTTCCATCGTCCCCGGCAGACAATCGGGCCAGTGACTCTGCAACCTTGCTCGCCTGGTCGCCGATCTCCAGCATCAACACCCCTTCGATTTCAGGCGGTGATTCCGGGTCGCGCAAAGTTACCTTTTCAACAAACAGGCATCCCGATTTTTTAAACAGTGCTTCGGCGATCGCCGGCGAAATGTCTGCCACCAATTGTTGTTGCGATTCACTGGCCGACGCAAAAGCCAGCGGCATGATCCGGCTGACCCGATTGACAAGGTCTTCCACAAAAGCGGCGACCTCCGGTTCGGCCAGCAGCCGGTCGGTATGGTTGGCACTGTTGACATCCGGTTTCGACTGGTTCGACCAGGCCGAATAGAGCCAGCACTCTTCGGGTGCAACGCGTGACAGGTGGTTCGGATTGTTGTTGGCCTGCAGCCCAACGGCCGGCGCCGCCATTCCATGGGAAAACCAAACCAAAACCGCTGTAAGTAACCAGGGTAAAACTGGCATTTTGCCGTTTTTCATCTTTATCGCTCCAAATAAGACTGTCATTTCAGGCATATTTTATAATTGAGTTACTCTATTCTATTGCAGGGTTCAAATACCGGTCAAACCACTCCAGGGAAACTTTGGTCGCCTGCTTTGCGTCGTCGCCACGGAAGCCATGACCGGCACCATCGATCACAACCAACTCGCAAGGCACCTTGCCTTCGTCGAACTTTGCCCGGATCTGTTCGCTGTGCCGGAGCGGAACCATCCGGTCCCGGGTTCCATGTACCAGCAGGGTTGGCGCATCGTCGGCCGTGACATGCACAATCGGCGAAACTTCGTCTCCCTTTTTCGCATCGAAATCCAGTGCCGGAAAATCGCCACTCGGCCCGATCATCGTTCGCAAATCGGTCGGCGGAAAATAGGCAACGACCGCAGCCACCTGGGCTGTGTTGCCCGCTCCCGTCCCTCCACCGGACTTCTTCTGGTTTGTGTCCGTCCCCAACATTAACGACAGATGCCCGCCCGCGCTCATTCCGCAAACTCCAATTCGCCCGGCCTCGAAACCGTAGTCACCCGCATGTTCATGCAAAAACCCAATCGCCTTTTTCACATCGGCGACCGCGTCCGGCACTTTGAACATCGGCGCACTGCCGTGACGCAACATGATTACGACATAGCCTTTCTGGACGAGCTGGTTGAGCAGATCGACCCGGGTATACGTTTCCGGCGGGAACCAGTTGGAATTCCACCCGCCGCTGACGACAAAAATAACCGCCGCGCCGTTTTGTTCTGCGGGCCTGACAACATCCAGTGTCAACGCCATTCCCATTTTGTGTCCGTACACGACGTCGGCAATGATAGCCGGATTGGCCGATGCAACTCCATTTGCCGGCTCCAGTGCGGCCTCCTGTGCTGCCAAAAAGGGACTGGACAGGCTGGCCAAAATCAGCCCCAGCAGGGCCAAGGTCAAATATTGTCTGGTCATGTCAGCTGCCCTTGGGTTAGAATCGGAATGTTCAGCAGCCAATTCTAATGGCTGGCCGAATACAGTTGAACTGCCTGTTGGCAGACTCCGGCGATTTTGATTTCAGGAGAAATGGTCCCATGCGTTTTTCACACCTTGTGCCGGCGGCATTTTTCTTCTGTTTCACCTGTCTGTTGCTGGGTCAGTTGGCCCATGCCCAGACAAAAAGTCAGACCAAGCCGTTTGAAGACCAGTTTCTGTCAGCCCTGTTTAACGAAAAGTTCCAGCAGGAACTGGAACTGGTCGAGGACCAGAAAGCGGAATTGAGGGAACTGCTGGGCGAACTGAGAGAAAAACGCGTCGTCGGAGACCCAATCCAGGGGTTTTAGAACCGGGAAACAGTCTGTTCACGGCGCTACCGCTTGTCAACCTTCTGCGATTCCGGCACCGTTGCATCCACAAGCACTTTTCGTTCGGCAAGGTCGTACGAGGACCCCGCAGGAAGCGCCCTGTAATCCGGTTCGCCATCGACCACTGGCTGGTTTCGGTCGTAGAAAAATACCTTGCCGCGACCGACAACTTCGGCTTTTGATTTTTGGACGATAATCGCCGTCGCTTCGTCCAGTCCGATCCCCAGCAGTTGGGGATACTTGTCGACCAAGGTAGTCATGTCCTTCTGCCGTCCGCGCTGTGAAAAGTGCTGGTCGATGGCAATGCCGCTGATAAAACCCAGTCCTCCTCGCTCATAGCCGGGAGCCATGATCCGGAAATTACCGATCGGAGTCGCCCGTGCCAGGTAGCGTGCCTGAATCGATGCACCGGCCGATGAACCAATGATCACACCACCGCGCTGAACGACTCCCTTCATCAGTTCATGGGTCCTGGTTCCGTAATAGGAATCGGCAAAATTCCACTGCCGTCCCCCACCGAACATGATTCCGGTCGCATCTTTCAGTGGAGCAAAAAACTCTTCGTCGCTATTGGCCCGGTTTCGGTCCTTGGTGTGCAACATCGTTGCAGCCGCCACCCCCTGCTGTTTCCAGTTCGCAACCATCCCCTGCTCGCCGGCAATCTCGTCTTCTTCGCTGCAAGGTACGTAAACCAGCCGGGCTTCTTTGCCACCGGCCAGTTCCACAAACTGGTCCAACAGCCCCTTCGGCATTCCACCACCGCCAACAATCATCAACGTCCCGTTTTCGACAAACGGCTTCCCGGGGCTGGCTGGTGGAAACTGTTCCAGCGTCCGTTCGATCGAATCGCGTCGCCATTCGGTCCAGTCAATCACGAATTCTTCCGGAGGCTGACGGCGGCCTTCATTCTTGTAAATCGTTTGCGTCCGCGCCGGCAAATGTTCACAGGCTGGAACTGAAAAAGTTGCGGAACCTTCTCCCAACACCAGCATCTTTCGACCGCTTAACAGCAACGTGGCCTGGGGCGCCAATTGAATTCCCACGCAACGGCGAAGTTTGACCAGTAACGAATTCCAGCTGGTTTCATCAGCATCTGAATCCGTCCCCTCCAGGCGAATTACCGAATCCGGCACGAGAGCGATTCCGGGACTGCTGTCATCGGCAACGAACATCGTTTGTCCCAGCACCGGAACCATACGCCCATCCACCGCCAGCGTTCCGCCTCCCTGAACAAATTTCCGAAGCAGGTCCGCTGATTCAACGACCAATTGGTTCGCCCGTTCACCGTCGTCAGTTCCGGAAACGATTACTAACGTATCGCAGTCGCCGGTTTCCAGGCTTGAATCCGGCACATCTCTGAAAAACGTAACGCTATTGGAAACCGGCACCAACGCTGCGGCCAGCGAACCAACTTGTTCGGCATTAACAGTACCGACCAGGCAAACGCGAATCCTTTTTTTGTCGTTAAACAATTCGGCCAGCAATTCCGGCTCAAAATTTCCGCCACACATTACAAGCCGCCCGTTGATTTTCAGATCAACCGGCCAGTCGTCAAACCGCTCGTCAAACTTCTGCGCCAATGCGACTGTCGGCAAGCACAGAATCACAACCAGCCAAAGCGAAAAAACTTTCATGATGTATTCATTCATAAATCAGGAAACAATACTCGTTCCAGGGCTCCGCCCTGGAACGCACTGCACCGGAGGCTCTGCCTCCCGACCTTCCACCCCGCACCCTACATCCAATCCACACACACATCAATCAACCCACCACGCCCAGCATAGTTGCTCGCACTCGAATAACGCCAGTGAAGCGGATCGGCCACATATCCTCGCCGCAACGGGTTGTTGTGAATGTACTCGATCTTCTGCCACATCACCTCATCCGTCTCGATTATCTGCGGATGACTCCCTTCCTGCCAAAGCTGATAGTCCTGGTCAACCCTGTGCCGAAGTTTGAAATACTCCAGTTCCTTCAAAAGTGTCGAGTACCGCTTCTTTTCCATTTCGTCCAGGATCGATCGAGCAGTAAACGACTTGAACTCACCCACCCGTTTCCCGAGGTCCGGCCCCACTGCTATCCAGTGCAGATGATTTTCCAGAATCACCCAGGCAATGATGTCGATATCGCGATTTCGTTGAAGGAATTGCCAGCTGTCGAAGACGATCTTGACAAAATCAGGACTGGAGAAAACCGGCAACCATGCGACTATCGTGCATGTCATGAAGTGGGGATAGTAGTCTTCGCCGAATCGGTAGCGGGTGCGGGACATGGTGGATCCCGTTTGAGGTTGGGGTGCTGGATGAAGAACAAGGGTTCGGCAGGCGGAGCCTGCGGGGCAGTGCGGTCCAGGGCGGAGCCCTGGAACGAGTGCTGCGCAGGCACGAGTGCCTTGCGCGTGCCCATTGTGACTATTTTTCCGAAACGCAGTAAAGGAATTTGTTGGAACGGATAAAGATCGCGCCATGCGAGATGGCTGGTGTGGCGCTGAAATCCTCCCGTTCACTGGTTACCCGGTTCGTGGCCAGATGCTCGAATTTGTCACCGGCCCGATATACATGAATGTCACCGGATCGCGTCACAAAGTAGATCTTTCCGTCCGCCATGACCGGCGAGGAATAGTCCATGCCACCAAATCCACCGCCCCCACCGCCCCGTCCCTGACGGCCTCCACCCGCTTGTGGTTGCTGGGACGCTGCGTTTCCGGCCGGACTGGGCAGCCGTTCCTTGTATACCTCGGAACCGTCCGTCGCACTGACGCAGTTTGCGATTCCCTGCGAAACGAAATAGATCCGCCCTTCATGTACGATGGGCGAGCCAAAACGGCCTGAAAAATTGCCGGTCCAAACCACATGGTCTTTGGTTGCGTCATCCTTGCCCCCAGCCCGAACGGCGATCGCTCCACGTCCTTCCAGCGCGTAAATCATATCTTCACTGACTACCACACTGGAATTGAACTGGTCCGTCTCCATCGCGGCGCAGTACCAATTCAATTGTCCATTTTCCGGATTCAGGCTCCAGATTTCGTAGGGAGCACCAATCACAATTTCGGTTTTGCCGGCGCTGTTTTTGACCAGTGCCGGGGAACCCCAAACATTGCCGAGCGAATCCGCCGGGGTTTTCCATAGCTCTTTGCCCGTGGCCTTGTCCAGCGCGATCAAAGAACGGGACTCGGGTCCTGCCGACACAATCACCACATTCTCGTGCAGGATCGGACTGGACGACGACCCCCATCTTCGTGGATCGGAATCGGTTCCAACACTGTGTCGCCAGATTTCGTTTCCGTCCAGGTCAAAGGCCAACATCCCTGTCTTGCCAAAAAACACATAGACCAGCTTGCCATCCGAAACCGGAGTGTGCGATGCATATCCATGCTCCGGAACACCTGCTCCGCCAAATTCATCTTCCGGCAGGACCGGATCCAGGGTTTTTTCCCAAATCGTTTTGCCGTCGGCACGATTGATGCAAACCAAATGACGCTTCAGGTCTTTCTGGTCACCCGGGTTTCGGCGATCAAATCCATACCCCGAATAACACGTCACAAACACCTTGTCACCCACCACGATCGGCGACGAAACACCGGCTCCAGGCAACGCAACTTTCCAGGCCAGGTTCTTGTCCGGACCAAACTCGGTGGGTGTGGGATCACTGTCCCCGGCGATACCCGATCCGTTGGGGCCGCGAAATCTGGTCCAGTCCTCCCCCGCAACCGTTGACGCCAACACCAACATCGAAACCGAAATCAATGCAAAACACAAACCGAAACCGAACCGCGTGAATCTCATGGTTACTCCTGAAACGTTTTCCAACCGGACGAATTCCCTGCCTCCGGTTCCAACACCTGCCGGGCCCGCTGGTTTCGCCATTGTTACCGGTTGGCCCGCGTCCTGCATGCAGGCATTGGCGGAATGGTGGCTAGTTTTGGAGAATTGCACACCGGTTTCCATGAAAACTTCCGGTGATTTCCCGCCCCAATTGCATTCCCCGTCAACTCCTCCACAATTTCCCTGATTGTCCCTTCAACCTCCTGATGTCAGCTATACAATGCCCACCAGCCAGACTTCCGTTCAGCCATTTCACCTTGCCTTCCCGGTCCACAACCTCGATGCAGCCCGCGAGTTCTATGCCGACCGGCTGGGATGCGGGATGGGCCGCAGCAGTGATCGCTGGATCGATTTCGATTTTTTCGGTCACCAGGTTGTTGCCCATCTGGTCGATGGCGGGGAGGCGTCCGGCAAGCCTGACTCCAATCCGGTCGATGGCCATGACGTTCCTGTCCCCCATTTTGGCGTGGTGCTGGAATGGAACCAGTGGGAAAAACTCGCCGGCCGACTCCGGGACCTCGATACAAAATTTGTGATCAAGCCCTACATCCGGTTCGAAGGCCAGTCGGGCGAACAGGCAACGATGTTTTTCCTCGATCCGTCCGGCAATGCACTCGAGTTCAAAGCGTTCCGGGACATCGGCCAGATGTTTGCAACATGATGCCATGCCAGAACTCCCCGACGTCCTGCTGTATGTTTCGTCCCTTGACCGGTTGTTAAGCGGCGCAACGATTCGGCAACTTCGCCGACGACTGGCCCAAAAACATCGACGAACTGGACGTGTAATTCCTGCTTCCGTTTTCATTTTTCACCCCACATCTTTTTGCCATCCGACGGAAACTCGCCATTCAGTCGTCGAGGCGTGCGCGCTGCCCGTCTTCATCATCCATCACCGGTTCCAGGTCGTGAACAAAACTGTCGATCGTCTGCACCGCCAAAAAGGACGCCCCAAAACCAAACGCGGTCGCAAGGATCGCTGCCAGCAGAATCAGCCTCGCCGTCTGGTCGATAATTACCAGCAGCGACAGCGCAATCAGCGGAACCATTGCCGCGACCAGCAGATAAATCCCGGCCAGTCCGCGCAACCGCCGTGTCCACTGCCGGAAATCACGGTCCTCCAGCGAACGTTTTACGAATCGCGGATAGTATTCGGCCAGATTCAGCAGCGTGACCCCGAAAAACGGATAGACCATCGCCACTCCGCCACAAATGGTCAGGGACGCAAAGAAATGAAGCGAATCCGCGACCGCAAAATTCCGGTCGCTGGCTGTTAACAAAACCGGAAACAAAATTCCCGCCGCCAACCACAGCGAACCGCTGATCATCGCGATCCGGTGCCCCAGGCTCCATCGCATCGTCGTCCCGGACCCGGCCTGTTTCAATCGCTTCTGAAAGGACCAGACCATCCGCACTACCACGGCTACGCCAACCGGAAACAGCACCAGATTCATCCACATCGTGATCTGCATAAAGCGCGGCCACAGTTCGGGATAGCGGACAACAATCTGGCTGCCGTTGTAGGCAATGTTGAATACGGAAGCGGCCAGGTTGGGCAACAGCGAAACAACCAGTACCATTACAAGAACGGGTAACTCCAGGACCCGCTGCATCCATCGTTGGCGATTGGGCAACAGACGACCAGCTGCCGCCGGACGCAATGCAATCCGCAGCACACGCGCCAGCTGGTCACCCGTCGCCGGACGCCGTTCGCGACTGGTTTGCAACGACCACTTCAACGCTTTGTTCAATACACGGTCCGCCGGCGAATCGTTCGCTCCTTCCGCTTCCGGAAGCGGTTTCTCACGCAACCGCGTTTCCATCTCCATCGCTTCCGTCCAGCTGCCAGGGACACAGTCCGCCGACCAGGGTCGCTGGCCATAACGCAATTCCCAAAGCACCATCCCCAGCGAAAACAGGTCCGACCGCCCGTCCAGCTCCTGAGCGGACATCGGATGCTCCCGGTCCGCCGCGTTCAGCTGCTCCGGCGACATGTACGGCAGCGAGCCTCCAAAATGGGTCGCCGCCGATTGCCCCGGCCGCCGGGCAAAACTGACGTTGAAGTCCGCCAGCAAGGGTGTTCCGTCAGCGGCCAGCAGAATGTTTGGCGGTTTGATATCGCGATGCTGAACCCCCTGGGCATGGGCATGATCCAGCCCCTGGGCCAGCTGCATTCCGATCCACGCCACCGTCTCGGCCCAGTCGTAACGTCCCATCGCACGGCCACCGATCGCCGCATGCGAAGTCTCCAGTCCAAACTTCGCCAGATTTGTTTGGACTTCATCTGCAAACCGGTGCCCGTTCAGTTTCGACGGAGCCACTTCGCGAAACCTCTCCATACACTCCTGCAGCGTTCCCCCCGCAGCGAACTGCATGTACAGAAAATTCACCGGTGGATCAGCCAGGGACCGCTGGTCGTAGACCCGGATAATGTTGGAATGATCCATCCGTGAAAGGGTCTGCGGTTCTTCGTTCGTTCGAACGGAAACCTTCAGCGCCACAAACCGCTGCATCGATTCCTGCAACGCCAGATAAACATCGGCAAAGGCCCCGCGTCCGACCTGCCGCAAGATCCGGAAATCGTCATAGGTATTGCCTGCCTGTAACGGGGCCGGTCGCTGAATCGGCTGGATCGTCTGCGGCGTCCCTTCCACCTGCGAAACGATCGTTCCGGAATTCCCGGCAGGTTGAGCCTGCTCGTTCAACAGCTCGATCGGCCACTGTTCGTTCGGGAAACAACCCCGAAACGGCACCTCATAGAACGACAAATCGCGTGTCAGCCCCCGCCCCCGCGCCGCATTCAAATCCGCCCGGATAATTTCGGCGACCACCAGGGGCGAAAGTCTTCCATCGCCTGCCGGCAACAACTCACGCAATTCGGCCGCATTTTCGACCGGACAGATTTTGCCGGCCGCCGCCAGCGCCCGATCCAGCACCGCCATCGTCGAATTCCACTCAAATTGCGATCCAGATCCAGCCATAACAACCCGTCGATTCTTTTGTTCCTGGTACCGCAATCATGCGTCTGTTACCTGTCCGTTCAAGCGATCAGGATCACCTTCCACTTCTTGCCCCCTCTCCCCTGAAAAGTTGTCGCGATCAGCAACGCCTAATCAAAAACATTTTCCACGACAACTTTCCGGGGGAGAGGGCTGGGGTGAGGGGGAAGTCTGAACTGCACATGGTATCCTATGTCCCTCCATCGGAGTTTCCACCAACTGCCAAATACAGCACATCACAGGAATCCACCCCCATGCCCGCCAAAAAAATTGACTGGTACTACCACCGCCCCAGCTGAGACACTTGCAAAAAGACGCAGGAGTTTCTTGCGAAAGCCGAATTGTCCGCGACCACCGAAGTCAACGCCAAAAAGGAACCGATTGACGCAACCGCAGCCATAAAGCTTGCCCGCACCGCCTCCGTGGTTGTCGCGACGAAAGGGAAATCGGTCATCCGCCTCAATATCAAAAAAGACAAACCTACAGACGAAGAATTGCGAGGCCTGATTGTCGGCCCCTCCGGCAACCTCCGCGCCCCCACCATCCGCTGCGGCAAAACCCTGATCGTCGGCTTCAACCAGGAAATGTATTCGAATGAACTGGGATAGCCCGGACATCCAACGACAGCGGGACCCGCTCCCTCTCTGCGACTCTGCTATCTCTGCACGAGTCTTTGTCGCGGTTTCTTCGTCTCAGTCATTTTCCGTTCCAACGATCGCCGCGGGTTTTTTCTGATTGATCCGGAACAAGTCGCCGCCTACAATGTGGGCATGATCCGGGCCTATTCAGAAATCATCGACTTCATCGCCAGGGGGACTACGCCACAGTCCATCATGGGCTTTCACGTTTCTGAGGAAACAAGTGCATATGTGGCGGACCTGATTCGGCGCGAAAAGACTACGGGACTGACCACAGATGAATCTTCCGAACTCGACCACTTTCTGAAAGTCGAGCATATCATGCGGATGGTCAAAGCCCGGGCCAGGACGATCGTGGGCGAATGACATCGTACGTACCGCTTGAAATCTGAAATTGTTTGCCAACAGACAAGTCACCCGGTTAGACTGCTCTTCACCGATACTTCCAACTCCCGTTTTGGTTCAGGTACGTTCCCCATGCATCGTGAAAAAATATTTCGCTGCCAGTTACTTTTTGCCGCCGGTCTGACTTGTCTGCTTTCTGCGGTTTTCGTGGACTCAACCCTGTCCCAGGAGAACCGTCAGCCGGAAAATGTCCGGCGCTCACTGATCGCGGCCGATTCGTCGACGGGACGGGTTGCGGTGATAGACGCCGACAACAAGATCGTTTGGGAACACAAAATCGGGCCGCTGCATGATTTGCACATGCTGGAAAATGGCCACGTGCTGATGCAGCTGGACTGGACGCGGGTTGTCGAAATCGATCCGGCGACCGACAAAATCATCTGGGAATACAATTCGGCGACGGCGGGTGGAAACCAGGGGAAACCAGTAGAAGTCCACGCTTTCCAACGCCTTGCCGATGGAAACACGATGATTGCCGAAAGCGGGCCCGCGCGGATTATCGAAGTCACTCCCGACGGCCAGATCGTTGCGACTGTCGCACTGCAAGTCGAACATCCCCACCCGCATCGCGACACGCGGCTGGTGCGGAAACTGGAATCGGGCAATTTTCTGGTCTGCCACGAAGGAGACGGCACTGTGCGCGAATACGCGCCAGACGGAAAAACCGCCTGGGAATATGTAGTGCCCATGTTTGGCCGCCTGGAGGCGGACGGTCACGGCCCCGAATCGTTTGGCAACAAGTGCTTTTCAGCAATCAGGCTTGAGAACGGCAACACGCTGATCGGTACCGGCAACGGACACAGCGTAATCGAAGTCACTCCCGAAAAGGAAATCGTCTGGAAACTCGAACCCGACGAATTGCCCGGGATCGAACTGGCCTGGATCACTTCGATTCAACAGTTACCCGGCGGCAACATCGTAATCGGAAACTGTCACGCCGGGCCGAACAACCCGCAAATCATCGAGATCGACCGGGACAAAAAAGTCGTCTGGCAATTCCGCGACTTTGAACGTTTCGGCAACTCGCTGACCAACTCGCAAATACTGTCGGTTGAAGGCAACAAGATCTCACCCCGCGCCGGTATGGATCGCCTACCCTAAAAATCGTCCAGGAAAAACGCCGTCTTGGCTGTTCCCAATTGTCGAATGTAATGTGTCCAGCCACCGCTTCCACCGGGTTCATCCCGGTGGGGCAAATATTTGGCAATCAGAAAGCGGACGCCGCACCAACCCTTTTTTCTTCGCGGCTGAATCGCGAAACGATTCAGCCGCGAAGAATAAGGGGTGGGCATCGGTCGTCGTTCTGGTTTCCAAATTCTGCTCCCCCCGGCACGGGGCCGGCGGAAAGCTGGTGCTTGTGGTCTCGTCCGGCCACGTTCGAACAATCGGAATTGCAGAGGCACGGGGCCGGCGGAAAGCTGGTGCTTGTGGTCTCGTCCGGCCACGTTCGAACAATCGGAATTGCAGAGGCAC
>Ga0163150_10004108_pt1 | contig 19789 bp, 20 predicted proteins | sample OliLakLV19P2IB_FD_148628 | JGI IMG/M metagenome (GOLD analysis project Ga0163150, IMG submission 148628) | Freshwater microbial mat bacterial communities from Lake Vanda, McMurdo Dry Valleys, Antarctica - Oligotrophic Lake LV.19.P2.IB | ecosystem: Environmental > Aquatic > Freshwater > Lake >...
CGACGAGTTCAGCTATGGCCAGGTCTCCACGTTGGAGAACTTTAAGGACATGATCCGCTTTCTGGCCGAGTTCAAGATGAACACGCTGATCTTTTATTTTGAGGACACGTTTCGCTTCAAGCGCTATCCAAAAATCGGCGACGGCCGCGGGGCGCTGACCCGCGAACAGGTCGACGAGTTGGAAGCGTTCGCCAAGCCATTGGGGGTCGAGATCTTTCCGGTCTTCGAAATGCTGGGCAACCAAGGCGCGCTGTTGATGCTGGATGAGGCGCGGCCGTTTGCCGAATATCCCGGGGCCCATTCGTTTGCGGTCGACGACGAGGCTTTTGGCTTTTTGTCCAACTGCTTCAATGAAATCGCCGACGCGTTTGACTCTAAGTATTTTCACGCCGGACTCGACGAGTCGTGGGACCTGGGCTTTGGCAAGAGCGAGGAGCTGGTCAAGCGGGTCGGGCGCGGGCCGGCGCACGCGGCCCACTATCGCCGCATCAACGACCTGTTCAAGAGCCGCGGCAAGACCATGCTGATGTATGGCGACATCATCTTGAAGTATCCCGAGATCCTCGACCTGATTCCCAAAGACATCGTGCTGATGGATTGGCAGTACGAGCCGGCCGACCACTATCCCACGGTCGACGTGATGGGCTCCAAGGGTTTTCCGATCCTGGTGCTCTCGGGCATGAGCAACTGGGACCGCATCTTTCCCGACATGTCCAAGGCGATGATCAACATCCGCAACATCGCGCTCTCCTGCTACCGCCAGCCGCAGCCGCTGGGCTCGCTCACCTCGACCTGGGGCGACAACGGATCGAAGAATCTGCGCGAGCTGCTGTATTGCGGCTATGCCTATGGCGGCGAGGTGACCTGGTCGCCCGACTCGACCGACGTTTCAGACTTTTCCGACCGGTTCTTCACGCTCTGGAACGGCCCAGGCACGGGCCCCTATTTCGAAGCGGTCTACGCCTTGTTGGAAAAGTGGCCCTGGTGGTTCCCGCTGCTCGACTATTACCGGCATCCTTTCCTGCCCCGCAAAGACGAGCGACCGCACACGACCCAGGAGCTGTATCGCGTTTATGAAGACGCGCGGACGGCGCAGAAGCTCTGCGACATTCTGCAACCGCTGGTGGTCCGCCGCAAAGGGGACGTCGACTACCTGCGCTACTGCGCGCGGATGCACGAGCACTATGTGGAAAGCCAGCGGCTGGTCGCCGATCTGAACGCGTTTGCGACCAAGGGGCTGACGAAGGAAGCGCTCGACGCGGCCCAGGCGCAGTTCCTGAAACGGATCGGCATGGTCCGCGACGAGGCGGCCAGCCTGCGCGACACGTTCAACGAGCTGTGGCTGCGGACCAATCAGCCGGCGAACCTGCACTATGCCATCGACGAGTGCAACGCGATCGTCAAGGTCTGGGACGACACGGCGACGCGCGTGAAGCAGGGGACATATGCCTATGACCCGCGCCCGCCGGCCGAGTGGATTTATCACCCCGACGCCTTCGCGGGCAAGCAGGTGCAACAGGCCTATTTTCGCAAGACGCTCAAGCTCGACCCGCGACAGGTCGCCTCGGCCGGCATCCAGGTGCAGGGAGACACGCACGTGAAGATCTATGTCAACGGCACGCCGGTCGGCGAACAGTTTGCCCGACGAAATCTGTCGGCGCCGGTCAATCCGAAGCTGCTGGCCGTCTACGACATCAAGCCGCTGTTGCGGCAGGGCGAAAACGTGATCGCGGTCGACGCGCACAACTATGGCACGATTCAGCCCGAGCTCGAGCCGGGCGGCCCCGAGCGCAGCGGCGGGTTTCACCTCTACGGCGAGATCCGAGACAGCGGCGGCAAGCTGCAACCGATCGTGTCCGATGCAAGCTGGAAGGTCAGCGACAAGGAAGCGAAGAATTGGAACCAGCCCGGATATGACGACAGCGCCTGGCCGCAGGCGAAGGGCGACCCCAAGCCGAGCGTCTGGGTGACGTATCCAGATTTTTCGAAAAGGCTGAGAGGGTTTAGCGAGATACGGTGACGTTTCGGTTGGGGGCGCTACTTCGCCGCTTTCCACCCATAGCTCACGTACTCGGTCGCGTAAGTGCCGTCGTCGTACAGGTCGACGACGTTGTAGCCCTCGCTGGTGTGCCGGGCGTTGCCCTTCCACCACAGGCCGCACACCGCGCCGCTGTTGACGTAGTCGATCTGGCCGAAGCGGATCGTTTCGGTCTGGTGCGTGTGACCGCTCAGGCAGAGCTTCACGTTCGGGTGGGCCTCCAGCAAGTTCAGGACCTCGTACGCATCGACGTGCGCGAGCATCTTGGCGGCTTGCGGAAACCGGCGCAGCTCGGGAGTGAAGCCGATGGTCCCGACGGTCAGGAAGGGGACGTGCGACACGATCGCAATCGGCGTCTGCGGCGGCGTGGCTTTGAGCTCGCCGGCGAGCCAAGTTAACTGTTCTTTGTCGAGCTCGGCGCGATAGGCGGTTTTCTCGTCGAACGTCATGCTGTCCAGAACGAAGAACCGCCAGCCGCCCGCGTCGAAGGCGTAATACGGTTTCTCCAGACCCAACTGATCCACCGCCAACTGCTTGCCCCAGCCGGGCTCGTCGCCAGAGGTGCGGCTCTTGGCCTTGTCCCAGCCCCAGACGTCGTGGTTGCCCAGGCAATGTCGCACGGGCAGCCCGCCATGCTCCTGCCAGGCCGTTTTCCACAATGACCATTGGCTGTCGACCGCCTCGCGCGATACTTCCAACGCATCGTAGACCGCGTCGCCGCCGTTCAGAATGAAATCTGGGCGGTCCGTTAATGCATGAACGTGGCGGACTGCCGCGGCCAGACCTTTGGCCGAATTGCGCTTCGCATAAACGTGCGCGTCGGTGAAGTGGGCGAAACGAACCGCTCGCTTCCGCGCTGGGTTAACCGCCGCGCTCAGCTCGCCCGCCATGGCCATGCCGCGCCCGGCGACGCCGTGTCCCGCGATGATGGTCGCCGCACCGCCTGCCACCAGCGATCTGATCGCCTCGCGCCGTCTCATCGGTGTTACCTCATGAGGGCCATTTCCACGGCAGCCACCACGCGTCAATTATCTGCCAGCGAGGGGGACTTCGCAACGAACCTCGCCGGGCCGGGAGCGGTCATTTTTCGGCTTATGACGCATCTCGACCCGGGTGTTCCAGAGCGTCATAATTGGGCCGTCATCATCGGGCCATTACTGTTGGGCCGGCTCTCCCGGCAACTATCCACTCGACCACCTGATCTTCCAAGAGGAACTGGCATGCCAAGGTTCTGGGTCCGTTCATCGCTGCTTGTGATGGGAACTTGCGTGTCGTCGTCGCTGGCGTTTGCGCATCCGCCCGGCAAGGGGCACCGGCACGACCACGCCGAGCCCGCCGCGAAAGCGCCGGCAAGCACTGCGGCGCCGCTGCCACAGGCCCTGATTCTGCCCCCGCTGGACGGAGCCAAGCCCTGGTCCGAAAAGCCGATCTTGAACGACCCGAACCGCTTCCACATTGCCATCATGACGGATAACACCGGAGGGCACCGGCCCGGGATCTGGATGAAAGGGGTTGAGCGCGTGAACTGGATGCGGCCCGAGTTCGTCGTTTCGGTCGGAGATCTGATCGAAGGCTACAGCACCGATCGTGGCGAGATCGAGGCGCAGTGGAAGGAGTTTCTGGGCTTCATCGACAAGATGGAGATGAAGTTCTTCTTCGTCGCCGGCAACCACGATGTGTCCAACCCCACGATGCACAAGATCTGGCGCGAGCACTTTGGCACGGAGTGGTACTCGTTCAACTACAAGGGAGTGCATTTCGTCTGCATGTCGTCCGAGGATCCTGACGACCAGATCGGCGCTGAGCAACTCGCCTGGCTGGAAAGGGATCTGGCAAAGCACGCCGGCGCCCGCTGGACCCTGCTGTTCATGCACAAGCCGCTGTGGACCCGGTCCGAGGCGGCGGCGACCGCGGGCAATCCGGATTTGACCAATTGGAAAAACGTCGAGAAGCTGCTGGGAGACCGCTCGTTCACTGTCTTTGCCGGCCACGTGCATCACTACGTGCAATACGAACGCAGCGGCCGGAAGTACTATCATCTGGCGACCACCGGTGGCGGCTCGCAAATGCGCGGAGTTCCCTACGGCGAGTTCGACCATGTGACCTGGCTGACCATGGAGGCCGACGGGCCGCACGTGGCCAACCTGTTGCTCGACGGCATTCTGCCGGCCGACGCCGTGACCGAGAAGGGGATCGCCCGGTTCCGCGACTTCCTGGCCAAGACCCGCATCGAAGTCGCGCCGATCTTGATTGGCGAGAGCGAGGGTCTCACCGAGGGCAAGATCGATATCCGCGTGACCAACGGGTTCGACCAGCCCATCGAGGTCCGCGGAACGATTCAGGGCCTGCCGCTGCGCGGGCTGACCGTCGACCCGGCCAAACTGGAAATCCGCGCCGAGCCGGGCCAGACCGCCGACCTGTCCGTGGGCATTCGCTTTGCGGAGCCGATCGCGTTTCCGCACCTGGCAGAAACCTTGCTCACCGCGAACATTCGCACGATCGGCGACAAAGCGCCTTTGACGGCCGAGCGCACCATCCCGGTGGTGATCGATCGCAAGTATCTCTGTCCGAAAGTAACGCTCAAGTCGATTGACGGCGTGCTCGAAGAGGCGCTGGCTCGGCTGGAGTCGACCAGTGAGCATCCGCTGCTTGTCGGCGCCGTGGAGACCTGGACGGGCCCCGCTGACGCTTCGCTCCAGTTCGGATTGGGTCACGACGACAAGTTTCTGTACCTGTCGGCCCACGTCGTCGACGAGCAGATCATCGACGGGGGTGACTCGCTGGAGCTGCGCATCGATCCGCGTTTCATCGACCAGCGACGCAACGATCCCCGGCTGGGCCGCGGCACGTGTGTGTTCCGCGTGAGCGCGCCCGACGGCGAGGACAAGTCCAAGCTGGAAGTCACCGCACTGCGCGGCGGTAAACGTTTCGAAGGCTCGACCGCGGCGGCCCGCCGCACCAAGGATGGCTACGACGTGGAGATCGCGGTTCCGATTGAGTTCATCACGAGTCTGCAGCCATCGGATTGGCACAGCATTCAGGCGACGGTGGTCATCCACGACCAGGACGAGAAGGACGGCAAGAAATGCGCGGTCGTCTGGCGCGGCACCGAGTCCTTTGCCGATCGCAATACGAACTACGGCCAGTTTGTGACGGCCCCCTAGACGTTGCCAACTCCAACAGCTAACTCTTGCACGACGCGGCGCTCCCGCGCCCGGCAAAGAAACAGATAAGGTACGCAGATGCCCAACTTCGGTGACTATCAGCTTGAGATTTACTTTGCCGGTTTGCATGGGCAGCGGGTGCCGTTTCCGATTGATATTCACGAACTGGAGGCCAAGGCGCACGTGACCATGCCGCGCGACATTCTGTCGTATGTCGCGGGGGGCGCGGGTGACGAGCGGACGCAACGCGTGAATGTCGAGGCGTTTGAGCGCTGGGGGCTCGTGCCGCGGATGTTTGTCAGCCCTACGCAGCGCGACCTGTCGATCGAGCTCTTTGGCATGAAGCTGCCTTCGCCGATCTTTATGAGCCCGATCGGCGTGCTAGGAATCTGCTCGCAGGACGGGCATGGCGACCTGGCGGCGGCCCGGGCGGCAGCGCTAACAGGCGTGCCGATGATCGCTTCGACGTTGACCGAAGATCCGCTGGAAGACGTGGCCCGACTGTTTGGCGACACGCCCGGCTTTTTTCAGCTCTACACGCCCACGGATCGCGAGCTCGCCGAGAGTTTTGTGCGGCGTGCCGAAGCGGCCGGATTTAAGGGGATCGTCGTCACGCTCGACACGTGGCTACCCGGCTGGCGTCCGCGCGATCTGACGCTCGGCAATTTTCCGCAGCTCCGCGGTCTGTGCCTGGCCAACTACTTTTCGGATCCGCTGTTTCTCAAGAGGCTCGCCAAACCGCCGCAGGAAGATTTGCGCACCGCGGCCATGACCTGGGCCGGACTTTTCGGCAATCCTTTGACCTGGAACGATCTGCCCTGGCTCCGATCGATGACGAAGCTGCCGCTGATTCTCAAGGGGATCCTACATCCCGACGATGTTCGCCGCGCGATCGACGGAGGCGTCGACGGCATCTACTGCTCGAACCACGGCGGTCGCCAGGCCAATGGCGGAATACCGGCGCTGGATCACTTGCCCGAGGTGGTCGAAGCGGCCGGCAGCGTGCCGGTGCTGTTCGATTCGGGCGTTCGCTCGGGCGCCGACGTCATCAAGGCCCTGGCCCTGGGCGCCAAGGCCGTCGGCATCGGCCGGCCGTATGTCTATGGCCTGGCCGTCGGCGGTACCGAGGGTGTGCGCCACGTCCTGCGGTCAATCCTGGCCGAAGCCGACCTGATCATGGCTGTTGACGGCTATCCGTCGCTCAAGGACCTGGTGCCGGACGCGCTGCGGCGAGTCGGCTGAGCAGAGCTGCGATGGTGACGACGGCCTGGCCGCTGGCCTGGTGACGACGACAGGGCACGTCGACAACCCCGGTGGCAAGCGCGCATCCAAGTCCTTCGAACTTGGATGCGCGCCGCTCAATCGGTCCAAAAGAAAGTTGACTCGTGAGAGGTCGATCACCAACAAGCTTTACCGGTCACCCACGCGACACCGGCGACGCCGGCCCGCAATCGCCAGCGCCGTTGCCGCCAAACCGGCGAGCACGAGTGACGATGGCTCGGGCACGCCCACGATGTTGTCCACGGCCACCTGATTCGTCAGGCCTTCGATGCCATTCTGGAAAAAGAAGAACTCCGCCATACCGCCATTCAGGGGTTGGGCTGTGATGAACGGCAAACCGGTCAGGGCGGGGTTGCCATTGAGAAAAACATCGACCGTGTTCGTGGCATAGTTCGAAACGATCGACAAATGATACGCTTCTCCCTCCGTATAACTGGCAAATGTTATCAGGTCGCCATCCGTGTTGTTGCGCATCGCAAATTCTCCGGTCGTATCGCCAGTAGGCGTCACCGCGAATCGCCATACGCGATTGCTATCGAGCGCGAACGCCTGAATCACAAACGCCTGGCCATCCGGGGCGCTAGCGGTAGCTTGAGGAAGTCCTGTGGTGGGCACGTCCACGACGTTGATATCGACGTCGAAGCTGATTACCGGATTGGTGATGAGGAATTGGGTATCGACGTAATTGGCCCCAATGCCGCCTTGCGTGGTGGACATCAGCGCGGCTTTGGAGAGGCCAGGCGGACTTGCAACGATGTTCGTACCGGCGTAGGGGGGCGTGTCGGGGAACCCGCCCGTGCCGTAGGCTACGGTGATCGGGTACGGCGGCACCGACGGAAATGAAGTGGCAATCGGATCGCCGAGGTTTTGGCTATCGAAGTTAATATTCAAGAAAGGAGCGGCCGTTGCCGTCGTGGAACTTAACCACAGTCCCATCGCAAGCGCAACGAAGGTGACGAACAGTTTTTTTGTAGAAGTCATTAGCGGCTCCTCATTCAAGTTAGTAGGGTCACTGCGAGCGGCATCAATTGGGGCCGTCCCTTCGGAGGGGAGTCGGAGGCCCAGACGGCTAGCCATCTTAACCGCCGATCGCCGGCGTGTCATGGCGCGAAGCGACCTGGCTCGTGTTGCCGTGCGATATTTCGAGCGGAAAGTAAGCCGCGCCAAGTAGTTCGGTTGGGAATCGAGCGAAAAGCCATCCGGCATCTAGCTGATAAATCGGATCGAAAATGAGCAGGTCGCGGAACGCCGGCGGAGCCGTCGGCCCCAGGATTTCGCCCGTGATGGCGGTCGCGTCCGGATCAGCGACGTTCGGATCAGCCGTCTCCGAATCAAGCGCGCCGCGCGGCGTCGATCTTGGCGATGTCGATCTTGCCCATGGTCATCATCGCCTCGAAGGCCTGCTTTGCCTCGGCGCCGCCGGCCGCCATCGCGTCGATCAGCGTTCGCGGGGTGATCTGCCAATGGATGCCCCAGCGGTCCTTGCACCAGCCGCACATGCTTTCGCTGCCGCCATTGCTGACGATCGCGTTCCAGTAGCGGTCGGTCTCTTCCTGATCGTCGGTGGCCACTTGAAACGAGAAGGCTTCGGTGTGCTTGAACATCGGGCCGCCGTTCAAGCCGATGCAGGGAATGCCCATCACGGTAAACTCCACCGTGATGACATCGTCCTGCTTGCCGCTGGGGTAGTCGCTGGGGGCTTTGTGAACCGCGGTCACTTTCGTATCTGGAAAAGTGGCTGCGTAAAAATTTGCCGCCCCCAGTGCGTCTTTGTCATACCAGACACAGATGGTGTTCTTGTCTGTCATGTTCGTGGGTTCCTGATCATCGGGTCGCGGGAACGTCGTGTTTTGAGAATCTACTGCGTTGCACGGGGGCTATCGGCCCCATTGCATTGCTTTTCACGTCTACGAAGGGGCGGAGTTCAAGACTGGCAGCGGCGCATGGGGATAGTCGATCGGTTGATACCGAATTGCCAGCTCGGGCGTCATCAGCTTCGCGTGCTGCTGAGCCCGTGAGGTCAGTGCCCGGTCGAGAATGCCGCTGGTGAGCAACGTCCGCTCAACCGGATAACTCGGACGGCCCGTGTGAATCATCCGCTCGATACCCTTCAGCAGAAAGGCGAAGTGCGGATAGTAGGGTAGCTTACGCTCTTCGAACCGCGTCGCCAGGACACCCGGCTTGTTCCTTAGCTTGACCGCGACGGATGTCCCGCTCGCAAAGTCGGGCAGCATCAAAACCGCGCCAGGCAGGCCGTCGTTGTATTCAAACAGGAACAATGCCGCATCCTTCCCTTGCCGCAGCGAACCGGGCTGTTTCGGCACCGCTGCCAGCGCCGCCTCGAACACTTCTTTGGAGATCGCGCCATCGTCAATGGCCTTCCACATCGCGTCGCCTTGCAAACACTGCACCGAGCGAACGCCGGTCTCAGCTCCACGCCTCCGTTCAACCAGGCATTGATATGCCTCCAGCGCGTGGGCGCCGTAAATGTCCAAGCCGGAATAACCGATTCCCACCGCGGCCTCGATCTCACAATCCAGGGGCAGAGCAAAATCTGGATCGCGATAGCTGACCGCAAGCGACGAGCCGGCCATAAACGGCACCTGCATATCTCGCGCCCGATCATACATCCACTTCGCATCCTGCCACTCGGGTCCGAGGTGCTTGTCGTTGAAGACCGGGACGACTCGCCGATACTTCTGAAACGTATCGGTGATCTCCTGAAAGAAGCGCCGGCGGGGATAGAGATGCTGCTCCAGTGCATTCCAAGGATAGTTGCCGTGCTCGCCGATGCTGATCACGCCGTCGACCGCAACTCGGTCGCTCCCGACCGTCACGGCTTTCTCGATCGTATCGAAGAGCGGCACGTCATACTTCTTCGCCATCGTTCGAGCGAGATCCCGATCGGTGAACTGCTCCACGTACATCGACGAGAGCGTCAGAGCCGGCCCGGCGCCGCCATCCTGATTCCAGCCCTCGAGGATCTTCCCAATCAGCACGTCGGCATGCAGCCCTTTCTCGTAGGCCGTGATGACGGCAGCGACTCGCTTGGGCTTCGGCGGTGAGGGAGACATGGCGGTGGCAAGTCGCGGCCATCCGCTGCACACCGCGGCGGCCGTCGCGCCGGACAGCCAGTCTCTGCGAGTCATGTCAGCAGGGGAGTTCATGTGTGTAACTGCTCCAGATGTTTCGTCCGCCAGATCGCTTCATCCGCGAGTCACGCCCACGGGCCGCGATTTGTCAGGACAGACGGATGCTGTCACCGGTCACACATTTTGACAGACGGACTGCTGCCGCGTCAAAACGCGGGTGCCAGCGCTGCCGGCCGGCAAGTGCTCTGTGCCGAAGCGGATGAGCGCGGCGGGTGATAGCACGCGGAGTCGAACCGCTAGCGCAACCCACGGGAAAAACGGCAAATTCCCAACCCCGCGGCGCACAAGACGGCGCACTTGTCGCATGGGGGCAATTGGGCACCGATACGAGCGTTCAGGGCAACGCTCACGGCCAAGCACAAATCGACGTTGCCCTCGTGGACGTCATCCAAGCCTGGCCACAGACGAGCTGGCCCGAATTATTTGCCTTGCGGCAGTTTCGCCATGATCGTTTTCACGATTGAAGTGCTAACAGCGGTATAACCCAAACCCTTGGCTATCTTGGCAATTTCGCTCGGATTCTTGGTGGGGTATTCCTTAACCAATTGCGCTATCGCTGCAGGCGTGCTGGTGAGCTTCTTCATGGCCGCATTGTCGTCGGCGGACTCAATCTGGCAATCCGGCTTGGGTGCTGAGAGTTCCTTGGTCTGGCCGAGCACACCTCGGGCGATGTGTCCGAAGTGGACAGGCCGTCAGAGGATTTACCTTCCGGTCGCCAGCCAGTGGGCGCATTCAAGTCCAAGCTCGGCTTCGGCGCGCTGCGAGTACTCGGCGGACTCCTCGGCCGTCAAGGTGTCACTCCACCGCCCGTTGACCCCCTTGTTGATGAAGACCTCGGCCCCGGCGTCCCAGAACGCACCTCCCAGCGGAACGCACTTCGTCGCGTTCTGCTTCATCCAGTCAAACGAGCAGTGCTCGAGAATCGCGTCCCAACGCGATTCGTTGATCGGAATCTCAAGAAACTCCGCGACGCCGCGAATCTCTGCCGGCATGTCGCGCTTGAGGTTTGTGAAATGCACGAGCTTGACGTTGGGAAGATGCCGGATCTCCCACCAGCTGCGAATGTTCTCCCAAAAAGGCCAGAAGGGATGCCCATCGCGCGTCATCCAGTCTCGCCAATACTGGCGAATGTCGTCGGGCGGTGGTTCGATCGGCGGGCCGACGCGCCCCGGCGTGTCGTTCAGAGCCTCGTACCAGGATCGATTGGCATTGGCATGGTGGTTGTACATGCTCCACACCACGTCGCGACCGTCGCGCGCGATGTAGAGATATTTTGCCGCCGGGGAGAATCGCAGCGCATCGATGGGAAGATGTGTCTTGATGAAGCGGCGGTGAGTTTGCGCCTCGACCACCGGCAGCTTGATCTCCTTCGGCGGCACACGGAGGTCGAGCCAGGGAGACATTTCGGCGACTTCCAACGCAGGCTCGCCGTCGAACAGCAATTGTGCGACGATCTGCTGCATCCAAGTCGTACCGGCCTTGGCGTAGGTCCCGATGACGATGTCGTCGTCGCGGAACGACAAATCGTTCCAGATCGTCGAGTCGAAGTGATGGTTGTGCAACTCTCGCAGCTTCTGTGGCCACTCGATGTTTGCGTCCATTGCAACTTTCCAGCAGTTTGTGTTCCCAGGGACAGCGCCCGGCGCGACTTGAAGCTCGTGAGCAAACTGCAGCACCGCTCCGGCGCGGTGGCGCTGCGGCATGAGCCAAGAAGGTAGCCAACCGACTTGTTATCCGGATCGGCAACCGCGAGGCGATGGCACTGCAGCACTCCTCGCAGGTCATCGAAGTCACATCGAGTGCGCCGCGAGCCACTACGCTCACGCAGACCAGCCACCAACGCAAAAGCCCCGGGATTGCCGGGGCCTGCGACCGTCTCGACTACTAACTGCTTAGCAAAGTACCCCCACGGGGATCGATGAATTCCGTGCTCAAATTGCATGAAATCCCCGTTTTTTGCGGGCAAACTGCGATTTCTGCAACAGCAAAAATGTTAGGAGTTATTTTTCGACTTCATTGCACTTGGACGGGGTTTCTGAGATCAAATCAGATGGTCCAGTTCCCAGTTTAGTTCCCGTCAATTCGAACGGAGTTGTTACGCATCCAGGTAGACGACGCCGAAGGTTCTATCGGTTCGATTCACCGCAATCATCTGGATCGATGAACACTCGGGTCCGAATGGTCGGTACTCTACTCTTCTGCATCTCTAATTCGAAGCGTGCTGGAATTCGTTTCCATGCGTTGTAGGCGTCCACGTCGCTTCTGGCAAACAAAAACTTGCCTCGCCTGCCACGCCCCATGCGACCTTCTCTCTTGTGAGCAATTTCACCCTCCAGGGCTCGCAGGGTAAGCTGCTCTGGTGAAATGCCGATCAGCACGGCTGCCTCCTTTAAACTCAACCAAGTTTCACTTGCACTATTTTTCTTCATTACTTTTTGGGCGTTCACCCAGAAGAGCTACGGCCAGGGCCGATCAGTAAACAATAACCGCCCGCCTTGTCACTCCAGCCCAGCCTCATAGGGAACCAAGCTCCAGCGTTTTTCGAAATAGCTGTTGAAATTTTAAACTCTGCAACAAGACCATCAACGCTCGGGATCAAGGTCCAGCAAAAACCTCTTCCCCTTCAGCTCCATCCAAGGCTCGTTGGGACCGCCAAACGGCGTAGCCTCGGTACGCTTGCGAACGATGCCCTCATCGCTAATCCAAACCGACTTTCGGCGTGAGAGGACGAGGCAGATGTGTTTTTTCAGTTGCCGTGCCTGATCGCAGGCAAATTCTTCTGCTGCCTCGGGCGTCGTGATCTCGACTGGCAATAGACGCTCTGAATAGACGGCTGGTATCCACTTGATGACGAGCCGCATCGGCACCGGCTCGTCCACCCATTTTGACCACGCCTCGATATGCTCCTTGCGATCCTGCTCGGCAAGTTCTTCGACCGTCTCCCAGTTGATCTCCAATGCCTTGGCAAGTTTGATGAGCAACTCGTCGTCAATGACGCCTTCTTGTTCAAACCGGACGATCCGGTTGGCCCCTTTGGAAATGTTCCCATAGCCAACGAGTCGAGCAAGATCGCCCAGGCTTAGTTTCTTGGCGAGGCGTTGGGATTTGAAATAAGTTCGGACTTTCAACTTCGATGCCCGGCTTTCTGAAGGCGTTTTGCGATCCGCTTTTCCTTCGCCCTCTGGTGATACGACCGCACGCCGCCTCGCCACTCCTCATTCCCGCCGAACTGATCGATGGGGACCATCTCCAGGTAGCCGAGCGGGCAACTGTAGAAATAGGGGTGCATCGACTCCTCCATATCCTTGTAGCCCCAGCCGTCATTCGACTTGCTGAATTGCAGCAAATCGCATTGAACCCAACGCCGCTTGGGTTCGACTTCCTGCCCGTCCTTGGTGAAGGTTCGCTCCCAAACAGACCACAGCACCCCAGAGAAATGACCGCCACGGAAGCAGTGGGCGAGGCAGGATGACTTCACCAGCATCTCATTGGACGCTCGCTGCCAGCCTTCGGTTCGTTCTGCAATTAGCCCTCGACGAGTCGATCCGGGTTTGAAAAGCCAGCCCATTCTTGGTGCTCCTGGTTTGGGGGATGCCAGGAGGGTGTACAAGTAAACTTAAAGCCCTTCAGCTAGGAAGCTGGCGATCAGCAAATAGATGAAGATGACGGCTGCTATGGCGAGACACTCCACCTTAAAGACGGCCGTCAACTATGAAGAGCATTTCGAGACTGAAAAAGCCAAGTTGCACCCAGGCGGAAGCCGCTCTTCTTACCGATCAGCTCGTTCTGGTTGGGGATGTCGTCTTGGGCAAAATTGTTCCGAGGACTTTTGCTACAGGCAGCTACGGCTGGTCATTTGTTGGAGGCGTATCAATTCCGCTCGCAAAAGGAATCGAAGCCAACTGCCAATGTGTTGTTTGCATCGTTGTCAAGCACAGTGGTGCTCAACTGCAAGCTGAAGGACAAGGCATTTGACCTCTCGCTTTCAGCATGAATGGCCCTTCCGACAAACGGCGTCTTATGGGTGTCTTCACTTGCGAATGCCGAAGCCGCCGCTGAGACACATCCCGATCAGCCACCAGATCAGCACGATGCCCGCCACGGCGATCAGGAAGGGCAAGATCGCAATGACAACAATGATGAGGCCAACACCCAAGCCAATCGCTGAGATGATGATGAAGGCGTCTTTCATGCGAGCGGGATGACCTCATATTCAACAGCTTCGCCCCGTCCGATCAGACTGACGGCTTCCAGGGCAGCAAGTTCACGTTCAAACGACATCCGGCACAGGCTGTTGAGCTTGCTGGTAAAGGCGAGCGAGACCGGATGGTTGATGAGATCGTCGCCACAAGTTCCGCTTCGTTGAAGATCAAGCAAATGGCGGTGAATACATCCGACGATGGCAACAAGGTTGACGGCATCCTGAACAGAGTTGGCATCTGCTGCCGCACGCCGCTGAATGGGATCGCCGCCATTGGCGATGGCAGTTCGTTTCGACATGGTTTTATCGTCGTCATTCGGCTCCGCTAAACGACATGGGTCTGCTGGTCGGTACGGCACGGAAGAACACTTTGTGAGGCGGGTCTAAGCGGTCAGTTACTGCTAAACTCTAGATGGCTGTCAGAACAACACGGCGGTCCGTCGTCTACGTCCATTTCCGTAAGTCTGTGGGAGATCGAAATGAAAAATCCCTTCGCCAGAATGACCCCGAGATTGTTCGGCGTCGGTCCGGTCCTTCCCGTCCACGACATTGAGGCGGCGGCCAAGTTTTACTGCGATAGACTCGGGTTCGTTTTGGATTTCGTCATGGACGGTCATGGCTCGGTCGTGCGTTGCAGCGTCGGAATTCAATTCACGCAGGCACCAGATAACTTCGATGCAAGGGCATTTCCTGGTTGGACGTACATCTTCACCGAGAACATCGACTCCCTTTATGCTGAGTATCTATCGAAATCCGTAGCAATAACCTCCGAGTTGGGGGACAAGGCTCATGGAATGCGAGAGTTCGAAATTGAAGACCCGCACGGCTTCAAACTTCGATTTGGGCAGTATCTCAAAAGTCGGTAGTCCGTCGTTTGTGAAGCACAGTGTCGTCACCTTTATCGACGGCCATCAATATTCCTCAGGCAGCAACACACAAGTCGAACTTCGATCTGCCTCAGTGAAGATCCAAATCTTCACGCCCTTCGACGTGCGATAGACCGACAGCAGGCGCTCCCCATCTCGCAGGGCATCTTCATTCGCCTGCCGGTCTTCGTCGCAAACCTCGCCCCAATCGCCCTTGATATGGCGAGCCACGAACTCCATCGGACTTTGCTTGGCATCGGCCAGTGCCTCGATGGCACCCGGCGTGGCAACCAGTTTTCCGATACTGAATTTGAACTTGGCGATCTCGATCATTCCTCAACTCCGCTTCAAGATGTTTGACATCGCCCGAAATACTGCCACGACGACTAGTCCGAGGACGATCAGAAAACGAACACCGACTTCTTTGAACATAGGTGGTCTCCTTGACCGCTCCATGTACAAATCAACTTCCAAATATGGGTCAGCATGGCTTGAAGGGCTTGACTCTGTAGTACACTACAGCCTTTAGAATGTCGCCAATGCGAAAGGAGCAAGTCGTGAAGGTCATGCGAATTGGAGAAGTTGCGAAGTCATCGGGGGTGGGGATCGAGACGATTCGCTACTACGAGCGAGAAGGGTTACTTGACGCACCCAAGAGACAGCCATCTGGCTACCGCCAATACGACGAATCCGTTGTGGCCCGACTCCAATTTGTGCGACGAACGAAAGAGCTTGGATTCACGCTGGCTGAAATTAAAGAGTTACTAGGCTTGTGGTTTAACGTCTCCACCAAATGCGTCCATATCCGCCAGCGGGCTGCACAGAAAATAGACGATATCACCGAGAAGATTCGCTCGCTCCAAAAAATGAAGCGTTCGCTCAAGAAGATTATTTCAGAGTGCGAGAGCAGGAGTTCCATAAAGGCATGCCCACTCTTGGTGGGACTAGATGAAGGCTGACTCCACAATCAGGCAAATGCAGGAGGGCGACAATGAGGCGGCTTTGGATTCTGTTTGCAGCAGTTCTCGTGGTGTCATTTGTGGTATTGGGGTGGATCGGAACCCGCATACATCAGGAGGCCCCACCGCTCTTCAGTAAAGTAGTGACGACGGATGGCACTCTTGTCATCGACGAAGGGCAGATTCAGGCAGGCCAAAACGTTTGGCAATCTCTTGGAGGTATGGAAGTCGGTTCAGTGTGGGGACACGGGAGCTACGTTGCCCCCGACTGGACCGCCGACTGGTTGCACCGAGAGGCCATTTTCATTCTCGACCACTGGGCGACCAGCGAATTCGGAGAATCATACGAGAAGTTGGACGGCGAGAAGCAGGCCCAATTAAGTGGTCGGTTGGCGACACTCATTCGGACCAACACTTATGATCCAGCAACACAGACGGTCACGGTCCCGCAGATTCGTGCCGATGCGTTCGAGGCCAACGTGGCTCACTATTCGGATGTGTTTTCGAATGGAAAAACAGATTACGCAATCCCTGCTGGAGCCGTAACCGATCCCGCTCGACTGCGTCAGCTATCAGCATTTTATTTCTGGACCGCATGGGCATCATGCACTAATCGACCGAACGATCACATTAGTTACACAAACAACTGGCCGTATGAGCCGCTGGTCGCCAATCGAGCCACCGGCGAGGCGGTCGTCTGGACCGGCGTGAGCATCATCATGCTGCTGGCAGGAATCTCGGCAATGGCATGGTGGTATGCCTCACAGCGAGAGGGCGAAGAAAAGCGGGCAACGCCAGAAATTGATCCTCTGGGAAGTTGGCAGGCGACACCTTCCCAACAGGCGACCGTCAAATACTTTTGGGTGGTCTCATTGTTGATCCTGCTGCAAATGCTGTTGGGAGTCATTACGGCACACTACGGGGTGGAGGGCGATGCCTTCTATGGATTTCCATTATCGAAGTGGTTGCCTTACAGCGTTGCACGGACGTGGCACATTCAACTGGGGCTTTTTTGGATTGCCACGGCGTGGCTAGCTGCCGGGTTGTTTATCGGACCGCTGGTGAGCGAAGTGGAGCCGAAGGGCCAGCGGTTTGGGGTCAATGTCTTGTTTCTGGCATTGCTTGTAGTTGTGGCCGGTTCTTTGACCGGCGAGTGGCTGAGCATTCACAACAAGATGAGCGATCTGGTTTCGTTCTATTTCGGCCATCAGGGATACGAGTATGTGGACTTAGGGCGAGCGTGGCAGATCGCATTGTTTGTCGGCCTGTTGTTGTGGTTGGGCTTGATGATTCGAGTTCTGCTACCGGCCCTGCGAAAAAAGGGAGAGCAAAAGCAGCTTGTGGCGTTGCTCGCTGTCTCCACGGGTGCCATCGCCCTTTTCTATGGTGCGGGACTGACATGGGGACAGCATACGCACCTATCGATGGTCGAATACTGGCGGTGGTGGGTCGTTCACTTGTGGGTCGAAGGGTTTTTTGAAGTATTCGCAACAACGGTTATTGCGTTCATCTTCATGCGATTGAATCTGATACGACCGGGAATCGCTGCGGCTGCGGCTTTGCTATCTGCGACGATCTTCCTTTCGGGTGGAATCATCGGAACGTGCCATCATTTGTACTTTTCCGGCACGCCACCCGTTGCCCTAGCCTGGGGATCGGTCTTTAGTGCGTTGGAAGTCGTCCCGTTAGTTCTAGTCGGATTCGATGCGACGGAGGATTTGCGGCGGTCGAGAACTTCGCCGTGGGTTCAGAGATACAAGTGGCCCATCTATTTCTTTGTTGCCGTCGCCTTCTGGAATATGGTTGGAGCGGGATTGTTCGGGTTCATGATTAACCCACCCATTGCCCTCTATTACATGCAGGGCCTCAACACCACGCCTCTCCATGGGCACGCTGCATTGTTCGGCGTCTACGGAATGTTGGGTATCGGTTTGATGCTGCTCTGCCTAAGAGTTCTCGTACTTGGCGTTGAATGGAAAGATGGGCTGCTGCGGTTTTCCTTCTGGTCGCTGAACGGCGGCCTGCTCGCAATGTGCATCTTGAGTCTCTTGCCCGTGGGCCTGATGCAGACCTGGGCCTCTGTCGAGCACGGTTACTGGTACGCCCGCAGCAGCGAGTTTCTTCAATCGCCCGTGATGCAAAACCTGCGTTGGATGCGTGTTCCCGGCGATACGATCTTCTTTCTGGGAGCGGTCGCCTTAGTGGTTTTTGTGGCCGGATTGAAATCCGGGCATTCCTTTAGGAGGACCGAGTGATGGCGATCCACCATGCAGTGCCCGGCGAGCTAATCGACGTTCGCCCTCTTGGCAATGCCTGGGCAACAGCCCAAACGAAGACGCTTCTAAAGACCAAGGAGATGGAGGTAATCCGACTAGTGTTGCCAAAGGGAAAGGAACTCGCTACGCACGCCGCTCCGGGTGAGATCACGGTCCAGTGCATCGAAGGGCGTGCGTCTTTCTCCAACTCCGGTAGATCGTGCGAACTGCTTCCCGGTACGATGCTGTACCTAGGCGCTGGCGAGCCGCATTCAGTTCTGGCAACCGAGGACTGCTCGCTCCTCGTCACGATTCTGCTGCATGGGAAATAAACTGGGCGGCTTGGTTGATTCTCTAACGCAAACTCAAACCCAGGAGATCGGTCATGGGAATGGTGAAAGACTTTCGAGAATTCGCCATGAAGGGCAACGTCGTGGACATGGCGGTGGGCATCATCATCGGTGTTGCCTTTGGGAAGATCGTGTCGTCCCTAGTGGGTGACGTAATCATGCCTCCCATCGGTTACTTGCTGGGCAACGTCGATTTCTCCACTCTGGCGTTTACGCTGAAGGAAGCGACTGATTCCTCACCTGCGATCACAATCAAATACGGCCTCTTCATTAACACGATCATCGATTTCTTGATCGTCGCATTTGCGATCTTCATGGTGATTAAGTTCATGAATAGCTTGAAGAAACCTGCCCCGGCCCCTGTGGCAACAACTAAGGAGTGCCCGCTCTGCTTGATGAGTGTGCCTCTCAAGGCGACAAAATGTGGGCACTGCACCGCCGACTTGAAGGCTGCGTGAACGAATGGCTTTCAGAGCGGCAAGAGGCTTTCGCACACACTCGTGTGGAATGTTCTGCTCGTTAGTCTCAGGCCGCTGTGCCCGCTTCACAAAACATTGGTGCTCTTATGCAAAAGCTGAGAGTGGCGGGTCTTGTCGCAGCAATACTTATGACCAGTTATGGCATTTGGGCCATTCGCAGTCAGAGAATTCAAGAGCAAGAGGATGCACAGGTCGTTGCCGACATTCACAATCTAGTGGAGCGGCATTTTGCGGCTCTTGAAGCAGGCGATCCGATCATTTCCCGATACGGAGCGTTTAAAAGCTGGGAGCGTGGCGGTTGGAGCCGTCCTCACTATCTCGGGATGCTCATCCCTCACCTCCGAACGGATGGGATCGCACATTTTGAAAGAGCAGATGAAGACATCCATGTGAGCATCACGACCGGCCCGAAAGGTCTTGATGTGCAAATGCATCCAACTGACGAATGGCTTGGGGAGCGACCAGATCGACGCCGACTTAGTGAATCGGGTAGGCAAGTTTACTTCGAATCTGAAAATGGCCGCCATCAATGCGGAATAAATGCTTCGGCTCGGCACCCTGACTTTGTTCCCGACTGAGTTGCCTGGAATCTGCCTTCGGGATGGGGCGAACGTCGCATAACGACACTATCCGGGCATCAGGTCGCCTGCCACACCTCGCCGCTCCCCACTTCCATCGCCGTCAACTTGCCCCCATAAGCACAGCCTGTGTCGAGGCATATCAAATGCCCCAGGTTGAGCACATTAGGCTGAGGTGTGTGGCCGACTACTGCGATCTTGCCCGAGCAATGCGGCCCCGGCACCGAATCACGCAACGATAGCCATCGCAGTGTTCTTCCACTTTGTTGATCGAGGGGCAAGTTGGGGTCGTAGTTACCGTGCGTGAAGAAATGCGTTTCGGTTTCGAAGTATGGCAAGCAGGATTCCAGAAACTCGAAATGCTCTTGAGGGACGAGGCTGACCTGCCCTGAGTCTCCATAGGAGTCCAGCGTCTCAATCCCGCCGAATTCCAAGAAATGGCGAAACGCTGATCGGCTCTTCTTTG
>Ga0163150_10004111_pt1 | contig 19777 bp, 13 predicted proteins | sample OliLakLV19P2IB_FD_148628 | JGI IMG/M metagenome (GOLD analysis project Ga0163150, IMG submission 148628) | Freshwater microbial mat bacterial communities from Lake Vanda, McMurdo Dry Valleys, Antarctica - Oligotrophic Lake LV.19.P2.IB | ecosystem: Environmental > Aquatic > Freshwater > Lake >...
AAAAAAAGCGTTGGCCATCTTAAGTCAGCACGCCTAGCCGATACGTATGCCCTCGTCGAACAACTCACTCTCCCAGGAACTTTTGCTCTGACCGCCGTCTGCCAGACCCTCGAAGTCAGCCGCGCGGAACCCGGCATCCACGCCACGGCGAACAGCAAGTTCGCTGAGTCGCTCGAAGACTTTTTTGTACTTGCTCAAAGTCTTTGGTGCTCGGTCTTCAGCTTTCAGAAATGCCAAGTAGGCGTCGATCGAACTTTGAATTGTCGACAGGTCGTTGCTGCGCCCTACCTTCGGCAATTCGTCAGAACTCGCTCGACATTCATCAAAGATCGTGACGACGCGTTGGCAAAGTCCGCGATCGCGACTATCTTGCGACGAATTCATGACCGACCCGCCGCCGACGTTTCGACACACGATAGTTTTTGGACCGGAAGGGGAAGATCACGGTTCAGGCGACCGGTAAGCGTTCACGGCCTGGGGCGTGGTTTGGGAAGAACTGGTCTTCGCGCCGGCGTGGAAATCGGCGACACCTGGAGGATGTCGCTGGACCGAATCACGGAAGCGCTGATTTCTCGACATCGGCCGGAAGCCTAGGCCATCATCCGCGTGCTGTTGGCGCAGATTGCGGCGTTGCAGGCCGAGGTCGAGACATTGACAAGCGAAGTGGCGCGGCTGAAGAAGACGCCCCAGAATTCCTCACTGCCGCCCAGCACGCAGCACCCGCACGCCAGGCCGCCGCATCTGGAATAGTGGGCGGCCAATTCAGGGCGTGAAGCACCCCAAGTATTGTTACCCCCGATCGAGAGTGCGCCGCAGGCAACCCCTGCCTGGCTACGCTCTTTGCCCTACGGCCGTAATCGCAATCGCGTTGGCCACATCAGGCGATGCTGGGAAATCTATTCCGGGCATCAAAAGAGTTCCATTGCCCCTCAAGAATGCCTCGAACCAGGCGCTGAAATCCATTGGATAGGGTGCAGGCGGCAGCAGCTGGTCGGTAGTGGGTCAGATTGATTTCTGGGCGCCTGTGGTCGAACGAAGTGAGCCCATAGTCGCGTACCAATCTGGGGGTTCGCTGCGCTCAACCCCAGACAACCAACGAACGGAATTCATACTGACCCACTACCATCTGGTCGCCACATGGGCCGTACGTTTTTCGATCTCAGTCGCATCGCAACTCATTTATATTGAAAAACTTGCGATCATTCACGCACATCCAATTGTGCTGATTTTCCGCTGAAGAAATGGCTGAAGAAATGATCGGCCACTACCCTGCCTAAATACTCTCGGTAGCCGTTCTGCGATACGACAAGTCGCTGTCCCATCTTTGCCATCTCCAATAGTTTGGAGAATTTTCTTGCATTCATGGATCGTATACATTACAAAATGCTAAATGCGTATAACATAATGCGTTTTCGCGAACGTGGCATTTCGTCTTTTTGGAACCAGAAGGTAGAGAGAGTCTCATGGAGCCAGTCGAGTTGGCGCGGAGTCTGTCGAGTCAGATCGTTGATTTGCTTCGAAGCGAGGTTCTCACTGGGCGGTTGAAGGAAGGCCAGGTTTTGCGTCAGCGAGAACTCATTAGACGGTTCGGCGTCAGCGGCACGCCTGTCCGTGAGGCCTTTATCCAGTTGACGCACGAAGGCTTTCTCGAGGCAGCGCCGAACGCAGGCGTGCGGGTTAAGAAGCCGGCGCCCGATCACGTGCAGAGGTTCCTTACGCCGTTGCGACGCGCGATCGAGGTTTATGCTCTAGAACTCTGCTTTGACGATCTGGACGACAGCGACTTCTTAGCCTGGAACTCGACTTTGACGAAGCTCCGGGACGCCTGCGAGCGACGTGACTACCCAGCGATTGCCGAACATGAGATGGCGTTTCATCGCTCGATTCTGAAGCGCGCCGCCGATCCTACACTGTTGGGCATTTGGTCGATGATCCTGGCTCAGGTCGTCGCGGCCTTTCGGGCCTCTTACATCAAATATGAGGATCCGGTGGATATCTATCGCGAGCACGCCGAAATCGTCGCCACTTTTCGCACCGGCGATAAGGGTGCATCCATCAAGTTGTATTCGGAGATGATTGGCGGACCGATTCCTCTGCCCCCTGACAGAAACTAGCCGACGACTTTGGTAAGGATTCTCCGCCAAGTCAGCATCGTTACAGGAGTCGACACGATGAACGACTGTCGTCCCGCGACGTACCGAGATGAGTTCCTGTCTGGTCGCCAACGCCCCTATAGAATCGACCGCAGCTCGGTCCAAGTATGCACAGGTCACATCGGGGGCACTGCGCGGGTGGGACGTGGTGGACTACCCAAGTGCGAACGACTGCGTGGTTTCACACTTGTGGAGCTACTGGTTGTAATCGCGATCATCGGCATTTTGATCGGGCTATTGTTGCCCGCCGTGCAGGCCGCGCGCGAGGCGGCGCGACGCACGCAATGTACGAACAATCTGAAACAGATCGGACTGGCCCTCCACGGTTACCACGACGTTTGCCAGCAGTTTCCGATCGGATCCGCGTACAACTGGCATTCGAGTTGGATGATCCACATTTTCCCGTATATGGAGTTAAATTCCATTTACTCAAAGCTGAGGTTTGACCAAGACCTTGCCATGTGGCTCAACGGTGGCAGCAGCCGACTCGGAAACCGCGAGGTGCTGACTGGCGTAAGGCCCGCGTCGTACTCGTGCCCGTCCAGCGAACTGCCCGAATGGCAATGGGCCTATCCTTCGCCTGGACAACTCTTCGGTACCTCGTCCTATGTAGGAATCGCGGGTGCACCCGCGGGCCCCCGAGACCCCACAGACCCAACCGGCGGGCGTCGCTGTGTCGCAGGCAATACCGGCTATGCCTGTGCCAACGGTGTCCTGATTCCGAATATGAACGTCAGGATCGCCCAAATCACGGATGGGACAAGCAACACCATCGTCGTTGCCGAACAATCCAACTGGGTTGTCGCCACCTCGGCCCAGACACTTCAATCAGGCGCAGTCTATGCAGGGCAACTCGTGGACCGTCGCGTGAGTGCACCCGATGGGTTCATGGGCGGCTCTGGATGCTCAGGCCAGCCGAGCACCGATCCGGGAACGCCAAGTTGTTGGGTCGACTATAACTGGGCCTATAACATTGTTTCGATTCGCTATCCAGTCGGCTACCGAACCGACGCGCCTGGAATGAGCGACAATGGCGGCTGGAATAATCCCATTCTATCGCCTCATCCTAATGCGGCGAACTCGTTGCGCTGCGACGGCAGCGTCGCACTTCTTTCAGAGTCGACCGACATCGTCGTCCTTCGCTGGTTGGCAATTCGTGATGATGGACAGGTTGCTAACCTGACTAACTAGCTATCGCATAGCATCTGCGGTTGATAATGCTTAACGAACACATCATAAGGCTCTGGATTTCATCAAAATGAGCGCATTGCAGCGCGCTATGGCGCAGTTCCTGCGGACCAGTTGGTCTTTGTGCATGCTGTTGACAATTCTCGGTTGCGGCAAGTCGAAGCCGCCGATCGCCCCGGTCACTGGAACTGTTACCTTTGAAAACAAGCCTTTGCCAGATCGAGCAATCATCCATTTCATGTCGGACGAGGGGTTCGGGTCGAGCTGTGAGTTGCAGCCAGACGGCACCTTCAAGATGGGCAGCGAGTACGGGATCGGGATTCCGCTCGGTTCGTACAGGGTATCGATTGCTCCGCCCGTCCCCACGCCAAGAAAGGATGAAAAGAGACCCCTTTTTTCCGACTACTATTACATTCCACGAAAGTATCGCGACTTCGCGACCAACGACTTTTCCGCGGTCATCACCGCAGACGGGAGCAACGAGTTTCATTTTAATATGACAAAGTGACACGCAAAAAGAGATCGTCGCTGGTTACGGAATAGGTGAATGTACGGCGCCGAGTGGGCTCGTTTCGTCAGTGCAATGGCAAGGGTTGCAGTCGCGGCGAGGCGGCCCCAACGCTGTTTTTGTTCCAGGGGTGAGGCAGTAGTTGCCGTTGAACACAGAAGCATGGCGATCGATGTGGCGTGAGCACGTAGCATTTCCTTCTTTCCATTCTCTTGCATTCTTGAGGAGCCACCAGATGACCACGATTCTCATGTGTCGGACAGTCTTGCTTGCAAGCACGGTATGCATGGCGCTCGCTACGACTCGCGCGACTGGCACGATTATGGTTGCCCCTGCCAGCGGCACCCACGACACCTGGGTCCGGCAGATTAACCAAGGGGCGATTTTCGTTACCGATACGACGAACTCTATTTGGAGGCAGGAAGGCGCCGTCGATGTAAGCAGTCGCGTCACGCTCAATCAATTCAATCTCAGCAGTGTGGCTCAACCAATTACAAGCGCATTCATTCTGATGGCGCAGCAAGATAGCGCCAACCTCTCGCAGACGAACTTCGCAATGGCGCCGGCAGCTTGGGTCAATTCATCCGTGCAGCCGGGCGACCTTTCCGCGGTGAATTACAGCGACTATGCGTTTTTTATCCAGCCGTCCGAAACGTTGTTTACGGCGCTTGGTGGAGGATCGTTTGCCGCAAGCACACCCACAATCGGAACCTATGGCACAGCGGTCGGTGGCGCTGCATCCGCCGCGGATCTTGCTGTTCTGAATACCATCCGCACGAGTGACGGCATTATCACGATGATCTTCCGTGCCAACAGCGGAACGGGCAGAAACTTCTTGTCAACCGAAGGCGGGAAGCCGTTTCTGCTGGTCTTGAACTACGTGCCAGGCGACTTCACCGGAGACGGCATGGTGACATTGGCCGATTACTCCATTTTGAAAACGAATTGGAACCAACCGGTTGCAATTCTAAGCAACGGCGATGTCAATGGCGACGAGTTCGTGAATTTGGCGGATTTCGTGCCGTTCAAGCAAGCCTATCTGTCGGCCAATGCGGGTGGCAGCGCCGCGGACATTCCGCTGCCGGTGCCAGAGCCGAGCACTTTACTGCTAGTGGCTGTGGCCGTTCCCGCGACGCTTTTCCTGCGTCGACGACGCAACCGCAAACTGAACTTGAATGCAGACAGATCGGGACGCGCAACCTGTATCTCCTAACGTAGTGTCGTCAACAACCTCGAGTCATTGGACCATGCAGTTCACAACGACACAACGGGACGCGATGGGCGCGGTGAAGCCGCGGACGGTTGATCGGTCCGACATCTCGTCTTGTCCAATATACAGGAGAGTTTGATGTCAAGGTTTACTCATTACTTAGCTGCGACTAGTATCGCCTGGTCGATGGTTGCCTTCATGGCAACGACCGCACAGTCTCAGAATTTGACGCTGTTCGTCGACCCTTTTTCTGGCACGATTTCGATCCAGAATCGAACGCTGGTCACTGCCTCGCTCGACGGCTATCAGATCGATTCGCCTTCCGGACGGTTGCTGCCCGATCCGACTCATACACAAGGTGTCGGCTGGGACAGCCTGATCAATTCCGGGCTGCCGAATTGGGAAGAAGTAGCTCCGACGGCCAATTCGCTCACGGAGTTGAATTTGAATTCCTCGACATCGATCCCCTTTGGCGGCAGCCTCAACTTGGGAAAGGCGTTGACGCCGGGCGCGACTCCGAACCTGACCTTTAGGTATTCGCACCCGAATGGCACACTCGTCAATCCCGCCCCGATCATCTTCAACCCCGGCTTAGTTCTAGACGTCGACCAATTCAGCGGCGTAGCTAGGATCCGGAATACTTCGACCGGACCCCTGTCACTGGACGGTTATCAGATCGATTCGCCTTCTGGGCGGTTATTGCCCGACCCCACGCATACGCAGGGTGTCGGCTGGGACAGCCTTAGCAATTCGGGCGTGCCGAACTGGGAGGAGGTGGCGCCAACGGTCAATTCGCTCACGGAGTTGAATTTGAACTCGTCGACGTCAATTCCCGCCGGCGGTAGCCTGAGCCTGGGAAAGGCCATAACGCAGTTCCAGGCTGCGGACGTGGCTTTTCAATGGACGCAGCCCGATGGCACGCTGCGTGCTCCGGGCGTCGTCAACCAAGTCGGCGGCCTGCAAGTCGTGGTCAACGTCTTGCTTAGCAACCACGGCAGCACAATCGAAGACACCAAGGCCGTGCTAACGAATACGTCGTCGACGGCGCTCACGACTGACGCCTACACGCTGTCCTCGGCGTCTGGTAGCTTGAATCCAGCTGGGTTCAGCGGCTTTGCGGGACATGGCGTTTCAGGGTGGGAGTCCGTCGCTCCTTCGGCCACTCTGTTGACAGAGCTGAATCTCAGCAGTTCCACGACGATGGCGGGCAATAGCCGCCAGGTTCTCGGTACGGTGTATACCATCGGCACACCGAATGACTTAACGTTCACGTGGAACCTTGTCGGCCAGGGGCTTTTCTCGAACCCAGTGCTTTATCAGGCCGTACTTGCCGGAGATGCAAACGCCGACAAGATCGTAAACATCTTCGACATCAATTTGATTTCCTCGAACTGGAATACGGCTGGTCCGAACGGCGACGTCAACTACGACGGGATCGTTAATATTTTTGACATTAACTATGTCTCGTCGCATTGGGCGAACACGCTGAGCGGAGGAGCCGCGACAGCCGTACCCGAACCCAGCAGTTGGGTCCTCTTGTCACTAGGCTCCCTGGCAGCAATGGTACGTTGCGCTGCACGGGGGCAAAGAAAAAAGTTGACCACCCCCCGAGGACGACACCACGATGTGTGATTGATGGTACAGATCCCAGCTCGGCCAGCCCCTTCGGGCAAAGCCCAACCCCCTTTGCCGGGAGGGCTGGCTGCTGCGGTCTGTTGGTCGCTTGAAGTAGCGCGATGCGAGTTGGTGACCGTCCGTCATGCTCTGGTCGCAGAATCGAATTCGTTCCAAGGCGCGTAGCCTTCAGTAGTATTGTATGGGCTTACAGGAACTTAAGACGCATGGCACGGCAACTCCCCTGGCAAGGTGGCGCGACGCGACTCCTGGCAATGAGCTTGGTGTTGCTCGCGGCGACGCAGGGCGTTTGGGCCGCGGATCCCTCGCCCAGCAAGAACCCGGAGGTTGTTTTCGAGAAGGCCGTTGCGCCAATCTTCAAGGCCAAATGCATTCGCTGCCACGGCGAGAAGACGCAGAAGGGCGAGCTCAATCTGAGTTCGTCCGACGGTGTGCGCAAAGGGGGTAGTTCCGGCCAGATCGTTACGCCGGGCAAGCTCGACGAAAGCCCGCTCTGGGACATGGTTGGCGGCGATTTGATGCCACCCGAAAATGAAAAGCCTCGGCTTGCGCCCGAGGAAGTAGAAACGATCCGGAAGTGGATCGAGTCGGGCGCGAAATTCGCCAAGTCGGATGACGAATCGAAAGCAAACCCGCCACAGCCGGAGCTTTCCCACCACGATGTAATCCCCATTCTCATGCTACGTTGCACGGTGTGTCATGGGCGGAACAAAAAAGAAGGCGGTCTGGACCTTCGGACCAGGGCATCCATGTTGGCCGGCGGCAAATCGGGACCCGCGATCATTCCAGGTGATCCCGCGGCGAGCTTGCTCCTCAAGCGCGTCAAGGCTGGCGAAATGCCGCCGTCCCGTCGCTTGATCGACGTCAGCATCAAGCCCATTGCGCCCAGTGAGATCGAACGTGTTGAACAATGGATCGCGTTAGGCGCTAAAGAATCGAACGAGCTTGCAGACGTGGCGACTACCGATCCGGACCAACTGGTAAGCGACGAGGATCGCCAATTCTGGTCATTTCGACCTCCGAAGAAAGTCGAGCCGCCGGCTGTTGATTCCACAGGTAGCGCCCGTAACCCCATTGACGCCTTCGTGCTAGCTAAATTGCGGAAGAAGGGGTTGTCCTTCGCGCCGGAAGACGATCGGCTGACGCTTTTACGGCGCGTCTACATCGATCTAACGGGACTGCCTCCCAGCCCAAGTGAAATCGCGACTTATCTGGGCGACGATAATCCGGGCGCCTACGAACGACTACTCGATCGATTGTTGAATTCGCAGCGCTATGGGGAACGATGGGGACGATACTGGCTGGATATCGCTGGATATAGCGACTCGGAGGGCGCAACTTCGCCCGACAGGCGTCGTCCCTGGGCGTATCGGTACCGCGACTACGTGATCCGCGCGTTCAACGCCGACAAGCCTTACGACCGGTTTCTGCTCGAGCAGATCGCAGGCGACGAACTGACTGATTACGAACACGCCCCCGAAATCACGCAGGAAATCTACGACAACCTCGTTGCGACTCAATTCTTGGGAATGGCGCCCAACGGTACTTGGGAGAGACTAACGAATTTCGTGCCCAACCGACTGGAAGTCGTTGCCGACGAAATAAAAGTCCTCGGATCAACGGTGATGGGGCTGACGCTCCATTGTGCGCGCTGCCACACGCACAAGTTCGATCCAGTGCCGCATCGCGATTACTATCGCCTGGCGGCGATCCTAAAACCTGCTTTCGACGAACATGACTGGCTGGGCCCCACTTCGCGGTACTTGCCGTACGTGATGCCGCAGGAGGCGGCTGCGGTCGAGGAGCACAATCGGGGGCCGCAGAAACGGGTCGACGAACTTAAGGCCGCGTTGACGGGACAAACCGCGGCCTTACGCGCCAAAGTGTTTGAACAGCGACTCGAGAAGATCCCGGCGGAAGCGCGCGAAGAGCTGCGGCGTGTCTTCAATACCGCGGCCGACAAACGCGACGAGCCGCAGAAACGGCTTGCGGAGACCCATAAGGAACAGCTTGAGATCGACGACAAGGCGCTCGCCGACGCCGACTCCGAATATGCCAAGACGAAAGCGCGGGTCACTGGTGAGATTGGTACGTTAGAAGGACAGCTCCAGCCCAAACCAATGGTCAGCGTTCTGTGGGATCGTGGCGATCCATCGCCGACGTACATCCTCCGCCGCGGCGATTACCAGAATGCCACCCGCCCGGTTGGTCCCGGTGTTCCGTCCATGCTGACAGACGGGAAGACCCCGTTTGAAGTGAAGCCCCCTTGGCCTGGCGCGAAGAGCACGGGCCGCCGTCTGGCTTTGGCCCGCTGGCTGACGCAGCCCGATCATCCGTCGACCGCACGAGTCATGGTCAACCGGATTTGGAAGCACCATTTCGGACGCGGGATTGTGAGCACCTTAGACAACTTCGGCAAGACCGGGGCGCCTCCGAGCCATCCGGAACTGCTCGACTGGCTGGCCGGACGTTTCGTGGAAAACGGCTGGAGCATTAAGGCCATGCACCGCCTGATGATGACGTCGACCACGTACCGCCAGTCGTCGCAGGCGGGCGAACAGCAACTGAAGCTCGACCCTGCCAATCTGCTCCTATCGCGTATGCTCGTGCGGCGCGTCGAAGGCGAGGTCGTCCGTGACGCGATTCTGGCCACGGCAGGCGCGCTAGTCGAAACTCCCTCGGGTCCGCCCGATCCGGTCGACGTGCGGAAGGACGGCCTGGTAACGGTTCGCGGCACCGAGCGCGGGTGGCGACGGAGCATCTACGCCTTGCAGCAGCGCACCGAGATTCCAACGCTCCTCGACAGCTTTGATTACCCCCAGATGTCTCCCAACTGCATCGAGCGGGGAAACTCGATCGTCGCTCCGCAGGCGTTACAGCTAATGAACAACGGCTGGGTGCATGACATGGCACGGCGCTTTGCCGAGCGTGTAACGCGAGAAGTCGGGAACGATCCCGAGCGACAGTTGGAGCACGCCTATCTATTGGCACTGGCACGACAACCGACATCGCACGAGAGGCAAGCGACCAGCCAAACGTTGGCAAGCCTGACACATCGCTGGGAGAAAGTCCCAACTACCATCGCTCTTACCGCGATGACGGATCTGTGGATCCGTGAGCTCGAGCCCGACAAAGTTTGGGAAAATGACCACGTGTGGGTGGCAACACGGCCGCTGAAAGGAGAGGGATTTCGATACGGCGTAGTCGAATTCGACATTCGTCCGCTGGCCGGGCTCGACATTAGCGAAGTCCGCCTCGAATTGGGCGTGCAGAACCAGGGCCCCTTAAAACAAGTCGCGGCTTGCATTCCTGCCGGAATTGAAGGACTGAGCTGGTCGGCGTACCAATCCAAGAAGGCAGCGCAGTTGGAGCCGTTAGAAGCGCTGGGGAGCTACCATCTGCCTGCCACCGCGGAGGACGTCGGCAAGTACCTGGCCAGCCAGCCCGCCTCGCCGCGGGATCTCGAACGCCTGAAGGCCCGTGCGGCATCCGATGGAAAGTTGGCGATTGTCCTGATGCCCGCCGACGGCGTCGAAGCGTATTCCTGCGAATGGGACGACGGTTCCGCTCCGAAATCTCATGGCAACCGGCCGCGGTTGATGGTGCGACATGGCAAATTGTCCGCCGACGAAGCCAAGCTGCGAGCCCTGACAAATGTCTGCCATGCGTTGTTTAACTGTGCCGAGTTCATCTACGTGGAGTAGGGAGAACCTGCGATGAGCAATCGTAACGAGTGGCGTCGACCAGCTCCCGTAAATGGAGTGACACGGCGCGGCTTCTTCGACCATGTCGCCGGAGGATTGTGTGGCGCGGCGCTGGCATCGCTTGCGGGCAACGACTTGTTCGCGCGACCGGCCGGTGCAAATGAACCCAGCGATGCACCCCGAGCCTACGACCTGCGGCCGAGACCGTCGCACTTCGAACCGCAGGCCAAGGCCGTGATCCAGCTCTTCATGAACGGCGGCCCGAGCCAGATGGACTTATTTGACCCTAAACCAGAGCTCGATCGGCGGCACGGCGAAGACTTCTACGAGAAGATCGCCGGCGAAATTGAGTTTCTTAGCGATGCGGGGGCTCTGATGCGGAGCCCGTTCAAGTTCGCGCAGCACGGCGACAGCGGCATGTGGGTGTCTGACGCGATGCCGCACTTCGCCAAACAGGTCGATTCCGTCGCGATGATCCGATCCATGCACACGACGAGCATTACGCACGAGCCGTCTCTTTTCAAGATTCACTCAGGTCAAATGCTGCCCGGCTATCCCACCATGGGCGCCTGGATTACCTACGGGCTGGGAACCGAGGCGCAGGACTTGCCGGCGTACGTCGTGCTCGACGATCCACTGAAGATGCCCGTCAACGATCTCGCCAACTGGCAATCCGGCTTCCTACCGCCGCTCTATCAAGGCACGCGCTTCCGGTCGACGGGGTCGCCTGTGTTGAATTTGCAACCGGATTTCGACGAGCCGCCGGACGTCGCGGCGGACGAGCGAAAGCTGCTCGCCGCCTTGGACGGCATGCACCGGGCCGCGCATCCGTCGCAGCCGGAGTTAGACGCCCGGATCGCGACGTATGAACTGGCCGCCCGGATGCAGATGTCGGCGACCGACGCGCTCGACCTGTCGCAGGAGACGGCGCAGACATTGGCCATGTACGGCGTCGGCGACAAGGCGACCGATTCCTACGGTCGTCGCTGCCTGATGGCCCGGCGACTGATCGAGCGCGGCGTGCGGTTCGTGCAGTTGTTCATCGAGTACCAGTTTTGGGATAACCATGCCTCGATCGCCACATCGCTCAAGGACGCCTGCGATCGGACAGACAAGCCCGTTGCCGGGCTGTTGCAGGACTTGCGTCAACGGGGCCTGCTGGACGACACGCTCGTGTTGTGGTGCGGCGAATTCGGACGCTTGCCACTTGCGCAACTCGACAAGAAGAAGAATGCGGCGAACGGGGGCCGCGATCACAATAAAAACGCCTTCACGCTCTGGATGGCTGGTGGGGGAGTGAAGGCCGGCACGGTTCATGGCGCCACCGACGACCTGGGATTCGCGGCGGTCGAGAACAAGGTGAGCGTCCCTGATTTTCACGCCACCGTACTGCACCTATTGGGCATGGACCACAAGAAACTATCCATCAACAACCACGGTCTCGAGGAACGGCTGACAGGTGTTTTTGAAGCTCGCGTCGTCAAAGAAATCCTGTCATAGCTCAAGCAGATCAGCCGCTCGATGATGAACTCCCCGAGGATCTCGCACAATCGTAACTATTGGCAGCGCGTGGCGGAATTCATGTCGTGGCTATCGTCCGCAGGTTCCCTCGAGCGCGTACCGTCCGCACACGCGCGGCGCGGGGCGGTCCATCGAAGGTCCTTTCTAGAAGCGCTTGAACCGCGCATAGTCCTCGATGGCGGACCAATCATCAGTGAGTTTGTGGCGCTGAATACCAATGGTTTGGCCGACGAAGATGGGGACCATTCCGATTGGATCGAGATTTATAATCCAACACCAACGGCGATCGATCTGACGGGTTGGTACCTGACGGACAACGCCAGTTCCTTGTCTAAGTGGCAATTCCCGGCTGAGACGCTTCCCGCCGGCGGCTTCATAGTCGTGTTCGCCTCGAACAAGGACCGGGCCGTTGCCGGCAGTGAGTTGCACACCAACTTTGCCCTCTCCGGAGACGGCGAGTACCTGGCGCTGGTTGAACCGGACGGCGTTAGCATTGCCTCGGCCTATGCGGCGAGTTTTCCACCGCAGTTTTCTGACGTCAGCCACGGACCGACTTTCGGTCAACAGCAAACCACAACAACGTTGAACGCCGTGAGCGACATCTGGGTTCGCCAGTCGGTCCCCGGCACGGCCTACGAAAACGACGGCATGTTTGTGTCAACTGTCAACGACGGCGGTCAGCAACGACTGGGTGTCGTGCAGTTCGACCTGGGCGGTCTAGCCACACCGATCAATAGCGCCGGTTCCAATTCAATACTCTCGACAGTGGGAGTATTACACTCGCGCCGGCCGCGTGGGTTAACTCGACGGTGCGGCCGGGCCCCGTATCGACACTCAGCTACGCACAATATGCGAGCTCCATTCAGCCTTTCCAAACGAACTTCGAGCAACTCGGAAGTGGGCCCTTTACGAGCGCTGCTCCCTCTGCAGGCTCGTACGGATCTACTCTCTCGGCGACGCCGGCCGATCGAGACGTGCTGAACACGATTCGTACAGGCGACGGGATTGTCACGTTTATTCTCAAGGCAGCATCTGGCGGTCGCTATTTTTCCGCCAACGATGCGTATTCGGGATTCAAGCCAGCGAAACTGGTGGTCGACGTTGGCCCGCCTCCCGCGATCCAACCGAACGAGCTGCGGTACTTCACGGCTCCCTCTCCCGGCGGACCCAACTATGGTGGCGCATTGGGGGTCGTAGCCGACACGAACTTTTCAATCGATCGCGGCTTCTTCGACGCTCCGGTCGACACGGTCATCTCATCCGATACCCCTGGCGCCACGATTGTTTATACCACCAACGGCAGCACGCCCACGCTGACCAACGGCACGATTGTCCCCGCGCCCAATGCCAGCACTCCCCCCTCGGCGACCGTACACATCGCCGGCACGACGACCCTGCGAGCCGCGGCCTTCAAGGGCGGCTTCATACCCGCGAACACCGACACGGAAACCTACCTGTTTGTGGCGGACATCGTGGCACAGTCTCCCACGGGTCAGGCCCCGCCCGGCTGGCCGTCGTCGAGCATTAACGGTCAGGTCTTCAATTATAGAATGGATCCAGACATCGTCAACAAAACGACGGCCCCGGGCGACTTCAATGCCGATATGCAGATCGACCTAGGCGATTATGCCATCCTCACGAGTCACTGGGGCCAGAGTGTGGTCAGTGGTACGCAGGGCGATATGAACGGCAATGGTCTCGTTGGCTTGGAAGACTTCACACTATTCAAGCAACTCTATCAGGGCGGACCAGGCGAAGGCGCTTGGGGCCTGCAGTTGGAGGCTGCTCTGAAGGCGATCTCCACGGTATCGCTAGTCACTGACTTCTCGAATCTCTTTAATCCTGCGACCGGCATCTACGTCAACGCCAGCCAGAGCGGCCCGGAATGGGAGCGGCCGATGTCAGTTGAGCTGATCAATCCAGATGGTAGCCCGGGATTTCAAATCGACGGCGGCATGCGCATTCGAGGAAATTTCAGCGCGTCGGGGAACAATCCCAAGCACGCGTTTCGATTGTTCTTCGATGGCGCCTACGAAGGCGCACTCGACTTTCCAGTGTTCGGCGACGGGGCCACGTCGTTCGAGAAGCTCGACCTCCGCACCGACCAGAATGACTCCTGGGCATTTCTGGGCAGCGCGCAAGACACCTTCACCCACGATCCATTCGCACATGACACACTGCAAGACTTGGGCGAATTCGGCGTGCGTACGAAAAACGTACACCTGTACATCAATGGGGTTTACTGGGGCATCTTTCAGTTTCAAGAGCGCCCTTCCAAGGAGTACGCGGAATCGTATTTCGGCGGCGACGCCGAAGACTATGACGTCGTCAAGAGCAGCGGCGGACAAGGGGGATACACCACCGAAGCGACCGATGGCACTTTGGATGCGTGGTTCGACCTGTGGTCGGCCGCACGAGCCGGCATGACCAACAACGCCGATTATTTTCGCCTGCAGGGTCTCGCCGCCGACGGAGTGACTCGCAACGCGGCGTATCCCGTCCTCCTCGACATCGACAACCTGATCAACTACATGTTGGTCGTCTTTTATACAGGCAATGAAGATGGTCCACTGGTCCTGCCGTTGAACAACAACCGGTCCAATAACTGGTTCGGTATCTACAATCACAACGGAGAGGACGGATTTCAGTTCTTCACGTTCGACGCTGAACAAACGATGTTCTCGCACTACAATGAGGGTGGACTCTACGCGGACCGTACTGGCCCGTTTACTGGCAGCAATCAGAACAACTTTCTCTACAGCAATCCGCAATGGCTGCATCAAGACTTGATGGCCAATGCCGAATACCGGCAGCGGTTTGCCGACCTGACGCACAAGCATTTCTTCAACGGCGGTGCGCTGACGACCGAAGCAGCGCAGCAGCGGTTCCTCGACCGCGCCGCCGAAGTTAGTGTCGCCATCGTCGCCGAGAGCGCCCGCTGGGGAGATGCCCATCCGTCGCGCACCACGAACCCCTTGACGAAGACTGATTGGCGGAACGCCGTCGACAACATCGTCGATAACTATGTTCCCTTTCGTGGTGCGATCGTGCTAAACCAACTGAAAGGGGACAATCTCTACCCAAACGTGATCGCTCCCCAGTTTAGTCAACACGGCGGCGCGATCTCGACGGGGCTCAGCCTGACGATCTCGGCGCCGGTGGGTACGATCTATTACACGCTGGATGGCAGCGACCCTCGACAGATCGGCGGCGGCGTGAAGCCGGGAGCGCTCGCGTACATCGGCCCGATCGGCTTACCGCAACCCACAACGGCCAATGCGCGCGTGTTCAATGGAGGGAAATGGAGCGCACTGACCAGCGCCAACTTTCATTTCAGTGTTCCTCAATTGCGGGTCACTGAACTGATGTACCATCCGGTGGAACCGCCCAGTGGGAGCCCCTACGACCAGGACGATTTCGAGTTCCTCGAATTGCAGAACCTAGGCAGTACGACGATCCAATTGGCCGGCGTACAAATTGCCGATGGCATCTCGTTCACGTTCCCCGCGATGACTCTTGCGCCAAACGCCTTTGTGGTCGTGGCCGAGAATACCGTGGCATTCGCCTCGGCATACGGCAGTGGCATCGCGGTTGCGGGACAGTATTCCGGAAAATTAAGCAACAGCGGCGAAATGCTGACCCTCAGGGATGTCCTCGGTCAGACCATCCAGTTCTTCAGCTACTCCGATAGCTGGTATCCGCCTACCGACGGCGACGGCTACTCGATGGTGATCGTCGACGTCAACGACAATGTCGATGCCTGGAACAGCCCCTCGAATTGGCGCCCCAGCGAAAATGCTGGGGGTTCCCCTGGCGCCGCCGACCCGCCGGCTGCAGCGGCGGGCAGCGCGGCCCAGGACTTAGTCGCCGAGCCGAATAATCGCGTCGAGGCCCTGCCGCCGCCCGCTCTGAAGCCGCCCACCATCGCGGACGAAGTGTTAGTAGCGCCGACCAGTATCAATGGCGTCGCCTTCGTGATGCAAGAGACGCTGGCCGCGAGTGCCAGCGTTGCCAATCCATCGGACGACTTCTACCGCTCGAGCGGAGTATTGGCCGCCCTTCGGCAGAATGTGACATCCGCAAACGCCGCAAACTTCGCGGGCTCGTCGCAAGCAACATGGGCCGATGTGCGATGGCACTTCGAAAGTAGAACCTTGCCGGAGTCGCGGCGCGCGATGCGAGACATTCCGACGCTCGATACGGTATTTCGTGACGATTCGCACGAGGACAACGAGTCCCTAGCTGAAAGCGTACTTGATCAGGTTGTGAGCCATCATCGCGGATCATTGCGCCATGACGCGGCCCACCGAGTTGGGTCGCGAGCACCATCAATGAATTGGCTCATCGATATCCATGAGCTCGATCTAGACGAATCGTGATCGCCGCCCTGGGCACTCAATTGAATCGTGTCGAGCGCGTAACCGCATAACTGATTACTTGTTTGGAGTGATTGAATGAAAATCTCGAAGATCGACTGCCACGTCCTCATGATCCCGAACTACGATTCGGCCGCCTGCTCGTCGGCGCAGGACGACTTGGTCGTTGAAATCCATACCGACGAGGGGCTGGTCGGGATCGGCGAGACCGACACCAATCCTTGGATCGCGCGCGAGTGCATCCGTGCGCGAGGCACCCACTGCATGGGTTTAGGACTGGAGGAAATGCTGATAGGCAACGATCCACTCCAGCCCGAGGCCATTTGGCAGAAGCTCTACGCCGGGTCGAAAATGACCGGCCGTCGTGGCGCCGTGATCTGTGCCATGGGTGCGATTGACATGGCGCTGTGGGATATCAAGGGTAAGGCCCTGGGCGTGCCAATCTACAAGCTGCTTGGCGGCGCGATCAATAACCGCTGCAAACCGTACGCATCTCTATTGCCGCAGGGCAACACGCTCGCGGACTACAAGGCTTCGCTCCTTTCGCGCGCTCGAGCGGCCAAAGCTATGGGTTTCAAGGCTGGAAAGATGGAGATCTGCATCTCGGGTCCCTACAGCCACAATGGACTACAAGAGCCGGACGAAGCCGTGGTCGACATCGTGGCCGCTTGCCGAGAGGCGGTTGGCAAGGACTTTGTCATGATGGTCGACTTCGCCTATGCTTGGAGTGACGCCTGGTCGGCATTGCGCGTGCTTAAGAAATTGGAACCGTACGACATCTTCTTTGCCGAGACGCCGGTCGACACCGATGACTTGGAGGGCTACGCGATGCTTCACCGGCGCAGCCCGATTCGCATCGCGGCCGGTGAGTGGCAGAATACCCATTACGAGTTTCTCGATCTCGCCGACCGCGGTCTGGTCGACGTGTTGCAGCCCGATGTCGGCCGGGTGGGCGGATTCACCGAGGCGCGGAAGGTTTGCCAGATCGCGTCCGACCGCGGCCGCATCGTCGTTCCGCACTGCTGGAAAAGTGGCATCGGCATCGCCGCTAGTCTGCACCTCGCCGTCTCGACGACCGTGTGCCCCTATATCGAGTTTCAACCGGCCGACTTGTGCGATTCGCCCTTGCGCCGCGAACTGCTATCCCAGGAATTTCGTCTGGAAGACGGGGCGATCAAGCTTCCCGAACGTCCCGGCTTGGGCGTTGAGTTGAACCGCGACGCGCTGGAGAAGTTCCGCGCCGACGAACCGACGACGGCGCCTCAAACGACCGGCGCCCGTTCCCATGCGCCAATCGCACCGCACCATCTGGAAAACGCGACGATGAAACGCAACCACGAGGCCACCTGAGGGACGACCGAGTCATAACTTCCTTCTCGAACCCCTTGCCCCTTGCGTGAAAGGTTAGAGTGAGGAGCGTGAAACGGCGGCGTGATGGTCGATCCTGATTGTGCGGCGAACGAGTCGCCAGGGTGATCGCCTGCGACGGCGACATGTCCTGGGTGGTCTTTCCAGTCGCACCCTCGGAACTCGGCACGCCAGATCTCCACGACCGATGTTCGGTGGCGCCAATACTGTAGGATTGCCGATCATTTCCCATTGCACACCGGATAGTTTGTTGACGCCCGCGGTCGATTTGCTGAATTAGCGCCGTCGCCCACGCGGCGACATTTGACAGTACCTGCCCCGCCTATGCCGTCTTTTTATTGCGCCTTGGCACAGCTCGCGCAACGCCGCGGGCCCCTTGAACGAACGGACCTTTCAGCCAGTCAGCGGCCCAACTAAGGCTTTATATAGTAAGCGTCCGGTGGGATCCGTTGGAGTTTGGGCGAGCGTTGGGCGCGGACGACTGGTCGGGGAGCAGGGACCTCAGGGTCTGGCGAGAGGCGCCGGGTAACAGAGCCGGCAGGCGCGTCAGCAGGTCGCGGAGATAGGCCAACGGCTCGACGTTGTTTCGGACGCAGGAGGCGATCAGGCTGGAGTGAACGATGGCGGCCCTTCCGCCCCGGTCGCTGCCGAGAAACAGCCAGTTGCGCCTGCCGATGGCGATCCCCCGCAAGGCCCGCTCCGCCGTGTTGTTGTCGATCGCCAATTGACCGTGGTGCGCATAGCGATTCAAGGCGGTCCAATGGTTGCGTGTATACTCCAGCGCCTCGCGAAGAGGATTCTTCGGCAAGACCCGCGGCGCCTCCGCGTCGAGCCACTCGCCCAACTGTTTCAGCACGGGCAACGACCGCGCCTGCCGCTCGGCGAGGATTCGCGCGCAGCGCTCCTGGCGATCCAGGCTCGTCCACTCGCCGTCGCCCTGCTGCAAGTGCCATCCGGGTCAGAGTGCCATCCGGGTCAGTGCCATCCGGGTCAGAACTATTTATTACAGCAGTGCCATCCGGGTCAGAACTATTTATTAAATCGTCCTGACCCCTTTAACCTTGACCCTGCCAAGGACTCGTCGACTGCGAGATAGCTGACACGAGGCGAAACAAGGCATTGCGACACACGGATAACGGATTTGGAGTTCCCCGGGAGCGCGCTGAGGTGAGACACCCCCACGCGCACAGGAGGGCGTGTCCCGAGTGCGTAGCCGGTTGGCCTTAGCGCGGCTTCGGTCCGACATCTCGACGTGCCAAAGATCGTACCGCGAACCTGCCTCGATGAAATCGACTGAAGCACGCACGCTGGTTGTCGTAACTTCCTCCGGGCACATCGACCGACGAGAGTGCCCACGTCCCCTATGTGTCGGGCCGAGCGCGCCAGCAACAGTTCCGCTTGGACGGTCCGCCCAGCGGCCGGCGCATACTTGCACAAGTTCGCGCTTTGGAAGTAGGTCCCGTCCGGCGGACGGGACCTACTACAGCCTACTGTCAACTGCTCTTTTTGGCCACGCGCGCGGCAATGAACCGCAAACAACACTGACCAAAAACTGCCTTTGTATTCGGCGCCTGCCGCGCGGTAAAATGCGTCGAACGCAAACGCGCGAAATGAGGTTTGGCTCATCAAGAGCGTCACATGCTGCACGGGAGTCGAGTTTGGGCCTGCGGGCCCCTAGCCGTCTTGCCTGCACCGACCGGCGTCGCCATCCTCGCTCGCCCGCCTGGTGAGTCGCGGCGCAAGCGTGCCGCCAAGGATCGTGTCTACCCGCTCTCGAAGGTTAGGGTTCGCCTTGACCTACGGACTGCAGGAATGCACACAATCACGCGCAAGCAGTAGGGATTCACCATTCAGAATTGGCCACTCGAACGATACAATGACGGCTGAGAGCGTGAATCGCCAACGGGCTTGCTCGCGCTGTTGGATTTATGCCGTACATCCGCCAACTTTCGATCCGACGAATGGTTCAAAATGATCGAGTTTTGAAACGGCCACCTGGGCAGGGCGATTGCGCCATGCTGGGTAATCTGCGATAACTACGGTCCTGCGGTGGAACCGTGTGGACGAAGCAGTTCGTCAGGTTGCGTCGCGTGCGGCAAGGAGACGCGCGATGG
>Ga0163150_10004112_pt1 | contig 19777 bp, 16 predicted proteins | sample OliLakLV19P2IB_FD_148628 | JGI IMG/M metagenome (GOLD analysis project Ga0163150, IMG submission 148628) | Freshwater microbial mat bacterial communities from Lake Vanda, McMurdo Dry Valleys, Antarctica - Oligotrophic Lake LV.19.P2.IB | ecosystem: Environmental > Aquatic > Freshwater > Lake >...
TTGCACGCCAGTTCGGCGAGCTCGACAAGGATGCCAGCGGCAAGGTCGAGGCGGCGGAGCTGCCCGAGCCCATGCGCGAGCGCGCCCTCAAGGCCGATCAGGACGGCGACGGCGCGCTCTCGCCGGAGGAGTTCGCCGTCGGCATGAAGAAGGCCCGCCGACCGGCGGGGGGCCCTGGAAGCGCAGGCGGGCCGGGCGGCCCCGGCGCCGCAAGCGGCGGCCCCGAGCTGCTCAGGCGCTTCGACCATGACCACGACGGCAAGGTGACGCGCGAGCAGTTCCCGGGTGGCGACGAGCAGTTCGCCAAGCTCGACAAGAACGGCGACGGCGTGCTCACGACCGACGACTTCCCCGCGCCGCCCGCCGATTCCTCCCCGAGCGCGGCCGGCAAGCTGGCCGCGCTCGACAAGGACGGCGACGGCCGGCTGTGCCGCCCCGAGTGGCTGGGCAGCGATGAAGAGTGGCGCGCGCTCGACAAGAACACCGACGGCTGGCTGACGGCCGACGAATTGCCCAAGTAGGGGCGACGCCCCTACACGGAGGGCACGCCCGACCGCGTTTGGATCGTCCGGCTCCCCGCCTCTCACCTCAGCTTGGGCACCGGCCTCCCGGCGAGCTGGTAGGCAAAGCCGCACAGGTTCACGCCACGGGCGGCCAGTGCGGCCTCTGTCTGCGAGCGCAGCACGGACTCGAGCAGTGGAAGGTGGATGTCGGTCCCGAAGGCCACCACCTCGGTGAGCAGGCAACCCGCGCCCTCGGGCTCGATGATGCAGCCGCCGCGCCAGAGGGTGACGTGTCGGGCCCCCGCCGTAGGTCGTGGGTCGTAGCGCAGCAGCACCGTGCCGTCGGGCAGCTCCAGCGTCTCGAGCCACAGGCCGAAGACCAGGTCGAAGGTGAACGGCGCCGTGCCCACCTTGAGCATCTCCACCCGGTAGGCCAGCCGCACGGACCCTGGGAGGGCGAAGGCCTGCCCCTCGGGATGGAACGCGTTGACTCCCAGGGCCCTGCCTTGCGCCCGGGCGTCCAGCCAGAGGCTGCCGGCGAGGCGCGCGCTGAGCGGAAGCCGCGCGCTGATGCCGTAGACCACGGCGTTGCGCACCACGCCGCCCAGCGGCCCCCGCCCCCCCGTACGACGCACCAGACCGTCGGCCGCGGCACGGTCGGAGTAGCGGGCGATGGGCTGGTCGAGAGGCGTGGCCTTGCCGCGCGCCTCCCGCAAGCGCAGCCGGAGCTGACCGAGGTCGCCAAAGAAATCGTCGATGCGCGCGGGCGTGGAGACCTCGCGCTCGGCCGGATCCTGCGCCTCCCCGCCCACGACCGGCGCGGCCGACGAGGCCAGCGGCGCGCCCAGGCCCCAGGGCCCGCGAATCACCGGATGGCCGGGCCGATACGCGCAGGCGCCCAGGCCGAGGACGGACAGCACGCCTGGGAGAAGCCACCACTGCCGTCGGCGGGCCATACCCTAGAGCCTAGCAAGGCTCCCTAGGTGGGCGTGGCCGCGGACAACGGGGCGGCAGCGCCTTTGCGCTCTGCCCCACCCGCGCGCTCGTCCTCGCTGGGCGTAGCGACCCAGGCGCGGATGCGCAGGACCTCCGCCGGCCAAGCCGACGAGAGGCGCACCTCGAGGAAGGCCTTGAAGCACAGGTCGAGGTCCTCCTCGGCGCGCACCAGGCCCGCGAGGGATTGCTCGAGCCGCTCATGCGCCGGGCCCGGCTCGGGGGCGGGAAGCTTCAAGCCGGAGAAGTCGAGATCCTCGGCCTTGATGGTGACGCGCCGCTCCTCCTCGCCGCGCACGACCAGCACGCGCGCGGCGACGAGCGTCTTGCCGCTCTTGAGCGCCGCGCGGGCCTCGGCGGAGGCGCCGGGCACACCCGAGCGCAGCACCGTGCGGCGCGCCGCGGCGCGCTCGCCGCGCAGCTCGAGGTGCTCGTCGAGATGCACGAAGACCTCGATGCCGTCCGGGTGCGTGAAGCCGGGGGCCTCGGCAGCGCGCCACCAAAGCCAGGTCAGGAACTCGGGCCCCAGGAAGTCGAGCCCTCCACGAGCGTCACCCAGCGGAGCGGCAGCAGAGCCGAGCGGAGCGATCATGACGGAAGTCTCCGGTCGGCGGGATAGGCACCAGCAGCAGGTGCCGCGCCCAGCTCAGGGCGCACAGCCGCGGTCGGCCAGGACTCGGGCTCCCAGAACACCGTGCGCTCGAGCGCGTCGAGGGCCTGGGGCCGGTCGAGCAGCTCCTGAGCGCGCCGCCAGGGCGTGAGCGGCGCGAGCGAGGCCTCGAAGGTGTCGAGGAACAGGGCCGAGAGCGTCTCGTGGGCGCGGCGCGAGAGCGTGAGCAGGTTCACCTGCTTGCGCGCGGGATCGATGATCACGGTGTAGGCGTCCACCGTGGGCGAGGTCTGCTTCAAGAGCTCCTGTGCAAGGTGCTGACGCAGCTCCTGGCGCTCGTCCTTGGACATGCGCTTGGGGCCCGCGCCGTCCTCGCTGGCCAGCGCCCGGGCGCGAGTCTCCAGGTCGAGCTGGGCGCGCAAGAGGCGCGGGTTGACGCGGCGGCGGTCGATGCGCAGCCCCAGCACGATCTGCTCGCCGCGCAGGAGGGTGTCGGCGTCGAACCGCGTGAGCAGCAGGTTGTCGGCCGTGACCCACCCGTAGGTGCGCTCCTCCCGGGCCGCCAGCGGCAAGAAGCGCCGGTCGGTGAGCCGCCGGTTCAGCTCCTCAGAAGCGGGTGCCGGGAGCGTGCCCTGGATGCGGTAGCGACGTAGGGAACAGGTGCGGATCGTGAGCATGGGGGCGGAAGAGTAGACCGGGTGAGGGACAGACAGAAGCACGCCAGGTCCCGCCCCCCACCTCATCTCCTCCACCGCCCGGATCACCGTCCGTGATCCTCTACCCGTGCTGGGCTGTCTACGTCGCTGTGGCGGCTGCGAGCCCCGCAAGGGCCCGAGACGCCTGCCGCAAGCACTCGCCGCGCTGGATGGGGTGCGGAGGGCCGCCGCGGAGGACGCCGTGTAGTCTGCCTACATCAGGACGACGCGGTGGCCCGAGCCGCGCGCCGCGCTGGCCGCGGCGCGCAAGGCAACGCGGCAGTCCAGCGCGGCGCACTAGCGCCAGTCCCGCAGCTTCACCTTCCGCCTGAGCCTGGCGATGCGCGCCACGGCCTCGGCCACATCGTCCTCCGCGCCCAGGTAGCTCTTGAGCGTCGCCAGGCGATCGGTGCGCGGCAGCCTGCCCTGCCAGTCGGCATCGAGGGTGGCGAGGTCTGTCCAGGCCCCGCTGCGCCACGAGGGAGGTCCGGCGCGCCGGCAGTCGAGGAACCAGATGCGCGGCCCGTCCTCGTCCAGGCGCACCAGCACGTTGCGCGCGTAGAAGTCGCGGTGCACGTTGCCAAAGGAGTGCATGCGCTGCAGGTTGCGTCCGATGAGCTCGGCCACGCGCCGGCGCGCCCGGCGGTCGGAGCGCAGGGGATCGGCCGGGTCAAGCCAGCGCCGCTGCAGATCCACGGCACCCGCCACGTGCTCGGTGAGCACCGCGTGCGCGACGAGGCGACCTCCCCGCGTGCGCGAGGCCGCCGCTACGGGTCGAACCGCCGGCACGTGGTTCTCGCGCATGGCCGCGAGCATGCGGAACTCGTTCACGCCCGGCGCTGAGCCCCACAGCGTGCCGCGCCCAAGCAGCCCCTTCGAGCGTCCCCAGCCCGCGTAGGCGTAGCGCTTGAGGTGGAAGCGTCCCAGCGTGCCGTCCACCGGCAGGTCCACGATGCGCACGACGTGCGGCGCGTCGGGATCGCCGCCGAGCGCGAGCAGCGCCGCGGCGCTGCTCAGCCCCGCAGCGTGCAACGCCGGCGCCAGCGCGGTGTCCAGCAGCAGTCGATCGCCCATGCACGCCTCCGTTGTCGGGTCACACCGCCGCGCGGGCCCGTACGACCGTCGATTTGAGAGCAGCCGCTCGCGCTCGGCGAAGCGAATTCTCATAATGAGAGCCGACGCACTCGTGGAACCGCATTTTCACCCCGTGTTCGCGGCTCGGCACGGAAGTTGATGATAGGTCCCTCCACGTGCTGTTCGCACGTCACGCAGCGTGCGCGTGGGGTCGCCGTTTAGCCACGGGTGACGATCCAGGCGCGTACCTGCGGAGAGACAACAGAGACCTCCATCGGTGGCCATCGATGGAGCACGTGGCACGGTCCCCCTGAGCGGGACCTTTCAAGGGAGGCTTTCCATGGCGAAGAAGAAGGCAAAGCGCAAGGCGGCGAAGAAGAAGACCCGTCGCGCCAAGAAGAAGTAGTCCGCCTTCACCCCATCGATAGGGTGCGGCCGCCGTCGTTCGCGACGGCGGCCGTTTTCTTGGGCCCCGGCGTTGTTGCGCAGGCACCGTCAGGCGAGCGGCGAAGCGGCGGTGGGCCCGCCGGCGGCGGCCTGGTGGACTGTCCCGGCCGGAAGTCTGCGGGAGGCAGTTCTAGTGTCGCCCGCCGGGAGTTCCTTGGTGGAGGCCACTCAGACCCTTCGCCCCTCGGCAGCTCTGCGGGGACACCGATTCACTACGAACCGGCACGCTGGATGGGGTGCGGAAGGGCCATGAGGAGGACGACGTGGCCTCTTCGGCCATGAGGACAACGCGTGTTGCTGGTGCGCCTCGCAAGCGAGGCGCCGCCCCTGAGCGCCCCCAGCCCAGCGCGCCGCCCATCACCGTAAGGGAACTTCTGGCGCACGCCACTAGGCCTCGCCCTCATGCTCGAAGAGAGGGCCGGGCGAGGCATCGCCTTCCTCGCCCATCTCCTTGAGGCGCCGGTAGAGCGTGGCCAGACCGATGCCTAGGATGGAGGCGGCCGCCTCACGGTTGCCGTCCACCGCGTCGAGGGTGCGACGGATGGCCTCGCGCTCGAGCTGTTCGCAGGTCTGGCCCACCTCGAAATGGATGGGCGGCCGATTCTGGAGCGTGGGGTCGTTGGCGGCCCGACGCACGGCCGCGGGCAGGTCATCGGGGCCGATGTGCGAGGAACGCGAGAGCACCACCGCACGCTCGATGGCGTTCTCAAGCTCGCGCACGTTGCCTGGCCAGCGGTAGGTCTGCATCAAGGCCATCGCCTCGGGCGCGATGACGTCGGGGGTGACGCGCCGCGTGGCCTCCAGCGAGAGGCGCAGGAAGTGTTCGGCGAGCAGCAGGACATCCTCCCCCCGCTCGCGCAACGGGGGCACCACGAGGGGGATCACGTTGAGGCGCCAGTAGAGGTCCTCGCGGAAGCGCCCGGCGCGCACCTCGACCTCCAGGTCGCGGTGCGTGGCCGCGATCAGGCGTACGTCCACGCGCAGCGTGGACTCGCCGCCGACGCGCTCGAACTCGCCCTCCTGCAGCACGCGCAGGAGCTTGACCTGCAGGGCCAGCGGCAGATCGCCGATCTCATCGAGGAAGAGCGTCCCGGCGTGGGCCAGCTCAAAGCGGCCCCGGCGCTGTCCCACCGCGCCGGTGTAGGCGCCCTTCTCGCTGCCGAACAGCTCGGCCTCGAGCACGCCTTCGGCCAGCGCGGCGCAAGCCACCTTGACCAGCGGGCCCGAGGCGCGCGGGCTGCCCTCGTGCAGCGCCGCGGCGATGAGCTCCTTGCCCGTGCCGCTCTCGCCCAGCAACAGGGCGGTGCTGTGGACGGCGGCCACGCGCCCGACGAGGTCGAGCAGGTCGAGGAACACGGGGCTGCGGCCCACCAGGCGCCGGCGGCCCACGATGCGCTCGCGCGGGGGGGGCGCGGGGGGCGCCGCCTCGCGCACGCTGGTGAGGCCTCTCTCGTGGCGCCGGCCTTCCATGGCGCGCTTGACGGCCTTGCGCACGTCGCGCAGCCGGATGGGCTTCTCGAGCACGTCGCTGACCCCGCGCTGCACCGCCTTGACCGCCGTGTCCACGTTGGCGAAGGCCGAGATCAGGATCGCGGGCACCTCGGGACGGATGATGCGCAGCCCGTCCAGGAAGGCCAAGCCACCCAGGCCGGGCATGATCAGGTCGGTCAGGACCAGATCGACCTCCTCGCGGCGCGCGACAGCCAGCGCGACCTTGCCGTCCTCGGCCGTGTGCACGAGGTGGCCGTCGCGCTCGAGGGCGCGGCGCAGCGACTCCCGGCAGTTGCGGTCGTCGTCGACGATCAGGATGCGGAAGGGGGCGACGCTGACCACGGCCCTCAACGCCCGACCCGTACCCGCCCGCGCCGAGGCGGGGCTGCCGGCAGACGGATGGCCACTCGCGTACCGCCGCGTTCGGCGCTCAAGAGGCCGATGGTGCCGCCGTGGGCGCAGACGATCTCGCGCACCAGGTAGAGGCCCAGGCCCGCACCGCGCGGCTTGGTGGAGCGGAAGGGCTCGAAGGGCCGCTCGCGCACGCTGGCGGGCAGGCCGGGACCGTTGTCGCGCACCACGAGCCGCACGCCGCCGGGGAAGCGCTTGACCGAGATGCCGATCACCGCAGGCCTGCGGCGCGGCAGCGGGCCGCCCTCCCCCTCCGCCCGCGGGCTGAGGGCGTCGAGCGCGTTCTCGACCAGGTTGAGCAGCACACGGCGCAGCTGATGCCGGTCGCCCGGCACGAGGCAGGGCGTGGACGCGCCGCGCGCGCGCAGGGCCACGCCGCGCCCCGTCGCGCGTTCGCGCTGTTCGTCCACGAACTCTCGCACGAAGCGGCCCAGGTCGAGGGCCTCGCGCTCCGTGCCGCCGATCTTCGAGAGGGCCAGGTAGTGCGTGATGATCTGGTTGAGCCGCTCGATCTCCTCGCGGATCGCGCCCAGGGTGGCGCTGACGCTCTCGCCCCCCGGCTTCTCCCCGCCCAGCTCGTCCTCGAGCAGGTCGGCCGACAGGAACAGCGAGTTCAGGGGGTTCCTGATCTCGTGGGCGATGCTGCCCGCGATCTTGGCCATGGCCGAGAGCTTCTCGGTCTCGATCAGCCGCCGCCGGATCGTGTGCACCTCGCTGCGGTCCTCGAGCAGCACGAGCAGAGCCGCGGCCTCCTCGCGGGCGGGGGCACGCAGAGCCGGCGCTGACGCGAGGGGCGCCCTGGGGGACACTCCCAGGGGCGCTGCGGGGGAGGTCGAGGGCAGGGCCACCGCGGCGAGCCGCACCGGGATCTCGCGGCCGTCGGCATGCAGCAGCAGCGACTCGACCTCTACCGGCCCGCGCCGCGCCGCGGCCGTCGCCAGCAGGCGCCGCGCCTCCGTGGGCCGTTTGAACAACGCGGCGAAACCCAGGCGCCGTACGGCCGCGAACGAGCGGCCGCTCAAGCGCTCGGCGGCCGCGCTCCAGCGCCCGATCGTGCCGTCGGCTGCCAAGGTGACGACGCCGTCGGGCACCACGCTCAGCAAAGCCGCTCCCAGGTCAGCCGCGGGCGGCGCTGCCGCTGCCTCACGCGCCCCGCCGAGGGTCACGGCTCGGCGCACCGTCAGGGAGGCGCTCGCGCGTTGCATGCAGCGGGCAGGGTAGCCCGTGCGGGGGACGCCCAAGAACGTACACTCCCCGTCGGCAGGCCCAGGCACCCGGAGCCGCGCGGTCCATGAGCTTCGCCTTCGACCTGCTGAGCGGCGCCGCCATCGTCGGGCTGGTGATCGCGTTCCTGGAACGCTCGGAGTTCCCCGGCTGGGGCGAGTCGCTCGGTTGCGCCTTCGGCATCGGTCTGTGCTCGGCCGTGACGAGCATCCTCCTGCCCGAGAACCTCCAGCTGCTCGCCTACGTGGGCGGTGCCCTGGGAGGCGGCTTCCTCATCGCCTGGCTATGCGACATGAGCCTGCGCCGCGGCTTTCTTGCCGCCGCCATCTACCTGGGTGTGCAGGTGGCGCTGGCTGTCGTCGTGGCCCTGATCTCCTGACACGGATCGACAGGGCCGCCTGCCGGCCGGCGGCAGGGCCTCCCGGGTCGCGGATGCGCTCCGGGCATGGCGTATGCGAATATTGCGCGACGCCGCCGCATGCGACGGCGTTCCGTTCCCTTCGCCCGAGGCCACGGCCCCCGGGAGCGGGAGCGACCGGTAGCACACGTTTCAACTGGGAGACGCCAATGACCGCCCCCCGAGCCCCCCGCCGTCTGCCGGCCGTGTTGTGCCTGATGCTGGTTGGCAGCCTCGCCCTGCAGGCGCAAGCCGGTCCGCTGGAGGACGGCCAGAAGGCCTTGAAGGAGCGCCGCTTCGCCGACGCGGCCGAGGCCTTTGAGAAGGCCCTCGGGTCGGAGAAGAACGGCCGCGAGGCCGCGCTGGGTTTGGCCCGCGCCGCCTCGCAGGGCAAGCTCTTCGAGCGGCTCGATCTGGCCGAGGAGGCCGTAACCAAGCTGGTGAAGGCCAAGGAGGACGACGCCGAGGCGCGCGTGGCGCTGGGCGAGATCTTCCTGGCCTTGGCCCCGACGAAGGACGACGACAAGGTCAAGGAGTTCATCTTCCGCGACGCCCAGATCCAGTTCGAGAAAGCGCTGGCCGTGACGCCCGACGACGAGTGCGCCGTGGCGGGCCTGGCACAGACGCACTGGCAGATGGGCACCTTCGACAAGACGCTCGAGGTGGTGGATGCGGCTCTTGAGAGGAAGCCCAGCGCCCGGGCGTACTACTGGCAGGGCCAGGCCTACTACGAGCAGGCCCGTGCGGGCTACGCCGCCGAACCCACCTCGGAGCGCACCGTGGCCCTCTTCCGCAAGGCCAAGGGCGCCTACCAGGCCAGCGTCAAGCTCGATGCCGCCTCGTTCGATACCTGGATGCAGCTGGGCTACGCCAGCCAGTACCTGGGCCGCGACCACACTGACGATGCGCTCACGGCCTACCAGAAGGCCATGGCGCTCGACGGCGAGAGTCGCTACCCGCTGCTGGGCATCGAGGCGCTCCTCTCGCGCGACCCGACCGTCTACGTGGCCCTGCTCATGCGCCTGGCTGGCGAGCTGCCGGGCAACGCGGCCGTGCATTACTTCCTGGGCTTCGCGCACTTCGCCGCGAATCGTTGGGAGCCGGCCACGAACGCGCTCACCACCTACCTCGCCAAGGCGCGCCGCCCCGAGCCTCGCGCGTTCCTCTTCCTCGGCCAGGCGCTGTCGAAGCTGGGTCGCGAGGAGGAAGCCGTGGGCGTCCTGCAGAAGGGCCTCGCCCACAACCCGCGCGACCCCGTCGTGGCCGACGAGCTCGACCAGCGCCTGCGCGCGAAGCATGCACGCGCCGCCGCCGAGAGCCTCTCGAACGCCAAGGCCTGCCTGGAGGACTACGAGCAGCTCGCGGCTCGCACGCTGGAGAACCCCTACGTGCTCCAGAACGGGGCCTTCATCCTGCGCGAGGCCTACGTGCGGCACGAGGGCGACTCAGGCTGGGCCGCGATCGTGAAGGCCTCCGCGCGGCTCTACGAGCAGGCGGCCAAGATCATCGACGAGCTCCCCTATGAGGCGGTGGAGGCGGCTCCCTGGGGCCAGCGCTACGGCTGGGCGCAGATCGTCAGCGATACGGGCCTGATGTTCCAGTTCTACGAGCCCACGCGCGACCTGGAGAAGGCCGAGGCCTACTACCTGCGCGCCCTCAAGCTCTCCAACGACGGCTACCTCGACGCCTGGAACAACCTGCACAAGCTCTACCTGGGTCGCAAGGACTACCAGAAGGCCTACGACCTCTGCGCGCGTGCCTCCGAAGGCCTGGCGCTCGAGTCCGGCGATCCCCACACCACCGGCCGCGCCCAGGCGCGCGCCGAGATGAGCCGCCTAGTGGCCGAGGGCAAGGCCCAAGCTGACTAGGGCACGTTTTGCCGCGTAGCACGGTCGGCGCGCTGGTCCGGGGGCGCTCGGGCCACCACGTCGTTCTGATGTAGGAAGACTCGTGTAGTCAGGCTGCACGGCGTCCTCCGCGGCGCCGGCCAGCGCGCCGGGGCGTGAGGGATGCCCTTCGGTCCGTGCGGCATGACCTCGGAGACACCACAACAGAGACAACGCACCAGAGACAGCGCACCAGCGCCCGACGCGGCGCGTATGCTGCGCGCATGCGCGCGATCGTCATCCCCCGTCACGGCGCTCCCGACGTCTTCGAGGAGCGAGAGCTCCCCGACGCGCGGCTCTCGCCCAAGGACGTACGCATCCGGGTGGAAGCCGCGGGCGTGAATTTCGCCGACCTGATGGGCCGCGTGGGCCTCTACCCGGACGCCCCCAAGATGCCCTACGCCCCGGGCTACGAGGTGGCCGGCGTGATCGAGGAGGTCGGCGCGCAGGTCGAGGCTCCGCTCGTCGTGGGCACGCGCGTGATGGCCGCCACCCGCTTCTGGGGCTACGCCGAGAGCGTGAAAGCCCCGCTGTGGTCGGTGGCGCCCATTCCCCAGAGCATCCCCTTCGCGACAGCCGCGGCCGTGCCCGTCAACTACTTGACCGCGCACCTGGCGCTGATCCGCTGCGGCAACGCGCGGTCCGGCGAACGGGTCCTGGTGCACGGGGGCGCGGGGGGCGTGGGCCTAGCCGCGCTTGACCTTGCGCGCGGGCTCTCCGGCGTGGAGCTCTACGCCACGGCGGGCGGCGCCGAGAAGTGCCGCCGGCTCGAGAGCCTGGGCTTCAAGAAGGCCTTCGACCACACGACCTTCGAGCGCAAGGGCCAGGACCTCGAGACGCAGGCGCGCGCTGAGCTGCGCGGCCGCGGCTTCCACCTCATCCTCGATCCCCTGGGCCCGGAGTCCTTCGAGCGCAGCCTCAGGCTGCTCGAGCCCCTGGGCCGCGTGATGTGCTACGGCTTCTCGAGCCTCGTCTCGGGTCCCAAGCGCCGCCTGTGGCACACCGTTACCAGCCTGCTCAAGGTGAGCAAGGTCAACCCGATCACGCTGATGAACAAGAACAACGGTCTCTTCGGCTTGAACCTCGCACACCTGTTCGAGGAGCGCGACCTGCAGCGCGAGGGCCTGGCGCAGCTGGCGGCGGGCCTTTCCGACGGCAGCATCCGCCCCACCCTCGACCGCACCTTCCCCCTCACGGCCGCGGGCGCCGCCGGCGCGCACACCTTCCTCCACGAGCGCAAGAACTTCGGCAAGGTCGTGCTCGTGCGCGCGTAGGCAGGGAGCGACGCCGAGTCGGGGCGTTTCGTGCTTGGGTCCCCTGCGACCGCGGGCTCCCCTCGCGGGCCGTCCGGCAGCCTCTGCGCCGGGTCCGGCCCTACTCCTCGAGGGCCTCGGCGTCGGCAACGTCCTTGGGGCGGCCTGCGGCGCGCTTGTTGCGGATCAGTTCCTCCCGGCCGAGGACGGCCACGCGCACGGCGCCCCACGTGTGTTCGACCCGGTGCGGCCAGGCCTCGCTCCAAACCAGCCCCGACAGGGATGTGAGGATGTCGATGCGGTCCGGGGCCACGCCGATCTGAAACACCAGATCGGGTGCGGTGAAGTCCGCTGCCGTTGCGCCATGCAGAGGTGAGCCGAAGCGCCTCAACGCCTTGACCACGCGCTCGGCGTTCTCCGGAGTCGGTCGAACCCACAGGTCGATGTCGCCAGTCGCTCGCGGATGACCATGCACGGCCAGGGCGAACGATCCGACCACCAGGAACTCAGCGCCCTCCGCGGACAATGCGGACAACATGTCGAGAAAGTCGCGCTTCACGTGAGTACGTGCCTCCCTCCGGCCATGTACCGAGGAACGACCAGAGCGTCTCGGTCAGGTCGCAGACCATGTCCATGAGCGCGCCGCCTTGGCCAGCGAGGCGCTCGGGGGGCTCGGGGTCGCCCAAGCGGCGCATGCGTACGGGGTACTGCGAACGCTCCATACCTGGATTCTACCCTCCGCTCGGCTCGGCGTGCCGCCTCTCCGGGTCGGAGCAGTTCTCAATCGCGGTCGCTCAGCTAGCGCGGCCGCAGGGTCTGGAGGTAGGCAGGCGCATCGGCGAGCCGGGCCCAGCCCTCGTGCGGGAGTGGCTCCCCGGCGCGAGCGCCGGCAGGCATGCCCAGCAGCGCATCGAGCGTCACCATCATGTCGGGCCGCGTCTGCCCCCAGACGAGCCGCACGTCGTTTCGACCATCCCCCTGGGCCATCGGCGACGGCAGGGCCTGTTCGCTGGCGTTCTCCCACGGGAGGAAAGCCTCCACGATCGCCGCCGCCACCGCGCGCCGCACCTCGACGCTCCCCCCCTGCCAGTCGCCCAGCGCCACCAGGGCGGAGGTGCGGGAGAGGAAGGTGCGCATGTCCAGCCGGCGATCGCAGGCCTTCTCGGTGAGCCAATGCACGGCCGGCGCCTCGCCGAAGGCGAGCAACGTGTCGTAGGCCGCGTCGAGCAGGTCGGGCTGACGCTGCGAGGGCAGGGGGACCTCGCGCCGTTCCCCCTGGAGCAGCGTCACGAGCAGACGCTGCGCTGCACGGCGTCGCAAACCCCCGAGCGCGCGAGCGGCCGCGACGTTCACGAGGTGCAGCTCGTTGCGGCTCTCGAACGGCAGGCGGACCTCGAAGGCCTGGAGCAAGGCATCCTCAGCCCGCATCCGCCAGGAGTCCGACGCCGCGGCATCGAGGGTCGCCTCAAGGCGCTCCCAGCCCTCGAGGACGTCCGCGACCGCGCGTTCGAGGGCCTCGCCACGTCCCTTGGGCTTCTCCAGCAGGCGCAGCAGCAGGTCCACGCGCCGCTCGGCTGACGGCAGATCGACGCAGTCGGCAACCGTCTCTGCGGCCTGGCCGAGCAACCACGAGAGGGCCCGTTCGGCGCTCGCCCGCTCGTCGGCGCCCCCCGCATGCGCCAGGGCCAGGCCGGCTAGGGCCGTCGTGACCGCGCCCCAGACGCGCGCGCGCGGCGAGCCAGGCGGACCGACATGGTCCGACGCGGGATGCTCCCAGGACCCGTCCCGGCGCTGCGCCGCCCGCAGGAAGCGCGCCGCGCGGTCGATGCCCGCGTGGATCGCGGTCCGGAGCTCGTCCTCGATCCCCGCGGACTTCAGACGACGCTCGGTGGCCTCGACATCGGCGTCAATCGCCCTGGGCAAACCAAGCACCAGCAGCAGGAGCAGCGAGCAGGCGGCAGGACGGCCTCTCATCGCGGACGCCTCCTCGTGCGCTGCCATCGTACGCGGGCGCGCGGGCGTGTTCAGACCAGGAACCGTCCCGCACGCAAGAAGGCGATCACGGCGTTGGCGGCGGCCGAGGCGAGCACCAGGCCGGTGTGGCTGACGGGCAGCACGCTTGAGGCCGTTGCGCCCGGGATCGCGGTCTCGGCGACGGCCACGGTGCCGTCGTGGGGCTTCTCGAGGTTCTTGACCAGGTGGCCCACGCCCAATGGCAGGCCGCCCGCGAGCACGCCCACCTCGCGGCCCGCGAGAGCGTGGGGCCCCTCGCCCAGCAGCCCGCGCACGACGCTCTTGCCCAGCAGCTTGAGGCCCCACGGATGGCGCGCCAGGAAGTGCGCCACGGCGCTGCCCGTGGCGGGCGTTCCAAGCAGCACGCACCGGCCGACCTTGGCGGGGGGACGGGAGTCGAGCAGGTGGAGCACCACGAGGCCCCCCAGGCTGTGGCCCACGAGATGCACCACGTCGGCCTTGAGCCGCAGCACCTGGGCACGCAGGCGTTCGGCGTTCTCGGCCGGCGCGGCACGCAGGCTGGGGTAGGCCAGGATGCGCGCGTCGTAGCCCGCGCGCGCCAGCCGACGCTGCAGCGGCACCAGCGCCAGGCCCATCATCCAGATGCCGTGCACCAGGATGACCGCCTCACGCTGCGAGGCGGGCGCGACCCGCTCGTGGCGCCCCCCTCTCAACGCGCGAGCTCCACGCCTTCGAGGGCCAGCAGCTTCTGCTTGATGTCCAAGCCGCCGGTGTAGCCGCCCAGCGTGCGGTTGGTGGTCACCACCCGGTGGCAGGGGATGACCAGCGGCAGGGGGTTGCGCCCACAGGCCTGGCCCACGGCGCGCGCGGCCAGGGGCTTGCGCAGGTTCTTGGCCACACGCGCGTAGGAGCGCACCTCGCCGCGCGGGATGCGCGCGATCTCACGCCAGACGCGCGCGGTGAAGCTGTCCTCGGGCAGCACGGTGGGCAGGTCGGGGTCGGGGCCGCCCTCGAGGTAGCGACGGATCTCACGGCCCGCGTCGATGGTGAGGCCGCCGCCGTGCTTGAGCTCGGCGTGAGGAAAGCGGGCGCGCAGCTCTTCTTCGAGCCGCGCACCGTGATCGCCGAGCTGCACGCGCAGCAACCCGTGGCTGTTGGCCGCGATGTGGATCACCCCCAGGAGCGGAACGCGCAGCCGGGCGACGTGGATGGTCTGCATGGGACTATTCCTCAAGCGTGAGGGGGACGGTGACCTCGGCGCCCTCGCGCAGGATCACGACATCGATGGGCTTGCCGGGCTCGAGCTTGCGCAGCACCTGCTGGAGATCCTGCACCTTGCGCACGACCTGCCCGGCGACGGAGACGATCACGTCGCCCGCCCGCAGTCCCGCACGTGCTGCCGGGCCGTCCTCCACCACGCCCGCCAGCGCGATGCCCCCGGGGTGGAGCTCGGGCGAGGGCTGGACGCCCAGCCGCGGGCGGCGCGGGGGCTTGGGAGGGTTGGTGAAGACCAGCCGCTCGTCGCGCTCGGCGATCGTCCGCACGATGTCGCGCGTCAGCAGCGCGATGCGGCCCAGCTCGTCGAAGCAGATCTTCTCGAGGTCGTCGCTGGGCCGGTGGTAGTCCTCGTGCAGCCCGGTGAACAGGAAGAGCACGGGGAGCTTCTTCAAGAAAAACGAGGTGCTGTCGCTGGGGGCCTCCCCCTGCGGGTCCCAGGAGATGTTCAAGCCGTGCGGCTTGTTGGCCGCCGCGACGAGCTCTTGCAGGCCCAGCGCCGTGCCCACGCCACCCACCTCCAGGTTCCCGTCCTTGCAGCGCCCCACCATGTCGAGGTTCACCATGGCCACCGTGTCGGCGAGGGGCACGAGCGGATGCTCCACGTAGTGGATCGATCCCAGCAGCCCAAGCTCCTCGCCCGAGAACGAGAGGAACAGGAGCGAGCGCCGCGGGCGGTTGGCTCCGGCGGCGAACCACTCGGCCAGCTCCAGCAGCGTGACGGTGCCCGAGCCGTTGTCGTCGGCCCCGTTGTGGACCTGTCCCTGAGCGGCACGCCCGCCCAGGCTGGCGCCGCCGCCGCGGCCCACGTGATCGTGGTGGGCGCCGATCACGACCACCTCGTCGGCCAGGTCGGGGTCGCGGCCGCGCAAGAAGCCCACGACGTTGCGCGTGTTGGCCTCGGTGGTGGCGCTCATGGCCGTGCGCAGGCTCACGCTCAGGCCCTCCACCACGCGCGCTCCCTTGGCCTCGGCGCTCTGCACCTCGAGCGCGGCGAGATCCAGGCCCGCCCGCGCCACGAGGCGCGTGGCCGCCGCACGCGTGAGGAAGCCGAAGGGGATGGGCGAGCTGCCCGCGGCTCCGCCGATGCCCGCGTTCCAGGGCAGCAGCGCGTCCCCCTCGCTCTTGGCCGTGGGGGCGTCGTTGACGATCAGGATCGCGACCGCGCCCTGCTTGGCCGCCGTGGTCACCTTGCTGAGCAGCGGTGCGAAACGCGCCAGCTTGCCCCGGCCCGGGGGCGCTTTGCGGAGCACCAACACGACCTTGCCCTTCACATCCAGCCCGGCGTAGTCGTCGTGCCCGGCGGCGGGCGCGGCGATGCCGAAGCCGGCGAAGACGAGGCCCCCCCCCACCTCGGCGTTGGGCGTGACCGAGACGGGGTTCCAGTCTTTCGTGAGCTCGAACACGAGGCGCTCTTCGCCGTGCAGCGCCTCGAGCCGGTTGCCCTCTCCCAGCACGGGGATCGGCAGCACGTAGGGCTGAAACCAGGTGCCGTCCACACCCAAGGGCGTCAGGCCCGAGCGTGCGAAGGAGGCCGCCACGTACTCGGCAGCCTTGCGGCCGCCCTCCTCCGCCGTCATGCGGCCTTCGAAGGCGTCCGAGGCCAGCAGCGTGAGGTGCGCGCGCAGATCCTCGACCAGGATCTCCGGGCCCTTCGTGGGCGCGAGGCCGACCTCGCTCCCGGCGCTCCCCGCGCGTGCTCCGAGACCCAGCGCGACCCACGCAAGCAGCGCGACCCACGCGAGCACCGCCCCGCCGCGCGGAAGCTCCACCTGACGCATGCGCACCTCACCGAGCAGGGGACGAAGCGAGCCCGCGGACACCCGTCCCGGACCTCGAGGGGGCACAGGCTACTCCGAACCCGGCCCTCGGGGATGCGCGGGTAGCCTCAGGTGCGTGTCCGCGCCGCGCCGCCACCTCGCAAGCCGCCTGGCCGGCCTCGTCAGCCTGCTCCTGCTCACGGGGGCGCTGGGGGCGCCGGGGGCCGCGGGCGACCCCGAGGTCCAACGCCGGCTCACGCGCGAGGATCCGCGCCAGGTGGCCGTGCGGTTGGCGCTCTCGGCCTCCACCCACGACGCGCTCCTATGGGTGCGGCTGGCGGAGGTGGAGCGCTTCCGCTGCGACCTCGTCGCCGCGCACGAGCGCATCGACCGCGCCGCGGAGCTGGACCCGCTGGCCGCCGCGGTGCATGCAGCGCGTTCGGAGGTGCTGCTGCTCGAGGCCCGCGCCGATGAGGCCCTCTTGGCCGCAGACCGCGGCTTGGCGGCGGCCGACAACCGTATCGACGGCGATCTGTGGCGCGCACGCTGCCTGGCCCTCGTCGAGCTGCGCCGCTACGAGGAGGCCCTCGAGGCGGGGGGCCGCGCCGCGATGCTCGACCCCGCCGATGCGCGCTCGGCCGAGGCGCTGGGTCGCGCGGCCTACCACGCCGGCGACATGGACCTCTCGCGCGCCGCCTACCGCACGGCGGTCGGTCTCGACGCGCACGCGGAGGAGGCGAACCTGCGCCTGGGCAACGGCTTCGGCCCGGCCCTCGAGGGCCGCCCCTGGGCGCAGCCGCCGCAGCGCGAGGCGTTCGGCGCGGCGCTGGCGGCCTGGGAGGCCGGCGATCACGAGGCGGCCTTGCGCGGCTTCGGCGCGCTGGCCGAGCAGGCGCCGCAGGTCTTCAAGTACCGGCTCGGTCTGGGCAGCGCGCTCGCCGCACGGCGCCGCGCGCATGAGGCTGGCGCGCCAGGGGCGACTGCGGCCACGGACCTCTACGCGCTGCTCCCAGCTCCCGAGCTGCCGGACCTCGAGCAGGTGCTGCCCGACGCCGCGTTCCTGACGCCTGCGCGCCGCCACGCTCTGCTGGTGGCCTGCGCGCCGCTGCGCCCCTGGTGGCGCGCGCTCGCGGCCGCAGGGGCACGCCACGACCTCATGAGCGTGCCCGAGAACCTGGGCGACCGCGCGACCCGCGCCGACCTTCGCGAGCGCCTGACCTTCGACGGCCGCCACTACGAGCACCTGCGCGGCGTGGGCGGACAGCACGGCGCCACCGGGGCGGAGAAGCTCGACGAGGCGCGCGAGCTGTGCTTCCACACCCTGGCGCACGAAATCGCCCATCAGGTGCTGACCTACGCCTTCCCGCGCGAGGTGCTGGCGCGCGTGAAGGTGCTCTACGCGCGCGCCGTGGCCGAGGACCGTTGCCTCGACTTCTACTCCGCATGCAACGTGGACGAGTACTTCGCTCAGGGCTACGAGGCCTTCCTCTCGCACGTCAAGCGCGGCTGCCTCAAGGAGACGCAACGCCACACGCGCCTCGAGCTGCACGCGCGCGACCCCGAGCTCTACGCGTTCCTGGTCGAGCATCTCGATCTGACGCACGAGACGCCGCAAGCCATGGCGCCCTTCCTCGCGGCCCTCCACCGCACGCACTTCGCGGCGCCCCCCGCGCCCCCCGCTAAGTGAGCGGCCGCCATCCTGTTACGCGGACGCGCGCCGCAGCTGGCTTCTCGAGCCCCTTCGGGGCTCGCTACCGCAACAGCGACCGCGACAACGCTGGACTGTTACAGGATCACGGACGGGATTGGGCAGCAGCTCTCAGCCGGCGAGCTGAGCGAGCGACGTCCGCACCTCGTCCCAGTCGGGGAAAGACTCGAGCGCCGCACGCAGGTGGCGCGCGGCCTCGAACAGCCGCGCGGGATCGGAGGCCAGGAACAGCCCGTAGTTGCCCTGCGTGCGAGCCGAAGCGCCGGTGAGCTGGAGCGTCTTGCGGTAGGCCTGATCGGCCAGCTCGCGTTGGCCCAGACGCGCGAGCGCGGCGGCGAGCGTCGCCCAACCGCGCTCGCTGCGTGGCTGGATGCGCACGCAGGCCTGCGCCTCCTCGGCGGCCTCGCGCCAACGCTCGGCCAGGCCCAGGGCGCCGGCGAGGTCCTCGCGGTAGGTGGCCCACTCGGGCGCCCGGCGCAACGCCTCGCGGAAGCACTTGGCGGCGGCCACCGGGCGGTGCGCGTCGATCAGCGTGTAGCCCAGGGCCGCGTGCAGCTCGGCGGCGTCCGGCAGGCGCTTCAAGGCGCGTTCCACCGCCCGCTGCGCGAGGTCGGGGCGGTCCTCGCTGCGGTAGGCGCGCGCCAGACGTACCACGGGATCCGAGTCGTCGAGGTCAGCACGCGCGGCACGGGCGAAGGAGCGCGCGGCCGCGGCGCCCTCCCCGCGCTCCTCGGCCCACACCCCGAGGGCGAAGTGCAGGTCGGGCGCGCGCAGGCGGCGCTCGAGCACGAGGCGCGCCAGGCGCCGCATGCCCTCGCCGTCACCCGTGCGATGGAGCGCATCGGCCAGCCGGCGCGCCAGGTGCTCGTCCTGGGGCCAGCGCGCGAGCCCCTGCCACAAGGCGACGCTCGCCCCCTCCTCATCGGAGCGCTGCAGATGCGCGTCCACGGCCGCCACGAAGGCGCTGCGGTCACCCACGTGCAGGGCCGCGCTCAGGTCGGAGGCGAGCGGTCGCGGCGAACGAGGCGAGTTGCTCACCGCATCAGTCTACCCATGAGCCCTCGGCCCCGTTTCGAAAGGGCCGTGAAACGCGCGCCATGAGCCACGGCAACCCAGCGTGGGGAGTCTCGAAACACAAGCCAGGCCACCGCCCGCGAGCGCGCCTCTTCATAGCCCCTTCATGCCCCGCGCGCTCACGAGCGTCGCACACGGCCGTCGCTCACAACCGTACGGGGCGGGGTTCAGCGCGCCGGAGGCGGGAAACCCGACGCGGGGACACCCGCGGGAGGCGCCCCCAGCAGCGACGCGTCGGGCCTGGCGTCGGCGGCGGGGGCCCTCCTGCCCACAGGCGCCACGGGCAGGCGCAGCGCCAGCGCGGGCGTGGCGCCTGCCCTCGTGGAAGCAGAAGCAGACGGGGCAGCAGCGGCAGACGGGGCAGCAAGAGCGCACGGTGCCGCGCAGGCAGACAGGGCGGGTGCGCGCAGCTTGGAACGCAGCTCGCCCCACGGGAAGTTCTTGCCCGGGCAGCAGGTGGGCTTGCAGTGACAGTGGCCTCGCACGTTCGCGGGCGCGATGCCATAACGATCCATGAGCCACTGCGTCAAGCGCGTGAGCGAGCGCATCTGAGCCGCGCTGGGGCGAGCGCTGCCCTTCTCGAAGTCGCCCACCAGGCAGATGCCGATGCCATGCTCGTTGAAAAGGTTGTCGGGCGTCTTGGCGTGCGCGCCATGCAGCTGGCGGAACCAGCGTTGGCTCGCCTCGACCTCACCGTCGCCGGAGAGCGAGCCGTTGCCGATCACGAAGTGATAGCCGCAGCCGTGCTCCCAGCCCTGCCCGAGGTGCACCTGGTGGTACTTGTCGAGGTTGCCCCGCGTGTCGTCGCTGTGATGCAGGATGATCCACTTCCAGGTGCGCGCGGTGGAGGCCACCACCCAGGAGGGATCGGGCTTGACCTGGCTCCCGGCCCCGGCGGCCGACGACGCAGGAGCGTTCAGGGGTCGCAGCAGGGGCGGGGGCCCGGCCTTGGGAGTCGTCGGCGACGTGGGGGCGGGCAGTGTCACCGCCTTGGGCGCGGGC
>Ga0163150_10004113_pt1 | contig 19772 bp, 17 predicted proteins | sample OliLakLV19P2IB_FD_148628 | JGI IMG/M metagenome (GOLD analysis project Ga0163150, IMG submission 148628) | Freshwater microbial mat bacterial communities from Lake Vanda, McMurdo Dry Valleys, Antarctica - Oligotrophic Lake LV.19.P2.IB | ecosystem: Environmental > Aquatic > Freshwater > Lake >...
CTTTCTCTCGTGACCGTGATCGGCTGGCCCGAGATCGCTCCCGAGTTCAAGCAACTCGAAAGCTTGAGATCTATTCTGCAAGCCAACTACAAACTACAAAGCCTGACCCCATAGCTCCGTTGTGCTGTTGACCGCCGATTCAGGCGGCGAGCTTATCCAGCCGGCTCATTCCTACAAATACTTGGCGGCCCTCCAGGCCGGGGCGAAGTCCGGCGGGCCGTTTTTGCTGCGCACCGGCCCGCCCGGGGTGGAGCAGTGGGCCTGGCGGTTGGGCTTCGGCGCCCATTTTACGGGCTGGGGACGGTAGTCAGAAATAATTCATTATGAATTGAACTAACTAGGCAAACCTGCCTCGTTGGGGGCTGCATGGCATCAACTGCATACTCTACTAGCGTGGCCAGCGGCTTGGTCCTGCCCGGTGACCGGGCGGCCGACGTGGTCGCGTTTGAGCGCGCCACGGTGGACTTTTTCGTGAATGCGGCCGAATTGCTCGGCGTGCCGAAGTCCGTGGCGGCGATCTACGGCGTGGTCTTTGCGTCGCCGCGCCCGCTGAGCTTTGCGGATATCGAGGCGCGGCTGGATATCAGCAAAGGGTCGGTGAGCCAGGGATTGAAAATCCTCAAGGAAGTGGGGGCCCTGAAGGAAGTTTCCAGGGCGGCGGACCGCGCCGAGCTGTTTACGCCCGACCTGGAGATGCGCAAACTGATCGGCCGCTTTCTCGAGAACCGCCTGCAGAAACAGCTTGATGCCGGCAGCCACCGCCTGACTGCACTCAGCAAATGCATCCCGGGAGGTCGCGGCAGCGAGGCCACCGTGCTGCGCGACCGCCTGCGCGCCATGCAGACCTGGCACAACAAGGCGCGCTCTCTCCTTCCTCTGGCCCGCACTTTTCTCTCTCTATCGAAGTCCTGAACGGCTTCGCGGATGACACCGCCCGACAACCTTACGCCCCGCTCGTCGCTCCCCCCGGGGAAGTGACGGGGCGAAGCCATGAATAAAACCTTATGAATGTTGCAATCGTTGGATTGGGATATGTCGGGCTGCCGCTCTCGCTGCAGTTCGCGCACAACGGCGTCAATGTCACCGGCCTGGACATTGATCCGGCCAAGGTGAACGCCATCAATGCCGGCCAGACCTACATCAAGCATATCGCCGCCGCCACGGTGGCCGCGCAGGTGTCGGCGGGCCGCTTCCACGCCACTACGGACTTTTCCGCGGCCGGACAGACGGAGGCGGTTATCATCTGTGTGCCGACGCCGTTGAATAAGAACCGGGAACCGGACATTTCCTATGTGCTGAATTCCGGGCGGGCCATCGCCCCGCATCTGCGCCCCGGCATGCTGGTCGTGCTGGAGTCCAGCACCTACCCGGGCACCACCGACACCGACCTGCGCGACGTGCTCGAGGCCGGTTCGGGTTTGAAAGCGGGAGCGGATTTCCACCTGGCGTTTTCCCCCGAACGAGAGGATCCGGGTAATCCCGACAGCAAAGTCGCGCAGATCCCCAAGGTCATCGGCGGCTACTCTCCAGCGTGCCTCGAGAAAGCGACGGCCGTTTATAGCCGGGCCATCAAGACGCTGGTGCCCGTCAGCTCCTGCCGGGCGGCCGAGGCGACCAAGCTGCTGGAGAACATCTTTCGCGGCGTGAACATCGCCCTCGTGAACGAGCTAAAGCTGGTCTACGCGGCCATGGACATTGACGTGTGGGAGGTCATCAACGCCGCCAAGACCAAGCCGTTCGGTTTCATGGCGTTTTATCCCGGCCCTGGCCTAGGCGGGCATTGCATCCCGATCGACCCGTTCTACCTGACGTGGAAGGCGCGCGAATACGGCCAGCTCACCAAGTTCATCGAGCTCGCCGGCGAAGTGAACGCCGCCATGCCGGTTCATGTGGTCAACCGCGCCGCCGCCGCCCTCAATTCCTGCCGCAAGCCGGTCAACGGCAGCCGCATCCTGCTGATCGGCCTCGCCTACAAGGCCAACGTGGATGACATGCGCGAGTCGCCGACCTTCGTGCTGATGGATGAACTCAAGCGTCGCGGGGCCGACGTGGCCTACTACGATCCCTTCATCCCAGTGATCACGCCGACGCGCGAGCACGGTCACTGGACCGGCACGCAGTCAGTCACCTGGAACCGCGAGACGCTCTCGGGCTTTGATGCCGTCATCATCGCCACGGCGCACAGCGGGGTGAACTACGCGGAGCTGGCGGACTGGTGCCCCCTCCTCATTGATACGCGCAACGCCATGGCCGGCATTCCCACCCGGGATGGCCAGCTCTGGAAATCCTGACCCGGTTTTTTCTCCCGCCATGCAATTCATCGACCTCCAGCAGCAATACCGCCTGCACCAAGCCGAGATTGACGGCCGGATGCGGCGCGTCCTCGACCACGGCCAGTTCATCATGGGACCCGAGATCGCCGAACTCGAGGCGCTCCTCGCCGCCTACGTCGGCATCAAGCACGCCATCACCGTGGCGAGCGGCACCGACAGCCTGGAGATCGCGCTGCGCGCGCTCGATGTCGGCCCCGGCGACGAGGTCATCACGGTGCCCTTCACCTGGATCAGCTCGGCCGAGGTGATCGGGCTGGTCGGTGCCAAGCCCGTGTTCGTCGACATCACTCCCGGCGACTTCAACATCAATGTGAATCTGATCGCGGCGGCCATCACGCCGCGCACCAAGGTGATCATGCCGGTCAGCCTCTTCGGCCAGATGCCGGACTATGCCCGCATCAACGCCCTTGCGGCGAAGCACGGCCTGACGGTGATCGAGGATGGCGCGCAGAGCTTCGGGGCCACGCAGGGTGGGCGCAAAAGCTGCGCGGTGACCAAGGTTTCCAGCACGAGCTTCTTTCCCGCCAAGCCGCTCGGCTGCTATGGCGACGGCGGCGCGCTGTTCACGAGCGATGACGCACTCAACGAGAAGATGCGCGCCATCCGCACGCACGGCGGGCTGAAGCGGCACCACCATCCCTACCTCGGCATGAACGGCCGGTTCGACACGCTCCAGGCCGCGGTGCTCCTCGCCAAGCTGCCTCATTTCCCCGGCGAGGTCGCCGCGCGCGAGCGCATCGGCGCGCGTTACACGGAGCTGCTCCGGTCTGTTTGTGCCGCGCCCGAGGTCATGCCGGGCAACACACACGTCTATGCCCAATACACGCTGCGCACGCCCCACCGCGACCAGCTCGGCGAGAAACTGAAGGCGCAGGGGATTCCCACCGCGGTCTATTACCCGAAGTGCCTGCACGAGCAGCCGGTGTATGCCCCGCTCGGCTACGCCTGGGGTGCCTTCCCGGAGTCGGAAAAAGCCTCGCGGGAAGTCATCAGCCTGCCCATGCATCCTTGGCTGACTGAGGCCGAGCAGGACAAGGTCGTCGCCGCCGTAAAGGCGGCCCTGGCCTGAGCCGGGTTTCACTCCAACCAGACCTACCCATGAGCACCACCCAGTATTCTCGCGATCTCGCACTCGTCGGTGCCGGTTATTGGGGCAAGAATCTCGCCCGCAACTTCCACGCTCTCGGCGCGCTGCACACGCTGTGCGACCGCAGCGCAGAGATCCTCGCCACCTACGGTGATGACTACGCGGACGTGAAGAAGAGCGGTGCATTCGACGCCCTGCTTGCCGATCCCGCGATCAAGAAGGTGGTTATCGCCGCGCCCGCGGTCCTGCACCACCGGCTGGCCAAGGCCGCCCTGCTGGCCGGCAAGGATGTTTATGTCGAAAAACCCCTCTGCCTCGACATCGCCGAAGCGGAGGAACTCGTCGCGCTCGCCTGGCGGCACGGCCGGATCCTCATGGTCGGCCATCTCCTGCAATACCATCCCTGCGTCATCGAGCTGCAACGGCTGGTGGGGCAGGGTGAACTCGGCCGCGTCCAATACATCACCTCGAACCGGCTCAACCTCGGCAAAATCCGCCAGGAGGAGAATGCGCTTTGGAGCTTCGCCCCGCACGACATCTCCGTCATCCTCTCCCTGGTCGGGCACCAGCTGCCCCAGCAGGTCCGCTGCACTGGCGAATCTTATCTGACCCCCCGCGTGGCCGACACGACCCTGACCACCCTGCGCTTCGCGGACAATGTCCGCGCCCACGTCTATGTGAGCTGGTTGAACCCGTTCAAGGAGCAGAAGCTCACGGTCGTCGGCTCGCGCGGGATGGTGGTGTTCGACGACATCAAGCCGTGGAAGGACAAGCTGGTCTTGCACCGCGACTATCTCACCTGGTCCGACGGACGCGTGCCCACCCCGAACAAGGCGGAGGGCGTGACACTGGCGGTGCCCGAGCAGGAGCCGCTCCGGGAGGAGTGCCGGCATTTTCTCGACTGCTGTCGCGACCGCACCATCCCGCGCACGGACGGACACGAAGGGTTGCGCGTGTTGCAGGTCCTCAAGGCCGCGCAGGCCAGCCTTGATCGCGACGGCGAGGCGGAGAATCCGTCTTCTGCCCTCCGTCTTCCGTCCTCTGATTACTTTGCCCATCCCTCCGCGATCATCGATCCCAAGGCGGTAGTGGGGGCCGGTTGCAAGATCTGGCACTTCAGCCATGTGATGGGCGGGGCTGAGTTGGGCGCCGGCTGCAATCTCGGGCAGAACGTCGTGATCAGCCCGGGCGTCAAACTGGGCCGGAACGTCAAGGTGCAGAACAATGTTTCCATCTACACCGGCACGATCATCGAGGATGACGTGTTCCTCGGGCCCGCCTGCGTCCTGACCAACGTCAGCAACCCGCGCTCGCAGGTCAACCGGCAGGGCCTCTACGAACAGACGCTGTTGCGGCGCGGCGCCACGGTCGGCGCGAATGCCACGATTGTCTGCGGCACCACGCTCGGCCGCTATTGCTTTGTCGCCGCCGGGGCCGTGGTGACGAAGGACGTGCCGGACTACGCGTTGGTCATGGGCTCACCGGCGCGCCGGGCCGGCTGGATGAGCCGCCATGGCCACAAGCTCAAGGCCGGGTCGGACGGCCTCATGGTGTGCCCCGAGTCGGGCTACCGCTACCGCGAAGTAGAACCCGGCATAGTTCGCTGTCTCGATCTGGATGAGGAGTCTCATCTGCCTCCTTCTTTTCAAAAAGGCATGCTCGCTTATCGCGAGCTTAAGCAGAAATGAGAAAAGCCGGTATTCAAGCGTTATGATTACAATAGTAGACTACGGATTGGGCAATCTGGGATCGATTGCTAACATGCTCCGTAAGATCGGCGTTGTTTCTGAGTCTACCAGTGATCCTGCCCGGATTGCCACGGCTGAAAAACTCATTCTTCCCGGAGTTGGGGCCTTCGACAACGGCATGGAGAACCTGGCGCGCCTGGGGCTGATCGAACCGCTCAACCAGCGGGTGCTGCGCGACAAGGTGCCGGTGCTCGGCATCTGCCTCGGCGCCCAGTTGCTCACCCGCCGCAGCGAGGAGGGCAAACTGCCGGGTCTCGGTTGGATCGAGGCCGACACCATCCGGTTCTTTTCCCGCCAGCCGGGGGCCGGGCTCAAGGTGCCCCACATGGGCTGGAACGACCTCAGCCTCAAGAAATCCTCGCCGCTTTTTGCCGACGGCTCGGAGCAGCGTTTCTACTTCGTTCATTCCTTCCATTTCTCGTGCGACCAGGCGGAGGATCCGCTGGCGGCCGCCACCTACGGCTATGAATTCACTGCCGCGTTCAGTCGCGGCAATGTCTTCGGCGTCCAGTTCCACCCGGAGAAAAGCCACAAGTTCGGCATGGAGTTCCTGCGGCGCTTCGCCGCGCTGCAATGAGTTTTTACCACGGATTACGCGGATGACCACGGATACTTCAAAGGGAAACCAGCAGGACAGGGAGTGTTTTAGAAATTGTTCTTCGTGGGCCAGCGAGCTTGCTCGCGCTGAAACCGCGCCCGCAAGCGGGCGGCCTACGGTGGCTTGATTGAGCCAAAATGGTTTATTTGAAAACTCTCTGCAGCTGAATCATCCACTCCCCATGCGCCCCCTCCGACATCGCGTCATCCCTGTGCTGCTCCTGCGCGGGGCGGGCTTGGTCAAGACCACGAAATTCAAAGACGCCAAATACGTGGGCGATCCCATCAACGCCGTCCGCATCTTCAATGAGAAGGAGGTGGATGAACTGGTGTTCCTCGACATCGAGGCCACGGTCAGCGGCCGCGCGCCGAATTATGAGACGCTGCGCAACATCGCCAGCGAATGCTTCATGCCCCTGTGTTACGGAGGCGGGGTGCGTGATCTGGCGCAGATCGAGGCCATCCTCAAGACGGGGGTCGAGAAGGTGTCCCTCAACTCCGCGCTGCTCGAAAAACCGGAGATGGTGCGGGAGGCCGCCCGCATCCATGGCAGCTCCACCATCGTGGCCTCGATTGACTTCAAGCGGGGATTTTTCGGCAAGTCCGAGGCCTTCACCCGCGCCGGCCGGCAGGGCACGGGCCTGACGGCGCTGGAACTTGCCCGGCGCGTCGAGGACCTCGGGGTGGGGGAGATACTCCTCAATTGCATCGACCGCGACGGCATGATGCAGGGGTATGATCTCGAGGTGACGAAACAGGTGGCCGAGGCGGTGTTCGTGCCGGTGATCGCCTGTGGCGGGGCGGGCAGCCTAGCCCATTTACGTGCAGCCATTCACGAAGCGCATGCTTCGGCAGTGGCGGCGGGAGCCTTCTTTGTCTTCCACGGGAAACATCGTGCTGTATTGATTACCTATCCGGCGCAGAGTGAATTGATTCGTTCCGTCTTCACGCCTTGAATTTTCGTCCGATGACTGACTTGCAAGGTAACCTGAATCAGCTCTTTGGCATTCTGACTGGCCGCTGGAAGGCATTGCGCGGATTAGGCCGCTCTTTAAACTATTTCCCATCGCTATTGCAGGGAGGATCCTCTTACGCAATCAGCCTGATCGGGGTAGTCTTGACAGGCCGGTTGTATTCTTTGGCGGATATCGGAATTTGGAGCCTGTGCCTCGTTGTTGGTGGAATCGCTGGTGGGGTAGCGACATTGGGCTTTGATCGTCTGCTCGCACGGGAAAAGGATCCCGCCCGCGTCATCGCGATGGCGATTTTCTCCGTAAAGAGCGCGATGGTAACGGTTGGTTGCGCTCTTTGTCTCATGGCAATTCTATATTCTGTCGCATGGAAGCCACCGAGCTACCTCTGGGGTGGGGTGGTTCTCACGCTGTCATGCGGCTTAATGCAGATAGGGCAGCAATGGAATTTACGTTTTGGTGAATTGTCAGTTCTTCAACGTAGTCGTATTGTTATAGCCTCACTATTTCTGCTGATTATGCTTAGTGCGGCAGGTTTCAATTGGCGCAATGCCAGTGCATTGGTAGCCGCCTCGGCTGTCTCCATGTTTGCCGGAGCGGGCTATAGCTATGTAAAGTCACACAACAAGCACACTTTCATTTCGGGGGTTGTAGGCTCAAATCAAATCTGGCGGGGCCATTTCCGGTCCGCACTTGTCATTACAGCCTCAGGCCTGATCAATCGCTTTAACCTGAATCTGCCGGTCATGATCTGCGCCATAATGGGGGATATTGTGTTAAACGGCGAGGTCGCTTTGGCGCAACGGGTGGTGAATGTCCCAATTGCAATTCTTGCTTATACTGCAGGAACGACGTATCTGAGCACGCTTTTACAGGTGTTGCATGATAACCCAACTGCGCTCCGTGATGAATATGTGAAATCAGCGAGAAAACTGATTGCTATCAGTGGAGCGATTCTGTTGCCTATAATGTTATGTTCTCCATTGATAAGTTATCTCTTCTTGGGCTCAACCAGCCCCAAAATGGCTTTCGCCATAGTCTCGCTTTCGATTTTAGGCATCCTGCAGTCAGCCCAAGGGAATTTGTCTCCTATGCTCAATTATTTGGGCCAAGAAACCATGCAGCTGCGGTATGACATCGCAATGGGTTTTTGTTTTGCCCTAATTGCGGGCCTAGGTGCCTATTGCCTCGTTGGTTCGATCCGGATATTCATCGCCATCGTTATTGCCCAATGTCTGGGATACTTCATCCACTTCCGGCTCACGCTTGCTTCGATCAAATGAATCATATTGAGAGGCTAAAACTGAACGCCGGAGTATTCAGCTTCTGAATCAGACCACGAAACACGCTAACATAGTCCATCGTCTGACGCTAGCGGCATCGGTTCTAGTGTTGCTTGCTGCGCTGATATATTGCTATGAGTTTCTATTGGATAGTCAGTTATTGCGTCACGACTCATCACATGCAAACTGGCTGAGTATTCTAAGCACCTGCGTATTCGTGGTAATTCCCTGCAGCTGGATGCCGCTGCATTACAATCGCCCATCGGACCTTGTTGTTAGCGTGATATACATTTTTGTTTATTGTTCTTCTAGTCTAGCCCTTAGTTACTCTGGTCACGAGGGCAGCATCATCTACATGGCGGTATTGTGCTTATGTATGTTTGTAGTGAATGTATGCTTGCGAACCTATCGAGTAAAGATCCCCGGGGCATTTGACAAGACCACCGCAAACTCACCCGACCGACATGCAATCGACACTCAAACCCGTTCGACCAACCAAGCCGAAGCAAGCTTCGGGGCAGCGAACCCACGGCGGATGAACAGGTTTACGGTTCAACCGATTGATGGACGTTATTATATAATCTTCCTGGTCTCAACCATCGTTTTTTTCTCGTTTCTCGTTTTCTGGGAGTTGGGGTTCCAGCGAAGTTGGATTAATTTGAACGAAGTGTATTCAATTCGCGATGGCTCTGACATTAGTGTTTCCGCAGAGTATGCGCTATGGCTTGATGTGACCATGCGATGGTTGGCTTTTGCCTTATTGCCACTTGGCATATCTATAGGTGTTTACTGCCGGCTCCACTGGCTGTGGGCGGGATGTTTTTTGATTTACTATTACCTCTATGTGACGACTGGACATAAAACCTATTTCTTTGCAGGTATTGTAGTTTTTGCGCTCAGCCACTCCACGTGGCTGCTGCGAGGGTTATTTACCCACAGGTTGATTGCAGTCTTAATTGGTGTTACTGTGCTGCTTGGGGCCATTACGCTATCATTTAATGAACCTCTCCTTTTGGATCTTTGGGTTCGTCGCTGCTTTATCGTGCCAGGTCATCTGACCAATCTCTATCATGAATATTTCTCAACAAATCCAAAGTTTGAGTTTAGCACCTCGGGTTTCTTGGGGCTCTTCAACTTCAACAACCGTTTATATCAACTAGAGATCCCGAATCTGATTGGATTGATCTATTTCGGGACGGAGAAGATGTCCGCGAATACGAATATCTGGGCCGACGCCTACGCCAACCACGGTTATGTCTTGATGTTGATCGTGAGCGCATTGCTGGCGATCATTCTGCGTCTCGTTGACTTTACAGCCCGGGGATTGAGCATTCGTCTGGTAGCGCCGGTGCTTATCATGCCGGCCGTGACGATCATCAACTCATCGTTGATACCGGTTTTGTTGGGACATGGCCTTTTGCTTGTCTATCTGCTGCTTCTACTCATGCCCCGTTCCCATCTGTTTATCGAGAAAAAGTGGAGTTTGTGGAAGTTTATCAACCAATAATTATCAATGTGCGGTGTTTCTGGCTTTCTATCCACCACTTCCTTGCGGCAGAAGGGTGTAGACTTTGTTGACGCTTCCTTCCGAGCGCTCGCCTCGCGTGGTCCAAATTCCCGCGGGTGGATCGGCTGGGATTCCGCCGGCGAGGTGGTTCAGTCTGGAGGTGAGCCAAGTCTAGCCGGTTTGCGTGGAGCAATCTGTCATACGCGCCTGAGTATTCTTGATGTCACTGAGCGTGGATTTCAGCCCATGGTCTCGCCCTGCCGCTCAAAGTTACTGAGTTTTAATGGCGAGATATACAATTTCCGGGAACTGCGGAGCGAGCTAGAAGCACAGGGAGAGATATTTGAGGGCTCAGGCGATACGGAGGTTTTGTTTCGCTGGCTTTGTGTTCATGGTCAGGCAGGAATTTCAAAACTGGATGGGATGTTTGCTTTTGTTTACATTGATTTGAAGGTGCAGACCATCCTGCTGGTCAGGGACAAGTATGGCATAAAACCACTGTATTTTCGGAGAGAAGGTGAGAATTATTTTGCATTTGCTTCCACGCCTGCGGTCCTGGCGGATAGGACGTTCGGCGGTGTGAGCAGCAATCTCGAGGCAGCCGTTGGCTTTCTCCGCTACGGCGCGCCTCTTCGACCCACTGAGGAGACGCTCTTTAAGGAGATTCTTCCGATCCGCCCTGGCGAATGTGTCAGACTCGACTTGAAAACGTTGGCTTTCACGCGTGAACGTTGGTGTGGCGTGTATTTCCGGGAGGTTGACCAAGGGCGCTCTGTCGAATCGCACGTGGAAGAAATCCGCAGCCAATTTCTGGCAGATTTGCGCAGCTCCTTGGTTGCGGATGTTCCGGTCGGTGTGGCTCTCTCCGGTGGTCTGGATTCATCGGCGCTGCTGTTTGGCATGAAACATCTGGATGCCGAAAAGGGTCAGATCTGGGCATTCAGCCATGTGGAGAAGAATGAACTCTGCTCGGAGCAAGCGTGGATTGACTACGCCGCACAGGAAGCGGGAGCGCGTCTGGTCAAGATATATCCAACACCCGATGAATTATCCGCCGGCTACGACCGATTGCTCCTCGCTCACAGCGAGCCCTTTTGCGATTCGAGCATATACTCCGAGTATGCCGTTTTCAGAGCCGCACAAGAATATGGAGTTAAAGTGATTTTGAACGGGCAGGGAGTGGATGAACTTATGGCGGGCTACGATCATTACGCGGCAATACGGTTGACCGAATTGGTGCGATCCGGGTGCCTGATTGACGCGGGAGTAAGTTTGCAGAGGCAATATTTTTATGGCTCCCGAGTCACCTCGGCAATGATCGCCACAACGCTGAAGATCATTTGGGGCAATCGTAATTTTGAGGCGCTCACGAGTTTTTTTGGCAAGGCGGCCTTGCCGGAATGGGTTCGTCTGGGCGGGAGTGAACTTCGATATCATCAAGATGGCGAATTGCTCCAAAGAGCCTACAGTGCTGGGACTACCGCATCCATGGAATGGTCGGTTCGTAACGGCCTTGTGAATCTCTGCCGATACGCTGATCGCAGTTCAATGGCATGCTCAGTGGAGTGCCGCCTTCCCTTCTTGAGAACCGGCATTAGCCGCAGCTTTTCAAAAGTCCCGGTTTCTCTTCTTTACGGCCCCCGGGGAGAGACAAAATATCTGTTGCGCCGTGCGCTCGAAGGTATTGTTTCACCCAAACTACTGAGTCGCCGCGACAAAGTTGGTTTTGCCAACAATGAATCTAAACGTCTTCTGCAGTCGGCGGCATTGGTCGATGAGACGTTAGCGCACGCGCACTCTGCGGAACTAATTGACTTAAAGACCCTGCGTAAAGCTTGGCAAGGGTTCAAACAACGGCCAATCAATGACGGGCTGGCGCGGAGAATATGGAGTAGTATCAGTTACCTGCGTTGGGCTCAATTGTTCAATGTCGGGTCCGCGTAAATCACGGTTATACTGAGTTGAATTACTTTTCTGCACATCTCGAAGAGCGGGCTGAAAACAAAGTATGTCTGCACGTCTTTCTCACCGTGGGAAAGACCGAAAGTAGATTTCTACGAGCGGCCAGAGCGTCACTTGAGGCTAAACTATTTCATCGGGTAGTATTGGCCGCAAAGTGGGAGCCGGGTCTGGCAGAACACGAGATCCTTGAACCAGGAGTCGAGATTTTCAGAATAAGGCTGACGAGTCTGGCGTGGGGCAGGTCATTATTCCCACAAATAGCAAAATGCGTGGAATGGTATTGGAGGATTTATAAATTAGCCCTGAGGCTTAAGCCGGTTTTAATTGTAGGCCACAGTCTCGCGGGACTGCCCATCAGTTGTATCTTAGCCGCTCGTCTGAGAGTGCCTGCCATATATGATGCGCATGAACTTGAGACAAAGGTCACTAATTTGCGCGGTGTCCGGCTTTGGATCGCAGAGATGGCCGAAAGGCATTATATACGTAAGGTCGATGCGGTGCTTGTTGTCTCGGATTCTATCGCGGATTGGTATGCGGATGCCTACAAGATCAAGCGTCCACGGGTGGTGCGGAATATGCCCGAACTGCTCGGCAAGCGACCGGCGGCTGATGCCAGCTTATGGCGCAACCGTTTTGGCATCCCCGCAAGCCACCTGATTTTCATCTATCAGGGCGGGTTGTTTCCTGGTCGGAGAATCGAGAAAATCCTGCATGTATTCGCCAAGGCCAAGCTGGATCGGCATGTCGTTTTCATGGGATACGGGGAGCTCGAAAGCCTGGTGAGAAGCGCTGCCAATCAACATTCCAATATTCATTTAGCCGAATCTGTGCACCCGATGGAAGTATTGCGGAATACGGCCGGAGCAGATGTTGGCCTAGTGGGGGTGGAACCTGTTTGTCTTAGTTATTACTATAGTCTTCCGAACAAACTCTTCGAATATTTGACCGCGGGTATTCCCGTGATCTATCCGAATTTCCCCGAAATGAAGAAGCTCATAGAGTCATCTGGTGCCGGGTGGTGCGTCGAAGAGCCAGACGAACAGTGGCTGGTATTGATAGATAATCTAACCATGAAGGATATTGAAACTGCAAGGAGCCATATTTCCGTGATGATTAAAACCATTTCCTGGGAAGATGAAAAACAACTGCTTATCGATTGTTTCCGCACTTTCTGTCACCAGAAACCAATCAGATGAGTATCTTCTATCCTTTCTCACCCCACGGAGAGGTCATCGGCCCGGGTGCACGCAACTACCGGCAATGCGTGACCACATTGATGGACACAACAGATCCGACCGTGAGATTCAGCGATTCTGGCGACTCACATTGGGTGGATTGGTTTAGGAATGCTATTGAGCCACGCTGGAAGCAGATGCAATTGCCCGGGCAATTGGAAAAGACTGTTACGGAGGTCAAAGAACACAGCGGCCTCGGCCAATACGATTGCATTCTCGGATTAAGCGGTGGCGTGGACAGTTCCTACCTAGCATATCTGGCGTGGAAGGCCGGATTGAAAGTATTGGCCATGCATACAGACACAGGCTGGAACTCAGAAATTGCGGTCAGCAATATCGAGCGCATCCTGCAGGTTACAGGATTTGATCTGGTTACACACGTGGTTGACTGGCCGGCAATGGCTTCCGTGCAAAAGGCCTTTCTGGAGGCGGGTGTGCCCAACATGGACATCCCGCAGGACCACGCAATCTTCGCCGCGCTTTATCGCACGGCGGCGAGGCATAATATAAGATTTATATTGAGCGGCAGTAATTATGCCTCCGAATCGATTCTCCCTCGGGCTTGGGGGCATGATGCTCTCGACTTGACGCATCTAAAGGATGTTTGCGCTGCAGCTTCTATACGACGGCCGCCCGCGGGTTTCCCGACCATGGGATATCTTAAATATGGAGTTCTTTACCAAGGGATTCGCCGCATGCGGATCGTGCGGCTTCTGAACACGGTTCACTACGCCAGAAAAGAAGCCATTCAGACGCTCGAATGCGAGTTCAAGTGGCGGCAATACGGCGAAAAGCATTTTGAATCGCGCTGGACACGCTACTTTCAGGGATACTTTCTACCCCGACGATTCGGTTTTGATAAGCGCCTATGTCATTACTCGAGCCTGATTCTATCGGGGCAGATTACCAAGCCGGAAGCGCTAAGCGTAATGCAGAAGCAGCATTATCCCACGAGCCTGCGGCAGGAGGACGAGGACATAATCCTCAGCAAACTTAATGCATCCCCGGCAGACATTTTGCGCTGGTTAAATCAACCGCGGCGGCCGCATGAGACGTTCGCTCATGGAGGCAAAATGCTTCGCCTGCTTACATCGATACGCAGTAAAGTGCTTCGGCGCAACTAACACATTTGGGACGCAAAACTGCATCTCCGTCGGTAATGGGTAATCGGGTTGCTCGGTTGCAATGACTTCCGGTTGTCACACTGCGATTCCTTATGATCGCTATACTATTTTCCCTTTCGCCTTGGTGGAGGAGACGGTGGCGATATTGCGCGAGCAGGGGGCAAAGTTCGAATGTTTTAGGGACCGGCTGATCACGGCGCAGCAATGTCAGTCAATCCTCCACTATTTGCGTGAGTATGCTGCCTATAAAATGGGATCCAGCAATCTGTCGCTGGCGGTTGTGGCAACCGCTTTGAATCGTGTGGCTAGGAAAAACCGTCGGCTGAAAGGGCTAACTCGTGTATTCGCATGGCGCCAGCCCAACTCACCCACAGTGGTCCTGCATCATGACGCTGATCGTCAGCCCTACAAGACCGTGGACATGATGCGGCTGGAGGCCAAACTGGGAGTCGTAAGCTCCAGTTATTTCTTTGTCACGCGATGCCCGCGGTGGGCAAACGATGAGGAACCATATGAACTCGATTTTAACCACTTGAATGAGCTGCAACAAATGGGCTTCGAGATCGGCTACCATTTGAATGCGATGGAGCAAGCCGGATACGACAAAGCAAAAGCAGTCAAAATTGCTGACCACGATATCGTCCTATTACAGCAGAATGGTATAGAACTCCGCTCATTTGTTCCTCACGGAGGGTGCCCAGGACCGGGTGGCTTGAATAATGATCATACTCCTTACGCCGGTCAGCTTGCCAAGCTGATCTGGGCATACAATGGAAGGGGGTTTGTTAACGATTCAATTTGGAGCGACGGCTATGCCGAAGGGAGCAATGCGGCTGAGTTGGCTGATCCTCGGGAAACAGCAGCCGCTTTAAAAGGTCGAATGCGAGGACATTTTTTGATGCATCCCCAATATTACGGCCACACACTGCGGCCTGACTGGCAGACCCTGCCCATCAGCCGGCTCAAGTGGTGGCGCGGGTTATGGGGGCTTTGATCCATCCATTTATGCTCCGCACTCCCGAAGAAATCCAATTACTGGCTTCCGCCTTGGAACCAGGCATCCGTAATCCCCATCGCGCCGAGCATGGTCCGGCCGAGATCCTTGGCGACTTCTTCACCGGGGTTATCTTGTCCGGCCAGCGCGTTCTCGAACTGGGACCGGGCCATTATGAGTTCTGTGAGAAGATCCGCGCCCAGGGCGCCTCGGCCGAAGCGGTGGAGCTCGACCTACCGGTCATAGAACTCGGCCGGCGGCGGGGCTTCAAGGTCTGGCCGGGCAATCTTACCCAGCTGCCCGAACTCGGCATCACGGGTGGCTTCGACGGATTGTTCTGCAAGGGCTCCAACAACCCCTTCTGGTTTTACGGTGATGAGGCGCGGTTGCGGGCTTATATCGAAGTCATGGTGGGTTTGGTGAAACCATCCGGCTGGTGCTGGATCGTCTCCTGCCCGTATAGCAAACTTGCGCTGCCGGCGGCGGAATTCGCCCGCTGGCTCGCGGTGGAGGCCGGGATTTGCCGGGATCTGGGTTTCCAGGAGTGGCGGATCCCGCACAAGGCCGTCGCCTCGTATTACGGCATTTCGTATGAGCATCCGCAACTGGCTGTCTTCACCCGGAACCTGCCGGTTCACGGCTGGTCGGCGGCTTCGTGGGTGAAGTTCCCCTGGTTCGGCCTGCGGGCCGTGCTGCGTAAGCTCGGTCGTAAATTCCACTCATGACCGTAAAGCCAGACGTTAACCCGTATCCGGATCTGCCAGCTCCGCCCACCATGAATCGTCGGATCTGCCGGCGCTGTGTGATGGACGATTCCGACCCGGACATCCGCTTCGATTCCGAGGGCCACTGCCAGTATTGCACCGATTGGTTGCAGCGCATCCAGCGGGAGACGGCCGCCGGCAATCCCGGCATGTCGCTGGAGCGGGTGGTGGAGCGGATCAAGCAGGCCGGCCGGGGGCGGGACTACGATTGCATCGTGGGTGTGAGCGGCGGCGTGGACAGCACCTATGTGGCCTGGCTCGCCCGGCAGCAAGGGCTGCGGCCGCTGGCGGTGCATTTCGACAATGGCTGGAATTCCGAGCTGGCGGTGGATAACGTGCGCCGGGTGCTCGACCAGTTGCACATCGACCTGCACACTCATGTGGTGGACTGGGAGGAGTTCCGGGATCTGCAGCTCTCGTTCATCAAGGCGGGTGTGACCAATCTTGAGATTCCCACCGACCATGGGATCAGCGCCCTCCTGCACAACACTGCGGCCCGGCACGGGGTGAAATACCTGCTGTCCGGCGGCAATATCCGCAGCGAGGGCATCTATCCGCGTTCCTGGGGTTGGTATAACCTCGACCTCCGCCACCTGCGCGCTGTCCATCGTCGCCACGGGCGCGTGCCGCTCCGGACTTTCCCTCAACTGAGCCTGCCCCGGTTTGCCTGGAACACGCTGGTTCGTGGCGTCCGCATCGTGCCTGTCCTTAATTACGTGGACTATTCCAAGCCGCAGGCGATGGCGTTCTTGCAGAAGGAGCTCGGCTGGCGGCCCTACGGCGGCAAGCACTACGAGTCCATTTTCACCCGCTTCTATCAGGGCTACATTCTGCCTCGGAAATATGGCGTGGACAAACGGCGCGCCCACCTGACGACCCTCGTGCTTTCCGGGGAAATGACCCGGGCCGCCGCGCTCGCCGAGCTGGCACACGATGCCTACGCCGGCCAAGACGCGGCCCGTGACCGAGATTTCTTTCTGAAGAAATTTGATCTCAGCCTCACGGAATTCGAGAAGTGGATTAGCGAGCCGCCGCAGGCGCACACCGACTTCGCTAATAACGGCTGGTTCTTCGAGCGGATGCCGGCCCTGAAGCGCTGGGCAAAAAAAATCGCTTCCCGCGCCTGAGACGGTCGCACCTATAGCCGCCCTTCATCTTGTCCGGAATCAATATTCATCTCTATCCGTCCCCTTTGTTGCACGAGGGGCGCCTAGAAAGGATCTGCCGGTCCATCGTCTCATTCCGGTCATTTGATCGGGTGGAAATGATCGGTGTCTGGCTGGACGGCCTGCCCGTCACGGAGACCTGGGGGGGTGTCCTGTTGCGCCGCCTTCCGCGCCGGCACTTGGGCGGACCGGCCGTTTGCCGCAAGGCGGTGCAGACAATCGACTGGTCGAGGCGCGTGCTGGGCGCGTTCGGGCGGGAAAAAGTGGTGTGCGTGAACAGCCACAGCCTTGCCGTGCTCCCGCTGGGAGTGGTGCTGAAATTCATCCACGGAGCGCGGCTCGTTTACGACGCCCACGAACTGGAAACCGAAGTCGCTTCCGCCCGCGGGCCGGTGCGCTGGCTCTACAAGGCCCTCGAATGGTTCTTTATCCGCTGGGCGGATGATGTCGTTGTGGTGAGCGATTCAATCGCGGACTGGTATGAGCGGACCTACGGGATGAAGCGACCGGCGGTCGTGCGGAATGTGCCGGAGGTGCCAGTGGACGGATTGCCGGCGGCCGATCCACGGCTCTGGAGGGAGCGCTTCGGCATCCCGGCGGACCATTTGATTTTTATCTACCAAGGCGGTCTTTTCCCTGGTCGCCGGATCGAACAATATATCCGGGTCTTTGCCCGGGCGCAGCCGGACCGACACGTGGTCTTCCTGGGTTATGGGCAACTCGAGGGCTTCGTGCGCGAGGCGGCGGCCCGGCATGGCAACATCCATCTCGCTCACGCCGTGCCACCCGCCGAGGTGCTGCGGCACACGGCGGGAGCGGATGTGGGGCTGGTCGGCGTGGCCAATGCCTGTCTCAGTTATTACTACAGCCTGCCGAACAAGCTCTTTGAATACCTGTTAGCGGGGATTCCGGCGGTGATGCCGGCGTATCCCGAAATGGTGAGATTCGCTGGGGCTCAGCCGATCGGCTGGACCGTGGGCGAGGCGGACGAAGAGTGGCTCGCCGCGATCAACCGCCTTGACTGGCCGGCGGTTCGCGCCGCCCAAGCCGACGCGCGGTTGACAGCCGCCGGTTTTTCCTGGGACCGCGAAGCGGAAAAATTGCAGCCGCTTTATCCCGGGGATTCCCGGCCTGTCGCCTGATTCACATGTCTGTCTGCCTCCACGTATTTCTGACGACGGCGAAGCAGGAGAGCCGTTTCCTGCGCGAAGCCGCCAGCTTGCTGCAGGCCGGTGCCTGCACGGAGGTCCAGCTGGCGGCCAAATGGGAGCCCGGCCTGGTCGAGCACGAGGAGCTAGCCCCCGGGGTGAAGGTTTGGCGGGTGCGCCTCCGGACGCTGGGCCTGCCGAAGTCTCTGCCGTGGCAGTTGCTCAAGCATCTGGAATGGAAGACACGCATCGTGCGCCACGCCCGGCGCGTGCGGCCCTCGCTGCTGGTGGCCCACAGCCTCGCGGCGCTGCCGGTGGCGGTGGCGTGCAAGCGCGCGACCGGGGCGCGGCTCATTTACGATGCCCATGAGCTGGAAACAGAGCGCAACGGCCTGCGCGGCCTGCGCCAAAAATTGGACCGCTGGGCCGAACGCCGGCTGATCAGACAGTGCGATGCAGTGATCTGCGTCAGTGACTCGATTGCGGACTGGTATGCACGGGCCTACGCCATTCCGCGGCCCGCGGTCGTCCGGAATGTGCCGGATGTGCCAGCCGGCGGATTGCCGGCGGCCGATCCACGGCTCTGGCGGGAGCGGTTCGGGATCCCGGAGGACCATTTGATCTTCATCTACCAGAGTGGTCTTTTCCCGGGCCGGAGGATCGAACAGTTGATCCGGGTGTTTGCAGTGGTGAAGCCGGGTCGTCACTTGGTTTTCATGGGCTACGGCGAATTGGAGGAATTGGTGCGAGCAGCGGCGAAGCAGTATCCCAACATTCATTTCTCACCGGCCGTGAAACCGGATGAGGTGTTGCGGCACACCGCGGGGGCGGATGTTGGGCTGGTGGGGGTGGCGAATGTCTGCCTGAGCTACTATTACAGCCTGCCGAACAAGCTGTTTGAGTTCCTGCTGGCGGGCATCCCTTCATTGATGCCGGCGTATCCTGAAATGCAGCGGGTGGTGGAATCCACCGGTGCCGGCTGGGTGGTGGCCGAGGACGACGCAAGCTGGCTGGCCGCGATCAACCGGTTGGATCGGGTTGAATTAAAATTAGCTGAGATCCGCATGCAGGCGTCGACAGGTGCCTATTCTTGGGAAAATGAAGAGCGACAGTTGCTCAATATTCTGTAAGACATTGGTAACTTATGATTCTTAACTTCGGCATTATCGGCTGCGGTAAGATCGCGGAGCGCCACGCCGGCCTGCTCGCCTCCGGCGCCATTCCCGGGGCGGCGCTGGCGGCGGTGTGTGACTTGCAGCCCGCCCGCGCCGCGGAGTTCGCCGCGCGCTATGGGGTCCGGGCTTTTACTGACCCGCGCATCATGGCGGCCGACCCGGCGGTGGACGCTCTCACCATCCTGACGCCCAGCGGGCTCCATGCCCTGAACGCCGAGGAGCTGGCGGAATTTCGCAAGCCGCTCGTGGTCGAAAAGCCGATGGCACTGACTCTGGAGGATGCCGATCGCATGATCGCGGCCTGCGCCCGCCACGGCACCAGGCTTTTCGTGGTGAAGCAGAACCGTTTCAACCGCCCGGTCATGGCCCTGCGCGCCGCCCTCGAGGCCGACCGGCTGGGGCGGCTCGTGCTCGGCACGGTGCGTGTGCGCTGGTGCCGGCCGCAGAATTATTACGACACCGCGGCCTGGCGCGGCACCTGGGCCCAGGACGGCGGCGTGCTGGCCAATCAGGCCAGTCATCATATCGACCTTCTGGAATGGATGCTGGGTGAACCGGAATCGGTCAACGCGACCGCCACCACGGCGCTGGCCCGTATAGAGGCCGAAGACACTGCGGTGGCCACCGTGCGCTTCCGCAATGGCGCGCTCGGCCTCGTGGAGGCGACCACTGCGACGC
>Ga0163150_10004115_pt1 | contig 19766 bp, 16 predicted proteins | sample OliLakLV19P2IB_FD_148628 | JGI IMG/M metagenome (GOLD analysis project Ga0163150, IMG submission 148628) | Freshwater microbial mat bacterial communities from Lake Vanda, McMurdo Dry Valleys, Antarctica - Oligotrophic Lake LV.19.P2.IB | ecosystem: Environmental > Aquatic > Freshwater > Lake >...
GTGCCACGGGTCGCCGAGCCGACCCGTGGCACCGCGTTGTTCCCGGCCTAGCGTGACTGGAACGACTGGCTTGCCAGCGCCGCCAGGCTGTTCAGCGAGGAGCTCTGGGCCTGCAAGCCCGACAGGGCTTTTTCCATCGCGGCGAACTGCGACTCGAGCCGGGCCCGCTTGTTGGCCAGCAGGATATCCAGCGCCTCGATCCGCTTGGTGTTGAGCTCGAGCTGCGAGTCGAGTTGATCGACCTTGCCGTCGATGGCGTTCTCGGTGAGGTTTTTCAGCAGCTCCTCGATGCGGGCGCCGATGCCGCCGGCGGTGATCGTGGTCACGCCGTCCTCGGTCTCGGTTTCCTTGAATGTGAACAACGACTCAACGGCGTCGGGGTCGGCCAGCATCGCGGCGGAGAACTTTGCTTCGTCGAATTGAAGCGTCGCGCCGCTGCCGACCTTAATGCCGATCTGCGTCAGGTTGTTGTACTGCCCGGAGAGCTCGCGGTTGCTGTTGGTGACGATGCGGTAAAGCGACGACTGAATCCGGCTAAGCGTGGGGTCGCCAAGCAGCAGGCCGCGCTCCTCCTTCTCGGCGTCGTACTTGTCGTATTTCTTGATCGACGTCATCACCGCGTTGAAGTCCTCAACGAACTTCTTCACCGCGCTTACCACCGAGGTGCTGTCCCGGCTGATCGAGAGCTTCACCGGCGTGTCGCTGGGGTTCTTCAGCGCGATGGTCGCGCCGGGGACGATGCCGGTGAGCGCGTTGGTCGCGCTGGTGATGGCGATGGCGTGCGCGGGGTTGTTTGACCCGTAGAACACCAGCGCGTTTTGCGCTTCATTGAGCGTCGTCGCCCCCATCTCGATCCCGCCGTCATCGAACACGAACGCCCCGCCCTTGCCGTCGCGCTCGGCGTTGAGGCTCAAGCGGTACGGACTCGCGGCCGATCCGTCGTTGAGGATCGAGGCGTTGACGTCGTAGCCCGCGTCGTTGATCGCGTCGGCGATGTCCTGGAGCGTGTGCGTCGCCTCGAGGGTGATGGTCTTCTCGAAGCTGCCGTTGAAGTCGTCGCCGGCCGCGGTCGCTTCACCGAGCAGGCCGAGGTCGGCGGCGGTGCTCGAACCGCTCTCGCTGATCTTGATCGCCACCGCGCCGGTGCCGGTGTCCTCGATGAGGATGCCGTCGCCGTTGTCGTTGATGCGGGCGGTCAGCGCGAGTCCCCGGCTGTTGATCTCGGCGAGCACATCCCCGATCGTCGCCTCGTTGCCCTGCGTGAGGTCGACGGTGGCGGTTTGGCCATCGGAATCCCGGAGCGTGAACTGCCCGCGGGTGACGCCGAGGCCGCCGCGCAGTCCGTCGAGGCGCGTGCCCTCGTTGATGTACTGGAACTGAAGATTCCCGCTGTTCTTCGTCGACGCGCTGAACGTGCCTGCAAGGCCGAGGTCGGCCGCGGCGGTGCCCGAGACGTCGGCGATGATCAGGTCGGAGGCCGTCGCGCCGGTCTCGTCCGTCAGCAGGAGGCCGTTGCCGGCGGAGTTGAGCGAGGCGGTGACGTTGGCGCCGGCACCGTTGATGAGGTCGATGACATCGCTGATGCTCGCCGCCGACGACAGGTCGATGGCGGTGGCCACGCCGGCGCGGTTGGTGATGCTGATCGTGCCAGCAGTCACGCCCCCGCCGCCGTTGAGGTTCTTCAGCAGCTTCGAGTTGAGGTTCGCCAGCACCCGGCTGCCGGTGATGACGCCATCAGCGTCGCCATCGGTGGTGAGGATGCCCAAGTCGAGCGCGGCGTTGGAGCTGTTGAGCGCGGCGACGCCAAAGGTGCTGCCGCCGGCGGTGTTGTCGGTCAGGCGGAGGCTCGCGCCGCTGCCCTCGAGCGTGACGTTGCCGGCGGTGGCGGTGTCGATCACCTCGGCGAGGTCGGCGATGGTCTTGCTGTCGCCGACGGTGATGTCGTAGGTCGTGCCGTCGCGGGCGGTGATCTGAAAGTCGGCGAGCCCGTTCTGCTTGCGGACGCCGTTGCCGTCGTTGAGCGCGGCGAGCAGCGTGTCGTCGCCGACGGTGTTGACGGCAGCGCCGGTGAGCGTGTTGCCCACCGCCGCGAGGTTCAGGCCCAGCGTCGCGCGGGTCCCGGAGTTGTTGACGTCGGAGACGGAGAGGTTGGTGGTCGCCGCGCCGGTGTTGTCGGTGAGCACGAAGCCGTCGCCGGTGATGCTGGCGGTGACGTTGATGGAATCGGCGCTGTTGATGGCGTCGAGCACATCATTGACCGACACGGCCTTGCTCAAATCGACGACGGCCGAGGCGCCGCTGCGGTCGGTGATGCGGATCTTGCCCCGGGTGACGCCCTCGCCGCCGTTGAGGGCGGCAAGGTTGGTGTCGGCCTCGAGCCTGGCGTCGCCGAACTCGAAGGTGAGCGTGCCGCCGGCGGGGGCGAGCGGCGTCGAGTCCTTGTCGGCGAAGCCGCGGGTGATGGTCTGCTGGCTGCTGACGAGTCGGGCGACGGAGAAGTTGAAGGTGCCGGGCACCGACGAGGTCGATGTGGTGGCGGTCAGCACGGATTCATCCGAGCTGGCGGCGGTGGTGGCGTTGAAGGACTTGCTGGTGGTGAAGCCGCCGGCCGAGAGCTTCAGGGAGAGGAGCTTGGCGTTGATTTCCTGGAACGCAACCTGCTGGGCGGTGAGCACGGCCGAGCGCCGCTGGACCATGGCCTTGGGGCGCGATTCGATGGCGATCAACTGTTCGATGAGCTGGGCGGTGTTGATGCCGCTGATCAGACCGATGCCGCTGCTGATGCCGCTCATGGGACGCCTCGGTCGTGATCCGTCTGCGTGGCCCGCAGCAACTCGCGGGTAGAGCTCATCGAAGCGCGCGGCAGCGGATCACGCCATCGGCTTGCCTTTAGTCGTCGAGCACGCTGCCCGCGTACAGCGACTTCCAGTTGCGGTCGCGGTAGTCGGCGGCCGGGTCTTGCGCGGGCCACTGCGGCCGGGGACTGCGACGCAGGAGGTCGCCGGTCCAATTCGCCAGGGTCCGCTGAAACAAACGCACCGCCGTCTCCACGCTGATCGGTTCAGGGGCATTCGCCAGACGATTCATCACGCGGCTCCTCGCATGCCGATCGGCGACGACGGGTCAACGTAACCCTTATCGACCGCTGTCACTGCCCCGCTTGAACGGGGGCCGTCGGAGGCGGCATCCACCTCATCGACTGATCCACTCTATGAGTTGATGGGCGAGGCCTAAATGGGGTGATTCCGCGCCAAAAGGTTGATTATTGGAACTCACTGCGTGAGAAATCGGCCGCCGCGCGGGGTCAGCGGAATCCGCAGGGGATGTGGATAACCCAAAAGCTGATTGACCACGGATAACACGGATAGCACGGATTAAACCGATCAAGCGCCGGCCATGATCCGTGCTATCCGTGTTATCCGTGGTCAAGTCGATCGGTCGTCAAACGTAGAGCGCCGCGGTCACCCCACCGCCGCCAGCATTTTCATCACCCGCTGTAAATCGCTCCACACCTTCTTGCGGTTCTCCGGCGTGTAGACCCGCAGCAGGTACGACGGGTGGAACGTGGGCATCACCGGCACCGCCGGGCCCACCGGCAGCAGGCCGTTGAAGTGGTGCCAGATGCCGCGGATGGCGGTGATGCCGCGATCGGTCGCCAGCAACTGCTTCGTCGCCGGACCGCCCAGCGTCACGATCACCCGCGGCTGGATCGTCTCGATTTGCCGCTTCAGATAATCCCAGCACGCGAGCACCTCATTGGGCTGCGGCGGGCGGTTCTCCGGCGGCCTGCACTTCACAATGTTCGCAATGAACACCGTCGCCCGCGACAGCCCCATCGCCTTGATCATCTCCTCGAGCTTCTGCCCCGCCCTGCCCACGAACGGTTTGCCTTGCAAATCCTCGTTCTCGCCGGGGCCTTCGCCGATGAACATGAGCTTCGCGTCCGGGTCGCCGTCGCCGAACACCGTCTGCGTCCTTCCCTTGCAAAGCCCGCACTTCACGCAGCCGCGCACCTCGTTCACATCCATCCCGTGCAGTAAGTGAACTTTCGTGTTGCGGTCGTGCCTCGCCGAATACTTCGGCACTGGCGGCAGCGCCTCGGCGTCGGCCGCGCTGAACGGAAGTGACGGCACGAGAACTGGCGTCGGCGTTGGCGTCAAGGGTAACCTCGTCGCCACCTCCGCCTCCGGCGCTGACCGCAACGCCATCAAACCCGCCGGCGCAATCGCTTGCGCCTCCGCATCCGCATCCGCCTCCGCCTCCCCATCCGCCTCAACCTCCACGCACACCTCCCCCACCGGCACCGCCTCAACCCCAAAGAGCTGATCGGTCCTCACATGCTGCCGCAGCACCCGCCAAATGCGATCGTCATCCATCACAGAAAGGATAACAGAGCCTCACCCTTGCCTACCCAAGCCCGATGATGAGGCTCGGCGAATCGTCGGGGTACCGCCCTCTGTGTTCTCTGTGCCCTCTGTAGTAAATCCCTCAAAACCCCGGCTTCTTCTCCTTCGGCTTCACCGCCGGCTTGTCCCCCGGCTTCTCCTCCGTGCGCCCATCGAGCTTCGCGAAGATGTGGGCATCCGCCAGCCGGTCGTCCGTCCCGTTCACCTTCCGCTCATCCTGCATCAGCGTCACGAACAACTCCTTCGTAAACTCGCGGGCCGTCAGCAGTGCGACGAACTCCTTCTCCTCGGCGATCGGCCGGGCGAACAGTTCCGCCGGCACCGCCAGCGTCAACGTCACCGGCTTCTTCGATTTGCCCGTCGGCGGCATCACGTCCTGCTCGCCGACGAACGCGATCTGCGGCCCGCTCTTGTCCGTCGCCTTGCCCGACCACCTTTCGCCCTTCGCCAGCCCCACCGTGCTGAACCCGCGCAGCAGCATCGACCTGCGGAACGAACGGTCGCGCTGCTTCTCGAGAATCTCCTCGCGCGGCTCGAACATCCAGTCGAGCACTTCCTTGATGTCCCCCTTCTCCACGCCCGCTTTCTCCAGCTTCAGCTTCTCCTTCTCGCGGTCGGCCGCGAGGGCGTCCCCGCTGACCAGCCAGATGTTGCCGATCACCATCTCGTCAGGCCCGAGGATCGCCAGCACCTCGGCCGAGTGAATGGAACCGTAATGACCGATCGTCGGCTCCGGGAGCGACTTGGCAAGCAGCTCGATCTCCTCGTTCGGCCGGACGAGGATCTTCCTCATCTTCGCGTTCGATCCGAACCGATCCACGACCTCCTTCGACGTCTTCTGGCGCAGCGCGGTGGTGGTGATCCCCTTGCTGCTGGGAAACTGCGTCTCGTAGGTGGAGAGCGTGAAGTAATCGCCGCCGAGCTTGATGCAACGCCGGGCGTAATTCTTCCAGTTGCGCTGCCAGGCGAGCTCGATGTCCGTGGCCTTGGGGTCCTTCGGGTCCGGCGCTGCCACCAGCGCGACGCCGGCAAACGTGAAGCAGAGCAACGCGGCGGCCAGCAGCGCAAGGTTGACGTGGTTGAGCGGTCGAAGATTCGAGGATTGGCTCATGATGGGCTCGCAAGCATGGACGTCGCGGCGGGAGTCTGTCATTCTAACGGGCAAATCGCCGTCTTCTTGCTCCCCTCCCTCGCAGCCGGACGCCGTGCATCTTCACTGGAGATGTGGTCGCGGTGGGTCTTAACCGCGCAGCGGTGGGTCTTAACCGCGCAGCGGTGGGTCTTAACCGCGAAGCGGTGGCATCCCGTAGCCCCCGGCGTAAGCCGGGGGTTCGCACGAGCCACGGCCATCAGCCCCGAAGGGGCGACACAGCGACACACGCGGAGTGTCGCCCCTTCGGGGCTTCGATCATTCACTCGACTTTTCCACGGGCTTACGCCCGTGGCTACGGTGATGCCACCGCTTCGCGGTTGAGAAACAGAGAGTTCCGGCGATGATGCAATCCCCTGTTCGCAGGGACGGAACCCGATCCGATACGTCAGACCCGCTCATGCCCACCGACCCCGCCATCCCCTTCGTCTCGCGCGGCGGCCTGAAACTCGCCGCGGCGCTGGACGCGTTTGCGGTCGATACCACCGGCCTCGTCTGCGCCGACCTCGGCTGCAACGTCGGCGGCTTCACCGATTGCCTGCTCCAGCGCGGCGCCGCCCACGTTTACAGCGTCGACACCGCCTACGGCCAGCTCGCGTGGAAACTCCGCAAAGACCCGCGCGTCACCGTGCTCGAGCGCACCAACGCCCTGCGCTTCGACCCGCGCAAGCCGGATGGAAAGAATAAGCTCGAAGGCTTCGCCGGCTGCGACCTCGTCGTCGTCGACCTCGGCTGGTCGCGCCAGCAGCACGCGGTGCCGGCCGCGCTGCGCTGGCTCAAGGCGGAAGATTCGGCGCGGATCATCACGCTGATCAAGCCGCATTATGAAGGCACGTGGAAAGAGGCGGGCAAGGACGATCAGCGCGGCGTACTCAACGATGCGGAGTCGCAGCGCATCTGCGACGAAGTGATCGCGTCGATGTCCGCGCTGGGCGTGAAGGTGATGGGCTCCATCGTGTCCCCGATCCGCGGCGGAGGGAGCCGTGGCCGCGAGGGCAACATCGAGTACCTGGCGCTGCTGATGCCCATGTGAACCGCTTAGCGGTCGGGCCGCAGGCTCAGCGCAGGCCCACCTTTCCGCGCCCGACTTGTCTCGCGGCACCCACTGAAACAAGCCGGTCCCGTGCACCCTCAATCGGTGCGCGGGACCGGTTCGTTGGGCGCAGGTCATCTCTCGGGTGGGCCTGCGCCGAGCCTGCGGCCCGACCGCTAAGCAGGTCAGCCAGCCATCACTCCTTCACCGTCGTCTCGTACTTCACCCCCGCCGGCACCGGGACCGGCACCGGCACCGTCGTGCCGCTCGCGCCTTCCGTGCGACGCGAGCTGTCCACGGCGACGAACGCGGTGTACGCCGACATCAGGCTGTAATCGAGGGCGAGCTTCTTGATCGAGCCGGCGAGCTCCTGGTGCGGGTCGTTGGTGTGCGTCAGCTGGTCGGACAGCGCCTCGATCTGCATGCGGGCCCACACCGCCGGGATGCCGCCGATGGCCGCGCCGTTGACCACCGCGCTGCCGTCGTGCGTCATCGGCTGCACGTTCACGTTCATCGCCACCTGTTCCTGCCCCGCCTTGCCCACCACGCGAATCTGCGACGGCGGCTCGCCGTCGAAGCGGCCCACCAGCAGCACCGGCCGGCCGACGAACAGGTCGGGGACCCGCTTGGGGAACACGTCGCGCACCTTCATCGAGCCGAAGTCGATGGTGATGTCGGTCAGCGCCGGCTTGCTGATGCGCTGGAAAAAATGGTCCATGATGTCCGGGCCGCTGTCGTCGGGCCCGACGTAAGCCACGGCGCCGCGCCCGAGGCGGGCCATGCTCTCGATGAGGTGGCGGTTGACCGACGAGCCGATGCCGAAGCTGAACACGCGGGCGTTATTGAGCCGCTTGTGCATCTCGCCGACGATCTCGCTCTCGTTGCCGATGTACCCGTCGGTGAGGAAGGCGACGACGCGCTGCCGGCCTTCGCTCTGCGGGAAATCGAGCGCCGCCTTGATGCCGGTGATCATCTCGGTGCCGCCCTCGCCTTGCAGGCGGTCGACGTAATTCAGCGCGGCCTGGACGTTCTGCTCATTCACGACGAGGGGCCGGTTGCCGAGTTGCGAAGCGCTGTTGGAGAAGTTGATCACCTGGAACGTGTCGGTCGCGTTCATCGTCTTGAGGGCGTGGCGGATCGCTTCCTTGGACTTCTCGATCGGGTAGCCGTTCATCGAGCCGGAGCAGTCGAGGACGAAGACCATCTCCATCGGCCGGCGGGGCAGGTGATTCAAATCCTTCGGCGGGTAGAGCATCAGCGTGAAGTAGCCGCCGCGGTTGTCGCGATGCACGAGCAGGTTGCTCTTGATCTGATCACCGGCGACGCGGTATTGCAGCACGAAATCCTTGTTGGGGATCGAGTCGGCGGGATCGATGGCGACCTGCAACCGGCCCTCGGCTTTGCTGCTCTTGATCTGGTGCGAGCGCGAGGTGAACTCTTCGATGGAGACGCCGGCATCGACATCGACGCTCAGGCTGATGTCGTGCCCGCTGCGTTCATTGGGGCGCAGGTACTGGATCTCGGTGTTCTGCCCGGACGCGTTGGGCGGCGAGGCTCGGCCGACCGCGCCGATGCCTTGGCCCGACGCGGCGGTGTGGGCCGGGTTGTAGCGCGGGCCGACGACCATCGGGAAGTGGAACGAGTACCAACCGTCGTTGTAGGCCAGCGTGTGGAAGTAGCGAATCTGGATGTCGATCTGCTTGCCGGGCTCGATGTTGGCGACCTTCTGCGTGAAGATGTTGGGCCGCTCCTGCGTGAGCAGCGCGGCGTTGTAACCCTGGCTGCGGGCCTCGTTGTAAATCTTCTCGGCCTCGGCGCGCTCGCGGATGATGCCGCGGATCTTGCGCTCGCCGATGGTCATGACGAACTCATTGACGGCCGCGTTGTCCGGCAGCGGGAAGACGTAGACCGCCTCGATCTTGCTGTCGTAGGGATTATGGAACTGCTGCGTGACATCGACGGTGGCGATGTAGGCGCGGATGCTGGCCTTCACATCGGTGTGCTTCAGCGGGATGGGGATCGTGCGCTTCTCGCCGTGGGGTTGCCCGGGGTCGACGGGCTGCTCGATGACGAGGGCGCCGGATCCGGGCACATCATCGCTGTGGGCGGCGACGCGGACGCCGGGCTTGGCGATGACCCAGAGCTCTTCGCCGGGGCGAGCGGGCAGGCTCATGACGGTCCCTGCCGGGGTAGAAGCGCGGGGCCCCACGGAGAATGCTTCGGGATGCATTGGAGCGATTGAGGGCGTCGCCTTCGTTGAAGCTCCATCCTGGTAAGCCGCCGACGGCGCGGGCAGGCCGACGACGCGATCGCCGCGCTCGTGCGAACCGCAACCGATCGCCAGCAGCGTCACGAGGACGCACAGCACGCAGAACATCCCCAGATTCAAAAAATTCTTCGCTTTCATGATTGCGTCCTCTTTGGTTCCGAACCGGAAGATCAACCACAGATGAACACAGATGCACACAGATAAGAAACGGATGAAACATGGGCCTTGCCCACTTATTCCTATCTGTGTTTATCTGTGTCCATCTGTGGTTCCAATTTCCGGTTCACAGGTTTTCTCGGCGCGTCTCGACCGTCGCGGTCGCCTCGATGGCTTTGCCGTCGATCGTGGCGATGACGGAAGGTTTCAGTTGAAACTGCGGCTCGCCATCCGCAGTGACTTGCAGATGAAGCGTGGCGACGCGCGTCTTGCCGCGCGGCAGCTTGTCGGCGCCGGCGGTGTTGAACGCGGCGACGATCACACGCTCCTGCTGGATCGCGGCGGGGTCGAAGTAGGGCGCCGCGCGGAAGGCCTCATGAGCGCCGCCTTCGATGCCGACGATCGTCACGTCTTTGGAGGCCGTGAACTCGAGTTGGTACACGGCGAGGGGATGGTCTTTGGAATCGATGACGAGATCGACGGAGAGGAAGCGGATGGTGGCGGCGACGGGCGTCTGGCCCCCTCTCCCTTCCAGGGAGAGGGCTGGGGAGAGGGTCGGGGTGAGGGTCGAGGCGCGAGGGTTTGCCGCGTGCGAGAGTCGCGCGACCGATGCGTCGCCGTGAACTTGCGGCCTTTCACCCTCACCCGGCCTCGCGGACTTGGCCGACCTCTCCCTCAAGGGAGAGGTGGCGGAGGCGGCGGCCGCGAGCAGAATGACCATTAGCACCGTCTTCACAGCCGGGGCCCTCCGCTTAACTGGACGGCGAACGCGGCGACGTGGTTCACATCATGGCCATCAATCTTGCCGTCGCCCGTGAGGTCGTAGCGGGCATCGAACGTCGCCGTCGACTCAATGCGGCGCTGAAGAAGGTAGGCGTCGAGGATGTCCACCCGGCCGTCACCGTTGATGTCGCCGGCCACGGGTGCAGGGCTCGGCGGCAGCACGGCCATCGGCCCCTGATGATCGCGATCCCCCGTCTCAAACATCGGCGGCAACGCGACGATCAGCCCCACCACCGCCGCCGCAGCAGCGGCCCCCGCGCCAATCCTCCAAAGCACCGAACGCTGCCCAATCCGCCCCGCGACCACCAACCGCCCCTCGCCCCCCACCAACGCTTGCGTCTTCGCGCCAAACTGCATCCGCGCCTCCGCCATCACCCGCGCATCGAGCTTCGCCAACTCCGCGCGATCCACCGCCGACATCCCGTACTGCTGCCGCAGCGCGGCCGCGAGCGCGGGATGGTCCGCTGGGCCTACATCCCCCGAAAGCCCGCCTTGCGAATTGTCCATGGGGGCAGCCATCGTCGTCTCCAATTGTTCAGCGGGAAAGGTTCCGCAAAGGTTCACGGCTCGAAAAATTTTCTCGCGCGGGGGTCGTCACGCAGCAGGTTCAGGGCGTTGTGCAGCCGGCTCTTCACCGTGCCCACCGGCACCTCCACCACCTCCGCGATCTCCTGCATGCTCAGGCCATCGACGAACCGCAGCAGCACCACCTCGCGGTGTTCTTCGGACAGGCATTCCATCACCTCCGCCAGCTCGCCGCGCCCGGCGCCGTCTTCGCTGGGCGACGCCGCGGCGGGCTGGGCGGCGAGGGCTTCATCGTTGCCGGCGAACCGGCGGGTGCGGTCGCGATGCGTGATCGCCAGGTTCTTCACCGCCGGGTAAAGAAACGTCGTGAGCTTGGCCGTCAGCTCGAAGCCGGGGAACTTTCGCAGCAGGTAGATGAACACTTCCTGCGCGACGTCGAGCGCCGTGTCGTGGTCGTGCGTGAAGCGCAGGGCGAGCGAGAGGACCCAATCGCGGTAGCGCCGGTAGAGCGCCTCGAAGGCGCGCAGCCCGGCCTCGCCGCCGGCGTTGGCCAGAGCGATGAGGTCGTCGTCGGAGGCGGCTGGTTGAGAATCCACGGCTGATTGGTTAACGCAAAGAAGCAAAGGACGCAGCGGGCGCAGAGGGTAGCGGCGGAATATCAGAACGTACTCATTACCACGAAGTCACGAAGACACGAAGGGGTGGTGCGATCGCGAACATGAAGCCCGAATCGCACATCCCTTCCTTCTCTTTGCGCCTTTGCGAACTTTGCACCTTTGCGTTTATCCCGAAACGAAGCGCTCGCGCTGCTCAATCACCCGCTCCCACACCGCATCGACCGGCACCTTCGCGATCAGCGACTGGTCATCGGGGTGCTTGCGGTAGTACCCCAGCGTGTTCACGTTGACCGCGTCGCTCGGCCGGACGACGGTTTCGTCCCGGTGGTACGGCCCGACCAGCGCGGGGTCCGTCGGCCCGAAGATCGCGACGATCGGGCGGTCGAAGCCCACGGCGATGTGCAGCGGGCCGGAGTCGTTGCACACGACCAGCGCCGCGCTGCGGAGGATCGCCATCATCTGCCCGATGGTCGTCGTGGGCAGCGAGACGGCGGCGCCGGGGTGCGAGATTTTGAGGGCATCGAGCAGCGGTTGTACCTGCTCGCGTTCGGCGGGTGAGGCGAGGATGATCAGGTGGTTGGTGAGGTTGGCGTCGAGGATGCGGCGGGCGAGGGCGGTGAAGTTTTCGAGGGGCCAGCATTTGCAGAGCCAGCGGGCGGTGGGGGCGAGGACGATGAATCGCTGCGGATCACGCGGAGGCGCAAGCGTGGCTAGTTGATCATTGAGCCACTGTTCCTCCGCTGCGCTGGTGTAGAGACGCATGTCGTGTGAGATCGCGTGCCCCTCAGCGGCGAGCAGCGCCAGCATGCGGTCGACGGTGTGCATGTTCGCATCGACGTGATGCCTGCGATTGTAGAAGACCCATCCCAGCTCGCGGGCGTTGGCGAAGCCGATGCGCTGCTTCGCGCCGCTGCGGCGGGTGAGCCAGCCGGAGCGGAACAGGCCCTGCAAGTCGATGGCGATGTCGTATTGATTCCGCCGCAGCGTTTTCGTCCAGCCGAACACTTTCAGGCCGGCCAACCCCTTGAATGCCTTGCGTGGAAACGCGACGATGCCGTCGAGCATCGGGTGATGGCGGATCACATCGGCGAAAGTGTCCTGCACCAACCAGTCGATATGAGCGGTGGGCATCGCGCTGCGGAGCGTGACCAAACACGGCACGGTGCGGGCCACATCGCCCAGCGCCGAGGGCCGAACGATCAGCACCCGCGGGCCGTCGCGGCGGGGCTTCAACTCGGGCTCGAAAGCGGGGGTGGGCATCGGCCCGTAATATAGTGTCGCGGCGGCACTCGCAATGTCGAATGCCTAATGACGGAATGTCTAATGAATGACCAAGCACGAATGACGAATGATTCAGCAGGCGGCACCCCGGCCGCGCTGGTGCCGGCTTCGTCATTCGTCATTCGTCATTCGTCATTCATTAGACATTCGGGATTCGATATTCGCCATTGCGTCCTCGCCGCAATCCTTTTCACGCTCTGCGCCCTCCCCGGCTGCAACCGCGGCAGCGCTTCCTCGCTCGAAGAGTTCAAGGAGCAGTGGTACGCCGCCGTAAATCAGCGCAAACCCGAGCAGCTTTACGCCATGCTCGACGCCAAGAGCCGCCGGCTGGTCGATGTGCAGCTCGAAACCCTGCGCGGCTTGCCCGATATCGATCAGCTCGCCGTCGTGAACTACCTCGGCGGCGACCGCGTCTCCAACCTGCACGAGATCGGCAACGACCGCTACTTCGCCCTCTGGTGGCGCAAGGCCACCGACGACCAGATCCCCACCATGGCCATCGAGGCGGCCGGCGACCGCTCGGCCTACATGGTCGTCACCCTCAACGACAAGTCGCAGCGCTACGAGCTGAAGATCGAGGGCGGCAAATGGGTCTGGGCCCTTAACGAGCAAAAGTTCCAGCCGCCGGCGCCGGTTAAAAATCTGCCGGATGAAGCGAAGGCGAACTGACAAAGAAGAACATTTTCCAAGCCTGGGACATCATTGGGCCCTCAAAAATGACCAACCACAGAGGGCACAGAGGACACAGTGATCAGATCCAAAAGCCGCTTCAATGCCTCCCTCTGCGTTCTCTGTGTTCTCTGTGTTCTCTGTGTTCTCTGTGGTTATTCCGGCTCTTATCGATCGCCCTTAATCTCCTCCTCGCCATCGCCGCCCCTGCAAAAACATCACGGTTGATCCCCCCGCCGCTTCCCGCCTATCATGTGGGGCCGATCCGAAACCCAGTCCCCCTTTTTGGGAGCTTCCGCACATGGCCATCATCCTGACCGAGACCGCCGCCAAGGAGATCAAGTCCATCATCGACGCCCAGGCCGCCGAGAACACCCTCGACGCCGCCAAGGTCCGCCTCCGCGTCGGCGTCAAGGGCGGCGGCTGCTCCGGGTTCTCCTACATCCTCGACCTCACCGAGACCGACGACGAGTCGATGGAGAAGTTCGACCAGCACGGCGTCACCGTCGTCTGCGACCAGAAGAGCTACCTCTATCTCAACGGCACCACCATCGACTTCCGCGACGAGGTCATGGGCCGCGGCTTCGTCTTCAGCAACCCCAACGCCACCAGCTCCTGCGGCTGCGGCTCGTCCTTCAGCGCGTGACCCAAGCCGCTTGCGGCTTCGCACTCCACAAACAAACCTCAAGAACCCACTCCCACGAGTGGGTTTTTTCATGCGCGGAGGAAGGGGAGACAGGAACAGGGGACAGGAGGAAATTGAAAATTGACCATTGCAAATTTTGAATTGTAAATTGCAGAGCAGTCAACGCTGTCGTCCTTGACCGTTCCGCAATTTGCAATTTGCAATTTGCAATTTGCAATGGCCAATGGCCAATTTGCAATCTCTTCCTTCCCCCCGTCCCCTGTAAACTTTCCCCAATGCTCCAACTGGTCGCGTACCTCCTGAACACCGTCCTCATCGCGACCGGCGTCTTCCAATACTTCAAGCTCGAGTGGTGCTGGGCCGGCCTCGGCGTCTGCATCGGGGCCGCCAACCTTCTCGTCCTCTACTTCCGCTGGACCACCGGCGTCATCGCCGCGCTCGCCGCCGTCGGTTGCCTCATCGCCATCGCCCAGGGCGCGATCCTCGGCTACCAGGCCGCGAAGACTTTTATCGATAAGGGCCTCCCGACTGGCGACACCGGCATGTGGGACCTCATCTTCTCCGGCCACGATTTCTCCTACGCGCTCGTCTACGTCGGCGCCGGGCTGTCCATGCTCGTGCTGCTGGTGCAGGAAAGAAATTCCGAATTACAAGCACCAAACTCCAAACAAGCTCCAAGTGTCAAAGAAAAAAAGGGAAGGGGCTCCTGAAAGACTTCCAACCTAACGCAAAGGCGCAAAGGGCGCAGAGATCGCAAAGGAAAATCGCATCGAACGAATGGGTCTTCCTCTGCGGGCTTTGCGCTCTTTGCGCCTTTGCGTTTCTTCGCAGAGGTCAATGCCCCCGTTGACGGAACGACACTCCACCCCACCGCGATGTTTCCAACGTTCCCCGGCCGTTTTCAGTATTTGGTCCTTGGAGCTTGTTTGTGATTTGGTGCTTGTGATTTGGAGCTTCGCCGGCCATTATCAGACCCACCCGTTTTCCCACATTTCTGATTCACCCCTTCACCCGCTCCTCTTTCCCGCCGATCTAGATCGATGAACACAGGGGGAGAACCCCGCGGCCTTTCGTGCGTGCCGGCAGAAGGAGGCGGATCCACATGAAACTCAGCAAGACAGCCACCATGGCAGCGCTCGCCGTTGCCTACCTCTCGACCCGTCGCAACGACGGTCACATCCAGGCCCGGCACGTGGCCGACTACCTGCACATCCCCACCGACTCGGCGCTGAAGGTGCTCCAGGCCCTCGCCCGCCGCGGCGTGATCAACAGCCACCTGGGCCGCAGCGGCGGCTACTACCTCGAGAGCGAGCCGCACCAGGTCACGCTGCTCCAGATCGTCGAGGCCGTCGAAGGCCCCATCGAGCCGGAGCTGCCCGTCGAGAGCGACGGCAACGGACTGGCCGCGCCGATCGATCAGCTCCGCAAGGCGTGCAACCGCGTGGCCCACTCGATGCGACTCGAGCTCGACCGCACCACGGTCGCCGAGCTCGCCGAAGGCTTGAACGGCACCACCCCGGTGCTCGCGACGATCGAAGAGGGCGGGATTGCGCACTGAGGAAGGACGAAGGCAGGCGGCAGTCGCCCACTTAAAACTCGCTCTCCCCGTTATCCGAGCCGGACTCTGCGAGTCCGGGCGGCCTTGCGAGGCTCGAAGCCGAGCAAGGCCGACTCACGCGGCAGGGCGCAATGAATCTCGATGATCCACCGCGCTAAACGGCTCGCTTCGGCTTCGAGCCTCGCGAGCCGACCGGGTTTACAAAACCCGGCTCTGATAAGGCGGCGCGTTCACGCCAAGGAAATACGGCCGCCGTCGTGGTCACCGCGACGTCGGTAGTACTGCCTCTGCCTACTCTCTTGCATACCCCACGTCCCCCGCTACCTTGCGTGCGATGCCAGCACGCCGTCACTCATCGCCGCCAAATGAAAAGCTGATGCTCCGCGCCCTGCGTCTCGCCGCCCGTGGGCAGGGCCGCGTCGAGCCGAACCCCATGGTCGGCTGCGTCATCGCCCGCGGCGAGAGAATCCTCGGCGAGGGGTACCACAAAAAGTTTGGCGGCCCGCACGCCGAGATCGAAGCGCTGCGCGCCTGCGAGCGCGCCGGGCGCGGCGCCAGCGGCGCTGATGTGTACGTCACGCTCGAACCCTGCGCCCACCACGGCAAGACGCCGCCCTGCGCCCAAGCGCTCATCGAAGCGAAGGTCGGCCGGGTGATCGCGGCGATGGGCGATCCGTTTCCCGAAGTCGACGGCGCGGGCTTCGCGGCCCTCAAAGCCGCGGGGATCCGCTGCGAAACCGGCCTGTGCGAGGCCGAGGCCCGCGACCTGAATCAGCCGTTCCTCAAGCGCGTGAAACTCGGCCTGCCCTGGGTCATCGTGAAATGGGCCCAGACCGTCGACGGCTGGATCGCCACCCGCACCGGCGACAGCAAATGGATCAGCAGTGAAGCCTCGCGTAAGCTCGCCCACGAGGTCCGGGCCCGGGTTGACGCCATCATCGTCGGCATCGGCACCGTCATGAAGGACGACCCGATGCTCACGGCCCGCGACGTGACGGTCAAGCGAGCCGCCCTGCGCGTGGTGATCGATCCCACGCTGAAGATGACCACGGATCACCAGCTCGTGCGTTCACTGCACCGCAAGAACGGCCCGCCGGTGATCATCGGCGCCCGCGCCGAGATTTTGGAGGCCAGGCCGAAGCGGATGATCGCGCTGGAGGAGCGCGGGGTGGAGCTGGTCGCCTTGCCGGTGAAGGAACTGGACACGGGTCGGTTCGCGCTGCGGCCGCTGCTGAAACACCTGGCGAGCAAGCACGACGCGACCAACGTGCTCGTCGAGGGCGGCGGCACGGTGATCGGCAGCCTGCTGGCGGAGGACCAGATCGACGAGGCGATGGTCTTCATCGCGCCCAAACTGCTGGGCGACGAGCAGGCGAGGCCGGCGTGCTCCGGGCTGTCGATCTCGCGGATGCAGTCGGCGAAGAAGCTGACGCCGGTCGAGGTGACGCGGATCGAGGAGGATGTGCTGATCCGGTATCGGGCGGGTGAGGTGTATTGATTCGAGCGTAAGGGCGATGCGTACTCCCCTCCCTCCCAGGGAGGGGCGGGGGGAGGGTCGCGTCGCCAGTTTAGAACCGTCGACGGTATTGAGTCTTTGTTTGCAGTACGTCCGACCCTCCCCTACCCCTCCCTAGGAGGGAGGGGAATAGGAAAACGATCGCGCGGTTGCCCTTGCTCGGCCAAATCTCTCCTTGACTGCGCCGCCTTTATTATCGAAAATGCCTTCGCGTCCGAAACCCTTCCGTGACCCCGGGGCCGAGGCGATGGCTATTGAATTTCCATGTGGCGGCTGCGATCACCCGCTGCGAGCGTCGGAGACGTTCGTGGGCCGGGCGATCCGCTGCCCGCATTGCTCGAAGGTGCAGAAGGTGCCCGACGCCGCCAAGGCGAAGGCGCGGATGGCGGCGAAGGCGGCCGCGGCAGGCGACCTGGGCGCGAAGCCGATCGATTTTAATTTGATGACCGAGGCGGCCCGCAAGACCGTCGACATCACCGATGCGGATGAGCACAAGGACCCCGACGCGATCGACTGGAACGCCATTGCCGGGACCGCGCCGAAGTCTGCCGCATCCGCGGGCAAGCCCACGCAGAGTAGAAACAAGGACGAGCCCGCGCCTTCGCTCGCTTCCATCATCGACATGGAAGCCGATGAGGAGATCGCCGCTCGCGAGGCGCCGACGGGCGGCCGGTTCGACAAGTTCGCCGTCGATGCGTTCGCGGCGATCCCCTTCGCCGGCAACTACCTCATCCAAATCCTGCTCGTGGTGATCCTCGTCTTCGCGATGGGCCTGCTCATGCCCATCCTCGCGATGGGCGTCGCGTCGCTGCTCGAATCGATGCCGCACCGCGAGATCGCCATCGGCATGGCGGTCCTGCTGCTCATCCCGCAGCTCATCTGCCTCGGTTACCTCTCGCAGGTCTGGCTGGAGATCGCGCACACCACCGCCGACGAGCAGCAGTCATTCATGGTGCCGGACTTCAGCATCGGCACCGCGCTGGGCGCGCTGATGATGTACGCCCTCTTCTTCGCGGTGTACATCGCGCCGATCATCACGATCCCGTTGGCGCCGATGGCGTTCCTCGTCTTAAGCCGGACGCACGACGCGCGGGCCTTCGATATTGGTTATGTCGGCCGGCTGACGCTCCAGCACATGGGCTACGTGGCGATCGTGCTGGCGATCACGGTCGGCGCGGCCGTCGCTTCATACTTCGTCGCGGCCGGCTTGTTCCCCGTCATCGCGCGGTTCTCGCTGTCGATGATCGAAGGGCTTTCCATCGAGGCCTGCGATTTCGTGGCGGGGCAGTCGACGTTCTTCCTCGTCTCGCCGCTGCTGATCCTCACCGCCAGCGGGGCCGCCCGACTGTCCGGGCTGCTCGGCAAGCACAACCCGCACATCTTCGCGTTCATGCCCGCCAAGCGGAACTTCTCGGCGTCGCTGGGCTACAGCGCCGCCGCAATCGTGGCCGGCCTGCTCATCGTCCCCGGGCTGCTGCTCAACACCAACATTGCCGCGAACCTCGGCTCGCGCTTCGTCGCCAGCAACGTGATCGACCTGTCGGAGATCCGCAAGACGGGCCCGACCCAGGTCGTCACCGACGGGCCCAAGCCGCCCACCCCGCCGACCGGCTACGTGCCGCCGGGACCCGGGCCGTATGGCCATATCGAGGTTCCCATCCGCGACATCAGCAAGCTCTCGCCCGATGAGCTGCTCACCTACCGGGTGCAGCAACTCCGCTCGGCCGACCCGGTGCGCCAGCAGGAGTCGCTGCTGTACCTGGAGAACGCGACGCCCAACGAGAAGCGCGACGATGTGCTCACCGCGATCGAGCAGTACATCGAGCACGCCCAGAACCCGCTGCTGGTCACCGCCGCGTTCAAGGCCCACGCCGCCTGGAACGACGAGCCGCTCCGCGGCACCATCGTCCGCCTCAAGTCGCGCGACAAGGCGCAGCGGCTGATCGGCCTCAAGCAACTGCCCGAGATGGAGCCCAGCGACGACGGCTGGCTCCGCGTCTCGCAGCCCATCGACACCATCCTTCGCCAGGAGACCGATGCCCAGCTCGTCGCCGCCGCCGTCGCCGCCCTGCTCGTCTGGCACAAGGACCCGATGACCCGGCTGTCGCTGGAGCTTGAGCAGAACTGGCCGAGCGCCCCCGCCGTCATCGCCGCCCTCGGCACCCCGGGGCATGATGCCGCGCTGCCCGTGCTGCTGCGGCACGTCGCTCGCCCCTCGCCGCACCGCGCCGCCGCCACGCAAGCCATCGCCAGGATCGGCAAGTCCGCCGAGGACCCCGTTCTGGAAATGCTCGGCCCCGCCTACGACCCCGCCGCCCGCGTCGCCGCCGCCACCATCCTCCAATCCATCGGCAGCGAAAAAAGCCTCGCCGCCCTCAAGGCCGCCGCCGCCGACCCCGCCGCGCAGCTCGCCGAGGCCGCCCGCGTCGCCATGCGCAAAATCGCGCCCGATCAATTCTCCGAGATGGACGAGATCCTGCTCGACATCGAACGCAACCTCACCAGCCGCGGCGGCGCCACCCCCGCCCTCATCAAGCTCAAGGCCGTCACCCCCAGCGACGAAGACCGCACCAAAGTCATCGACACCGTCGCCAAGCTCCTCACCGGCGCCCACGCCAACGCCACCGCGACCGTCATCGTCGACGGCCCGAACGGCGTCGGCCGAACCTTCCGCTCCGCCCCCTTCGACGCCATCGAAATCCTCGCCGCTTGGGCCGATGACGACGCCATCGCCCGCCTCGTCAAGCTCCTCGAAGTCCAGGGCGAACGCGACTTCACCCTCCGCCGCAATCTTTTCCTCGTCTTCGGCAAGGCGAAAAACGCCAAGTCCGTCGTCGCCGTCGCCAAGTGGCTTGAGGGCGACCAGTTCGAGGCCACCAACGCTCTCGTCGCCATCGGCCGCCCCGCCGAGGACCACATGATCCGCCTGCTCGACACCTCCGGCAACGACAACCTGAAAATGACCGTCATCCGCGTCATGGAAAAAATCGGCGGCCCCAAATCCCTCGCCCGCCTCGTCCCCATGGCCCGCAGCAAAAACAACACCTCCCTCAAATACGCCGCCGCCAGCGCCGTCCTCACCATCCAGAGCCGCGAAAAAGACAAGTAGCCCCTCCGCGGCTTCTTCTTTGCCCGCTCAATCCGAACCGCCACCCCA
>Ga0163150_10004118_pt1 | contig 19754 bp, 31 predicted proteins | sample OliLakLV19P2IB_FD_148628 | JGI IMG/M metagenome (GOLD analysis project Ga0163150, IMG submission 148628) | Freshwater microbial mat bacterial communities from Lake Vanda, McMurdo Dry Valleys, Antarctica - Oligotrophic Lake LV.19.P2.IB | ecosystem: Environmental > Aquatic > Freshwater > Lake >...
CGCATGGACCGCCGGAGCACAGGATAGTCTGTGACAGACAGTCCAATGCTCCGTGGCACCGGCCAGAACTCTCTCCGTTCCCGTATCGATAATAGCCCACTCGCGCCCAAAGCGTATGACAATCTTTGCTCCGGCAGGAATACTTGCCATTAAGTAGTCGGGAACGAATTTACCTGAATTGACAGATTTCATGTTGAATCGGACAATTAAACGGTTTAATTTTCTAATTTATTATATGCAGTATCAGGCTTTGCCTGACTCTGGGACATCCTCGTACCTACATTGCGCTACGTTATCGTAGATACGGAGGAATGCCGATACTAACTTGGCGCACTGCTGTTCGGTGAACTTCGGGTAGGTCTTCACCCTAGTACCTCTCCTCCAGATGTCGAAGGATGCGATAGCGTCTCCCGTTTTAATATCTACTAACCTCAATGCGCAAATTTCATTTGTCGTAAAGTCTCTTACGATGTTTAATTTTAAATCTACCTTCGGAGCGGCGGGCATGGTTAGGTCTTAACTTCACTTTCACCATCTCCCGAGGACGCAATTACCTTGAAGGTCTTCAAAATCTTGATCGCCTCGTAGAAGGATTCCGCCCTTCCCTTGAAATACATCGCGGCACTGAGGTCTCCGAAGAACGCGAAAGTATGTGAAAGCACCTCGTTGCTGTATGCGGCATTTCGCATAGCTTCTACGGCACGGTCAATGTTCGAGCTGGGCTCGCCTCGAACGAGAGGAGCGATGAATAAAACCGACAGGAGTAGTAATTTTTTCATGATATGTATCTTTTTATGTTTATATGTTTAATCCGAGCTGGTGAACGCGAAGCCTTTTCTATTTTGGTAGAACGTGGGCATCGAAAAATGATCTAACAGCCTTACAGCCGAATACCGAGGGGGCGTTTCCGGAGCAGGAACGAAAGGTACACGTACAATCTCGGGATGACCTACTTCCGGTAGGAGTCCTAGAAGTAAGTCTTTGACGGGAAAATCGACCGTGACGTCCTCCTCTCTAAAGCTAAAAACAAGACAGTTTTCGTCAGAAAAGCCTACGTCAGAATCTTCTAAGTTTTCGGCAGATAGAACCGCGTCAACTACGGCGCGAAGTCTTTTCGGACAGAACTTTTTGAACGAGAAGTAATCTTTAGCCACATATACCCAATCCTCCTTGTCTACAAAGTAGACCGTTAAATCCCCACAGTTAAGGGCATCGAAAAGTACTGTAATCTCGGACCTAAGTTCTGCACTGAGGTCCGTTCCCAGAATTCTGTCTATGAGTACCTGTACCGTAATACGGCCGGTAACGCCTTCCATCTCGTCGGAGTATGCTCCTCGGATAAACTCAATAGGATCGTCAATGTGTCCGTTATCGGGGCAGTCGAGACCGAACATCCCCAGCAGATAAGCATGTGCTACAGTAGTAGCATACACTTCGTGATTGAAGTCGCCAATATCTCCGTCGGCAAAAACGACATCGTTCGTGTCTGTGACCCAATATTCGCCTTTTATTAAGCTCATGGTTTAACTGGATTATACGGTTTTAGCGGTCTCTTTTCTGTATTTCATTTTAGTATAGTCGAAGAAAGCTTGAAGGACTTTCTGTACTCTGACCTGCAACTCCTGCTCTACGTACAGGCACGCACGGGCAACAGCGTAGATCAGTCCCACGTTGATGCCGACTCGGTCGTCCTGAATATCGAAGGCTGCACATACCGTTTCGGTGACCAACTCCGCTATCTCGGGAGGGATCGGGTGTGAAATCTCGTTGGCACCTACTTCGCGTTTAACGATGTAGGGAATGTAGTTTGTGATAATTTCGCCGTGGATTCCGTCCGCTCTGATTCGACAAAGCAGTAACGTATGTACTTTACCATTAACTGCTAGCTCCGATTTGTGTACGATATACAACCGGACTACAGAGAACTCCGAACTGCAGACCCATACCTCGTTGTCCTCGGTGCATCCGTGGCGATAATATGCTGACGGCATTAGGCTGAGAATTTTGTGCATAATTTTACCAAAGAATTTGAGTTCCGATGAATCCGTTTTTAGGTGAGTCTCTGACGATAGGGGCGTTCCGAACGACCAAAGCCTCTGCGACAGCTTCTCCTAGCTCCGGTAGTTTGGCTTTAGGCAGCCGCATAAGGGTCCGCAATACGCTCAAATGTTTTTCCCCGTAAGTAACCGACTTGTATTCCGTTCCCTCAAAGCTCACGTATCTTACTTGCCTGTCGATAGGGAGGACGGGCCGGCTTTGGCTCTCCTGTAACTCGATAAAAAGAAGCGTCACTTCCTCTAAAAGAGCCCTAAGGGCTTCGCTCACATCCACCGTCCGGTGGGGGTAGATTTTCTGGCCTAGAGCATACAGCGTGGCGTAGTCTTTCTGCGCGCTTTTGTATTCCTTAAGCAGAAAGGCCAATGCAGTAGGCTCTTGAAGCCGTATCACATCCGGGAAGTTTACTAGCGACATGGTAACGACCTTCTCGCAGTTATTCCGGTGCAGCCAGCCGCTTATGTCTGCGGGGTGCGTAACAGCGCCTTTCCATTCGAATAAGTCTACAACGTACGTAGTGTCGGACACTGACCCGCTTACCTTACCGATATCGTCTCTGACAGCATATACTGCGTCTAAAGTTTGCGCCGAAGGGAAGTCCCCCACGTACTTAAACCATGCAGATAAACTGGACTCGCGTTCTACGCCTTTATTGGAAGGCGAACGCGTCGATACTAGACTGTAATATAATTTAACCATGGTAGTTAGTTTTTAGATTTTGAAAAACGGGGGAATAAAGGCAAAGGAGAGGGGTTCATGTCGCCCGCCCGCGCTTGTGCCATGTAGTATTTGACGTTGAGATCGAAGTTCCGACGTAAGAGGAAAGTGTCTGTAAAAACGGGGAACTTTTTCACCAGCGTACGCGATGGAACTATTCGGTCCAGCCGCTGGATGAATACTTTGAAAACATCCACGCCCGGTCCTGTCGATTCGACGTATTGATGCCTAAGCGCGTACATGTAGTGACCCATGACCGCCTCGGGAGAGAACCTATTTTCGTTGCATCCGATTGGAGGGAACCCATCGGACGGTTCCACCTCACTGTCGATCTCCTCGACAATCCTGACTAGCCTCTTTTCGACTGCAGAAAGCGCCTCAATTTCGAGCGCAGTAAGTAGATCGGGATCTTTCATCCGATTGCCGGTAAGGTCTATCGAGACATATCCGTTTTTCCCACAGAGAGTCCCCGAGAACCCGGAATTAAGCCAGGCTCCTCCGCGCATAGATGTGGAGTTCAGTTTAACTCCGAGGTCGATAAACGCCTGACAGATCCGTTTCCAGTCCGACTCCGTGCACCGGGGATAGTTTTCCACTGCTAGAATTCTATCCCAGATTTCTTCTCCATACGCCTTCTTGTAAACCCCGACGATGGCCTCTCCGACGGAGGAACTGGTAAGAACATCCCGGCAAACGTCGGAGATGTTTAACTGTACGAGCTTGGTCTTCTTTATTTCTAATTTATAACGCATAACCTATTGGTGATGTGACTACAATTGGATAATTAAACGTTTAACTTCCCCAGACTGAGTGCCTAGGGAAACGTTAGAACTACTCTGCTTTAACTTTCTGCTTGTAGGAGATGGTGATCTCTTCTCCGTCTGGAAATACTAACTTTGCCGATGTGATCCGAGGGTATCTCTTCTTCAAGTGATGCCGGAGCGTCTTGCGCTCTTCGCTAACTGGTATCACTAGCGATACCGTATTTCCTTCTCCGAACATCACGACAACGCCGATTCTCGACTTTGCTTCCTTGGTGACTCTTCGCCTAAGGGCTTCCTGTTTTCTTTGCTCGGCTTCATGCTCCTTTGCTAAACTAGCTTTGAGCCTAAAACTTTTCATCTTTGCATTTGTTGCAACGTCAACCTTCGACGGGGCAGGCTTAGATTTCATAACTAAAGTTCCGATTACTGAATGTAGTTGCTGCTGGATCTTCACACTAGCATCGAATGCGGAAATGTCTACTTTTAAATCTGAGCCGAAGTTGGCGTAAGCAGAACGCTGGAAACTTTTTTCCCTATGGAGCATAGCTTCTGCACTAACTCGTCATCTCTACCTCGGACCGATAACAGGTGCCCCAGTTTACTGTCGGAGAGATCGAAGCCGTGATTCTTCCCGATTCCAAACCCCCATAGCCCGCTTTGAAACAACTTTACGACCGAAAGAACGTTACCGTAATATTGTAGGTTCAAACTGCTGAACGAAGACATGATCGCGAAGTCTTCGCAGATAATATCCACTACGGACTTCCTGTCGAAGACATGCTTCATTGGTGCCGTCAGGCGGGATATCGCGATTGCGAACTCCGTTGTAAACGCTAAATCGAATCTTTGAAGGCTCTGTACCGTACTCCGGACATCGACGGTGTTAAATTCCACCGGATATCTGCATCCGTAGTTCATATATGGCTCGGTCCCCCGTATAAAGGGGAGGGGATTCTCTACCGCCAGTAGAATGGAGAGTATCTGTTTGGTCTCGTCGTCGATAGTAACGTATGCGTCCGCCGAGTAGAACGGGGAGGGGTGGCTTATCTGGAGCCATTCATTTATTGTCGTAGTCAGTAGAGATCTGGAATCTTCGTTCATTTTTAAATAAGTTAGAAAGTTAAACGTTTAATCTTAAATCTTAGTCTTGCCTTCCCAGAAAGTCACCGCCTCGGGATGGAAAGGCTTGCCGTACTCGGTCAAGTAAGCGTAACGCACCGTTACTCTTGTTCCGACTAGCTCCGCTTTGTTGGAGTACAGGTGGCGCAGGTACGGGTAATCGCCTACGATGTTCGAGAAGAACTTATTCCCTTTCCACTCACCTGAGATATGTTCGCACTCTACTTTTGCTGCGATTTCCCCTGCCTTCTTTCCTTTCCCGGAATGTATGTCTACGATTCTAAATTCTGCATCTTTCCAAGCTTTATATTTTAATAGGTCTTTTGACCTGCGGGGCGAGTAGCTACCGCCGAATGTGCGAATCATCGAACCTTCGTAGGACGATTGCAGATTGCCCACATGTATCCCCTCTAGACCTTTCTTGTCCTCGGCGATAACGGTTTCCACTAAACGAATACATTCATGCTCTTCCATGATCTTCGCTATGCCTGTTCCCGATGTAAGTGTTTCATGCCTGCATTCGAACGGATCTTTCTCCATACCTAAGCGGTAGAAGTCGTAGATATTGTAGCTGATCGCCTTCGCGGTAAGTTTCCGGTGCGAGGAAGTAGCTTTCACTTTTCGGACCAGACTCATGATCCGATTCAACTTCTCACCAAGACTGTGACAGTAGAGTTCTCCATCGAATACGCTATTTGTCATGTTCTTTAACGCAGGCTTAAGCGCCTCGAATACGTGAGGGCACGATGTAATAGGCTCCCCGTTGCGGGTGAACATTCCGTCAATACTTACTTGGCACCTGACACCGTTGAGCTTTGGCTGCACGAATACCGGGAACTCCAGTGACGTTATTCCCTTCTCGTAGGTTTGCGCCAACATGCACGAGAGTCTCTTATGTGCTTTTTCGCCAGTTTCGAGGTACCCGCGTTTCTTTTTCTTTGTGAAGTGCGATCTCGCAACAGATTCGGCCTGCTCGATTCCATCTCTGGTATTGGATCTCCCCACGTTCGTGCCGTACACTACCGTCCATGCTCCCACTTTCTCTTTCCCCTCAACCACTCCCGAACAGGAACGTATCCGATTCCCCGAGTACTCCATTCTCCAGTAGAGGAGCCGATCTCCTTTGGCCGTCGGACGGTAAAGTGTCGGGAGTGCTTTTATGATTCCGTTTAGTCTCATATGCAATGTGCCGGTTTTTGATAAGCTCTTACCATTTGAACGTATGTACTGTTTTTTTCGAATACAGCAATGAGCGCGGGGAGATGAACATATATGTTATCCAACTCGTAGTCGCCTAACTGATTTCCGTAGGTGTTCAGAAACCAAGAGTAGAATGCGTCGAACCCGTAGGTGTCTCTAGCTTTGGCTTCGATAGCCAAAACTTCGGTCTTTAGTATATGCCGAACGGTCATCATATGTTTATTATCGTTTGCCCTTCGAGGGCGATCCCATGTCTCCAAGGAATTGATGCACCTTGAGAGTGCTGGTGATTGGATCGCTGAGTTTTCCTCCAGCCAAAGCATACTTGAAAGTCACCCTGTCTTCCTCGACGTTGGTAACGACTGCAAGTTTACTCTTGATGACCACATACTCGTACAGAGGGATATACTCCCTCCCGTATGCCATGCTGACGTAGAGGCTCTGCTCCACATTGATTACCTCTTCTGCGATTTGCTGCAGAATAATATCGTCTTTTTGTTTCATGTTTAAATTTCCTCGTAAGCGATTTCATCGCTAGCCACATCGTACGTGTGGGAGATTGAATGACTGCCGGTTTTTACTATGGCGGAGAAGTCGCTGACTACTAGGAGTCTTCTTAAAGGGAAGACCCATTGCTCCGGCTGAACTTTTGCACCTGAAGAGTAGAGGTACTGAAAGCGCACTTGGGCGCAGGCTTCGGGGCCCCTGCCGTGAATACCGATTATCTTCCCCACTCGGGCGGCCCAATGCTTGGCCTGCGTATCGGGACGAACCCAATCTCCGACTGCGGGTGGAATTTGCTGCTTTGAACCATGTTTCCTTGGCGTTTCCTTGCGTTCTACGGGGTTTTGTTGCGAGGTTGGGGTCTTCGTACCCTTTTTTACTATCTTGCCCGGTTTTGCGACCTTTACGGGCGTCTTTGCCTGTTTCTTTTTTCTGGATTTAGATGACATATTGTCTTTCAGGTCAGACTCGGTTATTTGCCTAAGTTATTCCTGCTGGTTTTCTGACGATGTAATTGACAGAGTACCCTTCCGGCGCAGGAATAGGCCAGATATACTGCGTCTTTCCTAGCATCTGAGTGAACCGTACGTTCCTGTAGGTTCTGACGAACCCACGTCTTCCTTTGAAAACGTGATTTTGCCGCCGAGACTCCTCGATTGCTTCGGTTTTCTGATCGAAGCGTTCGGACCCTACGCTCGGAAGGTAGCGGATCGAAACCGCATGTCCTTTAAGGTCATGCTTAGGGTGGATCCCGATCTGCTTTCTTTCCTCCCGCGTCTCCGCCTTAATCGACTCGACCCTGCTGCGGTCGGTTGACGCAAAACAGAATACGCGGAGAAGGATACGTATCATATACTCCATTGCCGCTTTATCTTCGGGACTTAGTTGCTGATCCAGCTCTGGAACTAGACCTTTGGGTTGCACCAACTCGTAGTCTCCAACGATAACTCGATTCCAATCCGAAAACGGAAAAGAGTAGCAATGAATGACCTGATCGGCTGTTTGCCACGCTGCTTTCGCGTCGCAGATTACAGCTATTCCCGGATCTCTATTCCGAGTAATGCCTAGAAGGAATCCTACTGCCGGAAGCGTAGGATCTTCGAATCTCACATACCCGGACTCCGATGGAAACATGGCCTCGGTAGGCGGAAGATCGAAGCTGCAAACCTCCATGTCTCGCGACAGCTCTTCGGATATTCTATAGTAGGTTTTATGCAGGACCAGTCTGGTCTTGACGTGCGAACAGAGCCCCGAGGCACCTCCGAGGCTTACAGCGCACTCGGAGACATGTTCTAGCTGATGTTTCTGCAGCAAGCGTAGATCGACGTCTCCCGCACGGAAGCCTAGCTCGTTGTGCATGGAGAGTAATCCGCTAGGTCTATTTATAACCATGTTAGGTAAGGCGAAATGCCTGTTGAGGTATGAAATTAAACGTTTTATTTTCTGTCAAACGGACATAAAAAGAGCGGCGTAGATTTACGCCGCTCGTGTCTATCAGTAGTCATCGGTACTGCGCCAACTTGGCTTTCTGAGGGAAGGGAATAACGCCTTCGCTAGTTTCCGAACTGAGAACATAATCGCTGCTATCAAAGCTAGTTTTATCATCGTCGATATTCTTGCAAAATATATATATCTTGCAAACACTTTATTCGAGCCAGGGTTGCGCTGCTGATTTCTCTTTCGAAGGTAAAGACGATACGTGCTTGCCCAATCCCCGAATTCCGTAGTGCTTATTTATGCCGCTCTCTAGCTTAGCTGTAGCCTCGTAAAGGCATAGCTCCGAGGAGGGATTCGAGGACTTATGTACCGCGAGCCCTGTTCTCGACTCCGTAACTGTGAAACCTCCCATCGTATTGCGGTGAAGGAAGAACTTTAAATCGGGAAGCTCTCCGTAGGAGAGCCTTTTGGCACCACGTACGAGGGAAAGCATAGTAGCCCCATTCCCTCTGAACCGGAGGATCTTTATCTTAAACGTTTCCGACGATACTTCCGGTATTTTCAATTTAGCATATACAGGTCTAGGTTTCGGTAGTTTCATAAGAACCTTCAGTTACCTAACCTGCTAGTTTCACGTAGTCTAAGAACTCTCTCTTAGAGGACTCTGGGTCGAACGACGGGGAGTAGACCGAGGTGGTTATAGTTATCGCCGCAGACTTCCTTGGTCCGCGACAGGAAACACAAGAGTGCTGTGCTCGCATAAGCACCACCATGAACTTTGGCTTTAAAACGGAAACCGTGTACTGGAGAACGGAATCGGTAAGAAACTCTTGAGTTGTCGGTGCCTTCGAAAAGAAATCTACGATTCTTGGAAACTTAGAAAGACCGAGCACGGACTCGCCCGGGATATACCCGATGTATGCCTCGCCGAAATAGGGAAGGAAATGGTGGGCGCAGATAGAACTAAACTGAATCGTTCCCTCAAAGACTAACTGCGACATGCCGTGTGCCGGGAAGGTAGTAATCTTCAGCTCGGTGTTCCTATCGTAAACGGGTAACTTGGTGACTCTAGGAAGGGACCGGTAATTAGAGGTAGCTTCGATCAAGAAGCTGACTACTCGTTCCGGCGTCTCCCTGAGTGCCTCGTCAAGGTCCGGGTTTAGCCCCAAAGCGACCATGCACTTTCGGAAATGTTCTACAGCTGACTCCATCGCTGGGGAGCCAAGTTTAGGTAAGATCATATCGTTACTTATTATGCCGATACTGGAGTAAACTGTTTAGGCCAGGATATAGGACTGAAACTACACGATGCGCTGAATCCTGTTTTAGCCGTCAATGGCTTTACGGAATGGATAACGACGAACGCCTTTTTTATTTCCGGGGTCTTTCTATAACAGACATAGGTAAGCTGGCGTTCCATCTTATTAGGATCGGGCCTTGTAGCTTCTACGCACTGGAAAGTAATCTGGTTTCGCGCCATCCAGTCTTGTTTCTGGAGAAAGTCTTTATCTTTCAGTTCGGGGAACCATATTTCTATAAAATACTCCTGTATCTTCATCGTGTGCATGTACAGTGCCGATTGGAGTCTCGACAGATCTCCCGCTGGGAGGAACGTAGATCCTGCGTCGTTACCGTGTTTCCTGAGAAATGCTTTGCGCTTACGCGATTCTTCGAGTGAGTCGGACATATTAAACTCCAGTTACCTGATCCCAAATATCGACCTGAAGTCTGGGACTATAGTTGACGCCGCTATCCATTGCAATTTTAGCTACGAGCGGAGCACGCTCCGCCATCTGTTTCCGGTTAGATGCCATAGGCATGAAGAATACGTTACGCGAGGATATGGAGAGACGTTTCACAATCTCCATCGCTTCTTTCGCATCGGATTCGTTGGCCACCACAAACTTCAACTGATACGGGATGTAGTGGTTGCCGAGGTAGGAAGCGAGCACCGCATACTTCAACCGCTTACTTTCCGGCTCGCCCGAGTTCGAGAGCTTCGGACTAAGGTTCCATTGCTTGACGTACTTTGCGAATGCGGCCGTAGGGGGCAGCGTCGCTTGGGTTTCGACCTCGATATTCCACGCCGTGGGGTAATTGGGTCCGCCTTGCGCTTGAAGGTAGTCGAAGTAAGCGGTAATGGCCTCCTGCTGAATCATCGGGTCGCCGCCTGTGAGAATGAGAGAGGCTCCATGTCCGTTCTTCATTTTGACATAGTAGTCTGCAACTCGACAAATACTGTGCCATTCTGCAAATGTATACGTAGTTCCCTTCTTCCATACCTCTGTAGTGTCACAGAAACCGCAATTTAAGACGCACCCCTGAAACCTCCAAAAGACGGACTGCCTTCCTGAAGACATACCCTCTCCCTGTATCGAGTAGAAGTGTTCCGATACCTTAAGTGTGTCGTTTCTCACGTCTGTGGAAGTCCAATGGTTGCCGAGTTTTTTCCGTCCTCTAGGCAGGTGACGAACACGACTCTTACACCACGTGCCACAAAGTCCTTCGTCTTGGCCACCTCGTCGTTTGCCAACTCCATCACGAAACTGGCAAGTCCTTCTGCGCTGCACGATCTTACTATTCGAAGATCGGTAAGTCCTTTCTTATCCATCGCTACAAACTCCGCCAAAGAAGGGTCGTCGTAATCGATAAGCAGAGTATGATCGAACCAGTGATCCAGTTTTGCTTTAAATGCACGCAGGGCTCCGAAGTCTACGACGAAACCGCATTCGTCTCGACGGTCGGCAGCGAAGGAGATACTGAAAGACCAGTTCTCTCCATGAACGAACTTGCAATGTCCCGGATGCCTCCACTGGCGATGCGCCGCTTTCAGATTGGTGTAAGTTTTCGAGACTACGACTTGCCCCTGAAGTGCGGGCACATCTACGCCAATAGACGGTATAGTCAACTGTGTTTCTTTTAATTTAGGAGCCATAAATAATTAAACGTTTTATTTTTAAATTTAGAACTAGAAAGGGTCGTCCCGAAACTGATCCAAAAGGAAATCGGGAATGTCATCGTCGGTTATCTCTGCCAAAACATCCGTCCTTACCTTGGCAACGTTAACCTGATCTGCAAAATCGTCTTCCGAAGTTCTCCGGGTCGCTTCTTCGTTCACTGGAGAAACTAGCATAGACATTTCCCGAGCAAGAGCAAGGTCGTCTGTAGTGCCAGCTCCGAAGTGCGTAGGCAGTAACGTGGATACGAAAAGCTTCCCCTCTGCCGTCATCTGTCCCAGCTCGCGGTACTGAACGCAGGAAATAGCATGGAGCCATTCTCTGATTTTAGATATGGCCTTCTCCTGATAGAACTGAGGAAAACAGGCTTCCGGTCTGAACCTGTTCCAACAGCGAAGTATGTTCTTATCCTTCTTGTACCTACCCATGAAGACGCCTGGATGTGGGAGGCGAAGCTGATAATAGAACGTTTTCTTAGAAAAGAGCTGCTCGTAGAAGTGCTCCATTTCGGCATAACTCTTGAGAGCCGCAAACGTCACTTGCTGGTAATCGAGATCGTTGATTATCTTCTCCGCATCCAATCCCCACCTAACATAGTCTTCTCTCGCAGGCTCACGTTCCCCCTTCTTTAGAAACTTTAACTTCTGGCGCTTGTCGAACCAGTGCGGAAGGGTCCCGTAGATTTCCCCGGCTTTCCAACTCGTACTGTCTAGACTGAACCAGGGCCAGTCCCTGAAGTCCGACTGTTTCGTTCCGGCAAAAGCATGGACCCGTGTGGTATACCTTTTCGCTACAGTCATGTAGGAATTGAAATCGGCCTTCGAGGACATTTCCCCCGGAAGACCTACGTAGGAGTACGTGGCGCAAAGATTCTCCCATCCCTGAAGTCCCTGTGAGTCATGCCAGACAAAGATGATGTCTACTCCCTTTTTCAAAAGCGGAAGAAACAATTCCTTCCTCCACTGCTCTACGACATAATCGCCATACGGGTCGTTTGGACTGGCCTTCTTAGCGGCGACGTTGATCGAGTAGGCGATGTCCAGCTCGACGGCGCAACGGTACTGACCTCGGTTATCGTGAAGCCACTTGACATACGCTTCTGCGTAATTTTCGAAGTCTTTAAGTGTCCATGTTTTGTATGGAGCCGAATCCATACTCTTCTGAAAAGTGTGCGCACCGGAATCGATCATCCAGTCGATTCCCGGCGTCTTGATTGCACGACTAGCCAGCGTCTTGTTCATCTTTACTATCCAAAGATAAGACATGAGCATGTTCCGGTTGCCTGCATCGTAGGCCCATTGGAAATGGTGGTCGGGTTCGACCCCGGATACGAAATAGGATACACTCATGGTTTCCTGCCGAGACTGGTACTTTTTTTAGGGGAGGGGTTCTTAGCGGCAACCCTCTTTGGTTTCTCTACGGAGGCAGACGTTACAGTAGGACTGACCTGTTCGTCGATTTTACGTAAGACCCGGTAACTTCCGGGTTTCAAGTATACATACATAGTCATAGAATGTCTTAGCTTATTTGAATTTTATCTAAATATCGCACTGCTACGAAACACAAGAGAAGTTCTCCGATAAAGACCGTCTATGGTCGAAATATCGGAGTAGAAGGTGACTGCTCCGCAGCCGTGAATCCTAGCGTGACGCAACACCGCTTCCTGAGTGTCGATAGTATTGAGTATGATTACTCCGAAGTTACTACATACGGACATTGCAGTATCCAAGTCCTCGATCTTACTGGAATGGACCACTACTACGTCGTAAGGATGCTCCTTTCCTTTTTCAATATCTTCCGATTCCATCGCCAGCAAAGTAGGAGTATACGACTTCAGTTCATCGCAGTTTATCATGCGATGAAAAAATTCGAAAGTACGATCTTCCGGTTTACCTAACTCCAGAAGGCGAACGGTGCTCATATCCGTTTCTCGAATCCAAGATACAGCGGGAAACGCATAAGTGCCGTAATCGACGTCGAAGGCGGCTTCCGTCCGGTCAAGGAAGGCTGTGTCCTTTAGGATCTCCCGGTTACGCCAGACATGTCTTACGAACCGATATGCTTGGCGAAGAAGTTCGAAAGGGTTACTCGGCATACGGGATCTCGCTGTATGTTGCGCCGCATTCTCCGTCCTCGCTGACTTCGACTAGGAATACCGAAGGGAAGTCTGCTCGAAGAAACTGCAGTAAGGACGTTGCGATCTGCTCGCAGCTAAACGTCTTACACGCTTCCACCGAGGTTGCACTCATTTCCTTGGTCAGTTTTTGCAGTCTAACCACTAGCACGCTCTTCAACTCATGAAACTCTACTTCCCGGTCTCCATGCGTCACTCCGGCTTTGACGGTGACTTTGAAAACATGACGATGGGGGCTACGTAGATATGCCAGATGGTCGGGAGCGGCTGCCCACCGATGAAATCCTACAAACTGGTCCGTTACGAAAATAGAAAGGTCTGCTAAGTATGAGCTGGTCATTTTATTTGCCTCGTTTTGGTTTGTAACTTTTGTTTCTGCGAAGAATTGCTGAAATAATTTTTTCACTGCGAGCGGTGTCCGACGGGATTGTATTGCCGATTTTGTTGGTGAGAAGGTAGGTCTGCCTAAGTTCCTTTCGGAGGTCTCCTTCAGGCTTGGCTATTATTTTTTTCTGTCGCGGAGTCATAGGCTAGAAGACCACCAGTCAGCTGCACGGGTTGCTTTATTTAAAAAAACGTTATGAACGAGGGTCTTTGCGTAGTCTACGCAAACCGGAGTTCCATTCAAGATTCCCCAATTCTCTACCTTTAGATCGGTAAAGAACGAAGGCACTCTCGTAGGAAGTTGACTGGCATTGCTACAGATTTCTGCGTACTTCATGAAGAGTATGGTACCGTGGCATCCGATACTTATGCACGGACAGAACCACTTTTTTACACGCTCCGGCATCATCTCGATAGACTCCCATATGGCAAGCTCTGCCATATTGTCCGAAATTGCATTCTTGAGATTCCTAGTGGAAGCTACTTTAATGACCGTTCCGGGAAAGAGCTTACTGGTATATACTATCCTGTTCATTCCCCTTCCTACCTCCGTTTCCAAAATAGCACTGAGCAGATCGTGGGTGGTTACTGGACCTAGACGGTCCTGTTCTAGTGACATAAAATTAAACGTTTAATTAAACTCCTCATCGAGACAGGTGTCGCTCAGATAGAGATCGGGAGTAACTTTTACTCCATCTTTTACGACAAAGGCGCGGTCATTGAATGCCTGCCCCACGCAGACGTGATCGCCGGGAGCGTCCAGATCGACCCAAGCTCCTATTTTATAGTAAAGGGAGACTTTATTGTCCTGACAGTAGTAGATGCTCTCTTCGAGATCCCTTCTTAACCTGCTTGCTATCGCGGCTACTTCGATAGAATCGACCTCTATGGCTACCTTAAGTCTAGGGTTATACGAGAACAGAAGTTCCAAACCGGACAACCAGCTGTTGTAGTTGGTAATATGCGGAGGAACGAACTCTTTGCAGAACCAGATTCTATCGTACTTCATTCCCTTTATTTGAAGTTTACCTACTAAAACGGAAAGCAGCAACCCCGTAGGGAGCCTCCGGACGAACAGTGTCTTGACCCCTATCTGGGTCAGACCTTCGATTTCCGAACCTTCCCAAATTCCCCAATCGCTACAAGGTGGTTTTTTCATTATAAATATCCGAGGTCTTCTAAATGGTAGTGAGCACTGCTGTGGTTTCTGACCGATTCCGCAATACGCTTCAGCGATCCGTCGTGGAAAGCTAAGGTGTCTCTGCCTAATTCGGCTGCCAGCTCTGTGAAAAAAGGACTTTCGTAGTTACGTAACACGGTCTCTATCAGATTGGCTATACTAGAGACCGACGCATCGGGAGAGTACGTAAGCTCCGGCGCATTCCGAAATACATAACTGAAATCCCTAAAATTAGGATATATCGGGACACACTTAAACGTCAGAGCTTCGAGCAAGGTGAAGCTTACCCAATCTTGGAGTGAGAAGTTTACCTGAATACGCGAGGACGACAGTAAGGAGTAGTAACTAGGCTTATCCATCCCTAGGAACACTGTTAGTTTGCCTTGCTTGACTAGAGCGGTAGCAAGTGCAATCCCTTCAACGTCCGTACCGTACATCTGAGAATACGCTGTGGAAACTGCGAACCTATATTTCCCGCCCAACTCGTCGGCTAGCATGCAGAACTTCAAAAACTGCTTCTCCTTGTCCAACCGGGAAGTAAATATCACGTCATAGATGTCGTAACTGACTACAGCTTTTTCTCTGACTTTCAGGACCTCGGAAGAAGAGAACGGGAGACCGACATACTCGATCTTCTCCTCCATATACGGAAGTGAAGTCGAGATAAGATCCTGAAGAATTGGACTCGCTACGAAGACCTTGGAGTAATGCTGAGAAGCCATTATTTCCCACGTGCGCATCCAAGTCATTTTCCGGGTAAAATCATACCTATCGAAACTCTGCGCCCAACAGAAGGTGTAGAGGAGTGGCTTGGCCTTGCGAAAAGCGTAAGCAAGCGACTCGATTCCGGGATGGAAAAAGTCATCGACGTAGACTGAGCTGGGCCGAGTGGGGCACCCTTCGTTTTTCGAAAGATACTCGATGTTCTGCTGCATAGCGTAGACCGGACGCTGGACTGCATCGAGCACCTCTCCGTTCTTGATTACCGAAGTCTCCTGCTTGGGGCGGATAACGGTAAGGTCGGAGAATACAGGCGAGAAGGCTTTCTCTACCCACCCGTTCGCACAGGACATTAGGCCAGTGTATCTCGACTCGTAGGACTCCAGAGGGAAGTAAGTAAGCGATTTCATTTTACCCAAGGAAGTACGTTGGCAATCGGTGCAGTGGGATACCCGCAATTTTCTGCGGTTGCCTGGATATAGTTCTTTCTGGCGGAGAACTCGTCGAAGCCGTCTGTAGGTTTCTCAAGATGAATACATCCAGCCGAAGTCCTAAATACTCCAAAGTAACCCTTAGACTGGAGATAAAGCGCAGCCAGAGTATCCTCTCCGCTACTGTTAAACTCTTTCTCGTTATGAGCAAAGAGGTGCTCCCTGACATACCTGACGTTCTTCGTAAACAGAACATTGCCCGTGTCCAGTGTGTCGCAGAGAACGGTCTTGCCTTCTCCTGTGAAGAAGAAGTTGTAGCCCTCGTGATTATTGGCCGCTTTTCCTTCACGGACCTGTGCACTGAAGTCTTTGTACCCTCTGCGGTTGTTAATATCGGGCTTCGCACCCTGAACCCAAGCGAGCGGAACGTTATCCCTCACTCGATTCGTTCCGTCTTCGAGACCGACCAGTAGCTCCGCCAGACACTCTGTCCTGTAGAGGCAGTCATCGTCTCCCATCCATACCAGCTCGGTCTTCGCCGCCTTCATCAGCTCGGTTCTAGCTGTGCGGACTCCTCTGCTGACGGACAACCTGAGTTGAAGGTCTACTCCGAACTTTCGGAGGAAATCGCATGCCTGCTCAAGATAGAAGTCGGAGAACTTTAGCATCTCCCCTTCCATTCTGACAATCACGGTCCCCGGCACTGCCGTTTGCGTGCCTATGGACATCAGACACATAGCTAATGCCTGTGTATTTCCCTTCGTGGATACCACGAAAGTTACTTCGGTGTTTAGGTTGAACATAACTGGAATTAAACGTTTAATTTTTAACTGCTGCGTTTTCGATTTCTTCCACAAACTTCGCCACCACTTTTTCTTTCTTATACATCTCGTAAGTCTGCTCTCGGCTTTCTTTCGAGATCGGCGATGCGACTACTACATTGGATTTTTTAGTGTCGGACAGCGAGATAAAAGCAACGCCTACAATGTGTCCGTAGATTTCCCGATTAACCAGACAATCTGCAAGATAGATATTGGGGACTCCGTTTAGTACGGCTTCCATTGGAGGCATGTTGAAGCCTTCCCGCTCTGTCATGGACACGAAGTATGCGGACTGTCGATACATGGTCTCTAGACATGAATCCGAGAGGGGCCCAAGCCAGCGGATACTGTCGGAAACTAAGTGAAACCATTCTGCATCGGTATATCCTCCGAAATAGCGACCTACGTGAAAGTGCTCGGTCTTGAGAATTTCTTTCACTAGCTTGGCTGTGATATGTAGATTCTTTCTCCGGTAAATCGAATGGACCGAAAGAGAACGATTAGACGGCCTCGAAGCGAACAACTCTGGAAGTTCCGCGTATGCATGGAAGCACCCATAGGGAACATATTGAGCGCCTGAAGGAATATCCCTACGTCTTAGAAACGAGTGAAGCGTCGTAATGGAAACATACGCGAACATCGTATTCCACTGTACCCCTGTAAACGCTTCTTTCGCCTTGACCACGCCGAATTCTCCCTCTGCGGCAAGCATATCGTGTACGATTGTGGCCTTCAGAAAGGGCGTTTCCCTGCAAATTAAAGGGCAAACGAAGTCAAGGGCTAGGCTGATCCATATTTTTACTTTGAGTCTCTTAAAATCGTCAGAAACGTGGTCCCACGACTTACCGACGGCGACGTGAATAGACTTTCCGAGATATTCTTCGAGAATACGAATCCCCTCGGTAGGCAGCATACCTCCTTCGATTTCCGCTATAGCCGGAGCGTACTTGCGAGCAAGGAAGTCTCCATGCCGAAATACCCCCTCCATGACGACACCTCCGGCTTTTCCGCAGGCGACTGCCCACGGGTAAACATCGACCAGAACTTGGTACATAATTACGTGTTTGTGGGAGTCGGCACTACGAACGCTTCCCAGCAGATTGCGTCCACGATTTCACCTTCCGGAGTTCTCAGCTTAACCCGAACGCGGTTGGGGCGAAACATCGCCGTTTTATTTCCGGCAAATGCCTCGTCGATCTTGTAACGGAAGACTCCCATGATCTTGGAAGCCTGTTGACCTGCACTTGCTCCGATGAACAGAAACTCTACCGGCTTATCGTACTTTGCACAAAGGTCCAAAGCGTAGACTGCTGTGTTGTTGACGTTAGTACTTCCACCGATACTGACCGTGCGCTCGTTGTAGACGTACATCGGGCACATTTCGTAAGACCATTTCTCTCCCGGCTTAATAGGGCTTGGTTGTTCCATAAGTTGCATATGTATGAGCCAACCCTAAGGCTGCCCAGACGTGTGAGGTTATTCCGTATGTTTTGCCGGGAGCTTTCGAGGTTCCCGGTTCTCCGTAGGTGGAGATCAAAGAGTGTCGGACACGTGTGTCCATGCCTTTACCGGATGCTTTTCCGGTCATAGCAAATCTGACATACCTTCGCGGCAATAGAACGAAAGGAATTCCTTCGATACGACAGAGGGCCTTCAGCTCTCCAATGAAGAGAACTGTTTCTATTGACGACTTTCCAAAGAACCGTCCTCCCTCAAACTTTTCGCAGATTACGACTGCGGGGCGAATGGACGCCAGAACGCTAGCGGCAAGCGAGTTATTCTTAGCCACTCCGTACTTCAGTACAGGAAGGCATAACTTCTTACCGATTGCTTTGACGTATACGTACCCTGTCTGCTTCGTACCGGGATCTACTGCACACAGCAATTGCTGCTTTGTCTTGGAGGGAAGTAACATTGCCTGAATTTTAAATAGCCATAAAAATAGGGCACCCCATTTACGGGGTGCCCTTTTGGGCGGACCGGACCTTATTCCTTCTTAGGAGCTGGATCTTCGCGCAGCTCTGCAGGAAGGCGAGCGAGTTCGCCTCCGAGGTAGCGAAGCGTCTCTTCCAGAATCTCCAGCTTACGCGCCTGCGAGACTCGGCTCATGGATTTGTAGCGCAGAAGAACTTTCCCGGCGGAGACCTTACGGTCGTCTCCGGTAGCGCGGGACTTCCCGGACGCATCCTTCATTGCTTTCTTGTCCTTGAGCACCGCGGCCTTCGCGTGAATGTCTTCCTTCTCGACGGTCTTGCCCGACTTGCGGTCCTTACGGACCTCTGCAGCAAGGCGGCGAGCGTCTCCCGTGTCGATCTTGCCATCGACGACATCCTTGCGGGTGTCCTCGTCAAGCTCGTCGTTTACTGCCATCATCTGAGAGACCCAAGCGGCGGTCTTGCCGATCTTCTTGGCAATCTCTCGACCCGTGAGGTTGTAGGGCTCTACGGCCAGCTTCTCCAGCACGGGGAAGATTTCCTCGGGCGACATTTCTCGCCGCTGGACGTTCTCCCTGAGCTGGATAAGCATCGCCTCGGACGGGTCAACGACTCGCAGCGTGCAGGGAATCCCATTGGGGAAAGCCTTGTCGTAGTCTGCGGTATGCTGCTTGCGCAGCTTGAGGATGGCGGCGCGGCGGTGCAGACCTGCAGCGAGATAACGTGCTGGGAGAACTTCTCCCTCGATTTTAAACTTCTTGTCTTCGGCCTCGGTGAAGACCACCAGCGGCTGCAACAGTCCGTTCCGGCGAATGTCTTCCATAAGGCTATCCACGTGCTCTTCATCGACCTTGCGGTAGGTGAGGAGTTTCGAGAGAGCAATGTGGTGAACCGGAATGTAAACTACGGTGTTGTTGCTGCTGACTGCTTTGGACGACTTGGCTGGCTTTGCGTTTTCGACTTTCATTTTAGTACCTATGTTATGGTTTCGCTGCATTACATTGACGTGAAATGGGAAAGCGAAAGCTATCCCTTAGAGATGCATTAGAAATTAAACGTTTAACTTTGGCAATCTTAATTTGAGACTATTTCGAAGCCGGGAAAGTATCATCGGACGAGTCCCGCTTCGGCTCCTCTGCGTGTAAGTTCCCTACTTAGCGCCTTGGCGTACTTGTCGAAGATTTCCACATACGCACGGATCTCTATCGCTCTGGCCTCAATTACGTGCGCTTCGTTTTCGCGGAGTTCCAGCTCCCTATCCAGCCGTATTTCCCGGTCGGTTACATACCTCGTTTTACCGTATGTGACTCCCGAACGGGAGATGTTCTTCCTTCGTGACTCGCAGATGGACCTCGTTCTGAGATGCGCAATCTCCACCTTGGATAACTCCGCAATAG
>Ga0163150_10004120_pt1 | contig 19749 bp, 23 predicted proteins | sample OliLakLV19P2IB_FD_148628 | JGI IMG/M metagenome (GOLD analysis project Ga0163150, IMG submission 148628) | Freshwater microbial mat bacterial communities from Lake Vanda, McMurdo Dry Valleys, Antarctica - Oligotrophic Lake LV.19.P2.IB | ecosystem: Environmental > Aquatic > Freshwater > Lake >...
CATTGCACCATCCAAACCATAGCAATTTTTTGGGTAAGCATTTCCGATCAGAAAGCGAACCTTGGTTTTTGCAATCACTCAGTCCAGTGTTTTCCTTGTATTTCACGGCTAAAATCGATTGCGGATCGCGAAAACCACCCACAGTTTCTGCGGAAGAGCCACTTTGAATTGACTTAACCGAAAGGAGGATTATGAAGCATCGTCACATCGCTGCCGGCGTCGAAGGGATTGTCCAACTCATCGCCGCCAGCTATCTCAGGCACGGTTACTACTGGTACGTTACCGGCTACGTCCCCCCACGCAAAGATCCTGCAATCGTCGATCGCAAGCTGGTCGCGAAGTATCAAATCGATGCATCCGAATGGGAACGAACTCGCCGACGCAAAGCCGGCATCGCCAATGCTCAATATGTCCGGCTCGATCAATGGTTCATCCTGATGGTTACGGAAGGCCATCATCCGCTGAAACAAACAACCGATAACGGCGGTGAGGGGAGTCAGCTAAAGGACGTACGACGGTAGGCCCGTCGCGTATGTTCGCTTCGGATACGACCGTAAAAAATTCTTCCCATGCAAAGTTGGCAGAGCTACCGGCGGCTTGAACGAGGACGGGAATCTGATCTCGGATAGTCAGAAGATTCGATTGCAAGGAATTCGCGTCCGTTGCCAAAGTCACGATCGCTACGCTGAGTAGGTTAATGCTTGAGTGGCGAGCTCAAGAAACGCGCGCCGATGCGTTTTGTCCCAGACTTCAAGCGCGACCTTTGGATCGAACTTACCGCATTCCCAGGCGAAACTCGGATTCCATCGCTCTGAGATATATCGAACAGCATGCAAAGCTTGTTGATCGCGACCAAACTCGGATGCCCAAATATCGAGTTGGTTCGGATCCCAAGGCATGACGCCTCGTGCGTTGACTAACGACGGGAACTGAAACGTATGAGTACCTGAAAAGGTTTCGCACCATTGGGGATCGTTTCCATCAATACTTGAGCCGCCGTATCGGGCTTCAATCGATTGACCGTCTCTTTCTTGATTTCCGCGAGCTGACAGGATTGGCCAAAGCTCCAATCGTTGAAGCGAGAATGCCGGTCGCCAGTAATCTTGAGTCCGAGCCGGCCGAGGTAGTTCATCGGGATCAGCTCGGCGGTCGATTTCCAATGAAATTCCGAATCCTCCTTTCGGTTGCTGCAACTTTCATAGAGCGTCTCAAAATCATCGAAGCGCTCATCATCGGGTCGCGAAAAGAGTTGGTACGATGCCTTTGTTAAATTTGCCATAATTTCCTTCTCCAGGTTTGAGATAAAACAAGTAAAAACCTTGAGGATGCACCACCAGTCCTCAGTGAACTTCTGGAGCCGGCGATGGAGCTTGGCTTCCAAGAAAGTCAACGAGTGCTGGGGGTTATGCAGTCTTCCCAGTGCATGAAGAGAAAGAGCGAGTCACGGTCGAGTCGACGCTTCGCCAGTAGCAAAACGGTTTCTCGTGGTATCTAGAGAGGGTTGTTGCAAGCAACCGAAAGAGTGTTGCAAATAAGTTGCTTTTTATTCAACCGGTCTTCGTCGGCTGTCATCCATTGGGGCTCGCCCGCTGACGCCGAAGGCGCTTGGCCCCAATGGATGATGGACGACGAGGGCGAATGAAACTGCGGGCTTATCCGATCGTGATGCACGGCGTCTCGATGTCGATCGGCAGTACCGATCCGCTGAACATGGATTACCTGCGAAAACTAAAACGCTTAGCCCTCAAAACGAAAGCCCGTTGGGTGTCCGACCACGTGTGCTGGACTGGCGTAGCCGCCAAGAATACGCATGACCTCCTGCCAATCTCATACAACGCTGAAACGCTGCAGCACTTGTGCAATCGTATTCGAATCGTTCAAGAGGTTCTTGAAAGGCCACTCGTGCTTGAAAACCCCAGCAAGTATGTGACCTTTCGCGATTCGACAATGTCCGAGTGGGAATTTATACGACAGTTGACCATCGAAACCAGTTGTCAACTTTTGCTCGATGTCAATAACGTCTACGTTTCAAGCGTCAATCACGACTTTGATCCCAAAGGTTATCTCGATTCGATTCCAGTGGATCGCGTCGTTCAGTTTCATCTTGCCGGACACACCGACCTGGGTACGCACTGCATTGACACCCATGACGGCGTTGTAGTCGACAACGTATGGGAACTTTTTCGTTATGCTTATCAGCGAGGCATTCGCGCATCGACGCTGCTCGAGTGGGACGCCAGTATTCCCGAGTTTGGCGTTGTTCACGCCGAGGTATTGAAAGCCAAAGACTACCTCCGTTCGGCCCAAGTATCCGACAAAATGGATCTGCGGACGCCGATGGTTTACCAGGATGACCATATGCACAAGCCGTCGGATCGACTAAGAATCCCACAGCCAGCGATGTATACTTCCGCCGAGGTGGAGTGATGACAAAGATGACGTCTGACCGCTCATTGCGCGATGTTCAGCAGTGGATGCAATCGATGATCGTCGCTCCAGACGGCGTTCATTCGGAAACTCATTCGCGCGATGATGATACTGCGATCGAGGAGTTCGCGGTGATGACGATTGACAACATGATATTGCCATCGCGGAAGCTCACTAGCCAGCAGCGAATGGAGGTTTACGCCAACGCCTATTATGCTCGGTTGCTCGAATGCCTCTGCGACGAATTTCCAGCCTTGGTTTCGTTGCTTGGTCAGGAAACATTTGATGTGTTTGCCTCCGAGTACCTGCAATCGTATCCGTCGCAAAGCTACACACTAGCCGATCTAGGCAACCATTTTGGCCGATTCCTTGAAGACGATCGCGATCACGCGATTGACGGTGAACGCTTAGAACAGAGTCACGCCTGGGTCGATCTGTTGGTCGATCTTGCGGAGCTAGAACGAACCTACAGTGAAGTCTTCAGCGGACCAGGAATTGAAACCTCTGAAGCGCTTAATGCCGAAGCGATTTCTGCGATTCCACCAGAACAGGTCGGAATAATTCGCCTTGTACCCGCACCCTGCGTGAAATTGTTGGTCTTGAAAACTCGGGCTCACGAATATACGATCGCTGTTCGGAAAGGCGTGAAGCCCCTGCCGACCGTTCCTAAATCTGCGGCCACGTTTCTCGTTATCACGCGCATCAACTATGTCGTTCGCACGATCAGGGTTGAACCGGACGAGTTTCACTTGTTGCAAAAACTGGTTGACGATGTCTGCCTTGAACAAGCCATCGCATCGGTCGCGGAGCAATCCTCGTTAAGCGAGGAGCAGTTGGCCAATTGTCTTTCTGGTTGGTTTCAGAAATGGGCAATGGATCGGCTGTTTGTTGGCATCAAACCTCAAGTGGGCTTTTGATATCATGGTCAAAAAACTGTTTCGAGCATTTGTCGTAGTGACAACGCGTTTTGCAGTCGCCGGAGTCGCTCGGTCACAAATCACATCGTTGTTTGGAAATAAGCAATCGGTGCCAGAGATCACGGTCCAAGACCTGCGTTAGCTTCAATTGAAGCAGCCAACCAATCGCGTTCACACCTACAATTCAAGCTATCGTGTTCCAGCGGATTATGTTGCTGTGTGGTAGATTGCGTCAGGTTTTCCATTTCTTTAAGGATCACTCGATCAATTATTGTCGTAGCGGAACTCGCGTAGAGTTTCGGCGCCCGCTCATTTCGAAAGTCTTGGCGACTTCCGCTACGGTAAAATCGGACAATTATTAGTTGAGCGGCCCTAAGGTTTGAGGTTAAAAGTTGCGTTGCATTGTTTTGTTAGGGATTGGCCACACCAACGCACACATCGTGCGAGAATGGATTCACTCGCCGATTCCAGATTGCCGACTCGTGTGCGTCTCCAATTCACCAACCGCTACCTACTCGGGAATGCTGCCTGGCTCCTTGGCTGGCCAGTTCCAGGCTAATGAAATGGAGATCGATCTTGAGGTACTGTGCCTGTCGGCAGGCGCGGAGTTGATGTTGGCTGAAGTCAATGGACTGGACACCGGAACGAGCACGCTTCATTTTGCCAACGATGAATCGTTGCATTTCGACGTGCTCTCGATAGGCGTAGGTTCGATGCCTGCCGGATGGCGAGACATGCAAAGCAAGTCGCTTGTCCCGATCAAGCCCATGAACACGTTCCTGGATCGGCTCGATGGAAGGCTCCGTGAATCAATTAAGTCTCGCGCACCTCACGAATCGTGTCCGCTGCGGATCAGCGTTGTAGGTGGTGGCGTCGCGAGTATTGAAATTGCGCTCTGCTTGCAAACAAGACTTCGAGATCAGTTCAAAAATGAATCAGCATCGATTCAGATCCTGACTTCTGCGAGTGAGATCGCTTCCGAATTGCGACCTCGCAGCATTCGCCGACTTCGACAAATTCTTGGCAAGCGTGAAATTACGATCGTGACGAATACAAGAGTTACAGAGGTATCAGACAGGATGCTCGTTGCTTTCGATGGAACACAGTATCAAGCCGATTGCGTGATTTGGGCCACTGGTGCAGTCGCTCCGCTAGTATTGGCCACGCTTTCACTGCCGACTGATGAACGAGGGTTTATTGCAACCGAATCGACACTGAAAACGACTGCCGGGCGGCCTATATTCGCAGTGGGAGATTCAGGCACGACGATCGACAACCCCGCGCCGAAGGCAGGGGTCTACGCAGTTCGGCAGTCACCGATTCTCTGGCACAATCTTCAAGCCACTTTAAGCGGCGGCGAGCTTATTCCATACATTCCGCAAAGCGATTTTTTGAAATTGCTGAACACAGGTGACGGCAAGGCGTTGCTTCAATACAAGTCGCTGACGTTTTATGGTCGCTGGTGCTGGTGGCTGAAAACCTACATCGACAAGCGTTTTGTGAAACGGTTTCAAGAAAAAGGCAACGTAAACTGAGCGGAGTTGCTCCACCACGGTTTAAGCAATTGCCGGCAGCATACATTGTTGTCAATTCCAGACGTTTGGGGTCCGCTCAACGAACAAATGACATTCTTATTGATAGACTCTACTCCGCGACGGTGCTGATAGTGATGATCCCGTACATGCCGGAGCGAAGTCTTCGGTCGTCGTCCTGAGCACCTTGACCCTGTACCGTTACCGTGGAGGTTCGATCACTATGCAGCTGACGTCGGGCTTTGAAACAGCCGGGATGACAAGACACTAATAGAACTTTTCTTGGGTGGTTTTAGGCATTCGGACGCGCAGTTTTGAGAGTGAGACTGCCAATCGCAAATTGGACCGTGGTTTGCTTTACGTTGGAGTTCCTAGCGATTGTTCGGACTTACTTAAAAGGATAGTTTAACCGCGTGCCCAGCGAGCCGCGCGGGGCGTTGTTGTCGCATTGGCCACGGTACCCATTGGCCATGAAAGCGATTTAAACGATACCATTCGTGCGACCACTTCTTAAAACCGAGCCGTCACAAAGTAAGAACACGGAAAGCGATAATAGTCGGCAATCGAGTTCCAGCGATGTGCAGCGCGAGGGAACCGACGGAAAGACTGAGCGGCAGCCGTCCTCGAAGGCGTCTGGTGCATCAGCCCAATCCATCCAACCCGTTGCAGGGAAAGTTTTTACGGTGCTCAATCAGATTTTGTTGACAACGCTTAGGCTGGTCGCCAACATTGGTATCATTCTCTTTGCCGGGATCTTTATCGCTGTCGACCCAAAACTGTACCGAGATGGATTTGCCAGACTCTTTCCGCTCGATCGCCGAAGCCGTGTGAAAGACGTACTGGACGAAATGGGCGACGCCATGTTCAGTTGGCTGCTCGGACGATTCATGACAATGGCCATCACGGGGACGGGCACCGCCGCAGCCTTGTTAGTGCTTGGTGTTCCGATGGCAATTACTGTTGGCGTAATTACTGGGCTGCTCACGTTTGATCCGACCTTCGGCGGTTTCACCGCGTTGTTCCTTGCGATTCCACTAGGGTTCGAAACGGTTGTTTGAGATGAACGAAACTTAGTCTTGATCGAAGCCCACCTTAGCAAGGACTTGAAGGCCCAAGCGAGCTTTGTGCGTATTCTCAAATTCTGTGACAAGACATTGTTGATGCATGGTAGCTCCTCCAGTGATGGCTTTTGATTAACTTTCTTTGAAGTGCACGCGCGATGTAGCCACTTTAAGCTCGGGACAATGGTCCCAAGCTACCGACGTTTCGATGTGCGGACGTTGCAGCGACAGAAAAGCAATTATCGTGCCGGCGAAGCTAAGCAAATCGTTACAGGATGGCGCGATTTCTGCACTGTTTCAGTTGTTCGACCAATTTAAGGGCCCCTTTTGAAACGGTGCCCTAGAAGCAACTGATCAGGATGAAGTCGTCGGACATCTGAAGGCAACGACGGAGCTTTCCAAAGCGAAGACGCTTACCGCCAGCCCAGCCTCGATGGACCAGAATCAGCTAAGCCAACGTGTCGAAGCGTTTTTGCGCGGCGAACCCGACGTCGGCTGCGCTGACCGCTGGGAGCAGCTTGGCAACGCAATGGCGCACGGCAAGGGAAGCAAGGATCTGCCTGAAATCATCCGAGCTGCATTAGAGGGGAGAGTGTCTGACCTCATCATTGATCCCCATCAAAGGATATGGGGAAGCTGGAACGCGGACGCGCAAACCGCATCCATCGCCGAAGAGCAGGCAAACGACGGCAACGTAGTCGAACTGGTCAACATGGCAGTTGTCCTAAGCTTGCGAACAGGAGCTCGAATCGTAGCAGGCATTGATTCGCAACTCGGATCAGAACCTGCTGCCGCGATCTTTAGATACTAAAACCATCGCAAGTGGTGAAACAAAGTAGCAGGCACGCCAGGGTAACTCGGATTTCCAAATTGTCATCCTGACCAATTGTCATGCTGAGAGAATCTGAGCGAGAGCAAAGATCTGATTTCCTTGTAGCTCGCATCGCCATTCAATCTTTGACAATTTGGTTGGTGATAGCTTCCAATGGCAATCCACAACGACCACGCCTATCTGTTCGACAATTTTATGAACATGAGCGAAAATAGCCGCAATTTCCTTTATATTAAATTCTGCCTGATCAAATGGTTTACTCGCCAGGGAAATACTTGTCCATTACGGCGTCGATTTCCGAGCCCTCCACAATTTGATTTTTGTCTTTATCGATGTCGCGAAGAATCTCTCCGCGGACCCGGGCCGGGATTTCGTCGGCTTGAAGTGCCTCATCACCATTTCTGTCGTATCGCTTCAACGCCTCGGGAAAAGAACGCAAGGGTTGCGATTCGGCTTTTTCATAGTGTTTGAACGGTATCAGTTTAATCCCATGCTCCTCGCGGTAGCGTTGGTATTTTGGAACCTCCTCCCAGTCCTTTTTCCCGTCATATTTGCTATCTTGGATCTCGGACCGTCCGGCGTTGATTTCCTTTTGCGGCAGTGCGACTAGAGGTTCACGGTCGAGGAATCCAATATCAATCAGGAACTCGTTCACATTGTGGGTGGTATATTCCAGATGGGGTGAGTTGTTGTACCAGCTATGGACCTCTCCGTGGTAGACAAAATCCCGGCAGGTCGCGCCCACCTCGCGGCATTTGACGATCCAACGCAGGTCCGAGACATAAAAAGCGTCCCGTGTTCCAAAAAGTATGATATTGGGTGGCGAGTCGACGTTTACGTTTTCAATCGCCGAAATGGCATGCATGGCCGCGCGGTAGTCTTCCGGGTCTTTGCCAAGGTACAGGCATTCTTCTTCGATCTGCCTGGGGTGGGTTGCTTCGAAGAAATCGAGAAAGGGATTGTAAAGCAGCATGGCGGAAACACGCGTATCCATGTTCCGGTTATCATCCTTGCCGACAAAGCCAAGCTCCGCGAATTTTTTGGTGTCCACGGTACCCACCGCCGCCGCCATACATCCGCCGGCTGATCCGCCACCGACCGCAACGCGATTGGGGTCAATTCCGAACTCTTTGGCATGTTCCTTGATCCACCGAACGGCGCTGATTCCATCTTCTACGGCATAGACCGGTAGTGTGCCATCGACATCGCGGATACGGTACTCGGGCCGAAAGCAGACGGCTCCCCGCTCGGCAAAGTAATTGGCCTGAAAGTAGAATTGCCCGGCGTGGCCTTGGGTAAAGCCGCCACCGTACCAAAGGATGATGGCCGGTCGTTTGTCGCCCGCCTTCCAGTCGGATGGATAGTCAACGAAGACTTTCAGGTCCCGTTGTGGGGTTTTTTTAAAGACAAATTCCCTGATATCCGCATCGCTTATCCCAGGGGCCACGTAACCGGGCTGATTCCGGGTTCGCTCCAAGTAGGGTTTGCCATAGTGTTCGTGGAACGAGGCAATCGCTTCCTTGCGCCCTTCCTGAGGAAGTTGGTTAACCCAATCGCGAATATCTTGAACCTTTGGCCGGTCGCCGAAGGGCAATGTCACTTGCGCGTAAGTCGTGCGAACATTAAAAGAAACGGTCAGCGCAATAACCCAGAACCACAGGTGATTATATCTGTTCATAAGCGAAATATACCAAAACCGGGCCGCTTGTGGCAATCACCCATTACCGCAATCCACTGAGTATTTCTGTTATTTTTCTTGTCCCGAAATAAGAAAGCTTTCATTGGTCATTTGCATACCGCTCCCATGGAGAAGCCCATTCACATCGCGGTGTTGATCGAGTCCACAGGTTCCTATGGCCGGGGATAGTTGGGGGAACTGGCCAATTTATTCGGCTCTTCCGGTAGAATCTGTGGGTCAAAATTAACTATTTATTGTTACGAATAGAAAACCGAAGTTTCAACGGACACCCGTTTCGCATTGGATTTTTGAGGCATCACTCCGATGTCCAAAGTTGTAGAAAAACAACCCACCAGACGATCAGTCCGGCGGGTTGCCGAGCGCCTTTGGCGCATCGGAGCCATCCCTTGTAAATCCATCCGCCAAACTCATTGCACCATCCAAACCATCGCAATTTTTTGGGTAAGCATTTCCGGTCAGAAAGCGAACCTTGGTTTTTGCAATCACTCAGTCGAGTGTTTTCCTTGTATTTCACTGCTAAAATCGATTGCGGATCACGAAAACCACCCACGGTTTCTACCGGAAGAGCCATTTATTCGAGCCCAGTCCTGCTTGGTAAATGGTGCGGTCGTCGGTCACTGTCAACGTCGTAAACTGACTGAGCAACATCCAGTATCCGACAACGCAAACGATCGCCAACAAGATGATCCCGCAAACCCAGGTCAACAACGATGCCGGCCCCAGAATCATCGTTTTGTCGAGCGAATATCCGGCCACGGACATGACGGCGACCGACATGACCATTGCGAAGACGGCAATGAGAAACGCGAGTCCCACGATCACAGTCGCAACGGGGCGCGCACGGAATACGACCGATGCACCTTTGCCAAGGTTCGTTCCTTTGGCTTATTGGCCATTCATTCCTTGTTCGCTTTTCTCGTCAACTTCGTGAACCGAGGTCACGACAGCCGTCGGCATTTTAATCTCAAACGGTTTCTTGCAGCCCGGACAAACCACCGGCCCCCGAGGTGGTCGATCGTACTTTCGACTTCGTGTTGGCAATAGGGGCACTTGGTCGTGAGAACTTGCATGGTAATTGTTTTCGAGATTGGAGAAGACGAATGCTGACAAAGCAAGCCTCTGAAAATGATGCACGTCGCATACCGTTCGACCTTTGTTTAACGGCGAGCCATAGGCTACGAATGCTTGCAGGATAACGACGCCTGCGGCTTGCCGTTGGCGAATTAGAAACGATCAGTTTCCAGCAAATTTGGAACGAAATGTAGTTCTCACGAACAAAGCTCGTTTAACGGTAAGGTGTTGCCGTTTAACGCATTATTGAGAAAAGAGAAACGCACATCGTCTGATGGTACGGTTTTCGCAACGGTCTGCTGGTGCGCCCAAGTCCGCTATTCAAAAGCCATGCTGCCTCCATAAAGTGAGTCCAATGTCCACTCGAAATACTGTCTGCTTTTCGTCCTGCGTTTTGATCATGGCTTCGATATCGACCAGCACGAGCGGTCAGGATGCGAGCATGATCCAAACCGTCGAAAGGGCGATCATCCAGCAGACCAACGATTTTCGGCAGTCGAATAAGCTCCGCGCCGTCAATCCCGATGAACACCTGACTCAAGCCGCCGAAAAGTTTGCTGAGTTCATGGCGCGGACAGGAAAGTACGGACACCGCGCCAATGGCATGACGCCGTCCGAACGGGCGGAAACGTCTGGCTACGAACACTGTGTCATACGTGAGAACATCGCCTATCGTACAAATAGCGGCGAAGTGACTGCGAAAAGTTTGATCGACGTGTTCGTGCAAGGTTGGATCGACTCGCCGCCGCATCGTGAAAACATGCTTGCCGACTTCGTGACCGATACTGGCGTTGCCGTTGCGACGACTGACAACGTCACGTACTACGCGGTGCAGTTGTTCGGACGCCCACGCTCGGCGGCATTCCAGTTGACGTTAACCAACGAATCAGGCGAAACGCAAACGATCGTTTTTCGCTCGAATGACCAGCGAGACGAAGTGGAACTCCGACCGCGTATGATTGTGAAGTTGACGCGGTGCTTTCCAACAACGATTTCGTTGTCTGGAAGCGATGAAACGATGCGAACTAAAAAGCACACTGAGCTGAGCGTCACCGATCGAGGGCTGGTTGTTGCTGAACCATAGTAACATGGGTCGGTGTCTTAAAGGGATTCTCCAACAATTTGGCGCAGGAGGCGTCGGTGCGCTGTTGCTGCTAGATAACCAATTCGTCTTTCTTGCAGTGAAAACAGGACTGGTATTGGATGTGGATTCGGTGGCGGTGGTGGGTGCGGTAGCGGAACCGGCAGGGGCGGATTTGGGCCAAGCGGGATCGGGAAGGGATCAGGTTAAGGCGGCTTGAAATTGAACTTCATAAAGAATCTCATTTGTGGTGATCTTGCGACGCGACGGCAAATTATCTTCGTTGTCGAATCCTGAACTCCTTTGGGACCGGTTGAGTATTGCTGGGTTTCACTAGAGCAAATGGTGCGTCTGGTACCCTCGGAAGTCACTTCATGTTTGATCGTTTGAATGACGCGCTCGTTATGAGCTTGTAAGTTGGGTGTTAGGTAGACGCTCTTGAATGACCTTACCTTGAATGACCTTACCTTGAATGACCTTACCTTGAATGACCTTCACGGGGAAAAGGGATCTGCTGGGACGCTTTGCAGGAGATTCTCTCCTTTGTTCAACGGCTGGGCTTGGCGTGCCTGTTCCTTTATTTCGCCGGCCTCGCTCGATAGTCCAGCCTCTGCTTTCGTAGACACCGTATCCGGTTCTTCGGGAACAGGTACTGTGTTGGAAGGCCGGCTTGACGCGACATCGTGTGTTTTGTCCGATTCCGCCTTGAGCAGGGTGACTGGGATGCCCTTTGGAAAGACGACTTCGCGTGCCTCGTCGGGCATTGAGATACCGTTCTGCTGGAAGGCGCGTTTTACAAGCCGGATCACCGAAGATCGCACCTTCAGCCAACTGTGCTCCTTGCCGTTCAACCAAAAGTAGATACGCAGATTGACGGTCGCCGAGCCGAGGCTATCCGCCAGTACCCAGGGTTCTGGGTCGTTTAGAACGGCCGGATGGTCCGCCAAAATCGTTCTAGCAATCTCCTGGGCTTTGTCGATGGGGTCGTCGTAACCGATCCCCACGACAAAGTTCTCTCGCCGGTTAGGGTTGGTCGTAAAGTTGCAAATCGTGCTTTTATAAACGGTGGCGTTCGGGATTTGCACGAGATTGCCCTCCAGCGTCATTATGACTGTCGTGCGGACATTTAATTGCTGAACGAAGCCTGTCGCGCCCGCGACCTCGATCAGGTCGCCCGTCTCGAATGGTTGCTGCATGCTAAGGAAGATGCTAGCAAGGAAGTTTTCCGTAATATCTCGGAAGGCAATCCCGAGAGCTAGGCCAACGAGTCCGGTCCCGCCAACCACCGTCATCGCCAACTGGGTGAGCCCTGAAACTCTCAAAACAATGTAGGTGCCGGTGAGGAACACGAAGACACCTAAACTCCATGCGATTACGCCGCGCAAAAGTTTCGCGCGAACCCGATGGCGAAGATACGCTCGTGAGCCTCGCGTCACCAGCACGCCGGCACCTGCCGACAGGGCTAAGACAACCAGCGCGAAGACAAAGAATGGCAAAAACCGTAAGAAGTCTCGCCACAATCCCAAAAGCCCGCTCCACGCTGGGCTGAAGTCCCACGGAGAGGGCTCGGCGACCTCCATCCGGTTCGCGACGGCGACCACGTCCTGCGTGCTGCGTGCGAGATCGCCGGCCCATTTTTTGAGCTCGTCCGACTCCGTCCGTCCACTGAGAAAAACAACGCCTTCATTGACCTCGACTTGCGGTTTGGTGAACCAGCCGGTGGCATCCAGGACGCTTTGAAGCCGTTGGCCGATCTCTTCGTCGTGTGCGACCGGTTTCACGTCCACTTTGATCGGCGCGACAGGAAGCTCTTCCTTGTTTGGTACCGACAGTTTCTGTGTTGCGTCGTCCTTGGTTACTGGTTCCTGTGCCAGAATCGGCGAGGCAAGCATGCAACACCAAAAGAGTCCAAGCAACACAGCCCGCAGGTCAAAGCCGCATAAAGAATCCGATCGCGAAAAGGGAACAGTTTGCCGACAAATCGATTCGTCGCAAGCCGATGATATGTCTTGTACGCGAACTACAACCGCCGAACTATTTATCCACGGCGATTTCAGCAATGGCATGTTCAGTCCCTCTTGGGGCTCTGTGATTGGGCATTGGAAACGTGTCTGCCGAGCGCACCAGTCGCTCACGGGATCAGTATCCCAGTAGCCGAAAACCGGGCTATCAGGCACGAATAGGTTCGAAAAATGACATCGGTCTACTGTGTAACCTAACATATTTACGGTGCGCTTGCTTTTCACCTTCATTGTCCGGCGGTCCAGATCGCAGGGGCATAAGATCATCGACAGTGACGGACAAGTTACCTCGCGTAGACAAGCCCTTCAGTCGCTATCGAGGCTTTTCTCGTGCAACACTTTCCGAGCGAGTCCGTCTAAGTCCGCGTCATTCACCGTGGGAAGGAGCTTTTTGCGATACAGCTCTTCGTGGAGAATACTAACAATGGCCACCAGTGGTGCTGCTACAAGAACACCCAGTACTCCAAATGCAGCCACGCACAGGAGCATGGAAAAGATGACTGCGACGGCATGCAACTTCATTCCTCTGGCCATGATAATTGGTAGTATTACGTTGTTTTCCAATGCTTGTACCCCAATGTACGCGAGAAGTACCCACAGCGGAGTCAGTCCCCCTTTTCCAATGGCGAGCAGAATCGCTGGCACTGTACTTAGGGTGGGGCCCAGGAAAGGAACCGATTCAAGCAACCCCGCAATGAGCCCCAAAACCAACGCGTCCATCAAACCGAGTAAAGGCCACATCAGGAAGAAGACAAGCACCCCTATGGTTACCATCCCGGCGAGCGTCGATCCGCCCCAGGCGGGCGCAAACCTACAAATACGATGCATAATTATCACAGCCTGCGGATGCTGACGTTCGGGCACCAACGAGAAAATCGCGGCAAGGATCGGACGGGGATTCATTAACATAAAAATCACACCGAAAAAAACCGTCACCAATACTACGAGCACTTGAACTCCGTTGAACGCGACTCTTGTAAAGCTTCCGACCACGCCTCGAAGCATCTGTGCCAAATTAGATCGAATGGTATTGGTCCCTTTCGGAGTACTCGATGGTTCAAGTTCGGTTGGCAATACTTCGTCGGCAGCCGCGTTTGCTTCGGTTGCCGTCGCAATTTCCGTCGTTACTTCTGCTTGCAATTTTACCTCCGCCAGCTTGGCATGCTGTTCCATTTTTATGAGAGGTTTCTGAAGTCGTTCCCAGTATCCGGGTAATACCTCTGACAGGTTGTTGACCGAGTCTCTCAACGGATTGAAAAAGGCCCAGCCCGATAGGGCAAAAACGCTGATGATCGCAAATACGACCAAGACAGTGGCGCCTTTTCTTCCTCCAGTTAATGCTCGTAGTTTATTGACCAACGGGTTAAGTGCGAGCGAAATAAGCAGTGTCAGCAAGAAAGACAAGTAGATCGGGGACAGCAAGGAGAATGTCTGCACGAAAGCAAATAATATTGCCCCAATCATCAAAAGGACGGGGATCGAGAACTTTTTCGAGGAGGGCTCTGAAGTGTTGGTCATGTCGATCTTCCAAATCGCTTTGTGTTCTCAAATACGGATCGATGCGCAAGCGTTTCAATGCGATTGCTTAGAATTTGTTCGGCAACGATATTTGAATTCGTCCTTGGCTCATCCAAGTCGGATTCCGCATCCTGGTGCCCTTTGCTCAAAATTGATGGCAACGCAAATACCATGCCTCAAAGCCTATCGACGGGATTCTCTACTATTGATTCGTATTAAACCACGCTGGTCGTTCAAGTTCCTCATTGGACGCTCGCCCCGCAAAAGAATGATTTGAATCGGGAAGCAACCTTGGCGGATGAGGTACCGTTGCAATTCATCTTGATCCCTTGGGTGGAATGGTCTACGCGTTATCCTTTTACCGCACCCTATTCGGAAACGGAATAGCGCCTTGCAAGCAGAAGTTCTTTCGTTTAACGAATTATGTTAGAACGCTAAGACCTCCCCGCCAGGTCCCAAGCATGTGCCGCGACCATCAGGGCATCTTCCGGTTTGATACCGAGGTCGTTCAGAACCATGCGGTATGTGTCCGGATGTGGCTTGTATTTTCGGATGCTGTCGACGCTGTATCGTTTTTCAAAGTAGCGAGTCAGGTCCGCGTTCTTGAACTGAGCTTCGACACCCTTCGACGATGAGTTGGTCAGGCAGACGATGCGAAATCCGTCCTGCTTCAATGCCCTCAATCCCGCAACCACGTCTGAATGAGGTGGAAGCGAACGAAGTGGATCAACGATCGCTGCCGTGGCGTTGTCGCGACTGAGCTCAATGCCATGCGTTTCGGCCACCATCATCAATGCCGCAGTCCCGATTTCTCCGAAGTCGTGATAATGTCCGCTCAGAGTTTCCACGAGCGAATAGTGAACCATCGTGGGGAACCACAGGGGAAGCATTTCTTCTCAGCCGCCCAAGGCCTTCCCGACGGACTTCTTCAACGGAGCCAGGTCAAGCAACGTTTCGTTGACGTCAAAGATGATCACCATGGGGCGTGACATGCTCCGATTCCGTTCATCGCGTTCATCTGCATAAGTGTGTTGAGCGGTCGCGAATGTCGCTATGCATAAGAGCATCGCTACGGTCAGTGCGCCGATGCTCTTGGTTGATCCAGTGACGACGGCCAGTTTTTCTATTAAACCAAAATCCATGATGTACCTAAACTGTTCGGTTGTTGATGTGCGGGACCAATCGACTAAATGTGAACAAGCGACTTGCCCAAATTGTCTCCGTCGAACAGACCAATGAACGCATCGGGTGCGTTTTCGAGGCCTTCGGTCACGGTTTCTTCCCAGATCAGCTGGCCGGACTTGATCAATGGCGCAACGTCCTTGATGAACGAATGGAAGTCATCCATGTGATCGCGAACGATATAGCCCTGCATCCGTAGGCGCTTGCCAATGATCTTGAACAGATTGCGTGGCGCGGCTGGCGGCTGAGTAGAGTTGTAGGTCGAGATCATTCCGCAGCACACGATGCAACCAAAATCTTTCATGTGATCAATGGCCGCTTCGAGATGGTCGCTGCCGACGTTGTCGAAGTAGACGTCGATGCCGTCCGGTACGAGTTTGCCGAGTTCTTCGGTGAGATTGTCAGTGGCCTTGTAATTGATCACCGCGTCGACGCCGGCTTTCTCCTTGAGCCACTTGATCTTCTCGTCCTTGCCAGCGCTGCCGATGACCTTGCAATCATTGGCCTTGGCAATCTGGCAAACCATCGAACCGACGGCCCCCGATGCAGCCGACACGAACACGGTGCTGCCGGGACGCAATTTCGCGATGCGTTTGAGTCCGACCCACGCGGTCATGCCCGTCATGCCGAGTGCGCCCAGATAAGCCTGAATCGGAGCGAGTTCGGGATCAATTTTCTGCACGCCTTCGCCGTCGGACTTCCAGTATTCCCGCCAACCCAGATTTCCGAGAACTTGATCGCCCAATTCAAAATGTTTGTTATTCGATTCGATGACTTCGCCGATGCAGCCACCTTCCAAGGCTTCTCCGATCTTGAACGGGGCGACGTAGCTCTCGCCCTCTTTCATCCGCCCTCGCATGTAAGGATCGACCGACATCCATCGATTGCGGACGAGAATCTCGCCGTCACTAATTGGCGACAATTCAGCAGTCGCGAGCGAGAAGTTGTCTTTCGTCGGAACCCCATCGGGTCGCGACGAAAGTTCAATCTGTTGGCTTTGGAGAGCCTTGGAGGTTTGGTTGCTCATTTCGTTTCCTTCTGCCCGAGTAGAGCAGTTTCTTGTTGACGAATTCTAGAATTCCCAGATGCGGCAGTTCGCGTCCGTAACCCGATTTCTTGATACCACCAACCGAGCAAACTCGTCGGATCGCTCTCGCAGTTGTTCGGCAAGTTTTTAAATGATTTGTTTGCGATCGTCGAAGCTAGTCGTCCGCAAGGACTGATACGCTTCATGCGCTTTCGCGACAGCGTCAAGCGTTTCACGTCTGGTGAGTGGAGTGATGGACTCCACCGTTTCATTGGTCGCGGGATTGACACTGGTGATGGTCATGTTTTGCTTTCCTATTTTTCGAGTGCGTAAATCGATTGGTCAAATGCCTTGCATCTTGCCGACAATCTTTCGGGTCGCGAAACGCGGCAAGAAACCGATGCCGGTCACCATCAAACGGTTCTTCCAACCAGGGATGACTACATCTTCGTTCTTTCGATAGCCTTCGTAACCGGCTTTGGCAACAGCGGCGGCCGACATCGCTTGCGAGGAGAACATGTCCAGCTTGCCCATTCCAGAGTCTGCTCCGAATCCCGTCTCGGTCGCTCCCGGTTCGAGGCATGTCACATGCAAGCCGGTGTCGACGAGTTCTTCTCGCAGAGCTTCGGTGAACGAAAGAACGTAAGCCTTCGTCGCATAATAAACGGCCATGTTGGGACCGGCTTGGTAAGCGGCGATCGAACCGACATTCAGAACGCCACCGGTTCTTCGATGAAGCATTGCTGGCAGCAGTTTGCGAGTCAGTCGAGTGAGTGCTACCACGTTGACCATCAGCATGTCAGTCTGACGATCGACGCACAGTTCGGCGAATTTTCCGAGAGCGCCAAAGCCTGCGTTGTTTACGACCGTATCGATTTCCATTCCACGATCGTGCATACGATCATAAAGCCGGTCGACTTCGTTAACCTTCGATAAATCACTGGGAATAACGGTCACGGTAACTTTGTACGATTGCTGTAGGTCGTTTGCGAGTTCGTTGAGCTTGTCCTCGCTACGAGCGGTTAGAACAACGTCGTCTCCACTTGCGGCGAATAGCTTGGCAAGTTCAAGCCCGATGCCGGATGAGGCACCAGTGATCAGCGTTGTCGTCATGTCAATGTTCCTAATTGATAGGCTTTACTCATCATAACGACCTCGTACCGGCAACACATTCATGTGGCTTGCTAATCAAACCATTGATCCGCGGCGTCCCATAAACAAGCCGATCACGAATAGCACCAAGAACACGAAGAATAGCACTTTGGCAATGCTGGCGGCCGTCCCTGCGACGACGCCAAAACCCAATACGCCGGCAATCAATGCGATAATCAAAAACGTCAATGCCCAGCTTAACATGGTAATCTCCAATAGTTGAAAGGTAGTTGCGGGTAGTCGTGAGCGTCACTTCTCACACGCGTTAACGTCACCAAACAGCTACTGCTGTGCCAATCAACGAGTGCCGCAACGAAATTAGTTTCATTTTCCATTCGCCAACAAAAACATCAAGCATTCGTTGTCGAGTACCGATCCCCTGTGTGTCAGCTTGGTTGAAAAGCACTCATCGAGTTCGCGAGCATCCGTCCGAAGTCCGGCGAGTGTTGGAGCTAGAAACACAATTGGCATGGCCAAAAGTCCCCAATCCACGACGCCTCGCACAGCCATAGTTTCCATCACATGAAAGAAGGTTACGACTCTTTTGCCGTCGCCAGCTCCTCCCGATACGTCGGCCAATCAGCGTAGCTCTGCTTGCCGAATGAATACCAAACATCTCGGGAAAGGAAAAGGTGTCGGACACCTTTTCTCCTTCCTGGCAGGTCTGGTTGCGGCGGGCGCCGCGCTACGGCAGTCGTCCGGGGTTGGTGCAAGCCAAGAATTCGCGGATTGTGAAACGGCGTACGGCAACGATCTCCGCCGGGTCGAAAATTTCAGCACGAGCCAATCTCGCCATGATTCACTCCTTCGCATGACCGATACAAGAAAGTACAGAATCACCCGAGCATAAAAATCTCCAATCCTGTTCGCAACCACCCCCCCAAAAATAAGTGGTGTCCCTAAGAGTCCCCTGCCCGTGAAGCACGAAACGCTTGTGGTCACCTGACCGGGCTCGGACTTCTTATCTTCAAGGGAATTTCGAGTTCCTTTCAATTAAGCGATTCCCCCCCGGAGTTAAGTTAATCGGTCCCGAGAATCGCCTCGGCGATCAATAGGCCGTATCGCAAGCGTGCAGTGTTTGCTAGACTATGAAGGTCCACGTTCCTTTGGGGCACTGGGAGAAAAAAACCGATGACTAAGCTATCCGAGTACCTTCAGACGGCAGCGGCGGCCGAATACCTCGGCGTTGCGCAGAACACGATTCGAAAATGGGCTGCACGCGGCGATATTCCTGTCCATCGCAATCCTGCAAACGGCTACCGATTGTTCAAGCGAAGCGACTTGGACAAGTTCTTGAAGAAAACCGCCAAGCCGGTCAAGACCAAGTAACGATCAGACTAAATAGCCAAAATCGCCTAGAAGAACTCTTAACGCATGTCTGAAACAACGTCCGACCTCTCCTACGCCGACACGCTCTGGAAATCCGCCGACGCGCTTCGCGGTCAGGTCGATGCCGCCGAGTACAAGCACGTCGTCCTCGGTCTGCTCTTTCTTAAGTACATCTCCGACAGCTTCCAGTCCCGCCGCGACGAGCTTCAAGCCGAGCTTACCAAGGACGGGATGAAGCCCGCCCAGATCGAAAGCCTGCTCGAATCGCGCGACGAATACACCGCCGAGCGCGTCTTCTGGGTCCCGCCCGAATCCCGCTGGCCCAACCTCCAGAACCAAGCCACCCGCCCCGACATCGCCACGCTCATCGATGACGCCATCCTCGCCGTCGAGCGTGACAACCCCAATCTCAAGTCTAAGCTCCCGCGTGACTATGCCCGCCGCGGGATCGATCCGATCAAGATGGCCGGGCTGATCAACCTCATCGCCCAGATCGGCTTCAAAGGCTCGCGTGACAAGGCCCGCGACACCCTCGGCCGCGTCTACGAATACTTCCTTGGCAAGTTCGCCGCCGCCGAAGGGAAGCTCGGCGGCGAGTTCTACACGCCGCGCTCCGTCGTCCGCGTGCTGGTCGAAATGCTCGAGCCCTACGCCGGCCGCGTCTACGACCCCGCATGCGGTTCGGGCGGCATGTTCGTGCAGTCCGAAAAGTTCGCCGAGGCCCATGGCGGCAACAAGACCGACGTCTCCATCTTCGGCCAGGAGTCCAACCCCACCACCTGGCGACTCGCCCACATGAACCTCGCCATCCACGGCATCGAGGCCAACCTCGGCCCCGCCCCCGGCGATACCTTCCTCCGCGACGCACACCCCGACCTCAAGGCCGACTTTGTCCTCGCC
>Ga0163150_10004121_pt1 | contig 19745 bp, 14 predicted proteins | sample OliLakLV19P2IB_FD_148628 | JGI IMG/M metagenome (GOLD analysis project Ga0163150, IMG submission 148628) | Freshwater microbial mat bacterial communities from Lake Vanda, McMurdo Dry Valleys, Antarctica - Oligotrophic Lake LV.19.P2.IB | ecosystem: Environmental > Aquatic > Freshwater > Lake >...
GCGGCTGCAGGATCATGTCGAGCGCCTGGCGCAGCGTGACGTCTTTGAGGTCGCCGCGGAAGGTGCCCTGCACGTCTGGATCGGCGACGACGCTGAGCCGTGTGTCGCGAACGAGCATGAGCAGCAAGTCTGCGATGGGCGTCGGATCGGAGAGCGTGATCGTGACAGGGCGCGTGCTGTCGAGATCGCTGCCCTGCTGGCGCTCGTCGAGCTGCGTGACGGCAAGCGGCCGCAGCGGCCCCGCCTGGCCGGTTTGAGACGGCTGCGACGGCACCTGAGCCGCCCCCTGGACGGCGGCCATGAGCAGCACCGCCGCCGCGCCGACGCGGATCTGCCGAACTAGAAACACTGCGAGCGCACTCCCACGACTGCTATTTCGGTTCGTCGCGGGTTAAACGATAGGAAGCGGAGGGCTTTAGAGGGATGAGGGGGGAGGGATGAGGGATGAGGGGTGCACGGGGTTGCACGCAGATGCACGGTGCCGGGTCTACAAAGCAAGACCCGGCCTACTTCCTACAAAGCAAGACCCGGCCTACTTCCTACTTCCTACTTCCTACTTCTCACTTACTCAGTCGTAGTACTCCAGCCCCAGATGCGTGATCAGCTCTTCGCCGACCATGTGGCGGAGCGTGTTCTTGAGCTTCATCAGCTGAATGAACAGGTCGTGCTCGGGATAGAGACCGGGGGCATGCATGGGGCTCTTGAAATAGAACGAGAGCCATTCCTGGATTCCCGACATGCCCGCGCGATGCGCGAGGTCGAGGAACAGCGCGAGGTCGAGGACGATCGGCGCCGCGAGAATGCTGTCGCGGCAGAGGAAGTCGATCTTCATCTGCATCTTGTAGCCGAGCCAGCCCACCAGATCGATGTTGTCCCAGCCCTCTTTGTTGTCGCCGCGCGGCGGGTAGTAATTGATCCGCACGACGTGGCAGAGATCCTTGTAGAGCTCGGGGTAGAGCTGCGGCTGAAGGATGTAGTCGAGCACCGACTTCTTGCTCTCTTCCTTCGTCTTGAACGACTCCGGGTCGTCGAGCACTTCGCCGTCGCGGTTGCCGAGGATATTGGTGGAATACCAGCCCTCGACACCCAGGAGCCGCGCCTTGATGCCCGGCGCGATGACGGTCTTCAGCCACGTCTGGCCGGTCTTGAAATCCTTGCCGACGACCGGCAGCTTCTTCTGCTGCGCCAGCGCCATCATCGCCGGGATGTCGACAGACAGGTTCGGCGCGCCGTTGGCGTACGGCACGTCTTCCATCAGCGCCGCGTAGGTGTAGACCATGCTCGACGGAATCGCGGGATCGTTCTCTTCGAGCGCCTTCTCGAACGACTCGATCGTCTGGTGCGCGGGCGACTCCGTCATGAAGACTTCGGTGCTGCCGCACCACACCATCACCATGCGATCGAGGCCGTGCTGCTTCTTGAAATTGCGGATATCCGCGCGCAGCTGCTCGGCCAGATCCTTCTTGTTCTTGCCCTTCTTCACGTTCGGGCCGTCCAGCCGCTTCACGTAGCGCTGATCGAACACGGCCGACATCGGCTTGATCGCCTCGAGCTCCGGCTTGATTTGATCGAGGAGCGCGGGCTCGAGCACGCCTGCGGTGCGGGCGGCCTCGTAGGAGTTCTCCGCGAAAATGTCCCAGCCGCCGAAGACGATGTCGTCGAGACCGGCGAGCGGCACGAGCTCCTTGATCTGCGGGGAGCGTCCTTCGGTGCGCTTGCCGAGCCGGATGTGGCCCATCTGCGTGAGCGAGCCGATCGGTTTGGCGAGTCCTTTGCGAATGGCGAACACGCCGGCAATCGTGGTCGTGCTGACGGCGCCGAGCCCGACCAGGAGAATGCCAAGTTTGCCTTTGGCTGGAGCGATTTCAGGGGTTTTCACAGCCGGCAACTATATCATTATTGCCATGGGACTCTTCCGCGGCGGCGGAGGTAAGCATGCCCTCACCGTGGCGATGACCGGCGTCACGCTGGGCGATCGCCTGCTCAATATCGGGTGCACCGATCCGTCGCTGCTCGGCGCGATCAGCGTCAAAGTCGGGCTCAGTGGGAGCGCGTGCGCGGTCGTTCCGACCGAGGCGGACGCGGCCCGGGTACGACGCGGCGCGGAGGGGGCGGGCGTTCTGCTCGAGCTCCACACCGGGAGCCTCGACCAGTTTCCGTTCGAAGATGCCGCATTCAATCTGATCGTTGTCGACAACCAGGAAGGGCTGCTGTCGAGCGCGCGACCCGAACTGCGGGTCGCCATGCTGCAGCAGGCGTTTCGGACGCTCGCTCCCCGCGGCCGCATCATCTTCATCGAACGCGCGCCGCGCGCCGGGCTCGGCGCCCTGTTCAGGTCGCCTGCCTCGGCGCCCGTCGACGTCCATTACCAGTCGTCGGGCGGGGCGGTCGCTGCGCTGCAGGCGGAAGGCTTCCGCGCCGTCAGGCCCCTGGCGGACCGCGACGGGATGTCCTTCTTCGAAGGCGTACGTTAGCGGGGACACTCCCGCAATAAGTCCCATTTCTCCAACGAATTCACCCGATAAGTACGGCAAGGCTTTTGCCTCTCGTAGGGGTAGGCATATCTCTAAATGGCGCTTACACCGAATAACTCACCTGTGGACGTGTATTCACTCCGCGAAATCGCGCTGGCGGCCAGCGTCCCGGTGCCGCGCGTCGAGGCCCTGATAGCGGAGGGAACGATCACGCCGATCGCGCTGGGCCTGGGGGCCGGCTTTTTCTCCCCCGACCAGGCCATTGCGGCCGTCCGGGCGCTTCGCACCGATGGCGGACGAAGCACGGCGATGCTCTTCGACACGCAGCCGGAGTTCGTGCATGCGTCTCCACGGTTGCCTATCGCCGTGTCGAGCGCCATTCACGCGGGCATCGCCGCGACACTCATCCTGATCAGCACCATTGGCCTGCCGCAGGCAGCCGAGTCCGAACGGGTCCGCCTGGAGCCGGTCACCACGCGCCTGGTGTTTATCGCCTCGCCGGGTCCGGGCGGGGGCGGGGGCGGAGGCGGCCTTCGCCAGAAAGCGCCGCCACCTCCTGCTCTGCGCAAGGGCAAGTCATCGCTCAGCAGCCCGGTTCCGATCCGGAAGGCACCGAAGCCCGTCGAGGCCGCGCCCCGGCCGGAACCACCGCCACCTCCGCCGGTGGTCAAGCCCGAGCCGCTTCCGCCGGTCGTGGCACCGGTCGCCGCGGTGGCGGCCAACGAGCAGGATCGTCCCGGCGTGATCGACACACCGGCGCCGAAAGACAGCACGAGCCGCGGACCGGGCGGCGGCGGCGGAGCCGGCACCGGCCAGGGTACCGGCCTCGGTAGCGGCCAGGGGACAGGCATCGGCGACGGCTCCGGCGGCGGCATGGGCGGGGGCCCGTATCGTCCCGGCAGCGGTATCAAGCCGCCCCGTCTGCTCAGAGAAGTGAAGGCCGGCTACACGGAAGATGCGCGCGTCAGGAACCTCGAAGGCGCGGTCGTGCTCGAGATCGTCGTGCGCCGCGATGGATCGGTCAGCGACATCAAGCTCGTCAGCGGTCTTCCCAGCGGATTGAACGAACGTGCCATCGCGGCCGTGCGCCAGTGGCGGTTTGCGCCGGCCACGAGACTCGGACAACCGGTCGACGTGATCGTCGAAGTCGCCGTTGAATTCAAGTTGAGGTAAAGGTCATGGAAATCCTGCTGATCGTCATTACGCTCATCTCTGTCGCGATTGCGGTTGTCGCGCTGTTCTCCACGCGGAAGGTGCAGCGCCACGAGCGCGAGCGATCCGAGGCGCGTGTGGCCGCCCTGTCGGCCGCGGCCGACACGCCCGGCGACACCGACGGCTGGACACGCGTGGCGGGAGAGTGGCAGTGGAGCACCGCGCCACAAACACAAGGGACCAGGGATCTGGGATTCGGGATTGGCACGCCACGTGTCATACCCGTCTCTGACCCAATCCCCCATCCCCCATCACTCGTCCCGGAGACGTTCTTCGGGACGGTTCAGCGCGACGAGCCGTCCGGCAACCGGCTGCCGCTCTTCGCCGCAGCGGTGCTGATTGTGATGCTGGGCGGTGCGCTGATCTTCCTGAACACCTCGGCGTCCAACGATCACGCAGCGACGGTGGCGCAGGTCGCACACACCGAGCCGCTGGAGCTGGTCGCGCTCGGTCACGCACGCAACGTCCGCCTGCTCACGATCACGGGGACCGTGCGCAATCCGTCCGCGGGCGTCAAAGTGGAAGGGCTGACGGCGGTGGTCTCGCTGCTCGACCGCGCGGGTGCGTTGGTGTCGACCAAGGACGTCCCGCTCGATTATCGAGCGCTCGGCCCCGGCGAAGAAGCGCCGTTCACGGTGAGCATCCCGGATCCCGGCGCGATCGCGCGCTACCGGGTCAGCTTCCGCGCAGGAACCGACGTCGTACCCCACGTCGATCGCCGCAGCGACACGAAACTGGCCAGCGCGATTCATTGAGCGCAGTATTAGATAAGAGGTTGTCCATGAAGAACATGCTTCGCCCCTGGATCGGACTCGCGGCCGTTGCGGCCGCCATCTTCATCTCGACCGGCGCCGATGTGGCCGGACAGAAGCAGGATGACGAGTTCCGCTTCCGCAGCGGCGTCGATCTCGTCAACGTGACGGCGACCGTCGTCGACAGAAACGGGCGATTCGTGCCGGGTCTGCGGCAGGAAGACTTCATCGTCTACGAGGAGAACGAGCTGCAGGAAGTCACGCATTTCAGCAACGAGCGCGTGCCCGTCAGCCTCGGTATCGTGCTGGACACGAGCGGCAGCATGGTCGGTGAGAAGATGACATCCGCCATCGCGGCCATCGATCGTTTTCTGACGACGCTGCTCGGACCGGAAGACGAGCTCTTTATCTACAAGTTCAGCAATTACCCCGAGCTCGTCCAGGACTGGACGACCGATCGGCAGCGGCTGAGCCGGGCGATTCGACGCGTGCACGCCAACGGCGGCACCGCCATGTATGACGCGGTCGCCGAATCGGTACCGCTGGCGCAGACAGGCCAGCACCGAAAGCGCGCCGTGCTGCTGGTGTCGGACGGCAACGACACAGACAGCCAGAGCTCGCTGTCGGAAGTACGGCAGATGATTCGCGAGTCGGAAGTGATGGTCTACGCGATTGGCATCGATGGGCAGGGGGAACCGACGTTTGGTCCCCCGACATCCCGGCCACCGACGACGTTCCCGCCCTATCCAAGTCCGTTTCCGGGGGGCCGGCGCCCGCGCGGTCCTGGCGGTGTCGTGCTGCCGCAACTGCCGCAGTTCCAATGGCCGTTTCCGCAGCCCCAGGGCCGCGCAACCGTCCGCAGAGGGTCTGACGACCGCGTGAACGCGCAGGCGTTGCGCGAGATCACCGACGACAGCGGCGGCCGGACAGAAATCGTCCGGACGGGCCGCGATCTCGAACCGGCCACTGCGAACATTGCGGACGAGCTCAGCCGTCAGTACTACCTCGGCTATGCGTCCACGACGTCGAAGGATGGACGCTGGCACTCGATTCGCGTGGAAACACGCGACAAATCGCTCCGGGTGCGAGCACGCCGCGGCTACATCGCAACCCCGTAGCAGCTGGCAGCTGGTAGCTGCTAACATCGGCCCGTGCGTTCGCTCGCGTGGGCCGTCGGCCTGACGCTCGTCGGCAGTCTCGGCGGCGTCCTCGTCGCCTCATCGCTCCTCTTCTTCAACGATCGTCTCCGCCAGAAGATCGTGCCGTGGCTCGTGAGCTACGCCGTCGGCACGCTGCTCGGCGTCGCGCTACTCGTTCTGCTGCCCGAGGCGCTGGCACATCTTTCCGCACGGAGAGTGCTCGGATCCCTGCTCGGCGGCATCATGCTCTTCTTCCTGCTCGAAAAGCTCGTGCTCTGGAGGCATTGCCACACGCACGACTGCGAAGCCCACGGCATGGCCGCGCCGATGGTGATCATCGGCGACGCCTTCCACAACTTTCTCGACGGGGTCGTCATCGGCACGGCGGTGCGCACGTCGATCCCCCTCGGCATCAGCACGGCGCTCGCGGTGGCGACGCACGAAATCCCACAGGAGCTCGGCGATGTCGCCATCCTGCTGAACGCGGGCTACACGCGGCGCCGGGCACTGATCCTGAATCTGGTCTCCGGCGGCGCCTCAGTGCTCGGGGCCGTGGTCGCCGTCTTCGCGCTGGACTGGCTGCCGCAGATCAATCAATACGTACTATCGGTCGCGGCCGCCGGGTTCCTGTACGTCGCGATGGCCGACCTGATTCCCGACCTGCATCGCGGCCGAATCGACGCGAAGACCTTCCGTCAGCTCGGCCTGGCGATCGCGGGTATCGGCACGGTGATCGGTTTGAACATGCTTACTGGAGGACATTGATGTACGCCATGGCGCTCATTCGCTATCGCAAACCGCTCGAAGAGGTGCTCGTGCACCAGGACGCGCATCGCGCCTACCTGCGCGGGTTGAAGGACGCAGGGGTGCTCATCGCGTCCGGTCCGATGAATCCGCGATTTGGCGGAATGTGTCTGCTGCGGGTGCCGGATGATGACGCCACGGCGCTCGACGCCGTGCGCGACAACGATCCGTTCGTGCAGAACGGCGTGGCTCAGTACGAGCTGATCGGATGGGCGCCCGTGATCGGGAAGGACGACCTCGATCGGTTGTAGTTGTAGTGTCCGGCTTCAGCCGGACCGTGGCAGCAGTGTCCGGCTTCAGCCGGACCGTGGCAGCTGGTGCTCGACGATCAGATATTCCTCGACCGGCCTGCCGCCGACCAGATGCTCCTGGATGATCCGCTCGAGCACCGGCGGATCGCACGCGCGATACCACGCGCCTTCCGGATAGACGACAGCGATCGGCCCTCCTTCGCAGATGCGCAGGCAGTTCGCTTTGGTCCGCAGAACCCCGCCAGCCTCCGACAGGCCCAGCTGCCTGAGCCGCTGCTTCAGGTAGTCCCACGCGGCCAGAGACCGGTCGCGGTCGCAGCACTTCGGATTGGTCTGGTCCGCGCACAGAAAGATGTGCCGCCGCGCGCCCGGCACCCCCACCGTGGCGGCCAGTTCTCTCAGTCGCTGAACGTCGTCGCTTGTCATACTATTAGTGGCTGAAGATGCCGGAATCCATCACGAGAAATATTCGCGTCCAGGTCGAAGCGGAATTCGCCCCGGGGCGCTCGAACCCGCCGCAGAGCCAGTGGTCGTTCTACTACAGGGTCCGTGTCGTCAACGAAGGGCGCGAGACCGTCCAGCTCGTCAGCCGTCATTGGATTATCACCGACGCGATGGGCGCCATGAGGGAAGTGCGCGGGCCAGGCGTGGTCGGGAAACAGCCGAGGCTGGAACCAGGAGAAAGCTTCGAGTACACGTCCGGCTGCGACCTCACCACGCCATTCGGCTCGATGCGCGGAACCTACCAGATGGTCACGCGCGAGCAGGAGCACTTCGACATCGAGATTCCGATGTTCACGCTGACCGAACCGTACACGACGGTTCATTAGGTACGGTCCGGCTGAAGCCGGACACGACGTACCGCCGGACACGACGTACCGCCGCTCACCTCTTACTTCCTGCTTCCACCTTCTTACTGACATAGTTCAAGTCTATGTAGTCGTCCACGATCTGCGTGAACTCGGCCGCGAGCTCCTCGTAGGTGCCGCGCAGCGTTTTGACGTGCTGGCCGTCGATATAAATCGGGCAGCTCGGCTCTTCGCCGGTGCCCGGCAGGCTGATTCCAATATTCGCGGCCTTCGACTCGCCCGGGCCATTGACGATGCAGCCCATGACGGCGAGCGTCATCTCCTCGACGCCTTCGTAGCGGGTTTTCCAGACGGGCATCATCTCGCGGATGTAATCCTGCGTCCGCTCGGCCAGTTCCTGAAACGTCGTGCTCGTGGTCCTTCCACAGCCGGGACACGCCGTCACGCTCGGGGCGAACGATCGCAGGCCCAGCGCCTGCAGCAGCTCGCACGCCGCGTAGACCTCTTCGCGGCGGTCGCCGCCGGGGCGCGGCGTCAGCGACACGCGCACCGTGTCGCCGATGCCCTCGTTGAGGAGCGCGCCCATCGCCGATGCCGACCAGACCAGACCTTTGATGCCCATGCCCGCCTCGGTAAGGCCGAGATGAAGAGGCTGATCGGTTCGCTTCGCAAGCTCCCGGTACACCGCGATCAGATGCCGTGGGCGCGAGACCTTGCACGAGATGATGATCTGATCCTTCCGCAGCCCGGATTCGAGCGCGAGCGCGGTCGAGTCGAGCGCCGAGAGAATCAGGCACTCGTTGATGATGTCTTCGGATGATTTTCCGAGGCTGGCATCCGTATTTTCCTGCATCTTGTTCATGACGAGCTCCTGGTTCAGGGAGCCGCCATTGACGCCGATGCGCACCGGCTTTCCATGGTCTGCCGCAACCTGGCAAATCGTGGTGAACTGCTCGTCCCGGCGCTTGCCGGTGCCGACGTTGCCTGGATTGATCCGGTACTTGTCGAGCGCTCGCGCGCAGTCAGGATGCTTCGTCAGCAGGATGTGGCCGTTGTAATGGAAGTCGCCGATGAGGGGGGCGGTGACGCCGGCGTCGAGCATCCGCTGCTTGATCGCGGGCACCGCGGCGGCGGCTTCGGGCAGGTTCACCGTGATGCGCACGAGCTCGGACCCCGCCTGCGCGAGCTCGATGCACTGCCGTGCCGTCCCTTCGACGTCGGGGGTGTCCGTGTTCGTCATCGACTGGACGGCGACAGGCGCACCGCCGCCGATCTGCACGGCGCCGACTCGTACACCGACGGTTTTATGAAGCCTGATGGGCAGCATGTGCTTGGTCTGAGTCCATTCTATCGTCAACCTCCCAGAGCGGGACGCTCGGCCCGGAGTGCGGGCTGACGCGCGGGCCCGGGGTGATGATGCCGCTCAGGTTCAGCGGATCCGCCGCCGCGACGTGCGGCGCGGCGCCCACGTTCTGATCGCGCCGGATCTCGCGGAGCAGCTCCACGGCTTCGGGCCGCGCAAACTGCTCGCCCACGAAACCGGACACGAAGCGTCCGCCGCGAATCTCTCCCTGGGCTTCCAGGCGCCTGAACGTCACGAGCAGATCGCGCCAGGCCGGCGTGATGGTTTCGCGTGCAAGCAGGTCTCGGAAGACGACACCCCAGCGCAGCAGGAGTTGCCGCGCGAGCGCCTCGAGCGTGGCAGTCGGCAACCCATCCATCTCGCGCGTGCCACGCCGACGCTCCCCCTCGATCGCGGCTGGAGCGAAGGCGGACAACAGGGCCCAGCGCCCAGGCACGAATCGCGCGCGGCGCGCGTGGTGCCTGGCCGTCGCAAGACGGCGCCTGGGATCGATCAGCGCGCGGAGATTCTCGAAGCCGTCGGCCGTGACCAATCCCGCCGCGGCGAGCTCCCACAGCGCGTCTTCGACGCTGCTCGTCAGTTGATGCGTGTCCTTCACGACATCGGCGAGAAACGACGCACCACGCTTGCCGAGCGACGCGAGCACCTGTCGGGCCGCGTCCGATACGCTCTGACGTTGATCGGGCACCTCGGTGGTCGCCGCGCCGCCGGCCGATCGCCGCGCCGCCGCCTCGAGCAGCCAGGACGCATCGTCACGCAGGAAGAGCGCAACAGGGGCCGAACGGGTCGGCCGCACTCGCCGAGCCGGGCCGTTCCTGCCGCGATCCTGATCGTCGAACGCGGGGTGCGGCGAGAGACGACCCCACACGACCTCGCCCGAGATGCACAGCTGATCGAGGAGGTCTGACGTGTACTTCCCGACTCTCCGGCGCAGCACGTCCCCTTCCCAGGCCGCCGCCGAAATCTCGTAACCCTGCAACTGCTTGATGACGTGCAGCGCTCCGTCCGGGCCATGGAGCTGCGACCCCGGCTTCAGATGCTGCCACTGGTACAGGAAGCGCATGAAGTCGCGGGCATTCACCGGCTCGATCTCGCGGCGCAGCCGTCCGAGCGTCAATCGATGAATCCGCGCGAGCACGCGCCGGTTGCACCATTCGATCTCGCTGCCCTGCACCGATCCCGATGCCGTGAAACGGCCGCGAAGAACCTGGCCTTCTGCTTCAAGCCTGAGGAGCGCCGCTTCCATGACATCCGCCGGCAGCGCAAAGCGCATCGCAAGTCCGCTCTGCGTCTGCGGCCCTGTCGACTCGAGCCACCCGCGAAGCGCCTCGGTGGCCGCAGATTCCTGGTCGGCGGTAGGCGTGCGATCGTAGTCGCCGATCTCGGGCGCCGTCACGCCGTCGGGATACAGCAGGCGGGCCGACCTGAGGCGCTCGGCGGCGACCCAGAAGTTCGCGCCGCCTGCGCTCAGCACCGTCGCCCGTCCCGATTCGCTCAGCGCCGGGAAGAAGGGTTCCCATCCGCCGACAGGCGGAACGACGACGAGCGTCAGCAGCGCATCGTGCAGTTCCTCGGTGTCCCGAACCGCCGGCCAGGACTCTGCCGCCACCTGGGCAATCGCCGCCGGATCGAGCGCGGCGACGCCGCCGGCATCGGGTCCGATGGTCCGGCGCATCTGGACCGCGCGCGCGCGCCGCTCCTCGAGAGGCGCGTCATCGAGATACGCGTAGGGATTCGCGTTGAGAATCTCGTGCGAGAACGGCGACGGCTCGGGCGTGTCGATCGCGACGGTCTTGATCCCGCCGCTGCCGATGCGATCGATCAGGCTCTTCAGGCCGTCGAGATCCATCGCTTCGTGGAGGCAGTCCTTGATCGTCTCGTTGACGAGCGGGTGATCGGGAATCCTGATGTCGCCGACGATGTTCTCCTGGCAGGCCGCCTGATCGGGAAACACCGCGGCGAGCAGATCGTCGGCGCGCATGCGCTGAAGCGGCGGCGGAACTTTTCGGCCGCCCGAAAATCTCAGCACCGCAAGCGCGCGCGATGTGTCCCATCTCCACCGCACCTCGAACATCGGCGCAGGCAGCATGGCCTGCGTCAGTACGTCCTCGACGGTTTCCGCACTCAGGAACTTGAACACGAGCTCGAGCGGAAAGCTGTGCTGATCGCTGAGCGAGATGACGATGCCGTTGTCGGTGGCCGCGGCCTGCAGCTCGAAGTTGAAGGAGCGGCAGAAGCGCTTGCGCAGCGCAAGGCCCCACGCCCTGTTGATGCGCGCGCCGAACGGCGAGTGGATGACGAGCTGCATCCCGCCGCCTTCGTCGAAGAAACGTTCGGCGACGACGGTCGTGTCCGATGGCAGCGCCCCGAGAGCGGCGGCGCCTGCCCGGACGTACAGCACGGCCTGGTCGGCCCCGCGCCGGTCGAGCCCGCACTCGTTGATGAGGAAGGCTTCCGCGGAAGAAAGGGGAAGCTCGAGGATCTTCTCGCGCAGCTGCGAGACGGCGCTCGACAGCTCGGCCGTGCGGCCGGGCGCCTCGCCGCGCCAGAACGGAATCGTCGGCGCCGCCCCGCGAGCGTCTTCCACCCGAACCCGTCCGGCCTCGACGCGGCGAATCCGCCACGAGGTGGTGCCCAGCAGAAACACGTCGCCGGCGAGGCTCTCGACGGCGAAGTCTTCGTCGAGCGTCCCGACGACCGTCTCGTCCGGTTCTGCAAGGACGAGATACTGCGCGTTGTCCGGGATGGCGCCGCCGGACGTGATGGCGGCCAGACGGGCGCCGCGTCGGCCGCGCACGGTGCCGTGCACGCGATCTCGGTGAAGGAACGCGCCGCTGCGGCCCCGCTTCGTGCTGATGCCCTCGGACAGCATGTCGATGACCGCGTCGAACTCCGATCGCAACAGATCGCGGTAGCAGTACGGCCGGCGCACCAGCGCGAACAGATCGTCTTCCTGCCAATCCTCGACTGCCGCCATCGCGACGACCTGCTGCGCGAGCACATCGAGCGGCGTCACCGGAACAATGAGGCGATCGAGCTCGCCCAAGCCGATCGATCGCACCAGCGCGGCGCACTCAATCAGCTCATCGCGCGTCGTCGCAAAGATGCGACCCTTCGGCTTCGTCGTATGCTCGACCTGATGTCCCGAACGGCCGATGCGCTGCAGGGTGACGGCGATCGATCGGGGCGAGCCAATCTGGCAGACGAGATCGACGCTTCCGATGTCGATCCCCAGCTCGAGCGACGCCGTCGCGACCACCGCCTTCAGCTGGCCGCCTTTCAGGCGCTCTTCGGCCGTGAGCCGAAGCGTGCGGGAGAGACTGCCGTGGTGGGCCAGCACGGCCTCCTGGCCCAGCCGGTCGCCCAGGTGGTGGGCCACACGCTCCGCCAGACGCCGCGTGTTGACGAATACGAGCGTGGTCTTGTGCTGCTGGATCAGCGCGGTCACGCGGTCGTAGATCTCCTGCCACATCTCGTTGGAGGCCACAGGGCCGAGCTCGTCGTTCGGCACCTCGACCGCCAGATCCATGGCGCGCCGATGGCCGTGGTTGATGATGGTGATGCCGACGCCTTCATCAGGCGCGAGAAAGCGCGCCACGGTCTCGATGGGTCTCACGGTCGCGGACAAGCCGATGCGCTGCGGTGGAGCGCCTCCCGATTTCTGCACGAGATCGTCCAGACGCGCGAGCGTCAGCGCGAGGTGGGTGCCCCGCTTGTCGTCGGCCATCGCATGGATCTCGTCGACGATGACCGTCCGCACGGTCCGCAGCGCCTGCCGGCTCTTCTCTGCGGTCAACAGGATGAAGAGCGACTCCGGGGTCGTCACCAGGATGTGCGGCGGATGCGTGATCATCCGCTGGCGCTCCGACGCCGGAGTGTCGCCGGTCCGCACCGACGTTCGAATCGCCGGCAACAGCAGGCCGCGCTCGGCGGCCAGCACGGCGATGCCCGACAACGGCACGTCGAGGTTCTTATGGATGTCGTTGCTCAGCGCCTTCAGTGGCGACACGTAGAGCACCTGCGTCGTCTCGGGCAGGCTGCCGTCCAGGCCGGCGCGAATCAGATCGTCGATGCAGATCAGGAACGCCGCGAGCGTCTTCCCGGATCCGGTTGGGGCCGAGATCAGGACGTGCTCGCCCGAGCGAATGGCCGGCCAGGCGCGCTGCTGCGGCTCTGTCGCCGGGCCGAAGCGCGTCTCGAACCAGTCGCGGACGACCGGATGGAGCGCAGTGAGGGACATGGGAGTCACGGTCCGGCTAAAGCCGGACACTACGTACCTTTCTACGTACTTTCCGAACGCGTCAGTGTGTCTATTTCGGCCTCGAGCTGCGACACCCGCCGATCGAGCTGCTTCACGACAGCTTCCGCAGGCGCAGACGTGCTCAAATCGACGCCCGCGCGCTTCAGGAGGTTCATCGGGTAATCACTGCCGCCGGCACGCAGCAAATCGAGAAAACGCTCGACCCCGTTGCGCCGCTCGTCCACGCTGCCCGACGTGATCGTGTCAATCAGCTGGGCCGACGACGCATAGCAGGTGGCGTACTGATACACGTAGTACGGGCTGCCGAAGAAATGCGGGACCCTGGCCCAGGTGATCTGCGCCACGTCGTCGTACGTCATCGCATCGCCGTGATACGCCTTGAAGAGATCGAAATAGATGCGGCTCAACGTCTCCGCCGTGATCGGCTCCCCCTGTTCGGCGAGCCGGTGCGCCTGCAGCTCGTAGTCGGCAAACAGGCACTGCCTGTAGAACGTGCCGACGATGTCGTCGATCGCGTGCTGCAGCAGCACGATCCTCTCGCGCCGATCGGTCGTGCGCGACAGCATGTGATCGAAGAACAGCATCTCGCTCAGCGTGGACGGCACTTCGGCGACGAAAATCGTGTAGTCCGAGTACACGAACGGTTGATGGGCCTCCGCCAGCATCGTGTGCATCGAGTGGCCCATCTCGTGCGCCAGCGTGAACACCGAGTCGAGGGTGTCGTTGTAATTCAGCAGCATGTACGGGTGCACGCCGTACACCGGCGCCGAGTACGCGCCGCTCCGCTTGCCGGGGTTCTCGTACACGTCGATCCAGCGGCCGGCGAAGGCCGACCGGACGTTCGCCTGATAGTCGGGGCCGAGCGGCTTCATCGACTCGACGATCTCGTCGAGGACGTTCGAGTATTCGTACTTGCGGTCGCAATCGATCAGCGGCACGAGCTGGTCGTAGGCGTGATAGGTCTCCAGGCCGAGCACCCGCTTTCTCAGCCTGTGGTACCGCCGCAGCGGCTCGGTGCCGGCCCTGGCGGTGGCCACGAGATTCTCCACGACGGCCGTGGGGATATCGTTGCCGTGCAGCGCAGCGTCGAGCGTGCTCGTGAACTGCCTGGCCTGGCCGATGAACCAGTCGCGCTGCAGCACGCCGTTGTACACCGCCGCATAGGTGTTCGCGTTCGCCGCGAAGGTCTCGTGGAACGCGTGAAAGGCGGCCGCGCGATCGGGCTGGTGCCGGTTGGTCTGGATCAGCGCGTTGTACTGCCCGTAGGTGAGCGTGGCCGTGGTGCCATCGTGCAGCGTGATGACCGGGTGCTTGATATCGGCATTCGCCAGCATCGAATGAATATCCTGCGGCGCGTCGCCGAACCGGCTCGACAGCGACAGCAGATGCTCACCCTTCTCGTCCAGCACATGCTCCTGCTGGTGATAGACGCGCTCGATCGCAAACCGGTAGACCGCGAGCGCCGCGCTCGCGCCCATCCAGCCCCGAACGGTCTCCAGCGGAATCCGCAGAAGCTCGGGCGTGAACCACGACCGGGCCTCTGCCGCCTTGGCGAAGAGGATCTGCACGCGCTGGCGCCGGGCGTTCGCGGAGTTGTCCCGCTGGTCCTGGTCGTAGCTCAGGCCGGCGTAGTACCAGAGCTTGTAGGAGAGCTGACCCAGATCGTCTTCCAGCTGGAATGCGGTGAGCAGCCTCTCCGGACCCTGCGCAAACGTTCCACGCAGCTCGGTGTATCCGGCCAGCTTGCGTTCGAATTCGCTCAGCCCTTCTTGCCAGGCGGGCCAGCCCGCATAAATGTCGGAAAGATTCCAGGTGAACGCCTCGGGGATTTCTTCGCGCGTGCGCGCGTGCGGTTCGACGGGTGTTTCCGTGGCCATCTTTCGATTTTAGTGGATCTTCTTACGACTGGAACGACCATTGCGTTTACGCCCGCATGTTCGCGCCTCTTGACCCTCAGGACAGCGCCGTTCGCGGCTAGAATAGCGGCGATGCTTCGTGTCCCGGGGCCGTGTTCCCTCAGGTTGGCCGGCGTGTTGGCGATGCTCTCCGTTGCGATCACCGCGGAAGCCCAGACACTGACTGCCGTCGAAATGGCGTCGCGCGACGTAGATGGCAGGCTCGTCATTCGAGCTCAGCCTCTTCGGGAGCGGCTGATCATCGACGGCCGGCTCGACGAATCGGTCTATCTCGACACCCGGCCGGCCGGCGGTTTTCTGCAGGCCGAGCCGCGCTACGGCGAGCCGGCCACCGAGCAGACCCAGATCTGGGTGTTCTTCGACGATCGCGCGGTCTACGTCGGGATCCGCTGCTTCGACTCGCAGCCGCAACAATGGTCGAGCCTCGACCTGCGGCGCGACACCCCGGGAACTTCGCAGGGCGAAACCGTGACGGTCGCGTTCGATACGTTCAACGACAAGCGCAACGGCTACAGCTTCGGCGTGAATCCGAACGGCGGAATTTCGGACGCCGCCATTACCAACGAGCGCGACTTCAACCGCGACTGGAACACGATCTGGGAGACGAGGACGGGGCGGTTCGACGGCGGCTGGACCGTCGAGATGTCGATTCCCTTCAAGTCACTCCGGTATTCGCCGGGCGAGCAAACCTGGGGCATCAACGTCCGGCGGGCGGTACGGTGGAAGAACGAGATCTCCTATCTCAACCCTGTGCCGCAGAGCGGCCAGTTTTCTGCGCTGTTCGGCTTGTTCCGATTCTCGTCCGCCGCAACGCTCGCGGGCCTGATGGTGCCCCCCGAATCGCGCCTGTTCGAGATCAAACCGTACGGCATCTCGTCGCTCAATACGAACCTCAACGCCGCTGTTCCGTACTCGAACGACGCAAAGGGCAGCATCGGGCTCGATGCGAAGTTAGGTGTGACGCGGGGTCTGACCGCCGATTTCACCTACAACACGGACTTCGCCCAGGTCGAGGACGACGAGGCGCAGGTCAACCTCACGCGATTCAGCCTGTTCTTTCCGGAGAAGCGGGAGTTCTTCCTCGAGGGCCAGGGCATCTTTGGTTTCGGCGGATTTTCACAGCGCCGTACGGGGAATCCGGGCGAGGTGCCGCTGCCCTTTTTCAGCCGTCGCATTGGTATCGACGATCATGGGCGGGCGGTGCCGATCCTCGGCGGCGGACGGCTGACGGGCCGGGCCGGCCAGTATTCGATCGGCATCGTCAACATTCAGACCAAACAGGACGACGTGTCGGGCGAGCCGTCCACGAACTTCGCGGTGGTGCGCCTGCGACGCGACATTCTTCGACGCAGCAACGTCGGGCTGGTCGTCGTGAATCGATCGGCGAACGGGGACAAACGCCGAGGCAATCAGGTGTACGGGGTCGACGGCATTTTTTCGTTCTTCGAGAACCTGAACATCAATACATTTCTGGCGCGCACGCAGACACCGGAGCGGCGCGGCGAAGACGCCAGCTACCGCGCGCAACTCGAGTACAACGCCGATCGGTACGGCCTCACGCTCGAGCAGATGCTGGTCGGCAGGAACTTCAACCCGGAGGCGGGCTATGTCCGGCGAACCGACGTCCGCCGGAATGCGGCCGAAGCGCGCTTCAGCCCGCGGCCCGCATCGAGCACCGTGGTGCGAAAATACGAATATTCGGGCGGGATCGACCGTTACGATCGGGCGTCTGACGGCATGGTCGAGACACAGGTCGTCGAGGCGGCGTTCGGCATGGACTTCGACAGCAGCGACAGGTTCGCCCTGACGTGGTCCGACAATATCGAACAGCTCACCAAGCCCTTCGAGGTCTTCGACGGCATCGAGGTTCCGCTGGGCCGGTACCAGTTCAAGAATCTCAATGCGAGCTACCAACTGGGCACCCAACACACGGTGTCGGGCGCCGTGTCGTACGACTATGGGGGGTTCTTCGGCGGCGCGAAGCACACGATCGGCTTTTCGCGCGGCCGGTTGGAGCCGATCGCCCACCTGTTCGTCGAACCGGGGGTGTCGATCAACTGGGTCGATATTCCGCAGGGCCAGTTCGTTGCGAAAGTGCTCACCAGCCGCCTGATCTACACGTTCACGCCGCGGATGTTCGTGGGCGCCCTCGTCCAGTACGGCTCGGAAGATCATGCGCTGAGCGCCAACGCGCGCTTCCGCTGGGAGTACCGCCCCGGCAGCGATCTGTTCGTTGTCTACAGCGACAGCCGCGACACCGAACTCGGGCGGCCGCGCCTCGAGAACCGATCGCTGATTGTGAAGATCACCAGACTGTTCCGCGTGTAGCCATTTGTATCCAACACTGTTTAGTGGTGTTGCGCGGACCATCCGGCCTATCGCGGCTAGAATACCTGCGATGTCTCATGTCCGGCGGTGGTCTCTCAGGTTAGCCGGCGTCTTGGCGATACTCTCCGTGGCGCTCACCGCGGAAGCCCAGACATTGCCTGCCGGGTCTACAGAAATGGCGTCGCGCGATGTGGATGGCAGGCTCGTGATTCGGGCGCAGCGGCTGCTCGAGCGGCTCACGATCGACGGCCGGCTCGACGAATCGGTTTATCTCGACACCCGGCCGGCCGGCGGCTTTCTGCAGGCCGAGCCCCGGTACAACGAACCGGCGACCGAGCAGACCCAGCTCTGGGTGTTCTTCGACGATCGCGCGGTCTACATTGGCATCCGCTGCTTCGACTCGCAGCCGGATCAATGGTCAAGCATCGACCTGCGGCGCGACACCCCGGTGACTTCGCAGGGCGAAACCGTGTCGGTGGCGCTCGACACTTTCAACGACAAGCGCAACGGCTACAGCTTCGGCGTGAATCCGAACGGCGGAATTTCGGACTCCGCCATTACCAACGAGCGCGACTCCAATCGCGACTGGAACACGATCTGGGAGGCGAGGACCGGGAGGTTCGATGGCGGCTGGACCGTCGAGATATCGATTCCGTTCAAGTCGCTCCGGTATTCGCCGGGCGAGAAGATCTGGGGCATTAACGTCCGGCGGGCGGTACGGTGGAAGAACGAAATCTCCTATCTCAACCCTGTGCCGCAGGGGGGCCAGTTTTCCGCGCTATTCGGCTTGTTCCGATTCTCGTCCGCCGCGACGCTCGCGGGCCTGATCGTGCCCCCCGAGTCGCGCCTGTTCGAGATCAAGCCGTACGCCATCTCGTCACTGAATACGAACCTCGACGCCGACGTTCCGTACTCGAACGACACAAAGGGCAGCATAGGCCTCGACGCAAAGTTTGGGGTCACGCGGGGTCTGACCGCCGATTTCACCTACAACACGGACTTCGCCCAGGTCGAGGACGACGAGGCGCAGGTCAACCTCACGCGATTCAGCCTGTTCTTCCCCGAGAAGCGGGAGTTCTTCCTCGAGGGCCAGGGCATCTTTGGTTTCGGCGGATTTGCGCAGCGCCGTACGGGAAACCCGGGCGAGGTTCCGCTGCCCTTTTTCAGCCGCCGCATCGGCATCAGCGATGACGGGCATGCCGTGCCGATTCTCGGCGGTGGGCGGCTCACTGGCAGGGCGGGCAAGTATTCGATCGGCATCGTCAACATTCAGACGAAGCAGCACGAACTGTCTGGCGAGCCGTCCACCAACTTCGCGGTGCTGCGTGTGCGACGGGACATCCTTCGACGCAGTAACGTCGGGCTCGTCGTCGTGAACCGATCGGCGTACGCGGACAAGCGCCGGGGCAATCAGGTATTCGGGGCTGATGGCATTTTTTCGTTCTTCGAAAACCTGAACATCAATACATATGTGGCGCGCACGCAGACACCGGAGCTGCGCGGCGAGGACGCCAGCTACCGCGCGCAGCTCGAGTACAACGTCGATCGATACGGCCTCACGCTCGAGCACATGCTGGTCGGCAGGAACTTCAACCCGGAGGCGGGGTATGTCCGGCGAACCGACGTCCGCCGGAATGCGGCCGAGGCGCGCTTCGGCCCGCGGCCCGCATCGAGCACCGTGGTGCGAAAATACGAATATTCGGGCGGGATCGACCGTTACGATCGGGCGTCTGACGGCGAGCTCGAGACGCAGGTCGTCGAGGCGGCGTTCGGCATGGAGTTCGACAGCAGCGACAGGTTCGCCCTGACCTTCAGCGACAATATCGAGCAGCTCACCGAGCCCTTCGAGGTCTTCGATGGCATCGAGGTTCCGCTGGGACGCTACCAGTTCAAGAATCTCAACGCGAGCTACAGCCTAGGCACGCAACACACGGTGTCCGGCGCCGTGTCGTACGATTATGGCGGCTTCTTTGACGGCGCGAAACACACGATCGGCTTCACCCGCGGCCGGACGGAGCCGATCGCCCACCTGTTCATCGAGCCGGGCGTGTCGATCAACTGGGTCGATATCCCGCAGGGCCACTTCGTCGCGAAGGTGCTCAACAGCCGCATCATCTACACGTTTACGCCGCGGATCTTCGTGGGCGCCCTCGTCCAGTACGGCTCGGAAGATCATGCGCTGAGCGTCAACGCGCGCTTCCGGTGGGAGTACCGCCCCGGCAGCGACCTGTTCGTCGTCTACAGCGACGGCCGCGACACCATCGGGCGCGGCTACCCGAGGCTGGAGACGCGCTCCTTCACCGTCAAGCTCACGCGCTTCTTCCGGATGTAACGGCGGGTCTACTTCCAGCCGACGAGTTTTCTGAGTTTCTCGAAAAGGGAGGGGTTGGCTCGCGCGGCCGTCGCCTGTACCAGCAGATCGAGCACGTCCTGGAT
>Ga0163150_10004122_pt1 | contig 19739 bp, 22 predicted proteins | sample OliLakLV19P2IB_FD_148628 | JGI IMG/M metagenome (GOLD analysis project Ga0163150, IMG submission 148628) | Freshwater microbial mat bacterial communities from Lake Vanda, McMurdo Dry Valleys, Antarctica - Oligotrophic Lake LV.19.P2.IB | ecosystem: Environmental > Aquatic > Freshwater > Lake >...
ACCCGGGATTGCCCGCCGTATCAATTCCTCTTGATTGCTGAAATGCCGCAACCGCCGCTTTAGTTTGAGGACCATAAGTCCCCGGCCCAGTGTTCATCTGTGCCTGCGTCATGAATCCTTGAGACACAAGATAACTTTGAAGTTTTAATACTTCTGAACCTGTTGCGCCGGGTTGGAGATTTGTGATTGGGTACATATAGTTATTATTATACAACAGGGTTAATGTTCATAAGCAGCACATTGGATCTGAAGCTTAAAGTCATCCGTTGTTGCACTATTTGTTGACATGAATGAAATGTATGTTTCACTTGCAGTGGGTATTCTTGTGGTGTGGGTAGCACCAAGAGTAAGAGTTCCTCCATTTAAACGATAATAGTATTTTATATTTGAAGCACTGAATTTCAAAAAGAGTTCTAGCGAATCGCCATTTGCGATTGTGATTAGACTTGTCTCTGTAGTGTTTGATGCATCACCGTTGTTGTTTATTGCATTTAGTGTAGTAACACCAGAGGCTTTCTGGAATCTAAACCCTGCAATACTTACACTTATCATTGTCAATGCACTTCCAGATATTGTAGGAGATCCAAGACCTATAAATGCTCTTCCATCTCCAGTGCTAAATCCTCCAAGAGCTAGAATTGAACAAGTGAATGATGGATTGTTATGGAATACATAGTTTGTTATCCACCATAACAGACGAGCAGAAGATGTTCCAGTTATTCCGGGAGACACAGTTACTCCTTGATTGCCAAAAGTATTCGTTCCAGAACCAATTAGAGTGCTAATAAAACGTCCTGTGGTCTCAAAGTTAGTGTATGCCTTCATATTGAGTGAGGACATGCTGATGAATGTGGCATTTCCACTAGAATCTATAACTGCATTAGATCCAATAGTAAGAGTACCTCCGGTTATTGTTGCATTAGACATGGTAATTGCTCCTGCTTCTGTAACTCGAAACGGAGCAGTTGCTCTATTTGCAAAAGTTGCGCCAGACCAAAAACGGACATCATCTCCGCCCGTAACAGTTGAGGCAATACCCATTGAGTTTGCAGCATCTCGTATGGAGTCTGACCCGATAGTAAACCCGCCGATTGTTCCTGATGTAGCAGTCAACGCTCCAATAATTGTGAGAGTTGTTCCATCCCAGTTCAAATAATTTGTCGTACTGCCGATATAAAACTTCGTCACGCCATCTGTATCTATGCCGAGACGGTATCCTTCTTGAGTATTGTCAAAAAGAGTCTTACCGCTAAAGATCGATCCGACCTGCTGTTCAAGTGTAGAAATAATCTGTCCAGCAAGAATTGTCTTTGCTGCAATGCCGCTTGTAATTGCATTGACCATCTCCGGCGTGATGAAATCCGCTACGGCTTCTGAAGTAGATCTCACAAGATTCTTGTCGAAGCCGAGGTCAGCGATGGTGTATGTAGGATCGTTAGTGGTGAATATCATGTTAGTATTTTACTTTCCATTTGTTGCTGAAAATAATTTGTCCAGTATTTTCGGTTAGCGTTTACTAAAAAATTACATCTTCGGCAAAGCGTGTTTAAATTCTTTGGGTCGCAATTCATTTTATCGTAGTCAATATGATTTATAGATAATGCTATTCCAACTTCTTTAAGATGTTCTTCTTCGGTCATCCAGCATTTTTGGCAAGTAAAGTTGTCTCGTTGACGGATTGATAGTTTTAACTTTTTCCCAAAAATAAAAGGATAAGGTAGCTTTGATATTCCACCTTGCCAGTTAGGAGATTCCGATCCAAACCTCGCTCCTATTAGTTTCTGTGCTTCGCTCATTTTCCTTTTAGTTTCTTCAGAATGTTTCTTACCGTATAAAGGATGTTTAGTTTTGTCTTTAAAACGTTTTTTAAGAGATTCACTAACTTTTTTGTTTCTTGCTGGCAATGCCAGTTTATAAGCTAAACTATTTTTTAAACTTTCTCCTATTTTTTTCTTTTGAGATTTTGGCATTACATAACCTTTATGAGAATCACTCAATTTTTTCTTTATTTCCTTTGACCATGGTTTCCCTTTATTCCAAGTAATTCTCCCTTGCTCATATAATCTTTTATGTGCTTCACTTAATTTCATTTTCCATTCTTTGGACAACTTCTTGTCCTTATTCCAAGAAGGTTGTCCTTTTTTGAATCTTGTATTTTCCCCAACTTTTAAAACTTGCACACGAAGAAACTCAGCCCTTTCAGAAGACATTTTCTTTCCTTTGTTCCACGGTGTATATTCTTTTTTAAACATATATTTTTATTGCTATTTTTCAAAAACGAAAACATTAGGAAAATCCATTCCCCTTAACTTTATCTGTTCACCTGTAACACTATCCACTATTCTAAACTCCGCGACGAAAAAAGTCAATGGCTGTATAAAAACTTCCGTCACAATATCCTTAATAGACCCCACCGATTTCCAATCACCATAGTCAAGTCGCGCCATAAGAAGTGCTCCGCGAGCACCATCGGAATGTACATAAATTTTTTCGGATATGGTTTTCTTTAATTCTCTTGACTTAAAGTCTAGTTCAGGACTTTGTAAAATGTATGAAATGGCATTTCCATTATAATCCGTATTCCCCACATTTAATTGTAAAACTTGTCCATCCGTATCTCCACTCACTATAAGCGTGTCATTTCCACTGATGTACTGATTCATGGCACGGAACTCATGAGCATATTTCAATATCGCCCAGCTTTGTTGATCGATGGTGTAACGAACAACCACGTTTGCGTATGCCTCCGTATACCCTCTATCAAAATTGATCACGATATCTCCAATCGACCAATAGATGTGTTCGTTGTCACTCCATCCGTTTACGCTGGCGTAAAAGGAGCTTGCAATAGCTTCCACAACACGCTGTATTGGTCGGGAGATCAGTTTCGGATAACCCCCCTCGGTTTCATAAAAGCCGTTCGGTCCGTAGAAGAAGTAGTTTTTACCCCGCGCGCGCACGACGCTCTTGTGCGACTGCGTGCCGATGTTGATGAGATCCTCCGGGAATGTTGAATCAAAGTTCCAGCGCTTAAGCGACCGTTGTTTGTAAATCATCAAGTAGCCCGGTACCTTGTTGAGTGCCTGCAGCGTACCACCTCCATCTTCCTGCTCTACCTGTAAAGATCCCGAGCCGCTTGCGGACCATGACACAGAGCCACTGGTGGGAGTGTTGGTGTAGTAGATTCTGTCTGTGACTGCACAGTACACGCGGTCCTTGAACTCGATAGGAAACTTCGCGCTGGCTGGCACGCCGGCAACATTGAGAACACCTCCTGTTGATACCCATCCACCAGCAGCAGTGTAGGACCGGGCTTCGTTTCCGTTCAACATTAAAGTAGTGTTCAGAAAGGTCATAAAGTCGGCGCTCGCAGCAGTCAGCCCAGTTGCTCCACTCATAGTGCCACCAGCAACAACATCGTAAATAGAGGTGCTGAAGCCGGCGAGGAGTTTATTGTTAGACGACGCAGAATCAAGGTGTTGAAACAAACCCAAACATGCGTTCCCCGCAGAGAGTTGACTTCCGATTCTATTAGTACCTTCTCGCGATTCCGCTTCTCCGAGGACACGGTTAAAAAGCAGGTTCATCGAGAACGGTATGGAGTTCGGGATGATGATATCAGAACTGACTTTTTGTATATTGCCAGCCGATACATCTCTCCATTTTACGGTATCAGATAGTCGTGGCATATATTAGGTGTTATCGAAATTGCCGCGTGGTCGCGTGCGATAGTTGATTTGATTTATTTTAGGGTGCATCTTAAATTTCTGTCCACTCACGGTTGTGCGGATCGCCGCCTTCAAAATATCTTGAAACAAAATAAAATCATCATCTTTTAGATCAGATTTTCCATTGTTTCTCCAGTAATTTTTCCCTTGCCAAAGAAGCCACTCACGAACGGCATCATACCTCGCGGCATCAATCGTGTCGGATTCAGAATCAACAGCCGTTGCCTCTTCATTATAATCAAGATAGATATTTTTATCCTTCCACGTTGAATCAGGGAGAGGATACATTCTCATTCTTCCCTGACGTACGTTGAAATAGCGCGGCTGACCCTCAACCTCTCCCTGCCAGACGTTCTGACCGACAGCGTGAGCGGCACCAATAGCCCCTGCGCCTGAAGCTGGTACGCCCGTCAAGACGCCGACAGTGGCCGAGCGCGTCACACCGGTATAGGTAATGGCGTCAACAGCGTTTGAGGTATAAACATTAACCGTGCCAGTGTCATCGAAATCGTAGGAGTTTACAATATCCAAAGTAGTAGCCCCAATCACTGCTGTAACCCTGACTGTCGTGCGAGCTACCTCCTGCAAGAGAGTGTCAAACTCTTTTTCATCAAGAGGGATCAGAGGTGTTGTTGCCGTACCGATCCTCACCTGAAGAATTGCTTTATTTGTCTCATCATCATAGATATTCGTCGGCAATGCGATATCAAAGACTCCGCGTACCGTCTGACCGATGACATAATCAGCTTGCAGATACTTACTCCAATGCTTCAGCTTGCCCTGCATATAACGCAGACAAGCGTTCACCTCATCCATCGCTGTTCGTTTTGAGAAGCGCTCGTCCCACTCATGCCCGAGCTTATTACGAACGAACTCAAGAATGTAGCCGACTTCATCTTCTGCAAACTCAACCTCAAACCGTCCATAAGGAACTGGGTCTGAATAAACATCGTCTATGGTATTGATTGAATCCGAAAATCTATAGTAAAAAAATCCACTCGTTTCCGCAGTGTCGATATAAAGATTATCAATCGTAGTTGGGTCAATGTTCTGTGCTGCCGCTAATGCTGTCAAACCAACACCGGCAGCGGCGTTTGCGTCTATCTCGGTTGCGGCTTTATAAAACCGTACTTGGTTCCACGGAATTACGGTTACCACAGTCCCAGCTGGGTGTGCTTCAACAAGCCCTGCGGCAACGAAGGTTACGGTATTGCCGGTTGGTGCGGTACTTGCATGTGTAGCAACAATCTCCGCGCTTTCGTTGCCGGGGAATCTGAAGAGCAGAAGTTTGTTTATCGCAACCCCCTGAATTGATTTGACCGTAATAGAAGTAGCACCAGCGACAGCGTCTGCGTCTAACACGACAACCGGCCGGCTGTCAGTTAGGTGTGATATATTTACGCGTAAAATTGATTTTGGCATAAAAGTTTACTTCGTTTTTATGCCTCACTTTATTATTTCTTATTCGGCGCTGGGATGTGAACTTCTGCCATGTGCTTGCGTAGAGCGTTTGATGCGTTCATCTTCAGTTTTCCTTGACCGATGAATTCACATCCTTCTACTTCGCACTTGACAGTCACGACCTCTGCTTCTTTTGTAGCTTCGGTTCCGGGAAAGAACTTCGCGCGACACTCACCGCAACATCCATTCTTGATCTCCTCGATGACCGCTTCCGTAGCATCAAGTTGAGCAAGAACAGGAATCTTACCGCGAGATTCCTTCGGAAGCTTTCCCATTGCGTGTAACTTTGTCCAATCTGGTTGTCCTGCTGACATAGTATTTTTTTGTTACTGGTTGTTTATAATAGACCGTTCGACTGGGCGGTCCTTCTTCTATTACTATACCACCTTACTGTGTCATTTGGCATAATTTTGTTTTACATGAATTTGAAGAAATTGGAGTTGGTTGCTGCAGCTACACCATTAGGTAAAGGAATCCTGCGGTGGCTGGGGTTACGGCAGCAACTGGACCAAACGCAACAGTCGCAATGGAACCACCGTTGACACTAGCATTCGCAGTCATTGTTATGGAACCCGAAACCGCCCCGTTGGTATCGGCACTCGAGTGACCGTCAACAACGCTTATAGCAACGGCTGACCCTCCAAAAGTTGAAACACCATCCCACGCACCAGCCGAGCAAAATTGCCACCCGTTCGGATAGTAAGCGACCTCAGAAACACGGAAGCCAGCAACGGGGCAGTAGACCGGCCAACCTGTTTTCGGATTTCCACCAACGTTCGCGTCAACGCCGTTGTGCAGTAGGAATTGCGGGTCGTTGAACTGCGAGGAGTACGAAGGGTTAGGATTGCCCCAGCGTTGCGTAATTCGGTACGGCTTGAAAGGGAAGTAGATGAAAGGAATCATAAGGGAATTATAAGGGAATCATATTAGTGAATAATAGAAACGAATAGGGAGACAATATCTTTTGCAGAAGTAAAGTTTTGTCCGATTACGATACCCGAAAGAAGAATGAGAGCGACAGTGATTTTTCGGACTTTGCCGTTTGTGTAGGTAACTTTTGCATCGACTTTTTCGACTGCCAATTTTAAGTCATCTAGCTTTTCGACAACATTCTCTCTGTATGTGTGTTCTTCGGTAGGGTTCATACAGTTACATGAAGGCGAAGAATGCGCTGTTGGAGCCACCACACACGAACGCCGTATCCGTTGAAAACGTCGCCGAATTGTTGTTTGTAAGTGTGTTTGACCCTGTGTTGTCATTCCCGTTATTATCAAACCGCCACTGAGATACAAGATTCGTTGTGTGGGGGGTACATGGGGTATTAAAGTTGGTGGACATATTTGCTGCACTTATCGCCACGCTGTAGATAAGAGCTGAGTCTACCTGACCGTTTAACGGAGAGTCTGTACCCCCAGAACCTCCGACGAAGATACCGATTGCAAACGCGGCGGTTGAGTTCGCCTGACTCCCGGCCACCGTTGCGGTTCCTTGAGATGTCTCTCCTACATAAGTGGTTACTGTAGTGCCTGATTTAGACCATCCGAGGTGATACCAAACGCCGGTGGTTGGTGCTGAGAGGAAATTCACATTTCCTTCTGTGGCGGAGATACCATTAGTGGAGTTAATCATCCTCATGGAATACGTCCCTGAGGTGTTTATTATAAGGAAACCGTACTGTCGGGTGTTGTTCTCATACCCATACTTGGAAGCAATAACCATATTACTTCCGCTTGAGGGAAGCGTTGTAAACTTTACCCATGCAGAGAAACTGATGTCCCCTGTAATATCTAGCCCAGACTGTGAAGCGTCAGTTATGCTCCAGTATTGAGTTGAGGCTGACGCAAGAGTTGTGGAGTGTGTAGACATACTAGATGTTGTTTAGGATAGCCATACTAAGCTTCTTGCGCCACCGCGATTACGTCCCATTTTGTATCGGCAACATTGTACTTACATCCGACATACATTGTCTTGCTGACTACCGTTGTTGTTGGAAGTGTTACCCCCACAGCTCTAAAGACAGCGTTCCATGTAAGAGCACGCGCCGTAGCATTGTCCTTAATCCTAATCACCAGCGTATTTCTATCTGAAAGCGTTATGACCGAAGTCGGCGCTGCAATGGCGTCTGCTGCCGCGAGTGCCGTGATGGTATGTGTGTGCCTTGTTCCAGCGATAGCAACCGTAGTTGTGGCACTGGACGTTTCTGTTGTCGTCCCCTCTGTGGTTACGACTACATCCTCAACTGCCAGTACCCCTGCTGCTGAACGAGAGAGTGTCGTGTCAGTTGCGTGGCCGAGTTCAATTGTTCCTAGACCGAGAGCAGCCGACGTAGAGTTTACGAGCCCTGCAATCGGAAGTCCCGTGCAGTTAGTAAGTGTTCCTGACGTTGGTGTGCCAAGGATAGGTGCAACAAAGGTCTGTACGCCAGTAAATGTCTGAGCAGCGTCTGTGCGAGCAATAGTCGCAGCTTCGTCTGGGAAAGTATAAACTCTAGCTACAGTTGGACCCGCAGCAGTGAAATAAGCTATACCTGTGCCACCATTGGCTGTTGGAAGAATGCCTGTAACTTTTGCAGTAAGGTCAATGGTGGTAGCCGCTATCATTGCGTTGGTTACTTTCAAAGCACCGATAGCTGTTATTCCAGTGGTGCCGATAGTTACATCTCCACTCATTGCTACATAAGTTGGAATACCTGTAGTTACTGCGGCTACAATTATGTTTCCTGCTGTGGTTGTTGTAAGTCCAGATGGTGGTAAGCCAGTCATATTTGTCATTACACCTGAAGTAGGAGTGCCTAATACTGGAGTTACTAGAGCTTGAGAGTTTGGTAATACTACTGTGCCTGTGAAAGTAGGAGAAGCTAACGGAGCTTTTAGGTTCATCTGTGTCTGTATTGCTGAAGTGACACCCTTTACATAAGTCAATTCTGTCAAAGAGGGATACGTAGCAACCGCCAAAGAGGCTATTGATGTCGAACTGTCAAAGTAAGCTATTTGATTTATTGTTCCTGCAACCCCACCAGAGGCTGTGATAGTTGTGCCCGTTATTGTGAGGCCTGACCCAGCGGTTAGATAGTCATAGGCATTCGCAGAGTCATCCCAGAAGAGAATACGGTCGGCGTTTGGGTCTGCTAATCCTGCTAGCTGTTGAACAAGTAACGCCTCCGTTGATGTGAGTTGTGATAAACTTACCCCTGGATTGTTTATTCCACTAAATATAGACATATTATACGTTGATTTGCTGCCCTGGGAATACTTTTCTAAATTGTGTAATTGTTCGTGCCCTGTAGATGTCGAGGTCTCGCTTGTTGAGGTCGAGCTTCTCCTGCTCTAGTTTAAGAGATTTGAGTGGCATTTCAATCTTGCCCTTCTCGTCTTCTACAAGCTTGTTAACCCGTAGGAGCTCTTTTCTAGAGTCACTAATGTCCTTCAGTGAGGCACTTAGTTCTTTAGTCCACTCTTCCTTCGCGGAGACCAGCTCGGACCCAAGGGCTTGAAGGGCTTCCCGCGTATCAAACAGCTCTCTCTTCATATCATCCAGTCGCTTGGCCAGTGTAACCTCTGCCTCAGCAAGCTCTTTAAGTCTTACCTCCTGCCCTTGTATTGTACCATTATTTTTACTTATTTGCAAGTCTAGTGACCTTGCGTCCTCGCCGAACTTGTCCAGACTTCTCTTTATGTAGAGGTCGGTACTGTCTACCTGGTTCTTTAACGCCTCAGACTCATCTCTCAAATCCTGTCTAGCAGTCTCAGCAGACCTTATCTTATCACCACTGTCCGTAGTTACCCGACCATTCTCCTCTCGCAACCTAGCCCCCTCCACACGAAGAGCCTCAGTGCTACCCTTGGCAACGCTGAGTTCCTTTATCGTGTCTGAGAGAGCTTCAGTTACTTGAGCTAGAGTTTCCTTTAGGGCCTGTTTCTGAGCCTCTGCGTTCGCGGTGCGAACCCTTTCTTTGTGCTCAGCTTGCCTCATGGTTAGTTTCCAGCCAAGATACCTTCGATGAAGACGGTACCCGCATTAGTGATTACCCCAGTCTCCTTAGCAGAGACCTTCAGATAAGGGTAACTAATGTCTAGCCTATAGCTAACTGTGGCGGCAGCCGCATTAGTACCAACGAATGTAAATTCGCGAGCAGTAATGGTGGAAGTCCCCGCAGAAGCCGCTTCATTGGATAGACGATAGAAGTTCGTTCCATCAACGCTGTCCTCAATCTTAATTTCTATTGAGTTAGCTGTCTCTGCGGCCCCCATTGTGTACAGGATATCGAATACCGCTACAGCGTAGCCTGTTGTCTTGACTGTCTTCGTGACCGTAGTGTCATATGAGGTGGGGAGTGCAACAGAGGTACGTGTAGTACCACTTTTGCTTCCCACCCAGACTACTGGGTCAAGTCTGTTATAATATAACATAGGTTATTTCTTGGATTTACCTAATATCGTTTTTGGTGAGATTTTAGCTCCCTCTTCTGCCTCTGCTAACGGGGCCTTTGCAGGCACGACAGCAGCGATAACGGCGACAGGTGAGCCAACCTCTTGTAAGAAGCCGTGGGTGGCCTTCCAGCTCTCGGCAACATCTGCTGAGAGTACCTTACTATCTCCCATAGCTGGGATAGAGTAACTATTTCCTTTGATGATTATAGAGACTTCATTCTCTGTTGGGTTGTGTAGTTGCATATTGTGTGTTGTTCCGACCCTACCCCTGTCCCCATGAGGGAACAGGATAGAGTCAGAAGTTAATAAGGTTAAGCGTCTGTGCCGATAGCTGGCAAGACAAATCCAGATGTGTCAACATCTCCAGAGTAGAGGTTGTTGGTTTGTCCGTATTTGTGTCCAGTAGCAGTAATCAAGACCGCAGCAGCAGTATCAAGACCAATCACCTTGTTGTCATAGACGTGTCCAGTGTTGGTTGTTGACGTAGTCACAATAATGAATCCACCTGTTGCGGAGTCAGTGTTTGCGCTGTTGATAATGTTGCGAGCACATTCAAGGTCAGTCATGACCAGAGCTGCGTGGTTGATGAGGCATGAAGTGTTGTTAAGAACAGCCTTCGTTACGAAGTTGTCGTTAACAGTTAGGCGTGACATTGTCCCAAGAATCTTAACTGGAACAGTTGCAGCCGTAGTGCCAAGCATTTTAATGCGGTTTTGTTCAAAACGCATACCATCAGCATTGACAGCAACCGTTGTGGTTACACATGCAAGCATGTTTAGGATAGAGGACGTATCTCTAAATTCACAACCTATAAGCTGGAACTCAGGTGAGGCACCAACAAGGAAGGCTGTTGCCACGTCAGCGAAGTTAGCTATAAAGATACAGTTGTAGAATCCGATGTTCTTACCAGTGATTGTAATCTTAGCGGTGGTTGCCGTGGTAAACGTGAATGTAGGGCGAGCTGAACCGATACCAAGACCAATCACTCGTACACCAGCCTTGTCAATGACGAGGTCGGTTGCATTAGTAATGTTCTCTGTGTGGTTAGCCATGACGACTATAATGTCGTCTTTGTTTGTATCGCAGATTACCTTAGCCTGTAGTACAGTGGCTACTGCAAGGGCTGGAGTAAGTCCATTATTGCCGTTAGAGCCTGTAACTGAAGATACGAAAACGTATTTACCAGTTGTGGTAGGAAGACTTTGGCCACCAATTACTGGTACACCAAAGCTAGATACTCCTGAGGGAAAATTTGTAAGTGTCATAAATTTCTTTTAATTGAATTTTAATGTTTTCCCGATTATTAGTAATTTCGCTATTAAGGATATGAATCGGGACATATCCTAGCTCAGCTATCGAGTGATTTCTTTCACCATTTTGAGGATGCCCGTCAATATCGATGGCGTACCTACCTATGATAAAGTCAATCTCGAATCTGCCTACTCTCCACCGATGCCTGAACGGTATGTGAAGTTCCTTAAGAATCTCATATACTATTCGCTCAGGACCAGTAGAATGTTTTCTGCGTATGTTGTATCTCATATTCCCTGACTGCCTTATACCTCGGAGACTAGAGGTAGAACCTGATTGGTGTGGGGAGGACTGGCTCCCCACAGTATAGCTTAACTGCTATACGATGCAAGGTCTCCCTTGCTTGCCCATGTACCTTTCCATTCTTTTGTGCAGTTAGCCCAACGAGCGTCAACCGTGAAGGTTGCGACCTTGTTACGGATGTTGACATCCATTTCAAGACGCTTCTCTTGACGAGAGACGTGATAGAGCTGATGAACGCCCATGTTCACGAGGAACCATTGGGAGTTCAGACCGCCGTTTACAGTGTCGAGGAACTTGGAAGTAACCAAGTCCACCATACCACGGTAGACGTTGATGGCGTTGTTCGCAGACTCAGGAGTCAAGATTGACTCTAGAGATTCACGACCTTTCTTCTCGTTATTCAACGATGTGATAAGAGTAGTCTTACCAACCATTGAAAGAGCGAGACCGTTGTCTGTTTGCTGGAGCTCAAGAGCCAGGCGACCAGTTTCAATGTTCGCGTGGTTAAGAGCAATGCCAGTGCTCGACGCATTTGATTGCGTAGATGCACCAGGGACAACCGACGGGTGGACTGTCGAGAAGGTGGCCTTACCGTCATTGTAATTAGTAATTACGTAACCATTGACCGTAGTCGTAGTTCCGAAACCACCATTAAACAACTGGAAGCCAGACCTGTCGATAGAGTAGTTGATACTCCTTGAGAGGTCTTTCATCTCGTTAAGTTCAGCGTCGAAATCGCGGTCCTCGATAGTGTTCTTGGTTACTTCGACAGCACCACCGTAGTTCGTATAAAGAACCTTGGTTGTGTATGTCTTGTAACGTTCCACTGTCGGGACGTTGTCACCATCCTGGAAGCTCTGGACTTCACCGAAGCCCGTCTTACCAGTATAGTTTTTCTGTGCGCCATCACCGCTTTCTTTATGGAGAATAGTAAAGATACCAGGTGTGTACTGCATGTCACCTTGGTCGAAGAATCCTTCGATTTTGAGACCTACATCAGGGATGAGGTCTGTCCATTTTGCACGTGTTTCAGGCATGATATTTTACTAAACGCCAAGCATCACGGACTCATAGATAGAGACAATGTGATTCGCGGAAACCTGAGGGTCAACCCCCCAAATTGCCAACTGTGCAGCTGTAGTTGCAGCAGTCGATTCGTCAGTAGTGTCTTCATCAGTGATGTCTGTGTGGTACCCGAGCAGGTTGGAACCAGTAGTGGCTCCAAGGGTTGCGTCAGGAGTGATTGACATCAATGTGTTTTTAGACACATCGATTTCAGCTCGAACAAAAGCGACTGTCTGGTTGTCAGATGCGGTGAGGAATGTGTTCACGAATGAACCAATCTCAGCACCTGCAATACCAGTAGTGTTTAGTCCGACACCCTTGTCGGTACCGATTCCTTGCACAATCCCCAAGAGCAACGTACCAGTGGTACCGAGTGCGGCAAAGCCAGAAGTGGCAATGACATAGTCGTATACTGTGACGGTGATGGAGTTGGCGAGGATTTCGCGGCGAAGAATAGGGGCAGCATTGGGGCTTAAAGTACTATGTACTGAAGATGCCATAATGTTGTGTTCCTATTTGTTTGATTTGTAATTCGACCTACCTTACGTACCTGAGCAGTTCCTCATAGTACGAAGGACGTTTGTCCTTAGCTTTGAGATAGAGTTCCACTTTGCCATCGAAGTATTTCTGTACTAGCTTTCCCTCAGCAGGGGAGAGGGTGGAGTTAGCCTGTATTCTAGGCATAACACCTCCTCTCGGGCTCGACGAGAAGTCATTGGACGGAGCAGGATTATCCTTTCTCTCCATAAGTCCGTACGCATCGCTAAGCGCTCCCATGAAGTCCTCGGTGGTCGTGAGACCATTAAGGTTAATCCTGGAAACCGCTTTTTGGAATGCGGTAAATTTGATACCCCCAGTATCGTTTTCTTGCGAAAACTCTGGATGGTCGCCAAGGAATTTAGTGATTGCAGTTTCGTAGTTGGCTTTCGTTACCTTGGCCTTCTCTCCCGCTAGCGCTCTCTGGACAGCAGCATCAACCGCATCGGCTGGTGGGGTGTCCTTTTCCTCAACTTGGAGCTTAAGCTTAGCGTTTAAATCACGCATCTCCTTAAGTTCCTCGACCGTACTATCACTCGCTTGTGCCAAGGTGGCAATGCGGGTGGCCATCTGGTCATACTCTGCTTTAGACAGAGTCACGTTCTCATCTCCCCCTGGAAAGATGGCATTGCCATCGGAATCCAATTCTGGAGCTTTTGTCATATCGTTCAACTTTAGTATTAACACTTTTTAACGAGGTTTGGCCCTCGGGAGTTTGCGTTCTCCACGACCTTTCAAAATGGTTGCTATTGCAACCTAGAGGGGAGACGGGGCAGAGCCGTTTCCCCACTAGGGGGCACTAACTAGAATAGAATTATAACAGAATTATATACAAATGTCAAGTGTTACTCCTTTATTTTCATTATCTTTGCCATCCAGTGCGCCGTCCGAGCGAAGCCTCCGCGTATCACTTCACGGTCTCGGTCTCCGTCAGGGCCGTTTGGTATAGCAAAGTAACGTCGCATATCCTTAACCATAGTGTCCCGTAGCACATCTACGAGACCATCCACACTAGCTAGGGCATGGTATACTTTCTGCTCTTCCTCTTCGTTGATTAAGTTGAGTGAGTCGGTATCACCGAGTCGTTCTGCTACCAATCCAAAGAGTTGCTCATTAGTAAACACCCTTGGCTCGGGCACAATCTCTCTTGTCAAGAATCTAGGCCACATCATACTATCCAGTCATTCCGCCTGCTAATTGAGCGAGATTTTGCATCCCACCCTGCATTCCCTGGGAGCCCGTATCCGCCATATTCTTGGCTACCTGGCCCTGCGGGTTTGCCTGTATGGGACTCTTGTTGTCAGTTTTACCAAGCATCTGTTGGTTAACGAAGTCTTGGTTTAGTACCTTAGTAGGGTCATCACCCATTTTCTCAGCTAATTGTGCAGCGATTTCCATGACATCGAATGTCCCAGGTGGGAACACTCCAAGGTATACCTGTGCTTTCTCAAGTGCAAGTGCCTTCTCTATATCACGAGTAGTTTCTTTCTTCTGGTCCATAACCAGGGTTATGTCGAACTCAACGTTCCTCAGATAGCTAGCGTCAACAGCAAGGTATTCAACGTCCTTGCCTGTCAGTCCCTTAGTCACTATTGACCTCGATTTTAAATCCTCAGCTGTTGGGGCGTCGTTGGTATCACTATATAGAGCTACGACACGTGCTCCCCTCTTTCCTGAGGAGAGCGTGGCTCCTTCAACCTTAAAGAGGTTAAAGGCCTTTCCAAGCAACTGGTCCCCCTGGTCTCCTAATATACCAGATAGATATGGAAGGTTAGGGTCTGTCCAGAACTGTAGGATGTTCGGGGCGCGAAGCAAGGCTTTCTGTTTGACAGCGTAATTAATCATTCGGCCAAAGATGCCAAGCATGGCAGCGACTCCTTCTGCCGCAACGCGTATTTCCTGTGCGGTAGTACGACCACCAACTCCTGCTATGCCTTGTGAGGTTTTGTCTACGGAAGACTCTTCCATAACCTTTCTGGTATATTCAAGAATAAACTGGTGCCACCCCTGCGGGGTACCTAGGTCGAGCTTCATGAACGCCTGGGTTATTGGCAACCCTTGTGTATCTATTGGGGTTCGGCGACCTGGTCGGAGATAGTCATCTTCAATCGTGTCAAAACCATTGGTAAGCAATGGTGGGAATATCGTTAGGAAGCTCTGGTCGAGCAACATGTTGGTGAGGACATTTAGTACGTCCTGAAGTGCCGAGAGCTTGTCAGGAAGAGACTTGCCATAGAACCAGTCTCCCAAGAAGTCAAATCTAATATCGAAGAAAGGTAGTCTCTTGTGATTGAATGGGAGTGGCGAAAGAACCTCGAGGTCTCCCTTATCTGTAATAGGATTCAGCCAAATGCCATTTGCAATGATAACGTAGCAATCGTCTATAACGTTATAATAACGAATCACCTCAACTGTCCCAGGCGTAGTTTGGTGTGTTATATAATCCGCATAAAAGGGTCGGTCCTCTGAATGAAACGTGGTGGAGTTAGGTTGAACGTCTTTAGATTTCTCGTAATTGCCCCACTTGGAAATGAATTGAGCGTAGGGATATTCCTTTCTCCAGAAGCAGTATTGCATGTCCGCCACTACGTCAATGCTAACAGAGCTAGGGTAGAACTCCTCCAGGGGAACAAGTTCAGCAAAGAGCTTAATTTCAGATATCTTTCTCTCTGTTACCGTTATGTTGTCGCCTGTGCCCTTAACGTCACGTATGACACGCTTGTAATGTTCCATTCCCTCGTATCCAATGGCAGTACCCTTAACAATGGCTTCTAGCAAATACTTAACCATGAACTTCTCATAGTTGTCTTTGTCCTCAGAGTAATTGTATAGGTCTGATAGAATAACAGCCTTACGAGTATCTTCGTCCCCACGAGCTGTGAATGAAGCGATTGGAAGTACCGAGGCCACCTTACCAAGGATAGCCAAGACCTTGTTACGGGTGAAGGGGTCGTTAACCCGTGCCTGCCAGTCCTCTAGTCCTTCGCGGGAGTCTACGTTGGTAGTGAACCTCTTAACAGAGTCATCAATGTATTGGATGAGATTACGTCCATCGAATAGAGCGAACACTCCATTCCTCTCATCTGCGCTGATTCTAAACTTATCGATGGTATCCCGAACAACCCCCTTCTCGTATTCTGAGGGACGGAAAACATCCCCCTGTGGCGGATTTACCTGGTGGTCTGTCGATATTTCTGTTGCTTGTGCCATATTTGAACTATTATACCATAGATTCACTAAAAAGTCTACTTAATTCTAAGTTGCTTGTACCCGTTGATGGCAATACTAGCGAACTCCTTGTCATTATAGAACTGGAATAGCTTCAGCTTTAGGCGATTCTTAATCTCCCAATACCCCTCTACGAAGTTCTTTATCCTCATAGCAGCGTCTGCATTACCGTGATGTTCTTCGTAATAAGAGTAGTCTTCGAATCCCTGGGCCCTCTCGAAGATGTCGTGGCCCATTTCAGGCATGTTCTTAGAACACTCACCTATATAAGCATTACGGTAGTAGATTCGGTAGTACCCTCCTTTGATTCTGCGGAATCTTATGTGTGGTGAGGAGCGTGCTGTCTCCCTTACCAGCTTCTGAAACCAGTATGAGCCTTCCATAGATTAGTATCCGACTGTTCTTATTCTATTAAACTGGGTCTTGGGTTTAATCTTATCATACGGCTTGTCACGGCGACCGTTGTGTTCCGATAGTCCTAGTGCCATGTATTCGAACGCTGAACGATAGTGGGAAGTCCAATTATGAACAGGAGAGACACTCTTTGTCTCGAAGTGTCCGTCCCGTCTAATCTTAGGATAAGCCGACTGTGTCATACACATATCGAAGTACGTCGAGCGGGGACCCAGTTCATTGAGTTCAATCCCCCCCAGTATGAGTAACTTCGCTGCTGATTTCCTCTTCTGGAACCCCTTCCACTCGTCTCTGAAGTTAGTATAGATGCCGTGAGACTTTAGGATGTCAAATATCGAGAAGTCGGAAGCCTGGTGCATGAATCTACCAGAGGGGTCCCCAAAGTGGGTGCCAGGTCTCCAGTTGCGACGCTCCTCTATCATAGCTATCTCTGCAGGACCATAAGAGTACTTGGCGGCGAGTTCTCCACTTATAACCCCAGTAACCATTGGGATAAAGTATTCTATGTGTTTATTAGAGTTCTTATAGACGTCTACTATCCTCAGCTTCCCGTCTCTGGCTCTCTGAGACCATATGATGGCGGTTGGGTCTTCTCTACCATAGTCCCACCCTACATACAGCTCAAGGTCAGGGTCATATGGAAATACCCCTCGCTTAACATGTGCCTCGTCCCATTCTGGGTAGACCCGACCCTCTTGGGATTTAGCATATGATATGTCTAATTCCTGCGCAATCGTTTCGGGTGTAGACCTGGCTTTCTCAAACTCATACCACTCCTCGTCCTTTAGAGGATGTTGCCTCCAGTGCATCGTGTGGATGTCTACAGCCCCCATTTCTCCATTACGAAGCATCGCAAAAAAGTTATACCCTTGTGGGGTAGAATTTGCTATGCGACACGCCGTAGCTTGTGCTGCTGAGTCCCAAGCCTCTTTGGCGTACTCCCAGAACCCTAGCTCATCAAAGAGGATTGCTGTCTTGCGTGAACCTCTACCAAAGTCTGGGTTCATGGTATCTCCCGTTATTTGATTGAAGCTTACGGGGTTAATTAGCTTTCTGTGGTTTCTGTGCTTGTCTTTAGAGAAACCTCTAGGCAAGAGCCACTTAGGCAGGTTATCCATAGCAAAGTCAATCAAACCAAAGAGAGAGTCCTTGCTTCGGTTATCAACCAACTCTTCCTTATAGGAGCCGATTAGGAAGTTAGTCCCATCTCGGAATAGAAAGTACCACAATGGCACGTAGCAAAAGATAATCCACGAAGCCCCCATATCTCGTGACTTCTCAAACAATAGGTCCTTACCGTTGTCTATGTGGTCAAAGAGTGCTCGGATTGCGTCCTTCTGGTAGTCAAATAGTATAAAAGGAAGGTTGAAGGGCTCCGCTTGTGGTCGGGGGTCAAATGTCCAACCAAAGTTCTCAATAAAGAAAATACACCCCTCGGCTGGGTTTTCTGGGCGGGCACACATCTGATAAGCTAATCCCCTTGCTTCTGACTTCTTGTCACAAGCGTCATTAACCTTTAGGCGTGAAATAATCTTCTCCTGATATTCAGGGGAATGAAGATACTGTTTAAACACCTCCTTTCTGCGAGATGTTTCCTGCGCTACGTCTACTGCCATATTATTGCTTCTTTAGATTCAATGCCTCCCGCATTTGCAGGATAGCCTTAAGGGCCTCCTCTGGGTCGAGCTTAGCGTCTAGGTTAGACATAACGGCAATGTTTTCGGTAGCCAGCCCAGATACTATCTGGCCCTTATCGAAGAGTACTCCCACCACCCATGCCAGGTCTCTTATCTTCTGCTCCTTGAGTGCCTTAGGATTCTTGTCTAGATACTCTAGGTATCGGTTCAAAAGTCGGGTTACTAGGTCTCGGGACCCTGTTATCAGGGCTCCAATGTCTGCCTCCTTCATTTCCTTCTCTTGGCGCAAGGTTTCTGGATTCTTCCTACCAACCCCTCTACCCGTCACCTTGCCCTGGATGTAAGCGGCCTTGTCGGAAGGGATGTCATACTTACTTGGATTATCCAAGACTAAGTTATACGCACGGGTTATACCGCTTCTCATGCTGGCCTCATTCGCCAGATATCGGTCCAACCCAAACATATAAGCTACTTCTGTGTAGCTCTTATCCTCTAGGTAAAGGAATATCCTTCCTGCCTCTGCCTCCAGCAACTTCTGGGCACTAGGGTAAGAAGGAATGTCAATTACCGCTGTTATACTTCTCGTAGACACCATAGGGCCCTATTATAACACAACCCTGCCACTATTGCAATAGCGGACCCCCTTGACGAAATACCCCCCATATGATATACTACCTGTATCGCTATAAGACCTAGGCACGGCCAGGCGGTTGCTTGGCGGGCTTTTGTTCCATAACTGATGGAACACGGGTCTTTAACTTTTCTTAGGGGGACTTTTCTTTTCTTTTACTTCTTTTACAGGGTTTCTTCGTTTTCTTTTGTTTAAATTTGTCAGCCGTACTGTGGCAGAAACCACTAACTCTGCCGTCTTTAAACCACTACTGACTATCGTTTTGTGGTAAAATTATAAAATTTCTTGCTGGGGGTACGTTCTTCTATATCAGCAACAAGGGCTCCATACCCCTACCCCCCTACTCAACAAGGTAGGTAACGACAAATAAAGGAACATGTATACTCATGTACACAATTAAAACTAAGATAAAGGATACATGTATACTCATGTAGACAATAAGGCCGCCGATTTCACCACAAAGGGGGGCAACTGTCAAGGTGGGGTTGTTGCGTGTCCCTAGGGGGGGAGAGAGGTGCACACTTAAGCGCACTTTAGCGCCCCACCGCACACGGATAGGCACGGTTAGGCACGCGATATGGCACCGTTACTCACTTTCCCCTACACGCGTGGGACATGTACCGTTGGGCTATCCACATGTACGGGTGGCGTGTGGTTGTCGTGTGCTATACTTGGTGAAGCTCTTTGACACATAGCGGGGATAACAATAATAGTATGCTAGAGATAAAGAACACGTGTATCGAGCGTTGGTTGGGGTACGAGTTTAAAAGCAGCAGTGTAAACTCGCCAGAGTTTAAGGAGTTTGCTGCCGATTGGCAACAGGCGTTCAGAAAGTTGTTGTCGGGAAAGTTTTGGGTAACCGTGAGTGTCGGGCATTTCTACCTTAGTGGGGTTGCGCGCAACGTAAAGACGGACAAGTTCGCACACTTCTCTATCAGCGATGTACGATACTTTCCTACCGATTGGTATCAGTGCATTTTGGTTCGTCGAGCAGAAAGCGTTGAAGATTCCACGGGAGGGTCAAATCGCTACGCGGATTGGGATGACATTGGGG